>Ga0184624_10000433_pt1 | contig 10642 bp, 10 predicted proteins | sample PLM3_5_b1_FD_133157 | JGI IMG/M metagenome (GOLD analysis project Ga0184624, IMG submission 133157) | Groundwater sediment microbial communities from an aquifer in East River, Colorado, USA - PLM3_5_b1 | ecosystem: Environmental > Terrestrial > Soil > Riparian zone | place: USA: East River...
ACCGATTTTGATCATGTAAAAAAAGAAAATACATTTCCCATAATTGCAGCAGTCAGAACATTTGCAGAAATCAATGAACCTGAGTTGGTCCAGGTGTGATCCCTTTATTTTTCATTTTATTTTTATAATGACAATGGCTACTTTGAGGTCAAATCATATAAGGCACTATGCTTGACCAGGCTCACATGACATCATTATTTGAGAATGCAACGGAAGGAATTATTCTTACGAACGGACAAGGGCATATAGTACTTGCAAATCCAGCAGCAGAAAGAATGTTTGGCTATACTGCAAACGAATTAAATGGCCAACCGGTTGAAATTTTGATTCCCGGAACTTTCAGACCTGGTCATCAGTCATTACGGGAAGGTTTTCATAAAAAACCTTCCAATCGCTCTATGGGTGCCAATAGAGATCTGTTTGCCTTAAAAAAAAATGGAGAGGAGTTTCCCGTTGAGATAAGCTTAAGTCATTACAAAAAAGATGATGAACTTTTTGTCATTGCATTTATTGTTGATATAACCTTAAGAAAAGAAGTTGAACAAAATCTTGTAAAGAAACAAAATGAGCTCGAAAAAGTTACTTTTGAGATCAGGAAACTCAATACTGAACTTGAAAAAAAGGTTGACGAACGAACACATATTCTTAAAGAGGCCCTGGAAAAATTAGAAGAATCACAAACGGAGCTTCATGAAGCATTAGATAAAGAAAAAATGTTGAACGAGATAAAAAGTCGTTTTGTTTCCATGGCATCTCATGAGTTCAGAACACCGCTTAGTGCCGTTTTATCATCCGCCTCACTTATTTCAAAATATACAAAAGAAGATGACCAGGAAAAAAGAAATAAGCATATTGACCGGATCAAAGATTCTGTAAAACATCTTAATGATATTTTGGAGGATTTTCTTTCCTTAGGAAAATTGGATGAGGGCCGCATTAGCACCGACCCGGGTGAATTCAACCTTCCTGAAATGATCACCGAGACATTAGCCGAAGTAAGAGTTGTATTGAAGCCCGGGCAAAAATTCAATTTCAAGTATGAAGGAGAGGAAAAGATAAATGCCGATAAAAAATTGCTGAGAAATATCCTGATCAACCTGATAAGCAATGCAGCTAAGTTTTCACAAGAAGATTCGCCTATTACAATTTCGGCAAAGAGTGACAGTGAAAAAAATATAATAACGGTGTCAGATAAAGGAATTGGCATTTCCCAAAAAGACCAGGAACATTTATTCACTATGTTTTACAGGGCATCAAATGTCACTAATATCCAGGGAACAGGACTTGGCCTTCACATTGTAAAAAGATATCTTGACCTGATCAATGGAACTGTAAATTTGCAAAGCATCCTGGGAAAAGGCACTACTATCACCATAACATTTCCAAACGCAACAAATAATAACTAATGAAATCAATTCTTGTAATAGAAGACAATAAAGACATCAGGGAAAACACTGCAGAGATATTGGACTTAGCAGGGTACAAAACTTTTACTGCTGAAAACGGCAAAAAGGGTGTTGATATCGCCATTAAAGAAAAACCCGATGTAATTGTTTGTGATATAATGATGCCTGAACTTGATGGTTATGGCGTGCTGCATATGCTAAGAAAAAATGAGAATACGCAGGCTATTCCATTTATTTTTTTAACGGCAAAGACAGAACGAAGTGATTTTAGAAAAGGAATGGAAATGGGCGCAGATGATTATGTTACAAAGCCATTTGAAGATATTGAGCTTTTGAATGCGATCGAAATGAGACTTAAAAAAACAGAGATCCTTGGGAATAAGTATGCTCAATCACAACAAGGCTTATCACAATTCATAAAAGATGTTAAGGATAGTGGCCTGATGAAACAACTGGCGGATCAGTATAATGTAGAGTCATATGGTAAAAAACAAACTCTTTACCAGGAAGGTAAGCGGCCGAAACTTTTGTATTATGTGGTAAAAGGAAAAGTAAAAGGTTTTAAAACACATGAAGACGGTAAAGAATACATCACTGACCTTTTTAGCGAAGGAGATTTTATAGGCTATCCCGCTTTGATCGAAGATAAAAATTATGATGACAGCGCTATTATACTTGAAGATGCTGAAATAATGCAGATACCCCGCGAAGATTTTCATAAAATGGTCTTTGGTGATCTTAGCATTGCTGCTAAATTCATCCGGATCATAACAAAGAATGTAAAAGACAAAGAAGAAAGATTACTCAATCTTGCTTACAGCTCGTTACGGAAACGGGTTGCGAAAGCACTGGTTGATATCCAGGGAAAATTCAATACCGGTGGACAAAACAAACCAATAGAAATATCAAGAGAAGATATTGCACATTATGTTGGCACTGCCACTGAATCATTGATAAGGACTCTAAGTGATTTTAAGGCCGAAAAACTTATCGAAATAAAAGAAGGAAAGATCCAAATTGCCAACCTTGATAAACTAAAGAATCTTTTATATTGATGCTTATTCAGCTTGACCGGTACAAATGATTATTTCAAGTCTGCTAACAGTCAGGAATGCTTTTATCATCAGCCTTCAGGCTTTTTCTGAAATTCACACTCATAGCTTGATGAGAATACGTAAAAGAAATGTTGAGTAATTAATATATAAGGGATAATAATCCTGTCACCAGATGACTAATATCACATTGGCTGTTAGACCCCTGGTTTAAATTGCCTCGTGACCTTCATGCCTACACATATACATGCAGGCAAACGTTGTTTCTCTCAACAACCAGCATTTGCCCCAGGAAGCGATGAAGAGAAGAAAAACTTCAAAGCGTTGCAGCAGGAATTGACATTTCAATTTCAGAACGATTTTCCAGACAGGCTTGCATCCAAGACTGTGGTAATTGTTCCTTCATTGACGCTTGACCGTGAAATTCTCACAAAATTGAAAGGACAAGTGTACTATGAAGAGCGGATGCTTTGCCTGCTCATGTTATTGCGCATGCCGCAAACAAATATTGTGTTTGTGAGCAGTTTGCCTATTGACCAGGTTATCGTTGATTATTACCTGCATTTCCTCCCCGGCATTCCAAGTCACCATGCGCGGCAGCGGCTTACAATGCTTAGCTGTCACGATGCTTCTACCAAGTCTCTAACAGAAAAAATATTGCAACGCCCACGTCTTATCAATCGCATCAGGCAAAGAATTTCTGATGCACGCCATTGTCACCTGGTTTGTTTTAACGTGACAGAATTTGAACGGACTCTTGCGGTGCAATTAGCAATTCCTGTTTATGGTTGCGATCCCGACTTACTTTATCTGGGCAGCAAAACAGGAAGCCGAACACTGTTTAGAAACTGCGGCATACCAATGCCTGATGGCGTTGAGAACCTGCATACTCAAAATGAAATAGCAGATGCATTATACCAGCTTAAGCAAAACAATCCTTTGTTGCGAAAGGCTGTAATAAAAATCAATGAAGGGTTTGGTGGAGAGGGCAATGCTGTTTATACATATCAAAACAATGTGGGAGAAGCTGAACTGAAAGAAAGCATTAACATGTCACTGCCTTACATTCACATTATTGCGGATAATGTAAATCACAAACAGTTCTTTAATAAGTTTGAAAACCTCGGTGGTATTGTTGAAGCATTTATTGATGGCGACATTAAAGCTTCGCCTTCAGTTCAATGTCGCATAAACCCGTTGGGTAAAATAGAAATAATCAGCACCCACGACCAATTCCTTAGCGGTGAAGACAATCAGGTTTTCATTGGTGCAAGCTTTCCTGCATCCGCTGCATATTCCGTCGAGGTAGTTACAATGGCAACGCATGTGGCTAAGGGTATGGCAGTCCTCGGCGCTTTGGGAAGATTCAGCATTGACTTTTTGAGTGTGTTTAAAAACAATGAATGGACACACTATGCTATTGAAATAAATCTGCGTAAAGGTGGAACCACACATCCCTTCCTGATGCTGCAGTTTCTTACAGATGGCATGTATGATGCAGAAACTAGCACTTACCTTATGCCCAACGGTCAGCACCGCTGCTACTTTGCTTCGGATAATGTTGTTTCGCCTGCCTACATTGGTCTCACGCCTTCAGACCTAATTGACATTGCGATGTTTCATGGACTGATTTATGACAGCACCACGCAGGAAGGAGTGATGTTTCACCTCATTGGTGCCCTTTCGCAATATGGAAAATTGGGAATGGTGTGCATTGCAACCAGCCATGAACGTGCCAAGATGTTGTATGAAAGAACAATTGCTATGTTAGATTATGAGAGCGGCATCGGCCCCCAGAGAACTGAATGATTTTAAAGCTTAAAAGCTTATCGAAATAAAAGAAGGCAAGATCCAGATCGCTAATCTTGATAAACTAAGAAATCTTTTCATTAATAATTCAAAAGGTTCCTGGATGATCAGGAACCTTTTCTGTGTCGGAAAATATTTTTTTTCTTTCACCTTTCTTTACTCATTCTTTTTCTTTTCTCATATCCATACTCCGGTTGATCGTAAATCCAAAAGCGAAGTTTCCATCTTTGATATATCCTGTATTTCTTGCCAACTGGTCAATGCTGGATGAATTAATTGTATTGCCTACATAAAACTGGAACAGGTGGCCACCAGTATTAAGTTCTATTCCCAGTGATAAAAGATCGGGGCTGTAGTTTGTAATGGCGCCACTTTTATCAATGATATTTTTATACATATTCAACTGGCGGGTATATTCCCACGTTACATTCATTTTGGGTTTTGCTTTCCATTTACCTGCAATACCAATGGACCAAACAAAATTGCTGTTGTTGATACCATAAGGCACACTATTCAGGTAAACAAGAGAAGGAACCAATTGCAGAGAAACCTTGTCTGACATTTTCCGGGCTATCAGCACCTGGTGGAGAAAGGACCATTTGTCCCATGTGGATCCTGTTTCTTTATCCTGCGCAAAATCTACATTGGCAAGAGAATACCAGGTAACGCTAACGGGTATATCTTTCACTCCTGTCTGCTGACGGGTAATTCTGTATTTTGCCCAACCTTCATATCTTGATCTTCCTGCTAAAGCAAAACCAAGGTTTGCATTCTCAGTAACAGAATAATCGAAAGACAGGTATGTTTGAGCCACACCGGAATTTAATCCGAGAAATTGGGCCAGGTTATCTTCTGTACTCTGATCTTTATTCCATAAGTAACTGAAGTGGTGAGAAACCATGAATTGCAGTATACCTTCCTGAACTATTTCGGTGCTTTGAAGATTGATGATCTTGGTAGCATTAAAAGTAGCACGGGCATATTTTGGTTTTGGCACTTCTTTCTCAACAGCCGAGCTATCATCCTGCGCCATGGTAACAAACCAGCAACTTAAACCTGCAACCAAAAGCAATAAATTCTTTTTCATATTTCCAGTTTTATAATAATTGAAGAGTTTTCATTTTACTATTTATTTAGGCATCCCCTGGTTGATCCACGCAATAAATGTGTTGGTAACACAAGTGGAAAGACTGATCGGTCCTCCCGGGTGCCCGGTAGCACCGCTACTGTTCATCATAGCTAACAGGGTGCTTTGTTTATCTACCATTTTATTATAATCAAGAGGAGGGGCAATGCCACCGTGACAAGCTCCGCCTTTGCATGTTGTGTTATAAATTGGTACTATGTCTTTTGTATAAGTAACCACTGTTGGCACAACGCAGCCTGATCCATCATCAAAAGGCGCACCTTGCGCTACCCACTCTTTGATGATTGCTTTTTCATTTGGGTTAAAGTCAATATTACCTCCGCCGGGGTGTGAACCACCATTTACCCATGGACCAAAATGCGACAATGCCCTGGAGGAAATGGCATCATAATAAATAGTATCCTTACATGAAAATCTAACCTGTCCTGTAGTACAATTATTATGACATCCGCAAGCTCCCGCAGTAACGATAGGAACAACTTCTGCACGAAATGATACCCTGGGGATCTCACGGATGTCTTCTTTATTCTTGTAACAGGATGACAACAAATAAAACATCATCGAACATGCCATGGCTGCTAGGATTAAACTTTTTTTCATATTCTGAAATTTTTGAATGAGCTGATTGGGTTAGCGTTTGATAATAAGTCTTCCTGATTTAGCATATTTGAAAATCCCGGTATTGTTTTTACCGTACTTCCATACATCCGGGATGTTGGGATCAGCAAAATACCAGGCTTTGATAAGAGCAATTTCAGATGGCTTCAGTCCCCCGTCCTGGTAAGACATGGACCCATTGACACTGTTAACAGTTCCTGTCTGCGGATTGAGAAATAAAAGAGTAGAGTCGATTCTCCTGATAAAACAATCGTTGCTGTTAAGAGGATCTGATTTGGAATAATATTGCACTCCTCCGGTTGTGTATACAACTGAAGAATTGCTCCGGATATTTTTAGGAATAATTATATCCACGAGAACATCATCGTAGCTTCCCAAAGGGCCTCTGCGGGAAGCCGTAGTCCAAGGTGTGGTAAATGTTTTTAAAATTCGGAATGAAGCTTTATTTATTGTATCAGCATAATATGTCTTTACGCTGTCCTTATAATCTTTCCATATCTGGTTAAGCTTGGTTTGATTAATAAACTGGCAGTAGCGGCTTTGTGCCCCGGTTGATGCATCATAAATAACAAAAGAAGCAGTATCAGTAGAAACGACAGAATATCTTGTACCTAAAATACCTTTTTCTGCCCATGAGCCAGCCACAGTACCCTGGTTATGACAGTTTGCAGATCCGCAACCATCATTAATTAATCGAACGGCCGCCGGTCTGAAATCAGCCAAATTGGGATTTTCTCTCGCTCCATTATAGATCCAGTTATATATAATTGCCTTGTCCTTTGTATTTAATTCATGACTACTGTTTACGGGGGGCATAGCTTTATTGAAATCATTGGTAGTGATCATTTCCCATAATTTACTTTGCTCCGGCTGGCCGGCTACCACATACTTCATAACATCAGCATAGGAATTAAATTTCGGACTGATCGGACCTCCATGACAATTTGATGTACCACAGTATTCATGCACAATAGTCTGAACACCTCTCATTTTTATTACATCATTAGTTGCGGGTGTTGCATCCGCCGATGGAATGGTATAGTTATCGTTGAATGCCGCATAAATAGTAGAGTCCGGGATGCTCGGGTAAGAACGATCCAGGTGCTCAATATTATCACCCACTTTTGTACATTGAAATAGCGAAGTTGTAAGTAAAATGACCCCAAGAAAGAATGTGAGAGCTTTGATAAATGAAACCTTTTTCATAATGAGCTGGTTTACGTTAAGGAATTATTTCTATCTATTTGAAATTCGAAAGTAATTTGACAAGGGCTGACATTTTCATGACAGTACCTTATTAGCAACATGACATAAATCATCATTCTATATAATCTATCTCATTAATTCTTCAGGCTACGAATTATTGCATGCTAATAATCAGAAGTAGTCATCAAAACACCTGGATGTGATTAAGAAAAAATCATCGACCTTTTTTTATGATAGCCTCAAAACAAGTAAAGAATTTTAATGAGAACATGTAAACGAGACAGGGACTCTAAGGTAAACATTGTTTGTGAAAAAAGACACGCTTATCCATTTAAGGTATAATTTTTTTTTGATACATGTCATGCAAAAATGTGATACGAATCACGTTGAATAGCCTCTTTAATCATGTCTTAAAATTTTATCGGTTTATAGCTTGCGCCGGTTGATTAAAAGTTCTTTTACATAAACCAGATAACAATATTTATAATTTAAAATGACCTGTTATGAAACTCCTCAAAAACACATACTTCTGGATTTTAGCTATCCTGCTTAGCGGTTATGCCTACATGGCCAGTTGTACTCGCCAAGATTCTCTTATAGTTCCTATTGAAACTAGTAAACCTTTTGTATCTACTCGTAGCAACGCTGTACTTCTTCCGGGAAATATGACCGCGGGTAACACCAATGAATGGAAACTTGACAAGGTTCACTCAAGTGTTTTGTGGTCTTCCAATTATGTTGGTGCAGCAGGTTTACTGACCGGCCGTTTCAATCAGTTTGGAATGCATGACATAACAGAAACCAAAGCCATTAGCTATGTAACTGCCGGACAACCATTACCAGATAGCGGCTGGGCCTTCTATGAAAGTGATCCGGCAAAATCATATTTTAACGGTTATGTTCAAATAAATACTTCCAATACCGGTGAACCAGGACGTGATGCTGGCTGTAATATTTCAGGAATGGGCACTATTGCAATTGTTTCAGGTACTCAAAATCTTGCTTATCCTAATCTTGCAAAAATTAAAACAACTGAAATAAAATTTGATCCTGCAAGTAATGGATATATTGTAACACTCAACCTTACTTACCAGGGAAAATTAACAACTCCACTTACTAAGTCCATAGTTGGTACTCTTAAATATGTTCCTAAAACAAAGGTTCAGTTTGGTACAGCTGCAGCATATGATGTTTTCGGTCTCCAATTAAAATTCCAATTCAATTGCAGGGACTATGGAATCGTAAGCACCAGCATTGCAGACAAAATAGAAATTGAATGCAATATGAACTTTAATAATAAATAATAGTTAACTATTAAAGACAACAATAATGAAAAATTTACTAAAATATACAGGTTTGCTGCTCCTTGTAATGATTGGTTTTTCCAGTTGCTATAAAGATATAGTCATTCCTCAGCTGGCTTCCGATCCAGATGGCCCTCCACAACCGGTAAGTTTCAAAAATGAATTGGCTACGATATTCAATACTAAGTGTACGGATGCCGGGTGTCACGTAAACGGATCTCATAAGCCTTATTTGACTACGGATGTATCCTACTCACAAATAGTAAATGGTGGTTATGTAAACACGGCTTTACCAAAAGAAAGTAGCCTATACAAAATGGTATATGGTGAAATGTCCCAGTATATTTCTTCAAGCGCAGATAAGCAAAAAGTGTATGACTGGATAAGAAATGGAGCACCGAATAATTAATGAATTTAAAATTTACTACAATGAAAGTAAAAATATATAAATCGAAGATCCCGGTTGTGCTATCTGCCTTCCTCATGGTACTTCTTGTATTACCAGGCAGTATGGCATTTGCACAGGACGACAGCGCTAATGCAAAATCTGAAGCCCCTGCTGTTCAAAAACCCAAGCCGGTAAAAAACACTTTCCAAAGTGTATGGATAATCGATAACCAAACGGTAATGGTACCAGTAAAAGGAACATTTGAAATGGACATTAATCACAGGTTTGGCTTATGGAATAAAGGTTACGAAGATTTCTGGGGATTCTTTGCACCTTCTAACATCAGGTTGGGCGTAGCTTATGCACCGGTCAAAAATCTATTTGTCGGTATTGGTGTTACAAAAACTACTGCAACCAATGTTCCTTATGCTGCTACGCCTTCGACGGTTGCTGGTCCAATGTGGGATGGCAGTGTAAAATACGCTATACTATCACAAACAAAAGGGAAGTCACCTGTTAGCGTTACCTATTATGGTAATATGGGATTTAATACTAAGGCCGATACGAGTCATGAGATCTATTTGAATACCAGTGACCGGATGACTTTCTTCAACCAGGTACTTGTAGCCAGAAAAATATCAAACAAACTATCTGTGCAGGTTGGAGCAAGCCTTTCACATCAGAACCTTGTAAATGGATACTTTGTGAAGAATGACAGCGCCAGTTTAAAAGCAGAACCCGAAATGGAACATGACCATTTCGCGATATCTTTTTCAGCACGGTACAAAATGACCAACGTTACTTCGCTGATAATGAACTATGATCAGCCTATAACAACGCATACTAAGAATAACCCGAATCCCAATTTTTCTTTCGGGTTGGAATTCAGCACAAGCAGCCATGCGTTTCAGTTATTCTTTACCAATTATTATTTCTTAGTACCGCAAGTCAACAATTTGTTTAACACTAATGATCCGTTGAATCATAATGCCAAGGAAGATGGTAGCTATCCATGGAGTCCGCAGTTCCTGATTGGATTTAATATTACCAGGTTATGGAATTATTAAGATGACTCAATAGTTAGCTGGTTCGAAAGCCCCTGATAAAAATGATCCGGGGCTTTTTTAAATTTGAAGAATGAAATTTTTTACTATCTATATTGTTTCAATTTTATCATTAACCGCTTCCTGCAGTAGCGATCCCGCACAGGATAAAGAAAAAAAAGCTTCTCTTTCTGGACAACAACTGCACACCAAACCCCCTTCCAGTTTTCAGGACACAATGCAAATTGATTTTCTTGCTGCCGTATTTTATATTCCAGATTCTTTGCAGCTCGAAAAAATAAGAGAGCTAACTGATTCAGCAATATTCGAAGCAGCTATGCATGAGTATTTTTTTCAAATGAGAAATGCCCGACTGTCAATTAAACGGGATTGGCCCCAGCTGAAAATAGTAGAAGCAAAGAATGTTAGATGGCTCCTATTCCATGGAAAAGGCAACGATTCCACGTATATAGATTTGAACACCAGGAATGACTCGCATGGTTTATTTCTTTTTCAACCCGGTAAAAAACCTCACTATGCCGATATGATGAATATTGATACAGAACTCAGCTATTATTTTAAGAAATAGCATGTCGCTCCAATATAATCAACCTGTGGACTGACTTATATCACTCTTTTCCGACTGTCAAATCTTTTATTTTATACCAT
>Ga0184624_10000434_pt1 | contig 10638 bp, 6 predicted proteins | sample PLM3_5_b1_FD_133157 | JGI IMG/M metagenome (GOLD analysis project Ga0184624, IMG submission 133157) | Groundwater sediment microbial communities from an aquifer in East River, Colorado, USA - PLM3_5_b1 | ecosystem: Environmental > Terrestrial > Soil > Riparian zone | place: USA: East River...
AGGACCTGGCTAGCCTCCTGAGCCTTGGCTATCTCCAGATCGTTCATACCCATGCCTTGCAGCATCTTGCCAACGTAGCCGACGTTCTCGCCTTCAAGCATGGGATACCCTGTGCTCATCGACTTAACGTAATCGCCCTCGATTACGCTCATCGCCCGGATGAAGGCTCGGGGCGTCGTGGCTTGGAAGAACATATCCCTCACGTTCCCGTCGTTCATGGGATTGTTTCCTGTAGCCATCGCGTACTCATACCCCTTCCCGGCAGCCTTGCCAAGCATTGCAGCACGCTGGGCAATAGCGAAGCTGAACAGGCTCGCCGTCTCGTTCCGAACATCAGTACCGGGCAAGGTCGAGCTGGCTTGTAGACTTACTCCCAAGAAGGCTGGTAGGCCAAAGTACAACGGGTCAGCCAAGGTGTCCCCGAAGTTCTTCTCCATCCAGAGGTAGCTGGAGTTCGCTTCGTTCTCCCAGTTCCCTAGCCCGTCGGCCATAGCAATCAGCGGCGTAGCCCCCAACCCGCCTAGAGCAACGGCTGACCCTCCGGCCCAAACCAGCGGGGCAAAATTTCCCTTATTAACAGCTTGGTCGGCGTACTGGAACATACTCCCCATGAAGTGCATCTGCCAGTTCTTGAACAGGCCGAACATACTTCCGACCGGGCCTGTGAACATATTGCTCCGGTCAACAGTATGATAGCTGTACATGGTCATCTCAGAACTCTTACGAGCCATGCGATAGAGTTCGTCCCCGGTGAGCCCGAAGATGTCCTTGCCCATAGTCCAGGCTGCGTTGAACGCAATCAGCCGGCTGAAGCTTTCGCTCTTGTCAGCCATGATCGTGGCTAGCCTAGGTATAAACTCGGCTACGCCTCCCTGCTTCCAAGCCTCAGTCAGCGTCTGCCGGGCTTTGCTATTTCCTCCGCTCCACTCATCGAGCATCTTGTTACCGAACAGTCCGTCAGTCAGGCCTTGCGATTGGTGCGCCCGAAGTTCTGGCGTCGGGTGACGCGCCAGCTTAACCGCTTTCGTCAGTAGCTTGATCGGCTCTACCCAGGCACTTGAACCGATCGGCTTACCAGCCTCGCCCATCACCGGAGTGAACTGGAGCAGGTGCGCGGCCTCGTCACTTGGAATGCTCAGCATATGGGCAATGTGCGGAGCAACGGTTTGCAGCGGGCTTAGGACATTCAGAACTGCAAAGGCTGGGTTCATCCATCCCAGCGTCATGCCGTACAATCCCTTGTTAACCGCTGCGGCAATTTTTGTGGCGGGTCTCGAACCTCCAATCCCACCTAGTACATCGCTCAGCTTTTTATCAAGCGCGTTGGAGAACTTGGTGCCAATGCCGAGATACTGATTACCCTTGACAATCAGGTCTTCCTGTAGCTTCGGGTTGTGCTTGAGCAGGTCAGGAATACTGTCGCCGAACCTGCTCTGGAAACTGGTCTCGGCTGCAAAGTGACCTGTGTTATTCAAGTGCGCTTGAACAGCATTATACAAGTCGTCCTTAGTATAAGTCTTAATATCAGCTGTCGTAGCACCTGCCTTCCGCTTCTGGAAAGCCTTAGACGTAATCGGAATGCTCGGACCCTTACCAGTCGTCCCCTTGATAATCGCTAGCTGGCGCATGGCCTTGGTCAGTATCTTAACGTCGGTCGGGTTCTTTTCGAGGTTAGCACTTATCCGCGCCTGAAGTTCCTTGAGCACATCGTCAGACTCAGCCGGAAGATCGTATAGCTTGGCATCACCTTTAGTCCAGTTCTCACCTTCCTCCTTTGCCATCCTGATTGCCATATCAGCATTTATATGTGCTTCCTTCCCATTGCGGCCAAACGCTGTATGCTTCAGGTCACCATTGGCATCAGTCACCTTAATGAAATGATCGCCCTGCGCCACCTTAGGAATACCCAGGTGGTTCTCGAGCCATGCTACATCAGCGTGACCGGACTCAGTTAAGGCTGGAATGATACCGCTTCCTAGCCAGTCCTGATTAAGTGCCCGCAGGCCTTCGGCCAGATCGCGGCCAGCCTCAGTTAGCAGCCCGTCCTCAACAGCCTTCTTCAGCGCCTTGGGCGAGGCTATATTAGCATTGGCATAATGCACAATCAGGTTAGCATCATCGTCGGTCGCAAGCTCTCCCATCTCATGCAAAGGCTTATGGCCCATGAAGCCGGACTCGCGCTTGACGTTCTTACCACTCAGCGCCTGGATAGGCGTGCCCTCAATGCTCTCCTTGCCATGCACGATCTGCTTGACTAGCCGATCAGCATAGTCATGCCCAGCCTTCTTGAGTATGATAAACTTATTATAGTGTGGGTCGCTGTGCTGTAGGAACATCGTCGGCTTCATATATCTCGATACGCTCTCCGACAGTTCTTGAATAGCTCGGCTGTCTCCGAAGTTGAACTTCGCATCGACGAGGCCTTTCGTTCCAGCCTTGGCTGCGCCTAACTTCTCAGCAATAAAGTTCTTGCGCTTCTCATCGTTTCTCATACGCCGAGCAGCTTCGAAGTCTTCGTCGCCAAGAGCGAGGATAAGATCGTCATAAACCTTGTTGAAAATATTTGGCTGGGCAGTTGTCTGGAACGGCCTGATGTTCTTCGCCCACTGCTTATTGACCAGCTCAGACATATGTGCGGCCTGTGGCTCGAGCCGCTCAGGAAATGCAGTCTTGCCCGCAAGCCAGGTATCACCAGTCTTGACAGCTACGCCATTCCCTTTCGGAGCCCCGTCACCCTCGATCGCCTTATGGAACATAACGAACGGGCCGTCACGCTCCTGCATCATCCAGGTGTTGCCGACCTTCTGCATCTTCGGATTGCTCAGCAATCCAGCAAAAGCACGAGCCCCCTCTTCGTCCACGATCTTAACAACTCTCGGGTCTTCGAGCGTGCTTGCAACCTGTCGTGCAGTCTGCATACCTTCAGGCAACGCGTTGAGAAGCTGCCCCCGCTCACCGGGGTTCATATACTTGCCAGGCCCACCTTCGGCATTGTTCTCCCAAAGGTACTGCACAGAGTACCCTGTCCCCTTCAGCGGTGCATCGGCATCGGCAATTGGCTCACCTGTAAGCGGGTCTACAGTTCCCTCGTCAGCCCACCGTCCTGCTGCTGGCTTGAAGGCAGTCTCCAGCCTGGCTTGTTCATCCGGAGTCAGGCCTGGAATATCACTAACGTATGGACGAGGCTTGTCCTTCTTCGCCCCACTATAACCTGGGTTGCCTGTGAGCACTTCCCGCTCAAGCGTAGACATCAGTTCTTCAGGGTCAGCGTTCTCAACTTTCGCTCCCTTGAGGATTGCATCGAGCCGATAGGTCGGCGACTCATACATTCCTGTGCCTTCGATAATCTCGCGAGCTGCCCTACGTGGCCCAGCCTTATCAAATGCGCCGAAGACTCCACCAAGCGCACCAGTCAGCGCTACGTCAGTCGCCACGTTCCCAAGCTGAGTATCAAAGGTCTCAGGGAAGAAGGCTGCTCCGCTAGCTAGCCGCGCCGCCTCGATCGGAGCATTGATAATAGACTCACGTGCAATGCGAGCGGCGATCGGGGAGTCGGCAGCAGCCATACCAAACCGCCCGACAGTCGCTTCAGTCGCTCCTGCCAGTCGTGCAGCAAGCATAGGCGACTTCATCACCGCAGCCTCTGCACCAAGGTACGGCACAGCAAAGCCGATCATTTCGCTGGCGAGCCCGCTCCAAGGGTTCTCTGTCCTGAAGGCCTCAGCTGTCTCCCAAGGCTGTGCACCGAACAGCTCAGGGATGCTGGAAAGTGCGCTTGCCCCGAACCCGTACAGGTAGTTAGGCGGGCCAACCTCCTCAGCCTTAAAAGCCCTTGGAGCATAAGTGGTGCTTTCCCGAGGCTTATATTTATATTCGGGCATTATTCTTTCTCGGTGTATGAGGAGCTGCCGAACGGTCCTTTGGTTGTCTGACGCCGAGTAACCGAACGATCACGAGCCCGGTTGCCAGCCTGCGTAAGCACGACATCTGTATCAGGGCCAACGTCCCAACGCCGTCCAGTAGGCGTCCCGCTGCGCTCACCAACCTCCCTCATCCCGCCACCGACCAGCCGATACATCTGCTGCGTCTCTATGAACTGCTGGACAAGGTTGCTCCGAATGAAGTCATTGAACCTGTCCTGCTGGTCCTTGGTAATGCTCTGCCCAGGCTCCGGCATACCATCCTCGCCGACAATAACGCCACCGACTGAACTCCAGCCTTCTCCACTTAGCTGGGCAACACGTTGCATACCACCAGGCACCTTAGCAAGTTCCTTCTGCCACTCGCCCCCATCGACCAGGTCATGTGCAGCCATGACAGCAGCAGTCGTAGCAACATTTCCTGCACCAGTAGCATCGCCTTTGGCCCTCGCATCCTCAAAGGCGAACGGCAGCAGCATCTTGAACTCAGCCCGCTGCGCTTCGTTGTTAAGTATAGCAGCTTGATTGGTAAGGCCTGACTTGCGTTCGAGCACACCGCCAGCTGATTGCAACACGCTGTTGATTAGGCTCGGGTCCATCATATCGCTGTGGATTGTAACCTTACCATCAGGTCCCTTCGTGCGGTACTGTATTCGCCCGTTCACAATCTGGGGCTCGAACTTCTCCAGTTCAGTCCTCTGATCGCTCCACCTCTGCGCCGCGTACAGGTTATCCTGTTGCAGGTTCTGGTTGATGATACTCGCCGTATTAGCTGCCTTGGTTCCTTCCCGGCTTGCCGATTGAAGATTATACTGGCTCATAAGTCGGTCATGCTCTTCCAGCTTCTCACGTACTTTCTCAGTACCGGCCATGGAACCTGCCAGCATACCACCACCTGCATTAGCAAGCAGGGAGCCAAGTCCCTGTCCGTCCCTGAAGTTAGCAAAGGCATTGCCCAGGCCAGCCCAGTAACTTGCTCGCCTCATCTTCAGCTTGCCTTTCTCCTGTTCCTCAGGCGTAGCGCCAAACGGGTTCTTTGGAGCACCAGCCGCAAAGGCTGCATCAGAGGCTGCCATGTTTGCCTGCTCAAATGGCTTCGGAGCTGGCCGATCAGGATAGTCAGGCGGGGTGAACGTATGGCTCTGCGGAGCTTCAATGTTCGCAATCATCTTGTCATGCAGAGCAAGGTTAGCGTTCACTCCACTGTAGTCCATTTGTACCGGACCTGGCATACCACCAATCGAGTCAGCCGCGTTCCGGAAGGCTGTTACCATCGGACCAGCCTGAGCACCGCCACCCGCAGGAGCCTTGCCGGGAGAACCCAGCGGCTCAACGTGGATATGGTTCCCCTCGTTGATAACCTGCATCCCAGGGTTAGCCTTCTTGACCTGCAAGAAGTACTCGCCCATCGGCATATTGCCGGGAGGCACAAGGTCGTTCGCATATGGATGCTGTGGGTCGCCTTGCATATGCCAGGAGTTCTTCGCCGAATTAGGCAGCGAGGCATTCTTCTCAGGTGTACGGAAGGCTGAGGTAACCTGTCCACCAGCCGTGTTAAACTTCGGAGCATCAGCGAACGCTCCGCTTGGCTGGCTTGGTGCACTAGGCTGACTAGCCGCACTTCCGCCTGGAACTGGTGCAATCTTCGGAGCGAACTTAGGCGGAGCAGGTGCCGGAGCCGGGAGCGGCTTGAACCCTACCATCTGGGCTGGAGGTGGCGGGGCAGCTACTGGCTTGTTCAGCGAGAAGGCTGGTGGCGGTCCCTGCAACACACCAGGCTTGGCAAGCATGGGAGGCGGTATAGCCTGACTTGCCTTTAGCTTCGCAAGGAACTCTTGCTCCTGCCGTTGTTTCTCGAGCAGCATTGCAGCCACACGTGGGTCAGCCATCGGACCAATTGTAGGCTGGAACGGACCTGCCATCGTAGCCTCCTAGTAAGCTGCTGGACCACCCTGCGGAGGGGGAGCCATCCTAAGCGCGCCAGCCATTCCACCGCCTGGAAGCTGTGCTGTACCAACAGGTGGCTGAGGCGGACCCGGTGGCTGAGGCGGTGCCATGTTACCTAGCCCGCCAGGTGGCTGTGCACCAAAGGCCATCGGTGCCTGTTGTGCTTGCATCTGCTGAGCGATGAGCGCGCCTATGTCAGGCTGCGGCCCCATTCCGCCACCTAGCTGACCCATCGCCGCCTGTTCAGCCTGCTGGTTAACAAGCTGCTGCTGAAGGATTGCGTTGTAGTCAGGCGGTGCCATCTGCGGAGCTTGCTGCATACCGCCCTGCTGTGCGCCCTGGAGCAACATCATAGCCTGTTGAATATCCACTTTAGCCTCCTATGAACCCATGCCGCCAGCCCAGCCAGTACCACTAGCTGGTGGCTTCTGCCCGAGCAAGCTGCCTAGAATGTTACCGCCTAGGCTAGCACCTCCGGCCATCGGCATACCCGCTGCAGCCATAGCTAGCCCACCTAGGCCAGCGACCACGTTCCCCATGCCACCAGTCTTCTCAGTGGTCGTGGACTTCTGATTGCTGGTAGTTGTACCGTAGCCCTGAGTCATGTTGCCAAGAATATTACCAGCTACGTCATAACCCATGAACGGACGAGTCATATCGTACTGGAACTGCTTAAGGGCGTTGTCGATCGCCAGCTGCCTGTTGCCGAGGTCCTGTGTAGCAGCCATCTGGCTGAAGTCGGCTTGGCCACCAGCAATGTCCATGATGCCCCGCGCCATCTCAGGCGCCATGCTCCACCGCTGGTTCATAAGCTGACCTTCGCCGAGCCCACGTTCAGTACTCAGTCCGTAGCCCTGCATAATGCGGGCTTGCTGGTCTGTAAAGTCCTGATAGGCTAGGGCAGCGGCTACCTTCTGGGCCTGCTCACCAGCCTGGTCTATAGCCATGAGGGGCATGGTCTGCTGGCTGCGATTGCCGCCATATGCACCGCTCTCAATCCCCGCGCTCTGCAGGCTGGGGAGTACGTTCTGCGTCAGCTGCTTCATATACGGGTCAATAGCAGCGTTGACGGCACCCTGCATACCGAGTGGATTAGTCCCTGCAAAGCTTTGCATACCCGCCGACAGTTGCGGGCTGTCACTAAAGTTGAGCGCTTGCTGGCTCTGCCCAAAGGTATTCTGAAGCTGAGGCAACAATCCACCGACCGTATTCGCAGCCGTTTGGTACACGCCTGGCATCTGGTTCTGCAAGGCTCCAGGCTGGGCTAGAAAGTCCCCAGAGTAGTTAACGTCTTGTATCTGGCCGAGGCCGCGTTCGACCCCCTGCGCGATCGTGTTATACCCTGGCATAACTAGATCAAGCGGCTTCTGAACCTGCGTCCCGCTGGACTTCGTCGAGGATTTCTTCTTCGTTCCCATGACCAGTCTCCGAATAGGTGAGTATCCAGCCCTCTACGCTGGCACCGCTAAGTTCAAGAGCACGTTTGAAGCGCTCGGAATATACCACAGTTGTGACACACTCACACCCCAATTCGACCGCATAGGCCCACAGTTTGCCCAGTATCTTGTGCATTGAGGGGGCGAAGTGCCCAGCACCACGCAGCAGTTCCAGCCTTTTAACCCCATGATCGCTCATAACTTCGGCTATCATGGTACCTGGACCGGGATTAAGGCGGAATAAGAGCAGTTTGCCCGTCATGAGCCCATGATCTATCTTCAGCAAGGGGATACGTTCGATCAGCGGCTGGTTATCGTCTGCATCCAGCAAGAATTGCAGGTCTTCTGCCGTATGCTCGCCAGGCGGGACTAGTTCAAGGGTGCTCAAGTTTAGTTACCCTTTCCTCAAGAGCCTTAAGTCGGGCCAACCAGGGTGGGTCTTCCTCAACAGGCGGTGGAATTGGTGGACGCTCGAAGACTTCAGCCTTTCCTGAGCCCAAGTTCAGCCGAGTCGTGTTCGGCTTGTAGTCGTCAGGAACCTCTACCTCGTGCGGCCAGTTCAGCTCGGGAGCCTGCATTGTCGTTATGACTCGACACACACCATCAGCATCGAAATAGGCCCACCTCACCGCTTGCCTCCCTGAATGACTATTACTGGGTCACGAATGTACAGCCTCTTGGCACTCGAAGCGTTTGGCATGATAATCGACTGTGCCACGACCTTAGCCATGCACTGGCCTGAGTAGGTCGTGAGCAGATGACAGAAGCTAATGGGGATGTAGCTGTAGGTGCTTGCACCAGCAGTCCGAACGCCGCATTTGATGGTCTGCCTTGCTGTCCAGCCTGCACCACCATCCTCGCTCGTTCCAAGCGTTAGTAGGCAGCCAGCGTCAGACTCGCTTGAGGCATCCATCCAACCATAGAAAATGATCAGCGCCGTTCCGTAAGCTGCATCGCCGACTGGAACATTTACACTGGTCATCACATCAGTAACAAAACCAGTATTGTTAATCAGAACATCATAGCCCTCAGTCACCGACGGTATCATTACAGACCCGCCAGCAATCTTGAGCGTGTTTACCTCAGCATAACCGATCTTCGCGTTGAGGATAGCAGCGTCAGCTATCTTAGCCGTACCGATTGCAGCGTCTTGTATCAGGGCAGATGTAATCGCGGCGTTCTGAATAAGCGCCGTGTTGATCTGAGCAGCGCCAATATCTGCCGTCGCAATGGAGCCGTCGATGATTTGAGCCGAGCCTATGCTTGCGTTGCCGATCTGCGCCTGTCCGATCTGCGCGTAGCCAATATCAGCCGCCATGATCGACGCGTCAGCAATTTGGGCACTTCCAATCGCTGCGTATTGGATTTGTGCTGTACCTACGGCCAAGTTCGCAATCAGCGCATTGGTAATCGCTGCGTTCTGTATATGGGCTGTGCCAACGGCGAGCGCTTGTATCTTAGCCGAGCCAACAGCGAGCATTGCGATCTGCGCGTAGTCAACAGCGAGCAACTGTATCTTGGCTCGCTCGACAGCTAGATCAGCAATCTTGGCGCTGTCTACGCTCAGGTTCGCGATCTTCGCATTATTTACAGCCAGGTTGTCAATCTTCGCTGTAGTGACCTGCAGGTCGCCTATCTTCGCGCTGACAATCGCAGCATCTGCAATCTTAGCCGTGACAATCGCTGCATCATATATCTTCGCTGTAAGAACCGCGAGGTCTTGTATCTTCGCCGAGCCAATAGCAAGGTCAAAGATTTTGCCTGTGCTGACTGATGGACTCGCAAGGTTAAACTCCTGTATTGCCATCTCAGCGACTTTGGCCGTTTCGATCGCAGCATCGGCAATGTTCTGAGTGTCGATGAAAACAATGTCGTTGGCAACAGGTAACTCGGCGTAATTGTTCCCCTGAAATATCCAAGTCTGATCGTACCAGAGTGGAACCCAGGGAGCTGGAACATTGCCCGCAGGAGGGTCAGGGTCAGGGTCAATTTCACCGCCCCCGCCACCTGTACCTGCACCCGCAGCCACAATGTCGGTACTGCCTTCGCCGAGCATAAGAAGAACTGCGTGAGCCCAGTCCTTCCAGTCCTCATACATTTCCGGCATAGGCAGAGGCATTAGTTTGTCGCCCTCTTTTGTCCCTCGACAACACCGAACAGGGCGAACCCTTGTAGGTCCAGCTCCCATTCATCCGCATAGGACTCGAACTCGATCTTGTGATAAACCCCGCTCAAGTGCTGCTCAATCACGATCGTTCGCTGCTTAAGGTCGAACTCGTGCCAGGGCGTAAAGTCGTATGGCCCCTCTGGGTTCTGAGCAGCGCCGACCCTCATCTGCACGTTATATGCCTTGTGAGCGAAGATCTCAACCTCGTCAATAATCGCTCCGATGTGGATTGCGTTATTATCACGCTGAACTAAGAGCCCACGGCTCGATAGGTCGAGGGGAGCCGGAGCATACTCGTTATATTCGTAATATTCGACTGCTCCATCCACTTTGCCACTAAGAGGACGTTCGAATAGGACTCGCGATGCTGCCGACTCGTTCGGTGGAACTCGGCTCCAGCCGCCGTGCCGTGGGTCATAACTCCAGCCTTCGTTGTTGTCGAGACTCGCTCCCATCGGGAAGCTAAACTCGAGACACCCTGTAATGTCATTTTTGACTGCAACGATCTTTCCCCCTTGAGCCCAGTTCACGTTGCTTTGCAGGTAGTCACGAAGGGCCAGCTCGTCAATGTACTTGAATATCATCCCGTCTGTTTGCCAGACACCGTTTCTTCCTACTCCGTAAATGACCCTCCCATCGGCTACAACACTGTGCTTGCCGATAGCCCCTATGCCCTCGAGCAGCTTGTTCTGCCCGAAGTACAGTGGGCTCCCAACCCAGTTCACACTGAACATTTGGTTCTCGCCGAAGACAGCTACGTCCCGCCCGAAGTGACAACCAGCCTTGACAGGCGTGTCAAGCTCTTCGAGAGGCAGTTCGCCCGCTAGGTTCTCAGGAGTCGCTATCCAGTCCTCGATGTTGTCGGCATCGCTGAAGCTGACCAGTCGCCTGTTCAGTCCATGACCAATTGCAAGTAGCTGATTACGCTTCTTTAGGAACAGGACGGCGTCGGTTGGTGCGCCTGGCAGTGGGGCGACCGTTCCGTCACTGTCCTTATGGCGCATTATGCCAGCGTCTTGATGGTTGAAAAGTGTCCAGTCGCCCCAATGGGTGAAGTCCCAGAAGGTCGGCTCAGTTGAACCGGACTGATTACGGGTAAAGGGAAGGCCAGTGGAAACGATCTCTAAGCTCGGCCCGAACCAGCGAACACTCTCGCCGCCCGAAGCTG
>Ga0184624_10000439_pt1 | contig 10575 bp, 6 predicted proteins | sample PLM3_5_b1_FD_133157 | JGI IMG/M metagenome (GOLD analysis project Ga0184624, IMG submission 133157) | Groundwater sediment microbial communities from an aquifer in East River, Colorado, USA - PLM3_5_b1 | ecosystem: Environmental > Terrestrial > Soil > Riparian zone | place: USA: East River...
AGCGTGATTGGTGATTGTCCCGGCGGGATGCGGGCCGCGCTGATCGGCATCGCGTTCTCGACGCGGGCGAGACGAGCCAGATACCTGCCGATTGGGCATACGGCACTTGACGAGCCCTCGGCCCTAAATCCGAATGCCGCACTGTCGGCTCTGAAGCCACTGCTCGAGAACGCGTCGATCGCAAAGATCGGCCACGACCTGAAGTTCGATCTGATGATGCTCGCGCACCGGGACATCGGGCTGAAAGGGCTCGAGTTCGACACGATGCTGGCGAGCTACGTGCTGGACGCGACCAGGTCGAGCCACACGATCGAGGAGATCGCGCTCGAGCATCTGGGCTATAAGGCACTGACCCAGGAGGACATCTGCGGCACGGGGCAGAAAGCGATTCCCCTGCCCCATTTGCCCGCCGCCGCGCTGCTGAATTTCGCGGGAGAGCGAGCCGATCTGGCGTGGCAGCTCGCGGACAAGCTCGGCGCTCGACTTCGCGACGAGGGGATGGAGGGGCTGTTTCGCGACCTGGAGCTCCCGCTCGTCCCGGTGCTGGCCGATATCGAAAGCCACGGCGTGCGCATCGACCTGCCGGCGCTCGCCGGGCAATCCACCCGCATCGACGCCGAGCTCGCGTCGCGCAGCCGAAAAATCTTCGAGCTCGCCGGCGAAGAGTTCAACATCAATTCGCCGAAACAGCTCTCGGTGATTCTGTTCGACAAGCTCCAGCTTCCGACGGCCAAGCGGACGGGTAAGACAAAGGTGGCGTCAACCGCTGTCGACGTGCTCGAGGATCTCGCGCTGACGCATGAGCTGCCGAAGCTGATACTCGAGTGGCGCGCCCTGATGAAGCTGAAGGGCACCTATATCGACGCGCTGCCGCAGCTCGTGCATTCGCGAACCGCGCGGGTTCACACCTCGTTCAATCAGGCCGTCGCCGCAACCGGGCGCCTCAGCAGTAGTGACCCCAACCTTCAGAACATCCCGATCCGCACCGACCTGGGGCGCGAAATTCGTCGCGCGTTCATCGCCGAGCCCGGCTTTGTGCTGATCTCTGCCGACTACTCGCAGATCGAGCTGCGTGTGCTCGCGCACATGGCGGCGGAAGACACCCTGATCGAGTCCTTCCGCAGAGGGGAAGACATCCACGACCGCACTGCGCTGAAAGTGTTTGGCCCGAACAGCGGGCTCGACAAGCACGAGCTGCGCAGGCGGGCAAAGATCATCAATTACGCGCTGTTATATGGAAAGACCGCTTTCACGCTGGCGCGAGACATCGGCGTGACTCCCACTGTGGCTCAGGAGTTCATCGACGCGTACTTCGGCGGGTTTCCGCGAGTACGCACGTTCATCGACGCGACGATCGCTCAGGCGCGCACGAAAGGATTCGTCGAAACCATGTTCGGCCGCCGCCGCATGGTGCCCGAACTGAACAGCCGCAACGGCCAGATACGGCAGGGGGCCGAGCGGATGACGGTGAATTTTCCGATTCAGGGCAGTGCCGCCGATATCCTCAAGAAAGCCATGCTGCGCGTCTACGATGCGCTCTCGCGCGACCGGGCCAGAATGATTCTGACGGTTCACGATGAGCTGCTCATCGAGAGTCCAGAGGACTCTGCGGAAGAGGTGGCGGAGCAGGTACGGGACGCCATGCAGGGCGCCACCACGCTCAAGGTGCCGCTGACCGTCGACGTGGGCATCGGCCCCAACTGGCGGGAGGCAAAGTCGTGACCCGAATGCCCTCTGATCTCTGCCCTCCGCCCTATTAGAATTCACTTAGATGCCCGAGCCCGTCGTCATCCCGCGCAGCGACCACCCCATTTCACGCCAGCAGATCGACGCAGACGCGCTCAAGGTTTTGTACCGGCTGCGGCAGTTCGACCATATCGCCTATCTTGTTGGCGGCAGCGTCCGCGATCTGCTGCTCGGCCGCACGCCAAAAGATTTCGACATCGGCACCTCGGCACACCCGTATCAGGTCAAGCGCCTGTTCCGCAACTGCTGGATCATCGGACGCCGCTTTCGTCTCGCTCACGTGAAGTTCGGTACGAAGGTCATCGAGGTCGCGACCTTCCGCCGCCAGATTCCAGCCGGCACAGAAGAAGAACCGGCGCCCGTGGCGCCCGTCGCCGAACCCGCGAGCGCTATCGTCGACGATGGCGATCTGCTGATTCATCACGACAACACCTTCGGCACACCGGAGGAAGACGCGTTCCGGCGCGACTTCACGCTGAACGCGCTCTTCTACGATATCGAGACGCGATCGATCATCGACTACGTCGGCGGCCTGGACGACATCCGGGCCGGGCTCATCCGCTGTATCGGCGTGCCCGAGGAGCGTTTTCAGGAGGATCCCGTCCGCATGCTGCGCGCGGTCGCGTTGGCGGCCCGGCTCGATTTCAGGATTGACGCGCCGGTCCTCAGCGCAATCGAGCGCTATCATGGCGAGCTCGCGCGCAGCGCGCCGCCGCGCCTCATGGAGGAGATCTACAAGGTGCTGCGCGCGGGCGCCGCTGAAAAAACCTTTCGCATGCTGGTCGACACCGGGCTGCTTGCCGCGCTCGCTCCGGAAGTTCCGGGCCGCATCACCGAGGGATTCTGGCAGTCACTCAGAGCGATCGATCACTATCGGCGCGCGTTCAAGCGCAATCCTGAATCGCTGGCGAACGCGATTCTTCTCGGATCGCTTCTGATTCCGCTCGGGCTCCTCGATCAACATCACGGCCGTACGAAAGAGCTCGGAGCGCGGTTCGGCACGCTGCCTCTCGCCCGCCGCGACGTCGAGTTCCTTCGACAGATCCTGATGGTGCAACGGCATCTGCGCGATCCGAACGCCTCGCCGCGGCACAAGCGCGGCGTCATGCACCGCACCGCGTTTCCAGCGGCACTGATGTGGCTCGAGCTTCACGGCAATGCCCCGGCGCTCGTCGAATCCTGGCGTGCGCTGCAGGCGGAAGCGCCTACACAAGATCCCGAAGGCGCCGGTGACGCGCTTCCCCCGCTCGACGTGCCGCGGCGGCGCAGACGGCGCCGCAGACGGAGGCGGAATCCATATGGCGGTGGAGCGATCGGGGGTTGAGCGATCGTAGTGGGTGATATTCCTATCGCCCACTCACCAATCACTCAATCGTAGATTTCGTGAATCGTCTTGTAGGGATGCGCGAGCCGGAGCGCGATCAGCAGCCTGATGATCGGCCACGACGGATCGATCTCGCTCGGCCTGAAGCTGAACTTCGGACTGCGTGGATGTCCATGGTGGTTGTTGTGAAGCCCCTCGCCGCCCGTCAACAGCGCCACCCACCTGATGTTCGTCGCCGTATTGTCGAAATTTCTGTATCCGATGTAGTGGCACAGCCCGTTGATGGACGACGACAGGACGAACACGTACATGAACAGATGAATGCCCGCGGCGAGCAGACCCCACCACACGCCTAACAGGTAGCAGAGCCCGACGATGCCGAGCAGAGGTCCCGCGAAGCCAAACCGGAACGCCGCGCGATCGAACACATCCTCCTCGATGTCCTTGGCGTAGCGCTCGAGCGTCTCGGGATTCTTCGCCTCCTTCAGATAGTGGAAGACGTTACCGAGCTGCACGGACCAGAAGCCGCTCAGGTGCGGGCTGTGCGGATCCCCTTCGATTTCCGTAAAGGCGTGATGCTTGCGGTGCACCGCGACCCATTCGCGCGTGCACAAGCCGGTGGTAATCCACAGACACACGCGAAAGATCAGGGCCACCGCCGGATGCAGCTCGAGCGCCTTATGCGTGGCGCAGCGATGAAGAAAGATGGTGGTGCTGAAGACGGCGACCTGCGTGACGAAAGCAGATGCGAGCAGGCACCAGGCGAGCTGCCGGAGCACGCGACAGCCTACCACATCATCCGTGACGCCGTTCGAACTCCTGCATGAAACCCGTCAGCGCGTCGACGCCCGCTTCCGGAAATGCGTTGTAGATGGATGCGCGCATCCCGCCGACGGATCGGTGGCCTTTCAGTCCATCGAGGCCGGCCTTTTCGGCATCCTTGACGAACTGCTTCTCCAGTTCTTCGCTCGCAAGCCTGAAGGTGACGTTCATCAACGAACGGCTGTCCTTCTGCGCCGTTCCGCGATAAAAGCCCGTCCGATCGATCTCGGCGTAGAGCTTGCCGGCCTTGCGCTCGTTCACTGCCGCAATGGCGCCGAGACCGCCCTGGCCAATCAGCCACCGCGTGACCAGCCCGAGCACGTAGATCGCGAACACCGGAGGCGTGTTGAACATCGACCCGTTCTCGGCGTGAACCGCGTAGCTGAGCATCACGGGGAGCGACGCCGCCGACCGCGCCAGGAGATCCTCGCGGATGATCACGACCGTCACGCCCGCAGGCCCCATGTTCTTCTGCGCGCCCGCGTAGATCAGCGCGTGCCGTCCGACGTCGATCGGACGGCTGAACATGTCGGACGAGGTATCGCTGACGAGCGGAATGTCGCCGACGTCCGGCAGCGCCTTCCATTCCGTTCCGTAGATGGTGTTGTTCGACGTCATGTGCACGTATGCCGCTCCGGCGGTCAGCACGATCTCCTCGGCTCGAGGAATGCGCGTGAACTGTTCCGCCTTGGTCGTCGCGGCGACGTGCACGTTGCCGACCTTCCTGGCTTCGTCAACGGCCTTGGACGACCACGCGCCGGTGACGAGATAGTCGGCCGTCATGTGCTCCTGCAGCAGATTCATTGGCACCATCGTGAATTGCAGGCTGGCGCCACCTTGCAGAAACAGCACCCGATAGTTTGCAGGCACGCCGGCGAGCTCTCTGATGTCGGCCTCGGCGCGCGCGAGCACGCCTTCGAACACCTTCGAGCGATGACTGACTTCCAGGATCGACATGCCCACGTCCGGAAGCGACACGAGGTCGCGCTGGGCCTGCTCGAGAACCGGCAGAGGCAGCACCGCCGGACCGGCTGAAAAATTGTAGATGCGCTCAGATTTCATGAATCAGCAACCCATCGCGAAGTTTGGGCTCGAACCACGTCGATTTCGGCGGCATGATCTGGCCCGCATCCGAGACATCCATCAGCTCGACCAGGCTGACCGGATACATCGAAAACGCTACAGCCATCCTGCCGCTGTCGACCATCTGCTCGAGCGTGTGTGTGCCCTTGGCGCCGCCGACGAACCCGATCCGCGTGTCGGTGCGCACATCCTGAATGCCGAGAATCGGCCGCAGCAGCCGCTCCTGCAGCACATTGCCATCGAGGCTATCGATCACGGTCGTGGATTGGACGCCAGCACTTTCCAGGTCGACCGTGTACCACGCGCCCGCCACATACATCGACACCTCGCCCTTCTCTGCCGGAGCCGGAGGGCCCGATTTCATGGCGAACGTGCGCGCGACCTCGCCGAGAAAATGCTCCGGCGTCATCCCGTTCAGGTCGCGGACGACACGGTTGTAGGGAAGAATCCTCAGTTGATCCGACGGAAATGCCACGGCGAGAAAGAAATGCGCCTCGTCTGAATCGCCGACGGCGTCGCGCGCGCGAGCGGCGCTGGCGGCACGATGGTGTCCGTCGGCGATGTACAACACCTCGACGGACGCGAACGCCTCGACGAATTGCGGCGCCAGGTCTGAATCAACGCGCCAGATCGCGTGCCGCACGCCGTCCAGGGCGGTGACGTCGACGAGTGGCTCGCGGTTGGTCCGCACGCGCCGCGCCAGCTCGTCGATGCGCGGGACCGGGCGATATGCCAGAAATACCGGACCCGTCTGAGCGCGGAGCTCGACAATATGCCGGGTCCGATCGTCTTCCTTGTCCTTGCGCGTGCGTTCGTGCTTCTTGATCGCGTCGCTGTCGTAGTCCGCGAGCGAATAGCACGCCGCAAGCCCAGTCTGGCCGTGGCCGTCGGAGTCCAGATGGTAGAGATACAAGGCCGGCGCGGCCTCCTGCATGAAAGGCGCATCGCGCTTCAGCGCGCGGTATCGCTCAGCAGCCGTGCGATAGACGATGTCGTCATGGGGATCCGTGCCGGATGGCAGATCGATCTCGGCGCGCGAGACGTGCAGAAAGCTCAAGGGGTTGCCGCCTGCGAGGGCTCGCGCTTCGTCGGTGTCGACCACGTCGTAGGGAACGGCGGCGACGCGAGGCGCGACAGCCGGATCGGGGCGAACAGCACGGAAGGGTCGGATGACAGCCATCGCGAACCTTCAATTATATGAGATAGGCGATTATCGGTGGTTGAGGAACTCGATGTACTGCGCGACACGATCGCCGCGCGTGACGTGCACCTTGAAGATTCTGGGCTTACCCGGTCCTTGCAGCTCGACTTCGTGGATGCCGGTTTCAACCTTGAGCGTCAGCGGCGTGACACCCTGGGGCGTCCCGTTGACAAACACTTTGACGCCGTCCGGACTCGATTCGATCACGAGCGTGCCGGTGTTGCCGAACAGCCAGTCCGGTGCGGGGATGAACTGCGCGGCACTGAACGCACCGGTCATGAGGCCGATGACCGCCGCTACAAGGAAAAACCTCTTCAAACCGCCATTCATCGGCTTGCGGTCCTTTGCGATCGTCGCGCCATGCATGGTGTAGGCGTGCGGATCGACATCGTGTGCCTGCCACGCATCCTGCTTCAGCGCGCGCGCCTGAGGCGCCGGTTTCACGGCCGGCGCGGCGGGCATAGCTGCGGCCGCCGCAGGCTTGTGCACCGGTGGCTTCGGCGACGCCGTCTTCGAGGGCCGCGATTGCTGCAGATCGAGATCGCGCGGAGACGGCCGCACGTTCGCCTCGTTCATCGCGTCGGTGAGCGCCTGCGATGCCTCTCCCGCGTGAGCAAAGAGGCGCCTCGGATCCATGTGCAACGCGCGAAGCAGCCAGCTCCGAATCGGCTGTGGCACAGAGATGCTCATCAGCACGTCACCAAGTTCGCCCAGTTGCTCAGTGTCGCGCAGCGGCCGTCCGGCAAGCATCGCGATGGCAATCAGCGCGGCCTGCGCCACATCAACCCGCGCATCCAGACGAGCGCCGCCGGCGGCCGGTGGGACAGCCACGCGCAACTCTTTCCAGTACCGTTCAGTTGTGAAGCGCAGCTGCTCGATGGCGGGACCGAGGACGTAGTCCGTGATGCGCACCTTGCCGTCCGCGAGCACAATGCGCTCGGGTGCGACCGCCCCATGGGCAAGGTCGCCGCTCAGGCGATGGAGCTCGGCGAGCGCATCGAGCGTCTCTTTCAAGACAAAGACGGCTGCACCCGCGGTGATCGGCTGCCCGCCGGCCGAGGCACGCGCCAGCACATCAGACAAGCGAATGCCGCCGGTGAGATCGTAAACGAGACTGACGGTAGCCAGCCGCCCCGGAACTCGGGTGAGGTTGCGGACGGTTAGGAATGCCGGATGGTCGAATTTTTCGAGCACCCACAGGCGCTCGTTGAGCGCGAACTCGAATGTCGGGACGGAGAACAGCTCCGGCCGAATCATCAGACACTCATGCGCGGGGCGTCCGTGGGCGTCACGAACCAGGAAGCGGTCGCCGAGTCCATCCCTGAAGACGAAGTCGTCGGAAGGGGCTGTTGACTTGGCGGCGGACACGTCCACACGGCTGCGCAAAGCGGATATCGTGCCCGCTGCCGATCGGCAATTTCTGGCCTAAATCTGCGATCTCGGAGCTGCCCGGTTCATGCGGTGGGACACGAACTGACGGATTTGTAAGCGACCGAAACCGGGTGGAATCCGCGCACCGAATTGACTAGATAACAGGCCGAAGCCTCCGCCACATCCTGGAGGGTCAGCACTTCTTCGCGAATCTTCCCTTCGCCCAACAGGTGGCCGCGCAAGGTTCCCGGCAGCAGGCCGCATGAAACCGGTGGCGTCAGCAGCACGCCTCCACGCTCGACCACGAGATTGGCGATCGTCGACTCCGTGACCTCGCCCTTGTCGTTATAGAGCAGGACGTCGTCAAATCCCGGACGTGCGGCCACGGCCTGTTCGTACACGGCGCGGTTCGTCGTCTTGTGATAGAGGAACGGATTTCCAGGATCGATGGGCGAGGCGGCTATCGCGATCTCACCAAATCCCGCGGCGATGTCGTGGGGCTTCGACGAGATCGTCACCTGCCCGCTCCGCGGCACGGTCATCCGAATGCGATGGGGCATTCGCGGCAACTCGCGCGCGTGCTGCTCGAGCCGATCGCGAACGTCGAGCACGTCCACATGAAAACCGAAATAATCTGCCGACTGCATGAGGCGCTTCATATGGCGGCCTATCAGCACATACCCTGCCTCGGGCAGCCATACCAGTGTCTCCAGCAGGTCGAACGCCGGCTGACGCGAGGTGAGCGCACGCGCTTTGATCTGGCTCTCGTTCCACTCGTCGGCGAGATGAGAATCCGCGACGATGCCGCCGCCGATTCCGTACTCCGCCCTTCGAGTAGCCAGGTTCACCAGAACCGTGCGGATCGCCACGCTGAATTGACTCCGGCCGCCTGGCTCGATGAAGCCAATCGTGCCGGTGTAGATCCGCCTGGGCGAGCACTCGACCTCGGCAATGATCTCCATCGTCCGCGCTTTCGGAGCGCCGGTGATGGAGGCCGCCGGAAACAGCGCCCGCATCACGCCGACGAGCGAGGCGGGCGTGTCGGCGACAACGGTCGACGTCAACTGGAGGACAGTCGGGTAGCGCTCGACCTCGAACAGATTTGTCACGCGCACGCTCCCGGGACGCGCGACTCTCCCGAGGTCGTTGCGCACCATGTCAACGATCATGATGTTCTCGGATTGCTCCTTCTCGGACTCGCGCAGGCGTCTGGCGTTCTCGAGGTCCTGTTCGAACCACAGGCCGCGTGCCGCCGTGCCTTTCATCGGACGGGATTCGACGCGTTCGCCGGCGCGATGAAAGAAGAGCTCGGGCGACGCGCTGCAAATCGCCCAGTCGCCGGTATTGATGTAGGCGCCGAATGGCGGAGTCTGGGCCGACGCGAGCTGGAGAAAGAGGGCGTAGGGATCCGAGTGCAGCGTCGTGCGGACCCGATACGTGTAGTTGACCTGGTAGGTATCGCCGTTGCGAATCAGCTCCTGAAGCGATCCGAAGGTACGCGCGTACTGGTCGAAGGAGATCGACGGCTCCCATCGTTCGTCGACCTCGTCGACCTCGTCGACCCGATCGCCAGCGGCCGCCGCGAGCGTCTCGAGCGTGCATTCGTCAGCGCGATCGTACAGTCCGAACCAGAGAAGGGGAAAATCGTCAGGAGCCTGAGTCGGCAGTGCTGTATCGAAGGCCGGGGCCGCTTCGTAAGACAGGAATCCCGCAGCAAACCGCTGTTCACGAGTGCACGCCTCTTCGATCCGTTCGAGCGCGGGCAGGACGTCGCCAACCGTGCGGGCAACGATGATTTCCCGCGGCCGCTCGAACACACGCCATCGGCCCGAGGCCGCATCGCGAACGATTGATGTCAATCCTCCAACTCCAGGGGCGGGTGCCAGCGGCCTGTCTGATAGCTCCATCGTGCGAGGCGGTCCGCGCAGTCGGCGGCCTCCGGTTGCGCGGCGAGCGTGTCGCACGGCCAGGGCAGCGCGTACGTCCAGTTCGCGTCGCCAATCGTCGCGGGCAGATTGACTCGATCGGGCCATCCGAATACGTCCTGGATGGGCAGCAGGACGAGGTTCGATCCCGCGTTGTACATCATCGCGATGATGCGATCGCGTACCTCGGCATCGAACGCCACAGAGTCGCCGCCGAATCGAACCCTTTCTTCCGCCGTCAGAGTCTCCCACCAGGCCGCCAGCGGATCGGTATCGTGCGTGCCCGTCATGGCCACCGATAGTGGTGGATACAAGGCGGGCTCCTCGGTTTCCCACCGCAGCACCTTGTAACCAGGGACACCGAGCCGGGCGATCGATTGCCGCACGAATTCGGGCACGGTGCCAAGGTCCTCGACGCTGACGTCGGCGCCCGTGCCGACCAGGATGCGCATCACTGTCTCGCCGAGCTCGATTTGCGACGGCTCGTCCGCCGGCATGAAATACGGCTCGCTGCCGTCAAGCGGCCGTACGTAGGTGCGATAGAAGCCCACCAGGTGATCGACACGAAAGCCGTCGTACAACTCGACCTGCCTCCGGGCGCGCATGCGCAGCCACGCGAAATCGTTCTGGCGTGCCTGGTCCCAGTTGTACGGCGGAAGCCCCCACTCCTGGCCGGTCTCGCTGAATGCATCGGGGGGCGTGCCAACCGAGGCGTCCAGCAGAAAATCGCTGCGCCGGCTCCATACGTCAGCGCTGTCCAGGGTCACCATGAACGGAAAATCGCCGAGGATGTCCAAGCCCTCAACGGCTCGTCGAGTCGCTTCCCACTGCCGCGACGCGACCCACTGGACGTACCGGTAGAACAGCATCTCGGTCGCGAGACGCTCGCGCGCCAGTGACATCGCGGGCGGCTCGCGGTCGCGGAGGCCGGCGGGCCACTCCGGCCACGCCCGCTCGCCGTAGTCCGCGCGGAGGGCGCGATAGTCGCTGTACTCGTCGAGCCACCACGACTCTTCCGCGTTGTAGGCACGAAAATCGGCGGCATCAGGCGTGTCGAAACGCCAGTCGCGTTCGAGAAAGCGATCGAACGAGGCGCGCAGCGC
>Ga0184624_10000440_pt1 | contig 10571 bp, 16 predicted proteins | sample PLM3_5_b1_FD_133157 | JGI IMG/M metagenome (GOLD analysis project Ga0184624, IMG submission 133157) | Groundwater sediment microbial communities from an aquifer in East River, Colorado, USA - PLM3_5_b1 | ecosystem: Environmental > Terrestrial > Soil > Riparian zone | place: USA: East River...
ATCTCAGCGGTCTTCAACCGTTCCTGGCCGAGCAGCCGGTTGACGAGCGTCGATTTGCCGACGCCGGACGAGCCGATGAGGGCGACGGTCCGCGCCGGCGAGAGGTAAGCGTCCAGCGCCGCCAGGCCTTCGCCGCGCTTCGCGCTAATCGCGAGGACGTCGACGAACGGCAGACGGGCGCGCACGTCGATCGCCTCGGCGTCCGGATCTGCGCTGAGGTCGGTTTTGTTGAGAATGACCACGGGGATGGCGCCTGCGTCGCGGACGACGGTGAGATAGCGTTCGAGGCGGCGCGGGTTCAAATCTTCCGCAAAGGCGGTGACGAGGAAGATGGTGTCGACGTTGGCCGCCACCACCTGCTCCTCGACGGTGCGGCCGGCGGCCTTGCGAGAGATCGTGCTGCGGCGCTCGAGGCGGCGCGTGATGACAGCCCGTTCCACCTTCGCGCTTCGCGCTTCGGCGGACAGGTCGGCGGACAAGTCCTCGCTTCCGCGGGGCGGCGTGACGCAGACCCAGTCGCCAACGGCGGGAAAATCGGCGGTCGAGCGCGCGTCGTGCCGGAACTTCCCGCTGACTTCTGCCCAGCCGTCGAAATCGCCGGCGACGCGATACGCGCCGCGCTGCTCTTCGACGATGCGGGCGACTTGCGGCGGCGGAGCATCGCTCGCGATCTGCTCCTGAAAGAAATCGTTCCAGCCTAGCCGGGCGCGCTGTTGCACCTACACGCTCCTAGCTCGTAGCTGGTAGCAAAGCCACAGGGGCTAGTTGGCACCTATTGCACCCCCCGCACCCATTGCACCTATTGCACCTAGTACGTCCTCCGCATGCCCATCGACCTTCACGTTGTCCCATCGCTGCGCGACTTTGCCGTTCGCATCTATTAAGTACGTCGTCCGCACATTGCCCATGAACTTGCGGCCGTAGAGCGATTTCTGCTGCCACACGCCGTACTTTTCGGCAACCGCGTGATCCTCGTCGGCGAGCAGTGGAAACGTGACGTCGAATTTCTTCGCGAACTTCGCCTTGCTCGCTTCGTCGAGAATGCTGATGCCGAACACGGCCGCTTTCGACTTGGTGAACTTCGGCAGGTTGTCGCGGAAGTCGCAGGTTTCCTTGGTACACCCCGGCGTGTCGTCCTTCGGATAGAAGTACAAAACAACAGGCCGCCCTGCGTACTCGGACAGCCTGTGAGCTTTGCCGTTTTGATCGTTCAAGGTGAACGCGGGCGCTTTTTTTCCAGGTTCGATCAGGGCCATAGCGCTGGATTCTACCGCAGCGCCACCGCCCGGACTACGGCTTGAACTGCGCCTTGTTTTCGCTCGAGGCTTTGTCCCTCGCGGCCGCAACGTCGGAGGCCTCTTTCTTCTGGCGATCGAGCTCGCGCTGAGGCGCTTCGTCTTTGTCCAACCGTACCGCCTCGGCGCTCGCCACGCGAGCGAGATCCTCGAGCCGCGTGAGCGCCACCACCAGCCGGAACGACTCCGGGTAGGCGACGCGAAACAGCGTCAACGAGTAATCGCTGGTTCCCCACACGCCCAGCGGCGTATCGGGAAATCCGTACTGCGGCGTCGCCGAACCGAGGCGCCGGGACGGCACCTGCGCCACCGGTCCGTAGCTTGCCGATATCGCAGCGACCATATCGGCCGCCGACATGCCTTCAGTGCGCTTGCGGTCGTAGTCGATGACAATCGAGAACAACTGATCGTCGTAAAACCGGAACAGCATCATGCCGACTGGATCGGCCTGCGGCGAGACACCGCTTGCCGAGTACCGCGGCCGCCATTCCAAATCCTGCATCATGGCGGGACGCGAGTGGATGGTCTTCGCGCCCGATGGCGCCGCGCCTGTCAGCTTGACGATCGAGGCGAGGCCGCTGCCGAGCTGATACTCCCGATAGCTGAACGCCTCCTGCGCGATGAACGCCTGCGACGACATGGCGATGAAACAAAGTGAAAAGGCGAATATGCGGATATTACTGGCCATGGGAAGACGATAGCCCGTGTGCCGTCCGCGCGCTGTGCCGAACAGCACATAGGGTGCGTTGGTGAATCGCTATAGTCTGGACATGTCAGAGCCATTCGTCGACGAAGGCTTCGCGGAGCGATGGGCAGCATGGCAGGCGCGCGGCGCGGCCACTCAGCGCAATACCAGACGGAAGATGTTCGTGGTCGGCGCAATCCTCGTGCTCGCCGCGGCAATCCTGAACGGCATGCGGTGGTTCCGTTGATGCCGATGGTGGCGTTGATCCTCGTGACACTGTGGACCCTGGGAGCGGTCAGTTCGTACACGATGGGAGGGTTCCTCCATGTTCTCCTCCTTGTCGCGATCGGCATGATGCTGCCGCGCCTTATCCGGGGACGAAAGGTGGCAAAGTAGATTCAGGGGCTGGATGCGAGTAGCATTGGGCTTGAGTCCCCAGTGCCACGCCCCCGCAAAAAAGTTCGCGCTCAATCGCCCGTTCCGACCTTCGACGCACAGGCGTTTCTCGATACCGCAGGAATTACCAGGAAAGTCGCCGAATACCGGCCTTTGGCGGTGATCTTCGCGCAAGGGGATCCGTGCGACACCGTCATGTACATCCAGAAAGGCGCCGTCCGGCTCTCGGTGCTGTCCCACGCGGGCAAAGAGGCCATCGTCGGCATGCTCGGCCCGGGAGATTTTCTCGGCGAGGGCGCGCTCGCCGGCCAGCCCATCCGAATGGGGACCGCGACGGCGGTGTCCACGACGACGGTGCTCGTCGTCCCGATGAAGCAGATGATTCAGCTCCTGCACGACGCCCCAGGGTTTTCCGACCGGTTCATCGAGTACATGCTCTCGCGCAACATCCGCATCGAAGAAGATCTCGTCGATCAGCTGTTCAACTCGAGTGAGAAGCGGCTGGCCCGGACGCTCCTTCTTCTCGCCCGGTACGGCAAGGAGGACAAGCCGCAGGGGGTCCTTCCCAAGCTGTCGCAGGAAATGCTCGCGGAGATGATCGGGACGACGCGATCGCGCGTGAACTTCTTCATGAACAAATTCAGGAAGCTCGGCTTCATCGAATACAACGGCGGCCTCAAGATCAACACCTCCCTGCTCAGCGTCGTCCTCCACGACAGCTCGCAGTAGCACCCTGTCTCGTTCTGAACAGCGCGGCGCCGCGCCGTGTGGCAGCATCCCACAATGAAGACCCGGAATACGCGCGCGTTCAACGCCGAGGCGTTTCTCGATTCGGCGGGGATTCCGAAAAAATTCGAGACCTTCCGGCGCGCCGAGACCATCTTCTCTCAAGGCGACGTGTGCGACAGCGTCATGTACATCCAAAAGGGCGGCGTGAAACTGTCGGTGCACTCGAAGAGCGGGAGAGAGGCGGTGGTCGCGATGCTCGGCCCCGGGGAGTTCTTCGGGGAGGGGTGCCTGGCAGGCCTGCCGATACGCATGGGCGCGGCGACCGCGATTACGGCGAGCACTATTCTGGTGCTCAAGAAACAGAAGATGCTCGCGCTTCTCCATAACAAACGCGAACTGGCGGACCGGTTCATCGCGCACATGCTGGGCACGAACATCCGTATCGAGGAGGACCTGCTCGGCCAGCTGTTCACTCACGACGAAAAGCGGCTCGCGCGGACGCTTCTGCTGCTGGCGCGCTACGGGATGAAAGAGGAGCCGGAGCGGGTGCTGCCGAAAATCTCGCCGCAGAAGCTCGCCACGATGGCCGGGACGACCCGCTCGAACGTCGATTTCTTCATGAAAAAGTTCAAAAAGCTGGGTTTTATCGAGGATCATGCCGGCCTTACCGTGAACAACTCTCTTCTGAGCGTCGTGCTTCACGAATAGTGATGTGTGCAATTCAGCACAGTGGACGGCCCTGTTTACCGGTATGATTGAAGTTTCGGTCGCGAATCAACGCGCTCACATCAAGGAAATCGACATGTCGATGAATGGCACCATCAAGCGTCTCGTCAGTGACAAAGGGTTCGGATTTATTGCAGCCGGCGACGGGACGGAGTACTTCTTCCACCAGTCGGCATGCACAGGCACGGCATTCGACCAGCTCCGCGAGGGGCAGGCGGTGACGTTCGATGTCGGCCATGGAGCCAAAGGCCCGAGGGGCGAGAACGTCAAGCTCGCCTAGGATGCGCAGGGTTCGCACGGTCGTGAGGAGAGTGCGTTTGGCGAATCGAACCAACCTGAAGCTGAATGACATCGTGGTGTCGCAAGTCGAAGACGGACACCACTTGTTGATCGTCACCTCGTTGCCCGACGACGAAATGTCGCTGGTGTACCGGGGGGATGGCTGGAATGTTCAGTACGCAGTGGCAAAAGGTGCGAGGTTGGCCGCCGGCAAAGGCGGCGACCTGTGGTACACGTCAGACGCGCTGACGACGCTCGAGTTTCTGGAGACTTTCCGGGCCGAGCGTCGCCTCACTTCCGTCCACTAGAAATCCCTCCCCAGCAAACAACTGTTTCGTCTCACCGCCACGCCGCCGGGGCGCTCGAATTCTTTTCTGAAGAAAGAGATGTTGCGTCGTAGCGGTGGGGCCGAAGACGCCTGGGACGTGTGCAGAAAGACACAGACACGGTCCGCGCGCGCCTTTACGATCGATCAGGTCCAGGGAAGGTATGCGCAACAACGAACCCGAACGGCTGAGGCAGCTGGCAGAGGAGGCGCGTGAACATCGCGACCGCGAACGCGAGGCGCTCGAGTCCGCGCGCCAGGAGCGGGAGCGCGTGAGGCAAGCCGGCGAGATCACCCGGGTCGACGGCGAGCAGGCGCGAGTTGCTGCTGAGGCCGCTCGTGACGCTGTGATGGATGCCGTGCAGACGACCGCCGACACGCTGAAGGCGACCCTGGAGCAGATGAAGTCTCTCGAGGAGATACGGCGGCTCGCCCGGAAAGTGAAAAGCACGAACAAACGACGGACGAACTAGGCGTCTGCCGGCTGCGGCTCGACAATCGAGCTGCGGAACGCCGTCGCGAACATCTCCCACACGGTTACGAAGAGCGCCGCCAGGATGGGCCCCACGATGAAGCCCATCACACCGAACATCATCAACCCTCCCAAGGTCGAAAAGAAGATCATCAGCTCGTGCATCTGCGTGTCGCGGCCAACCAGCAGCGGCCGCAGCAGATTGTCGATGCTGCCGATGACGAGCCCGGAGAACAGGGCCAGCGCAACCCCGCGCCAGACCTCTCCCGTCGTCATCAGGATGAGCGAGGCTGGAAACCAGACGAGCGCACTGCCGATGCCAGGGATGATGGACAGCACAGTCATCACCGTGCCCCAGAAAATCGCCCCGTCAATTCCTGCGGCCCAGAACGCCAGGCCTCCCAGCGCCCCCTGAGCAATGCCGATGAGCACCGTGCCCTTCAGCGTGGCTCGCGTCACCGACACGAACCTTTCGAGCATGCGTTGCTTGTCTGCGTCGGTCAGCGGCAGATAGACGAGCGCACCGCGCAACAGTTCCGGTCCGCCGGTCAGAAAAAAGAACATCGTGTAGAGCAGGATCACAAAATGGAAAATGAAGACCGCCGACGCACGTGTCGTGGCTGAGAGCGCACCGAAAAGGAAGCCGCTCGCGCTGCCGACAACCTCTCCAGCCTTGAGGAAAATCTGTGCCCGATATGGCTCGATGAAGCGGTAGCCAGGCACCATGTGCAGCCGCCGATTGAATTCGCCCGGCCTTTGCACGATGCGCTCGATCTGCGGCCGGACAATCTCGGACACCCGCAGGGCTTCGTTGGCGCCTGCGCCAAGCACCGCGAGCAGAGGACCCACGACCAGCATCACGAGCACAAGAAGGGTCGCGATCGCTGCCAGCGCTGAACCGCCTCGAAAGGCGCGCAGGAGCCGCTGATAGACGGGATAGCTCAGGCCTGTGAAGATGGCGGCGAGCAGGATGGTCAGAAGAAACGCGCGGATCATCGCGACGAACGCGATCGAAATGGCCGCCACGAGCACGAGCAGAAATATCTGCCGGAAGCGAGTGTCAGTCATGTACGAGTCCGTCGCGATGCTGTCGGGCGCGCCGTTATTTATGGTGCACGTCTTTGTCGCACACCCACCGCAGCTCGCTCTCCGCTTCTCTTCTGAAGTGCATTTTCCCGGTGCAGCCGGCGTGGGTGCAGGGTTTTGAATCGCCTCGGGCAGGTGGCATCTGAATCTCCTAACGGCTCAATAAGACGGACGGCGCCGGAACTCGTGGGAGATCCAGCGTAAAGACGCAGCCTCGTTCCGGCAGGTTGCGCGCATAGATGCGGCCGTTGTGCGCATCAGCGCCCCACCGGCTGAATGCCAGGCCCAGGCCAGCGCCCGTTCGATCAACGCTGCGCTGTTCGAACGGGCGAAACAGATCACTGACCTTCGAGCTGGGGAGCCCGTTGCATTCGTCGAGAACTTCAATCAGCACACGCTCGGTGCCGGCGCCGACGCGCAGAGTCACCATCGATCGGGGCCGGGTGAATTTGAACGCGTTCTGCAACAGGTTGCTGACCACCGCGGCGAGGATCTGACGATCGCCCTCGATCGAGATTGCAGCATCGACCGGCAGCACCAAGAGCGTCAGGTTTCGGGTCTGCGCCTCCAGTGCCGCCGCCGACCCAACCTCGGCGATGAATTCCGACACCGCGAATCGCTCGCGATTCTGAATGCCGTGCGACAGGCGAACCTCCGCCATCGACCTGCCGATGAGCGAGCGCATGGCGACCAGACTTCGCTCGAGCACCCTCGCGGTACTACCGGCCGTCCCTACATTCCCGGTCTTGAGGACCTCGAACGCCATCATCGCGGTGTTCATCAGGTTGCGCAATTCATGGGCGAGAAATCCCATGCGCTCGGTGCCTCGCGCGACCTCGCTGTCCAGTGTCGACTGCGTTCGCTCGCGCCCATACTCAGTGACAGCGCCCGCAATCGCGTCGTCGAGACACCGATTGAGGGTGCGAAAGTCATCTGTGCCGACAGGCTCGTTCATTTCACCGGCGAGCTCGGTGATTGATTGACACACGTCGCCGTAGTCATGCACCACCTGCGAGACCGTAAACCCCTGCATCAGCAGGTCGTGCCCATGCTGCAGCGCGCTGTCGGCGATGTCGGGATTCGCGGTGAAACCAGGGCGCAATGCTTTGACGAGCTGATCCAGAAAAACGGGCACCCCGTGATCGATCTCGGCTTTGGTCGGTGGAGGAATCGACCGGATTGCGACCTTTGCCCGGCACCGGATGATGATCTCTTCGCGGTTGGCGGCAACGAATTCATGGAGCATTGGCGAGACGGAGTATTGCAGGCATCTATGTACAAACGCTGTTCACAAGAGCACAGTGCGCAGGTGTGTGCTGTTTGCGACAGCCTCCCTTGCGGTTCAGGACTACGCTCGAAGAAATGACCGCATCCCCTTCCGCGTGGCGCACTTGCGTTTCAATTCTCGTGGCCGGCGTGGCGCTGGCGGCCGTCCCGGCGCACGCTAACAGCCCAAGCATCGACGACGCACAACGTGCGTTTTTCAATGCGCGCTACGAGGCGGCGTCCGATCTGGCGCTTGCGCTGGAGGACTCGGAAGGCGGCAGCCTCGAGGCATATGAAGTCCGGACCTCGGCGCTTCACTTTCTGCTCAGGGATGCGCTCGGCAGCGACCCCGATAAAGGAGCCGCCTTCAAGAAGTGCTCGGCGTGCGCGCCGCTGCTGAACGCGTTCCTCAGCGACACCGCAAAGGGCCAGGCGATTGCACGCGCTCAGCTCGAGCTCAACCCTCGCGATACGACCGCGCTGTTCTACCTCGGCAAGCTGAACCTCAACTACGTATGGCTGCACGTGGAAACGCTCGGCCGGAAAACCGGCTGGGGCGAATATTGGGAAGCACGACGATCGCTCGATGCGGCGCTGAAGGACAACCCACTTCACACACGCGCCCGCGTCGCCCGTGCGTGGGTCGACTACATCGTCGGCACCAAAATGACGCGAGGCACGAGATGGGTGCTCGGCGGCGGGAGCAAGAAGGCCGCGCTGACCGGCGCTCGCGAAGCCGCAGCGGCCCCGGCAGACTTCTTCGTCCGCGCCGAAGCCGAATTCGCGCTCTGGGAAATGCTGGTGCGCGATCGACAGCTGGCCGAAGCGACCACGATTGCGCGACGACTCGCGCAAGACTTCCCGGAGAACCACAAGCTCGCGAATTTCCTGAAGACCGCGCCGAGCCTGCGCCCCTGAAGCGAGTCTCACCGCGGCGTCACGACGCGCGCTTGCGGCCGAGCATCAGCAGCACAACACCGCCAACCACGAACGCGATTCCGACGAGTGGCGGAAGCGGCAAACGTTTCTGGCGTTCCGCTGTCGCGTGGATCGGTCCCACGTCCAGCACCGTTTCACGAGTCTTGTAGGTGATGCCCTGATACGCGAGGGCAATCACACCCAACGCGATGAGCGCGAACCCGGCCATGGTCGTCATTTTCATGTATAGCCATCATGAGCGGGTTTGGGCGGCCGCGTCTGTGCAATAAGGCGCACGCCGAGAGTGTGCAATCCGATACAGCGGCCACGGCAGCGAGCACGGGATACTTGTAATCCGTATGTTTGAACCAACCTTTGCGTTCTGGCCGCCGCCGCAGTTTCTGGGCGACTCGCCTGACGGGCTGTCCGCCTGGATCGTCCGACGCGACACGATCGAGGACCGCCGACTGGAACAATTACGGTCGGATGTGGTCAAACAAATAATCGACGCCCATCACGATCGTCATGCGCGTATTATCGAACCCCGGAGGTAGCACGATGTTCAACAACGCCACAGCCGACAGCGCGACCAAGAAAGCCACAGAAACCGCGAGCGAGCAATCGTGGGTCGGGTTCCTCTGCAAGGAATGTGGAGCGCCGCTGGCGATGCACCGCTCGAACAACGGCTCGAGACCGGGCGAACGCTCCACGCGCGGCTGGCGCATCACCTGCATCAGCTGCGGGGTGCCGGACTTCTACGAGCTCGGCACCGCGATGCTCAGAATCGTCGCCACGTAAACGCCCTATCGATCGATCCACTCGACAAAACCGCCCGGAAATTCATTCCGGACGATCATGATTTTGAGTATCCGATCCTCGCGCAGGAGCTCCGCCGCGCCGAGGCGCGCGTCCTTGATCGACGGATACCGTGCCGACGCCTGCGGAAGAGCGGTCGCCGAGCCGCGCCTCATGGTGGGAATCAGTCTGAACATGGCCCCACTCTAGGCCCAGCGATGGCGCCGCCGCTGTGCAATCGGGTACAGCCCCCCCTGTCCGGATCCGGCACCATATGCGCATATGAATTTCAGACCGCTTCACGACCGCATCATCGTTCAGCGCCTCGATGAAGGCGAACAGCAGATCGGCGGGATCATCATTCCCGATTCCGCCAAGGAAAAGCCGCAACAGGGCAAGGTGATCGCCGTCGGTGCGGGCCGGATCACAGACGAGGGCAAGCGCATCCCGCTCGACATCGAAGCTGGAAACGTGATCCTGTTCGGAAAGTACTCCGGCCAGGAGATCAAGCTCGACGGCGAGGAATACCTCATCGTGAAAGAAGATGAAGTGCTCGCCGTCATCGACAGCGCATCCACACGGAGCTCGGAGAAGAACACTTAATGGCAAAGAACATCATCTACGGCGAGCAGGCCCGTCAAACCGTTCTGCGCGGAATCAACCAGATGGCCGACGCCGTCAAAGTCACACTGGGTCCCAGGGGCCGCAACGTCATCCTGGGCAAGGCATATGGATCGCCGACCATCACCAAGGACGGCGTCAGCGTCGCGCGAGAGATCGACTTGAAGGACCGCCTGGAGAACATGGGCGCGCAGATGGCGCGCGAGGTGGCCAGCAAGACCTCCGATCTCGCCGGCGACGGCACGACGACGGCCACGGTGCTGGCACAGGCGATCTTCCGCGAAGGCGTCAAGCACGTCGTCAGCGGCGTCAACCCGATGGACATCAAGCGCGGGATCGATCGCGCGGTGGAAGTTATCACCGCCGAATTGAAGAAGATGTCGAAGCCCGTGAGCGGCAACATGGTGGCGCAGGTCGGCACCATCTCTGCCAACAACGACGAGCCGATCGGCAAGGTCATCGCCGAGGCGATGGAGAAAGTCGGCAAGGACGGCGTCATCACCGTCGAAGAGGCGCAGACGATCGATACCTCGCTCGAGATTGTCGAGGGCATGCAGTTCGACCGCGGCTACCTCTCGCCGTATTTCGTGACCGATCCTGAGCGCATGGAAGTCGTGCTCGAAAATCCCCGGCTGCTGATCTACGAGAAGAAGCTGTCGAACCTGAAAGACCTGCTGCCGGTGCTCGAGAAGGTCGCACAGAGCGGCTCATCCCTGCTCATCGTCGCAGAAGACGTCGAAAGCGAAGCGCTGGCAACGCTCGTCGTCAACAAGCTGCGCGGCACGCTGCGCGTCGCCGCCGTCAAGGCGCCCGGCTTCGGCGACCGCCGCAAGGCCATGCTCGAGGACATCGCCGTCCTGACGGGCGGCCGCGCCATCACCGAGGACCTCGGCATCAAGGTCGAGAACCTGACGCTCGAAGACCTCGGCGCCGCGAAAAAAGTGACGATCGACAAGGACAATACGACGATCATCGAAG
>Ga0184624_10000442_pt1 | contig 10543 bp, 10 predicted proteins | sample PLM3_5_b1_FD_133157 | JGI IMG/M metagenome (GOLD analysis project Ga0184624, IMG submission 133157) | Groundwater sediment microbial communities from an aquifer in East River, Colorado, USA - PLM3_5_b1 | ecosystem: Environmental > Terrestrial > Soil > Riparian zone | place: USA: East River...
CCGGTCTGCGGGAACTCCGACAAACAGCACCATCAGCGCGCGCCGGATATCTTCGGCGAGCGGCCCCCTTAGAACACGCGCAAAAGCCTCCAGCGCTGGTCGGCCGTCAATCTCATAAATTAAATTGCCCTCGGCCTTGGTAATCATCATCGGCTCGGCGATCGGCTGACATCCTTGGGTAATATCGATGTGTACCCGGAAATCGCCGGAGAGATAAGCGCCGGCAATGGAGTTGTTCGCCAGCTTATCGCCGCAGAGCTGATAGGTTGCGCCCGCCGCGCCGTTTTCCGTTGAGCCAGCGCCAATCGCGGGGTGAAAGCCCGCTTTGCTTGCCATGCTGGCGAGCAGCGGTTGCGGATTGCCGTTATAAGAATCAGGCAGCAAGATCATCAGCGAATTTTTATCATCGGCCTTGGCGAGGAATTCGCCGAAAGTCGCGCCCAGGTTGGCTTCGTTGCCTTTTAGCGGTTCAAAAATGAACGGCCGGCCGATTATTTCGTCGGAAGCGAGGACGAGCACGGCCACGCCACTGCTGCCCTCAATCTCGCCTTGGTCGGTCACGATGCCGGCGCCGCTCGAACCGAAAATACAGTCTGTGCCGACCGAGCGAGCGAGCGCCGATACAAGCTCGGGCGCGCTTGCCGCGTGCTCGGCGGTAAAAAAAATCAGCGCCAAATCCGCCCGCGAGATCCCCGCTCGCGCCATCGCCTGGCATGCGGCTTCTTCGACGGCCTGTCCGGTCAGCTGTTTCTGCGACTGCCCGACTCCAGCTCGAATCATGATAGCCCACTATAAGAACGTCCGGCGCCGGGGGTCAAGAGAGAATCATCACCTGACGATTTGAAAATTTTCCTGCTTGGGACTACTATCCAATAGTAACCTAACTCTCATCCGCTCAATTTACCAAATATGAAGATTGTTCAAATTCCGCTGCTGCGTGACAATTACGGCTATCTCATCGTTTGCGACAAAACCAAAAATGCCGCGATCATCGATCCTTCTGAGGCTGATCCGGTGCTCGCCCGGATCGACCAGGAGCAGGTTCCGCTCCAAGCGATTCTCAACACCCATCACCACCGCGATCACACCGGCGGAAACGAGGGAATTTTAGCTAAACACCAAGCCGAGGTTTACGGTCACAAGAGTGACAGTGGCAGGATTCACGGATTGAGCTGTGGCGTCGACGAGGGAGATGAGATCCAGATTGGCGAGTTAAAGGGTGCCGTTCTCTTCATTCCCGGTCACACCACCGGCCATGTCGCCTATCTTTTCGAGAACAATCTGTTTTGCGGCGACACGCTGTTCACGGCGGGCTGCGGCCGGCTTTTCGAAGGCACGCCGGAGCAGATGCAGTCCTCGCTCAAAAAGCTCATGACGCTGCCCGATAATACAAAAGTTTACTGCGGTCACGAATACACCGAGAGCAATCTGCGCTTTGCCATGTCAGTAGAGCCCAAAAATCCCAAACTGGTGTCGCGCTTCGAGCGCGTGCAAGGCTTACGCACGCGCGGCACCTCCACGGTGCCTTCGACGATCGAAGAGGAGAAACAAACCAACCCCTTTCTGCGCTGGGACAGCAAAGAAATTCAGGCCCACGTAAAGGCGGCGAATGCGACAACTCGTCTCGACCCGGTTTCTGTTTTTGCCGCCGTTAGGAAAATGAAAGACTCTTTCTAACTTTACGTATTCGTCCCTTTGAGTCGTCATGACTTTTGGCCACGCAACTTTTGGCGGACAGATTGCAACGAGCACAAAGCTCGCGCGGCGCTGACTGAGCGCCAGAACGCGCCGAAACATCCGTCTCGCCCTAGGAAACAACGGATGAATCTTAAGGAACGCACTTATCTCTGGTACATCGCCGTGCTGCGGATCTATGTGGGCTACTACATGCTCCAGCAAGGCGTGCGAAAATTTCAGCGCGATTTTCCCAAAGGCGACTGGATCGGCCGGCAAATCGGTGATCTCGCCAATGTGGACCTCTATTCTTGGTATAAAAAGTTCCTGCTCGATTACGTCGTGCCGCACCACGAACTTTTCGGCTATCTGGTCATGATCGGCGAGATCGCCGTCGGCGCGTGTTTGTTACTCGGTTTCTGCACCCGTTTTGCCGCGATCATCGGCCTGTTTATGCTGGTCAACTATTTTTTCGGCCCGGGCATGGCTCGAGGCGGCGCCGCTCTCGCCCAGCAACAAACATTTATTGTCACCATGGTGATTTTTATATTGGCGAACCCAGGCCGAACTTTGGGCCTTGATGGCCTGCTTTTCAGCGGCGGTGGCAAAGGAAAGGAGCCGCGATGAAACTTCCAGGATCAGCGACGGCGGCGGGTACGCAGCGTTATCGGCAACGCTTCGACGGCGAGATTCCGCCGGAACATTTTCACCAGGTCCAAGGCTTGTGGATGTCGTCGATCGGCATGGGCACTTATCTCGGCAATCATGACGACGCCACCGACCAACAATACAGAGAAGCGATCGTTCGCGCCGTCGAATCGGGCTGCAACGTCATCGACAGCGCGATCAACTATCGCTGTCAGAGAAGCGAAAGATCGATCGGCGCCGCGCTCAAGGAGCTCACGGCCAAGGGCTACGGCCGCGACGAAGTGATCATCGCGACCAAAGGTGGTTTTCTGCCGTTTGACGGCACGCCGCCGAGCGATCCACGCAGCTATTTTACCAAGACTTTTATCGACGCCGGCGTAGCCGCCGCGCCGGAAATCGTCGGCGGGTACCACTGCATGACACCGCGCTATTTATTGAATCAACTGGATTGCAGCCTGCGCAATCTCGACCTCGAATGCGTCGATATCTATTACGTGCACAATCCCGAAAGTCAGTTGGGAAAAATCACCCGCGAAGAGTTCGACGAGCGGTTAGTGAAAGCATTTGAAGCCTTGGAGCAAATGGTCGCCTCGGGCAAGATCCGCCTGTACGGAACGGCCACGTGGAACGCCTATCGCAACCCGGCCGAGGCCAAAGACTACCTCGCGCTGGCGCAAGTCGTCGGCTTGGCGGAAAAAGCCGGCGGCAAAAATCATCATTTCAAAGTAATTCAGTTGCCGCTCAATCTCGGCATGAGCGAGGCCCTTTCAAGCGCCAATCAACCGGTCGGCGAAAAAGCCATGACTCTGCTCGAAGCGGCTCAGGCGCTGGACGTCGCCGTCATGTGCAGCGCTTCGGTGCTGCAAGGACAATTGACCCGCAACCTGCCGGAGTTGATTCACGATACTTTCGCTGGCTTGCAGACGGACGGACAGCGTGCGCTCCAGTTTGTCCGCTCGACGCCGGGCGTGGCCACGGCGTTGGTCGGCATGAAGCAAGTCGCGCACGTAAATGAAAATCTCCAAACCGCCCGCATCGCTCCCGCTTCCTGGGAACAATATTCCAAACTGTTTCAAAGCGCATAAAGTTGCGATAATCGAGGATCGAGGATGGAAGATCGCGACTGGCGATCCTCTATCATTGAAATGAACCGCTAGTCTAGTTGCCGGTCAGATAGTCCAACCCGCCAAACAATCTCTCAAGCTTGTCCAGAGAGGGTTGCGGAAGAGGCGGTTTTAGAATGGCACTGAGATTTTCTTTCAGATGCCCCATATTTCCTGTGCCAGTGAGGACCACGTCGACGCCCTGCTCGTGCCGGCAAAATCGATAGGCCGCCTCCGGCAACGACGACGCGTCGGTTTCGGTGAGCAAAAATCCCAGCGGATCGGTTTCGTTCATCACCGCGCCGGCAATCGCGCCGTTGCGCACCAATTCGGCGCACACTTCCTTTAAACGCTCAGGCTGGCTCAAGGCGCGCCGCACCGCGAACATGTCGAGCACGCCGACGCCGTATTCTTTCGTCAGCGGCCATAACGTTTTGCGCGCCGATGGATTGAGCAAACTGAACCCGACCATCACCACGTCCCAAAGATTTTCCTTGAGACTTTCCTGCAGCATGGTATGCGACGGGTCGGGAACGAATCCTTCGGTAACGCCGATAAAGCGAATCTTACCTTGTTCCTTCAAGCGCCGCATCACAGGCATCAGCCGGTTTTTCGCAAATCCATAATCTTTCGGCTCAACGCCGTGCAGATGATAAATGTCGATATAATCGGTGCCGATCAATTTCAGGCTCTGCTCAAGTCCCTTGACCACTTCCGCTTCGGGATCTGGATGATCTTCCGCCGGCAGGGTTTTCTTAGTGGAAATCACCAAGCGATCTCGCGGCACACCGGCAATGGCCCTGCCGACGATCGGCTCGGTGCCGTAGGTTTGCGCCGTGTCGATGAAGTTGACGCCAAGATCCATCGCCAGCTTGACTAGAGCAATGGCGTTACTCGCGGTCTGCGGATCATTGCGCATCCCGAGCCGGCTCGGCCCGCCGCAGCCAAGCCCGGCCACGCTCACTTTCAATCCGGTTCGTCCCAGAGTTGTGTATTCCATTTTTTCCTGCTGCGGGTTCAATTTCAAATAGTTAAAGCCGTTCAAAACGTTCAGCCGTTTAAATATTTATCTGAACGGCTTGAACTGATTAAACGACCTGAACGTTTGAACTTTTACTTCTAGGTTTATTTCGCTTTGTCAAATTTCAGCGATGCGGAGTTGATACAATAACGCAGATGGGTCGGCTTCGGGCCGTCGTCGAACACGTGGCCGAGATGGGCACCGCACTTACTGCACATCGCTTCGGTGCGCCGCATCAAGAAACTGTTGTCCTCTTCGGTCTCGACGTTCTCTGGCGCTACCGGTTGCCAAAAGCTTGGCCAGCCGGTGCCGGAATCGAATTTGGTGTCGGAGGTAAACAGCTCGTTACCGCAACAAGCGCAGCGATACATCCCCTTCTCGTGGTTATCCCAATATTTGCCGGTAAACGCGCGTTCGGTGCCCTTCTGACGGCAAACTTGAAATTGTTCGTCGGTGAGTTCCTTTTTCCATTCCTCATCGGACTTTTTGATCTTTTCCATGACTCGTCCCTCCATCGTTAACTATTCCAAGCATCAACGCTGCATGTTGATGAACTGCAACGGAATGGCTATCTGGCTGGCGCGCAGCAATTGAATGACGTCCTGTAAATCGTCGATCTTCTTGCTGGTGACGCGCACCTGGCTTTCTTGGATCGCCGCCTGGACCTTAAGCTTTTTGTCTTTGATCAGCCTCACAATGTTGCGGGCGGTATCCGAGTCGACGCCTTCTTTGATCGCGATGTCGCGCTGAATCATGCCGTGCGCTGCGGCCTCGCTCGGTTTCACGTCCAGGCACTTGCGGTCCACCTTCCGTTTGACCAGGTTTTCAATCAGCGTGTCCTGCACGGCGCGTAGCTTCATGTCGTCTTCCGTCGTCACGCGAATTTTTTTCTCCTTCTTATCGATGGTAATTTCGGTCTTGGAATTGCGAAAGTCGTAACGCGATAGGATCGCTTTTTTGGTGATGTTGACCGCGTTGTCGACTTCTTGGAGATCGACCCGGTTGACGATGTCGAAAGATGGCATGACGCTTCCTTGCTAAGTGTTTCTTTTGGCGCTTTGGCGCCGCCGCCGACCTTTCTTGAGTGCGCGCTCGCGGGAACCCTTCTTTCCACCTTTGCGCGCACGTTTCGCGCCATCGCTCAGGACAAAATCGAGAATATCGCTGCGCGTAATGATACCCACCAGGTTTTTGTTCTGCACCACCGGCAAAGAGCCGATTCGATGGCGGCGCAGCAAACCGACCGCCGTCGCCAGCGGAGTTTCCGGGCGCACGATGAAGATATCATGCGTCATCACCTCTTCGACGGTCACCTTGGCGGCAAACCGATCGATTTCCTCGCCTCGATTGATCATCATGCTCGTCGGATAGGCATCGCGGATGTCACGGTCGGTGACGATCCCGACCAGGTGATCGTTATCCAAGACTGGCAATTGGTTCACCCGATGCTTCGCCATCACCTGGCGCGCAAGCGCGATGCTGTCGAAACTCTCGACCGCGAGGACTTCTTGAGTCATCCAATCGGCGACGCGCACAACCTGGCCATGATTTTTCTTCTCCGCCATCACTTTTGCTCCACGCGATAACCCTTCGCTTTCAACATCTCAATCACGCCGTCCTGTCCCACCAGATGCGCCGCTCCCACCACGAGCATCGCGCCGCTTCCGTCATGAATCAATTTTTCAATCTCCGGCAGCCAGCGGCGATTCCGCTCGACGACAATCCTTTGATAAACTTCCGGATACTCTTTCATGCCAGCCAGTAAGAGCCTGGCCAACAGGTCGACGTCCCCTTTCGCCCAGGACTGCACGATTTCATCGATATTCTTATCCAGCAGATCCAGTTCACGCACGGTTTCGCGCAGCATCTGTTCTTGGTCGGTTTTCGGCAATTGGTCCAATAACCCAATTTGGAATTCGAGCGTCTCCAGTCCACGGGTCGCTTTGCCGTTGTTTTTTGCGCGCTGCGCGAGATAGCGATCGACGCCCGAGTTGGCGTCCAATCCCAGCGACTGCAGCTTGATCGCCACCAGTGTCAGCGCCACAAACCACGGCTTCATCGGGTTCATGATGCGCATGTCGACGCCGAGCTCCTTGGCGCGTTGCGCGGCCAGTTGATAGGTCTCTGGCGCGACATTCTGCGCCAAAGTTGTGCCGTCCCGATAAACCGCCTTTTCCAGAGTTAAGCGCTGGGCTGCTTCGGCGGCCGTGCTGTTGAGGTCGATTTCCAATACGAGGGTTTTACTGCCGTCGAACGCATCCAGGATGGCCTGATTCAGAGGATAATTCTTTTTGCGTAAATAATGAATCGAGCCTAAGAGAAAGACGCTGTTTTTATCATCGCTGATTTTCCACAAGAGACTCTTGTCTTGACCCTCCGCGCTTCGGCTAACGACGAGTGATGCGAGCACGAGCACAAAGGCCACTAACGACCGCACGGCGCGGCCGGGCGTCGCACCATCGGGAAATTTTAATCTTTGTTTGTGCATGTTGTAAATCGGGCGAGCTTGCTCGTTTCAAAAGAAACTCGTTGGAAATTTACCCTTTCTTGCGCGGATTGGCTAGAGTCGGGAAGGAATCACTCATCGAGCGCGTACGTGGACCCGGCTACAACGACCGGCGGCGCACGGGAGAAAATCGGGGGTGTTACCATTCGAGGCGAATACAGATTTCTTCGCCTCGTTCTTCAGCGGGCAAAACCGTCAGCGGCGCCGCGCCTTTGGGCAGCGTGCACTCGCCGGAACTGAGATCGTAACAATAACTATGATTGTTGCAGCGAATCTTGCCGCCATCGAGAAGCTGGCCGGCGGTTTTTAGATCAGCTTCTTCATGCGGGCATTGTCTAGAAAAGGCAAAGTATTTTCCCTCGACGAACGCCAAGAGCACCTGGCGTCCGCCGAGGTCGACTTCCTTCATGCCGCCGGGAGTTAATTCACCGGCGCGGGCAACCGGAATATAACTGACTCCCATCCGGTTACGCCGCGGCTTTCTGCTGCCGATAAAGCGGACCGCGAAGGACCTGCCCCGGCAGGTCGCCGGTCATCCGTCCCTCATCATTGATGACGGTGCCGTTAACGATCGTGTAGTGCATACCGACCGAGCGCTGGACCATTCGTTTGGTATTGGCTGGAAAATCGTTGGCCCACTCCGGCTCCTCGGCGTTAACCGTCTTGGGATCAAAGATCGCAATATCTGCCGCATAGCCGGAACGCAACAAGCCGCGGCCCTGGAGGCCGAAGATCGAAGCGGGATGGAAAGTTAATTTATGAACAGCCTGCTCGAGCGTCATCACCTGGCGCTCGCGCACCCACAAGCCGAGCAGAATCGTGCCGTAGCCAAAGTCGGCGCCAAACAACACGTGGGCACCGGCGTCCGAAGTGCCGATGAGAACATAGGGGCTGCGCAAGATCTCGCCCATCGCGTTCCAATCTCCGCCGTTGTTGGCGTTCCAAAAAATCGTCTCCAGGTCCTCTTCCAGCGCGAGATCGAGGAATGCATCCAATGGCGATTGCTTTCGCATCGCGGCTAATTCGGCGATGGTCTTGCCGACGTATTTTTGGTTCTCCGGCTTGAATGTTTTTTCGACCTTCGGAATGTCCCAGCGTTTATGGAAGTTGGTCGGCCGCGAATCGCTGAGCTCGGCCTGGAGTTTTCGCCGGGTGTCGGCATCGGCGAACGCTTGCTTGCGCACTTCCACCGGTAGGAACATCAAATTCTTCCAGGTCGGGAATTCGTCGAAGATTTGGCAATCCTTAAGCGTAAAATGCCGCACGAGCGGCACGGTATGCGATAAACCGTAGGCCTGATAGCCGGCCTTGAAGATCGGCTCGACCGCGTCCAGCTGTTCGCGCCAGAGATTGGGCTCAGACCAGCGATGTTGCAGGCTTTGCCACAGAATCGGCCGCTGCGTGCGCTTGGCCAATTCGTGGTACCACTTGAAGTGCTCGATCTTGTTGCGGCCAAGAATGGTTTCGATCACGCCGGCATTACGCTCGGCTAAGACGTCGCACAGGGCAAAAAATTCTTCGTCATCCGCCAAACGACTGGCCACCGGCTTGCCGTCCTCGCGCATATGGCGGTCGTTGCGGTTCGTCGACATTCCCAGCGCGCCGCCTTCCATGGCTTCCAACACCAGGCCGCGCATCTTTTGCACTTCGGCTCCAGTGGCGCTGCGCTCGACCGCTTCCTCGCCCATGGCATTATGACGCACGGCGATATGGCCGACTAGACCCCCGACATTGATCCCGACTTTGCCCTCGAAGTTATCGAGATACTCGCCATAGCTGTTCCAGTTCCATTTGACGCCCTGCTCCAAAGCGATCCGCGGCATCGCCTCCACACGCACGAAGCTTTTCACGATCGCATCTTCGATCCCCGCTCTACGCGGCGCCAACGAAAGACCGCAGTTGCCCATCACGACCGATGTAATCCCATGCTGCGGCTCACAGGTGCCGTAGGGATCCCATAGCATTTGCGCATCTAAGTGGGTGTGGTGATCGATAAAGCCCGGTGCGACCGCCAGCCCTGTCGCATCGATCGTCCTCGCGGCGCCCTCTTTGAGGCGGCCTACTTCGGCAATTTTACCATCCTTGACGCCGACATCGGCGACGTAAGACGGCAGTCCGGAGCCGTCGACGACGCGACCGCCGCGAACTATCAGATCGTATGCCATAAGGACCTCCGTGAATCGTTAATGGCCTTTGGTGGCCGGTTACTTTTGGCGATAAGTAATTACTGCCTGCAACATACGCAATGACAAGGAAGCCGTCAACGTATCGGAGCCAATGATGGCGTGGACCGCGAGATCGCGCCACCAACACGGTTGCATCTGGAGTAATTTACACGGTCCAGTTGGTTGACTCCCCTTTCCTGCCAACCTAGTATGAGCTTCATCTTAGGAGGTTTTTGATGACCGACGTGACTGACATGAGAGGCTATATCGAGGTGTTGGAGGGGATGGGCGAACTGCGCCGCATCGATGGCGCGGACTTGAAAACTGAAGTGGGCGCGCTGACGGAGTTGGCCGCGGACAAAGAAGGGCCGGCGTTGCTGTTCAGCAATTTCAAAGATTACCCGGCGGGTTTCCGGGTGGTTTCCAATGTATTTCGCACGTGCAAGCGCACCGGCCCGGCGATGGGCATCAACGAAGAAAACGGCATCGACTATCTTTATGCCTGGCGCAAAAAACTCGCGGCTTATAAGCCCGTACCCGTCAATCAATTGGAAGGCGGCCCGGTGCTGGAAAACCAAATGGCGGGAAACGACGTCGATCTCTACAAGTTTCCCGTGCCGAACTGGCATGACCTGGACGGCGGTCTGTATATCGGCACCGGTTGCGGCATCATTACTAAAGATCCAGAAACGGGCGCGGTCAACATCGGCACTTATCGCGTCATGGTCCAAGACAAAAATCACGTTTCAGTGAAAATGAATATGGGCAAGCACGGCCGCCTCGCCTTCGAGCGGGCGCGCGATGCCGGCAAGGCATTGCCCGTGGCAATCACTCTGTGCCAGGGTCCGGCGATCTTTCTTGCCGCGCAGATGCCTTTGCCGCCGGACGTAAATGAATTCGAGTTTGCCGGCTATCTGCAAGGCTCGCCGGTGCCGGTCGTGCGTGGCGCGGCGACCGGCTTGCCGATTCCGGCGAATGCGGAAATCGTCCTTGAAGGCGAGATCCTACCGATGAAAGACGAAGAGATGCCGAAGGAAGGTCCGTTCGGTGAATGGCCGGGTTATTTTACCGAAGCAAACGTCGGCGAGACGCCGCTTATGGAAGTCAAGCGCGTGTATTACCGCAACGACCCAATCCTTCTCGGTGCGCCACCGCTGAAACCGCCATCAAGTTATCTGCCGATTCCGCTCGGCGCCGCGACGCTATGGGAACAGCTCGAAAAGGCCGGTATCCCTGAAGTGAAAGGCGTTTGGGGTTTTGTTTACGGCGGCCAGCCCGGCCCGTTTACTGTGGTTTCTATCAAGCAGCGTTACGCGGGTCACTCCAAGCAAGCCCTGCTGGTCGCGGCCGGCGCGCGCGCCGGCGCCTACGGCGGCAAATTCGTAGTCGTGGTCGATGACGATATCGATATTACCAATCCCGCGGA
>Ga0184624_10000445_pt1 | contig 10489 bp, 9 predicted proteins | sample PLM3_5_b1_FD_133157 | JGI IMG/M metagenome (GOLD analysis project Ga0184624, IMG submission 133157) | Groundwater sediment microbial communities from an aquifer in East River, Colorado, USA - PLM3_5_b1 | ecosystem: Environmental > Terrestrial > Soil > Riparian zone | place: USA: East River...
CACTCTTTAGATGCGTCACCGGGCTCTGTGGATTCCTCTGAGAGCTGATAGCTGACAGCTTCCTATGCATTCCAGAAGCGCTCGGACATGTATTTGTCGGCGCTGTCGGGGAAAACCGTGACAATGACGGCATTTCTGGCGCTCTTTGCCACACTCAGCGCGCCGGCGAGGGCGGCGCCGCCTGAGATGCCAACCAGCAGCCCGGCCTCCCTCGCCAGCCGCCTGACCATCGTATATGCGTCCTCGGTGCTGACCCGCATGTCCTCGTCGGCCAGCGACGGATCGTAGATGCCCGGCACGATCGCGGTTTCCATGTGCTTGAGGCCTTCGAGGCCATGGAGCGGCGAGTCGGGCTGGAACGAAATCAGCTTGATCGACGGGTTCGCTTCGCGGAGGCGGCGGCCGGTACCCATGAACGTGCCGCTCGTCCCCAGTCCGGCAACGAAGTGCGTGATGCGGCCGTCGGTCTGCGCCAGGATTTCGGGCCCCGTTCCTTCATAGTGCGCGCGCCAGTTGAAGTCGTTGTTGTACTGGTCCGGATAGAAGTACGCGTCGGGATCGGCGGCGACCTGCTTGCGCGCCTCGCGAATCGCGCCGTCGGAGCCGTCCATCGGATCCGTCAAGATGAGCTCCGCGCCGTAGGCGTGGAGCAGGCGCTTTCTTTCCACCGTCACGTTCGACGGAACGCAGAGCTTGACTGGAAATCCCTGCGACGCGCCAATCATGGCGTACGCGATGCCGGTATTGCCTGACGTCGCATCGAGCAGGGTCTTGCCGGGCTTCAACGCGCCAGAGCGCAGCCCTTCCCGCACCATGTTGGCGGCCGGTCGATCCTTCACGGACCCGCCGGGGTTGAACCATTCGGCTTTGCCGTACAGCTCGACGCCGTTGAGGCCGGTTTCGAAGGCGCTGAGCCGGATCAGCGGCGTGTTGCCAATCAGGTCGAGCACGCTGTCGGCCCGTCGCTGCTTGCTGTCGGTTGTCTGGACGCCCATCAAACTGTCAATTATAGCGGTTCTTACTTACTGACCGGTGCCCCGTCGGGATCTCTGATTTCTGCCGGCGTCCCCAGCTCTTTCTCGAGGCCTTCGCCGATCTTCGAGCGATCGCCGACCGCAACGACGGCGAACTTGTCGGCAAGGAGATACTTTTTCGCGACGTCCTGCACGGCTTGCGCATCGACGACCGAGATCTGCTCAGCGAAGTTCGAGTAGTAATTCAGCGGCAGTCCGTGCGTGAAGAGCGTCGACAAGCTCGTCGTGGTCCGGTCTGCGGTTTCGAATAGCGCCGGCAGCTGCAGCGAGATCGCGTCCTTGGCGAGGGTGAGCTCCTGAGGCGTGACGCGTGTCTCGCTCATCTTCTTGAGCTCGAGCATCACCTCGTGCACCGCCGGCGCGGTGACGTCGGTGCGAACCCCGGTGGCAACGGCAAACGGCCCGCCGCTGCGCCAGAACATGAACTGCGAATTCGCGCCGTAGGTATACCCGTGTTCCTCGCGCAGATTCATGTTGATGCGACTGGCGAACATGCCGCCGAGGATGGTGTTCATCACCCGCACCGGCACGTAATCAGGACTGCTGCGCGGCACGCCGAATGTCGCGACGCGCAGCTGCGTCTGCGGAGCTCCAGGCCGGTCGACGATGATGAGACGCGGCGGCGCCGCGGCCGGCACACCAAGTTTGGCGGGCACAGCAGTGCCGCGAGGCCACGCGCCAAACGCGGTCTGCGCCAGCTTTCGCAGCTCGGGGAGCGTCACCGCGCCGGTCACGACAAGTGCCGCGTTCGATGGCACGAAGTGCTGACGCCAGAATGTCTGTAGATCCTCGCGCGTCAGCTGCTTGTTGGATTCGACGGTTCCCAGCTCGCTGAATCCATATTGATGGGTCCCATAAAGCGCCTTACCCATCACGTTGCCGACGATCTGAACGGGGTTGCCACGCTGCTCGACGAGGCTGGCAAGGCGCGTCGCGCGCACGCGCTCGACTTCCTCGGCGGGGAAACTGGGATAAAGCGCGACGTCCGCGACGAGCGCCAACGCGGCCGGAAAATTTCTGGCGAGGCTGCTCGTCGACACCGTCGTGGCGTCTCGTGAGGTGCCGGTATCGAGCGATGCGCCGATCTGCGCCACTTCCTCGGCGAGTTGCAGCGCGTTGCGGGTCGCGGTCCCCTGATCCATGACGTCAGAAGTAAAACTCGCGAGGCCGGGCTTCTCGATCGGGTTGGTGTCGCTTCCGCTCCGCAGGACGAGACTCGCCGACACCACGGGCACACCGCCCGTTTGGGGCAGCGCAATCACCGTCAGGCCGTTCGGGAGCTCGAATGACTGGGGAACCGGCACGCGCACGGCACGCGCCGCCGCGGGCGCGGGCTTGTTCGTGCGCCACGCCTCGTCGGCGTTGATCGACACCGCCGCCGCCGCGCCCGGCGCGGCTTGCGCGGCAGGCTTCGGCACCTCGGGCGCGAGCACCTGTTTCCCAGGGACGCCGTGCACGACCACGCGCGCACTCGACGCAAGGTACCGCTGCGCGAATTGGCGGACGCTCTCCGGCGTCACTTTGCGGCGGCGCGCGATGTCCTGCGCGAGGTAGTCCGGCGATCCTACGTAGTGGTTGTAGAGGTTCAGTTGATCGGCGACACCGCCAAAGCCGCCGACCAGTTGCAGCCCGTTCAAGATCTGCGTCTCGATCACATTCCGCGCGCGTTCCACTTCGGCAGGCGTTGGCCCTTTCATCCGAAGCGCTTCGAGCTCTTCGTTGATGACGGTCTCGAGCTCCTGCACGGTGTGGCCGGGCCGCGCCGTTGCCTCTATGCCGAACACCGATCCGAGCATCGTCGAGTACTGGTAGGACGTGACGTTCTGCGCGATCTGTTTCTCGTACACGAGCTTCTTGTATAGCCGGCTGACGCGTCCTTGTCCGAGCACGCTACTGGTGATGTCCGCGTCCGCATCGCCTTCCTTGAAGAAAGGCGGCGTGAGCCACGCCATGTAGACACGAGCGAGCTCAACGCGATCCTCGACCACCAGCCGGCGCTCTGAGGTAATCGGGGGCGTCTGGGCATTGACCGGTGGCACGGCCGGGCCGCGCTTGAGCGTGCCGAAGTATTTCTCGATGAGCTTCTTCGTCGCCGCCTTGTCGATGTCGCCGGCAATGGCGATCGTCGCGTTGTTCGGCGCGTAATACTGACGGAAAAAGTCCCGAACGTCGTCGAGCCTGACCGCCTGGATGTCGGCGTGCGATCCGATCACCACGCCGTGATACGGATGGCCTTTGGGGAACAGCGCCTGAAACATCGCCTCTTCGACGACGCCATACGGCCGGTTCTCGTAGCTCTGGCGCCGCTCGTTGCGGACGACGTCCTGCTGGTTCGCCAGCTTCGCCTGGTCCACGGTCTCGAGCAGGTAGCCCATGCGATCGGACTCGAGCCACAGCGCCAGCTCGAGCTGATTCGACGGCATCGTCTCGAAGTAGTTGGTGCGATCGAAATTCGTGGTGCCGTTGACGCCAGTCGCGCCGCCGCCGGCGAGCAGCTTGAAGTGAGCGTCGCTCTCGATGTGCTTCGAGCCCTGGAACATCATGTGTTCGAACAGGTGCGCAAAGCCCGTCCGGCCGGGCGCCTCATGTGCCGGACCGACGTGGTACCACACGTCGACGCCGACGAGCGGCACGCGATGGTCCTCCGACAGGATCACTTCGAGCCCATTGGCGAGCGTGTACTTTTCGACGTCGAGCTTCGGAATGTCGGCTGGCGCCTGCGCGCCCAGCGTCAACACGCTCACACCCACCATCAGCAACAGCGTCAGTGTTTTCTGCATGACTAGTGACTTTCTACTTTTCACTTTTCACTTTCTACTTTTCACTTTTCACTTTTCACTTCTTATTTTCCAGGCTGGCCCACAAATACCAGGACGCCACCGACCGATAGGGGCGCCATCGCTCGGCGATCGCCTGCAATCGTTTGACGTCGGGCGTCTTCCGGAGGTTGTAGGCCTTCTGGACCGCTTTCACGATACCAAGATCGCCGGCCGGAAACACGTCGGCGCGAGTGAGCCGGAAGATCAGCAGCATTTCGACCGTCCAGCGGCCAATTCCTTTGATTTTCGTCAGTTCCGCGACGATCGCGTCGTCGCTCATGTCCAGGAGCCCGGCACTGTTTATCGTCCCGTCCAATGCCTTCAGGCTGAGATCCCGCATATAGCCGAGCTTCTGGCGGCTCAGCCCGGCGCCACGCAGCGCCTCATCCGAGAGCCGCTGCAGCGCTTCCGGGGTGGGTTCGCCATCGGGCAGCAGCGCGCGGATTCGGGCAAAGATCGTCGCCGCTGCACGCGTCGACAGCTGTTGAGACACGATCGCCTCGACCAGCCCGCAAAAGATCTGGGTCTCGCGGCCGGTCTTGATTCCGCAGGCGCCGTACTTCTTGATGAGCGGCGCGAGTACCGGATCGCGCCGCATCAGCACTCGACGCGCCCGCGCCATGTCATCGGCGGTCATCGCGCGCAAGAGCGGTCCAGCCCCTGCTGATGAGGGGAGCGGCATCAGCGAAGCGACACGGTCAACGTGACGCGCGACTGGATTTCGATGGTCGACGGCTCGACGGGCGTCGCGACGTCGCGCTCGACGGACTGCGCCGCCATCCGCATCATTGGACGTGGCGGCTCGAAGTGCACTTCTTCCTCGATCCGCACGATGCGATCGATGGTCGCGTTGGCGCCCGCCGCCGCCGCATCGGCGCGCGCCCGCGCATCTGCCACAGCCTGGCGCAGCGCGTCGCGTTCGAGCGCCGCGCGGTTGCGCACGTCGAATCGAATCCCGGTAATCGTCGTGGCGCCGCCTGTGGCAGCCGCATCGATGGCCAGGCCGACGCGATCGATCTCGTCCAACCTCACTTCCACCGTGTTGCGCGCGAGATAGTTGCGAAACGTCTGGCGGCCGTTCGCGTAGTCGAATTCGGGCTGCAGCTCGTAGCCGACGGTGCGGACGGCGTCCTTTGGCACACCCGCCTGCTCGAGCTTCTGCAGCACGGTCGCCATCGCAGCAGCGTTCTGCTTTTGCGCATCGGCGGAGTTCTTCGAGCGCGATTCGGCAGCAATCGTCACATACGCGCGGTCCGGGCGCGCGGTCACAATCGCCTGGCCGTGCGTCACGATCGAAGGCTGAAGCGGTGCCATCGGGGGAACGGGAGCTTGCGCCAGAGCCGGCGAGGCCAACGCCATCGCAAGCAGAATGGAAGGAATGGACTTCATGCCGTCATTTTAACGTCAACCGTTATCCGTTCACCGTTGAGCGAAGACGGTAAACGGTGAACGGTAAACGTCTTATTTCACCGAATACGCGATGCGGAAGCCGATGCTGTAGGCGTAGCTGTCAGGCGGAACTTTGTGGCGGTACGCGCAGCGGAGATATTGGCCGTCGGCGTTCACCCATGCACCGCCGCGGACGATGCGCATGATGCCGCTCTCAGGACCCTGCGGGTTGATGTATTGCGCGCGCTCGTAGTAGGTCGGCGAGTACCAATCGGACACCCACTCCCAGACGTTGCCCGCCAGGTCGTGAATCTCGAACGCGTTTGCCGGATACATGCCGACAGGCGCCGTGCCGCGTTCGGATTTTGCGCCGACGTCTGGCAGGAAATGCGCGCGCTCGGCGTCGAGCATGTCGCCCCACGGAAAGCGCTTTCCTTCGAGGCCGCCGCGCGCGGCACGCTCCCACTCGGCCTCGGTGGGCAACCGCACGGGCTGGCCGGTCTTCTCGGCAAGCCACGCACAATACCGAGTGGCATCCTCGAAACCCACGAGCGTCACGGGATGGCGTTCGCGCCCTTCGGGCGGTGTGCCGTTGTTCCAGAAGTATCCGGCCGCGACCGACCGGAAATCGGATTCCCGAGCGCCCGCTATCAGCGGCAGCGCGCGAACGGCAGGAGACGGGTGCCCGGTCTCGTGGACAAATTGCGCATATTCGGCGTTGGTGACCGGGTAGGTCCCGATGGCGAAATCGTCGACGTAGATGCGATGAACGGGGCGCTCGTCCTCGTCGCCGTCGTCGGCGCCCATGACGAATTCGCCCGCGGCGATGCGCGCCACCTGCAGCAGCGATTCGTCAGCCATTTGTTGTGGATAGAATGTAGCTAACCTTCATGACGCGCACGCCTGCCTCTATTGAAATCTCCGAGCTCCGCAAACGGCTTCGACACGCCATCGACGAACGCCGCAAGGCGACGGTGGCCCGGCGCACCGCGCTCGACGCCGCCGACGCGGCGTACAAGGAGCTGCTCGACATGACCGCCACGCCTCTCGTCCAGAAGCTCGCGAACGCCTTGCGAGCCGAAGGACACAACTTCACCGTCTTCACCCCGAACGGCGGCCTGCGAATGGCGCTCGCCAAATCCGCCGACGACTTCATCGAGTTCGCGCTGGACACGTCGCAGGATGAGCCTTTTGTCGCGCTCCGGGTGAATCGCAGTCGGGGGCGTCGCGTCGTACAGCACGAGCGCCCCGTGAAGGGCCGGACTGCGGTGGACCGGCTGAGCGAAGAAGATGTGCTTCAGGCGCTCCTCGATGAAATTGCGCCGTTCGTCGAGCGCTAGGCGAGCCGCTCGACGAACGAGGTATCGATGCCCTGCCGCTTGAGCAGCGCCAGGAAGCCCTGCTGATCCGCCGCTTGCCGGTACGCCTCGCGCGAGTCGACGATGCCGCCCTGCACGAAGGCCACGAGCGCATCATTCAATGCCACCATTCCATGTTTGCGTCCGCTGTCGATGGCCATCGGCAGCTGCGAGGTTTTCCCCTCCGCAATCAGATTCGACACCGCGCTCGTGTTCAGCAGCACCTCGCGCGCGGCCACACGGCTGCCCCCGGTCTTGCGCAGCAATACCTGGGCGACGATGCCGCGCAGGCTCTCCGCGAGCCCCAACTGCACCTTCGCCCGGCGCTCGGGCGGCGTCTGATCGATGATGCGATCGACCGCGTCGGCTGCGGTGTGCGCCGTCAGCGCGCCAATCACGAGATGCCCTGACTGCGCGGCTTCGAGCGCCAGCGCCACCATTTCCGGCGATCCGAAGTCTTCGACGACCAGCACATCAGGGTTCTCGCGAAGAGCGGCGCGAGCGGCCGCCACCAGATCGCTGCGATCGCCCCGGACTTCGCGCTGGCTCACCAGCGAGCTGCGATTTTCATGCACGAACTTGATCTGATTCTCGATGGTGATGACGTGAGCGCTGCGCGTGCGGTTGACCAGATCCACAAACGCAGAGATCAGCGTCGACTTGCCGCTCGAGCGGCCGCCCGCCACGAGCACGAGGCCGTCGGCTTCGGCGCACAAACCCTGAATCTCTCGCGACAGCCCGAGCTGCTCGGCCGAAATGGCACGGGCCGGAATCATGCGGAAGATGCCGCCGGCGCCGCGATGATCGCGGAACGTCACGCAGCGGATACGCCCGACGTCGGGCACATCGCAAATCCATTCGGTACCGGCCTGGCTGCGCAGCGCTTCGCGGTTGCGCTCGGGAATCATGTCGATAATCAACGCCTCGACGTCGGCTTCGCTCAACGTGCTCTCGCCCTCGATGGCTGTGATTTCTCCGTCGACGCGGATGGCCGGGCGCGCCTGCGACGTCAGATAGAGCGCCGACGCCCCTCGAGCGGCAGCGATGCGCAGGAGACGATCGATGCCCGTGTCGTGCAGCGGCGGCGTGACGCGCCCCGATTGATCGCCGCGAACTTGATTGCGCGAGAGCGGAAGCACGACCCCGTGCCTGGGCTCCGGTTCGGGCTGTGCCACGAGCGTCGGCGGAGGCGAGGCGACGCGGGCCGTTGCAAGGTCGATATCGAGCGAGATCTCATGGACGTCGGCCGCGGTGCCGAGGTCGTGGGTCTCCTGCTCGACCTCCTCGATCTGGTCGATGACGGCCTCTGGTGAGGCACTCTCGAACGTGAGCGCGGAGAGTGGGAGGGGTTCCGGTTCCACTTCCGGTTCCACTTCCAGTTCCGGTGCCAGTTCCAGTGCCACTTCCGATTCCAGTGCCACTTCCACTTCCGGTTCCGGCGTCGGCTCCTGATCCGGTTGCAGTTCAGCGGCCCAATCCACAGTCGGCTCGGGCTGTGAATAGACGGGAACCTCTGGCACGACCTCAACCTCGGCGACAGGTTCCGGCGCCACCCACTCTGACTGCACCTCGGGTTCGGGCACCTGGGGTGGAGGAGAGGGCGGCGGGGCTGGCGCGGCGACGGCGACTTCGACGGGAACAGGCACCGGAGCCGGAATGCGCACCGGCGCCCGGTGACGGCGGATTTCGATCCAGATGTCGTCGCCACCGCGGGCTGCCACCACACTGAAGGTCTGGCCCGACGCGAAGCCTGGCGACGCGAGATCGTGCTGCACGGCGCCGATCTCGTCCAGCGCCTGACGGGCCTCCGCCGACAGCAGCTCGTTGACCATTCCCTTGACTGCGTCGAGGGTGAGCGCGCGCGACGCAAGCTCGAGCTGGCCGGTCGGCGCCACGACGTACGGACGCTCCCCCGCGTGGAGGACGAGCGCGTCTCCGTTGGCGCGAACGATGGCGGTCAAGAGCGAGGTTACGAGGGGCACAGTTCTCCCAAAGGAGTAAGTCGATCTCCTGAATTTTCGGCCGGAGAGGGCCGCTACTTTATTGTAAAGATGACGCCGTGCTGCACAGGCAGGAAGTCGAGCAGCTGGTCAATGACGAAGCCCGTCGGCTCGATTTCGCGCCTGATTTCCTCGAAGCTCATTTTGTGAAGCGGCGATGCCGGCGCGATGGTGCTCTCTTTCGCATATTCGAGGACGACAACGCGCCCGCCAGGCTTGAGCGCCCGCCGGATGGCGCGCATCATCTCTGCCGGCTCGCCGAATTCGTGGTACGCATAGGCCATGAACACGAGATCGCACGACCGTTCGGCCAGGCGGGGACTGCTGTCGGTCGCCAGTACGTAATCGACGTTCTTCAGCTTGTGTGCGGCAACGGCGGTCCTCGTCAGGTCGAGCATGCTCTGCTGAACGTCGACCGCATATACCTTCCCCTGTGGCCCAACCTGCTGCGCCAGGCGCCAGGTGAAATACCCAGTGCCGGAACCGATATCGGCCACCGTCGTACCCGGCCGTATCTGCAGCGCGCTCATGAGCAGCTCGGGCCGCTCTTCCTCGTCGCGCTGAGGACGATTGAAAAACGGCGCGTTCTCGGTCGCCGGGGCAATTTCACGCTCTGGCGGTGCGTCGACGCTCAGCGCCCATAGCGTTCGCCTCGTGCGCAGATATGCAACGAGATGACCGATTTCCGCTGGCGTCAGCGTTGCCGCTGACGCGTGGGTCTTGATGTTGGTGACAGCCGCGCGCAGCTTGTCCGGCGTGCGCAACAATCCGATCCAGCTCAAATCGCGGGCGGTCCGGCCGCCGCTGTCGCCAACACGGTGGCAGGAGAGGCATTGCCCCTTGCCTTCGAACAGGGCGCGGCCCGCGTCGGCGTCCGAGGTCACAGGCTGCGCCGCTCGTGCGGATAGCGCGAGCGCGAAAATCGCTCCAGCGACAATCATGAGCACACTTTGCCACACTTTATCGCTGGACCGCTTCGAGGCCAACGGGTATAAAGCTGCCACCATGTCTCCATACCCGCGCCGGCCCCTTCTCATCGTCCTCGGGGTGACGGTCCTGCTGATTCGAATCGCCTCGGCGCAAACGCAGAACCCGACGCTGCAAGGCCATCCGGACGATTACCCTCGCGCCGACGTCGAGTACGGCGCACGTCTCTATGCCCAGCATTGCGTCGCCTGTCACGGCGACACTGGCGACGGCGTGGCGGGCGTCGCCCTGCGCAGCGGAAAATTCCGCAATGCCGCGACCGATCCCCAACTGCGCACGGTGATCAGCACCGGTTTTCCAAACGCAGGCATGCCGGCATTCAAGCTCGACGCGGCGGAGCTGACTGGCGTCGTCGCCTACATCCGCAACATGAACACGTTCGACGCGAGCTCGATGAAGGCCGGCAACGCTACCAACGGCAAGACGGTATTCGACGGCAAGGGCGCGTGCCTGAGCTGTCATCGCGTGAACAACACCGGCAGCCGCAAAGCGCCTGACTTGTCGGACATCGGCATGCTGCGGAGCGCCGGGTCGCTCGAGCGATCGCTGCGCGATCCGTCGAGCCAGATGATTCCCATCAACCGCCCGGTCCGCGCCGTGACGCGTGACGGAAAGGTGATCAACGGCCGCCGGCTGAACGAAGACACCTACAGCGTGCAGCTGACGGATGAGGAAGGACGGCTGTACTCCCTCGCGAAATCCGACCTGCGGGAATACAACGTCTTAACCAAATCGACCATGCCGTCGTACGACAAAGAGCTGACGCGAGACGAGCTGGCCGATGTCGTGTCGTATCTGCTTTCCCTGAAAGGGCAATGACCATGCGCCGCCGATGGATGCTCGCCGTCATTCTGCTCGCTGTCGTCGCGGGCGCGTCGCTGGGTGTGCACGCGCAATCGTCG
>Ga0184624_10000446_pt1 | contig 10487 bp, 10 predicted proteins | sample PLM3_5_b1_FD_133157 | JGI IMG/M metagenome (GOLD analysis project Ga0184624, IMG submission 133157) | Groundwater sediment microbial communities from an aquifer in East River, Colorado, USA - PLM3_5_b1 | ecosystem: Environmental > Terrestrial > Soil > Riparian zone | place: USA: East River...
AACCATTGCTATATTTTGAAACACTTTTATCTTTATATTTGTAATAGCGAATTTTATCATCCTAGTAATTTCAAATATCCTTATCCAACTTTCTCTTATTGCCGTCCAACTGGTAAACATCTCCCAACCGGGATGTATACAGATAGTATCATTGCTATGTTTCCAGACTTCCTCCATTTTTTCAATTGATAAGCTTTCAAATGCTTTATAGAATATGCTATTACTGTCCTCTATAGTTTCTTCTACACCTTTTTCTTCATCCATTAGCAATTACGCTATAGTTCTAATCCTTTAAAAATAATCATTTGCTTAGCATGATACGGTAATGAAAAATAATAATCGAGAATGATCAATCCTTTCTGGCTTACTAGTAAATGAATGTCTTTGGCCGTTAATGTAGGACTGGTCGTCTGTAAACCATTTTTGACATAAATTTTGAGCCCACCTTATCACGAGAATTAAGGAACATTAAATCCTATACCTTAATTCGCTAGATGTTTAGAGTTATAATGTGGAACAGAATTGATTCTAAAAAAACTTCAATTAATTTCGGATTAGAAATTCTTATCTAAAAGTTGGGAGTTATAACTTAAGTTGACATTTAAATGTAAGATTTGTGGTTCACAATTCGAAGAAAAAGAGCGACTCAATATTCATAAAAAGGTTCACGGGAGAAAGTCAAAGATCAGTGAATATGGAAGTCCAGAATTTAATCAGGATAGATTGAGAGGATAACCTATAGTACGTTAACTAGAATCACTCCAAGAATACAAAATATAATAAAAATAATTATAAATGTTTAATATCTTTTTATTAACAAAATTAGAACCAATTGACCCTCAAAATAGGCTTTCATGTTTCTTTAGACTAGACCGTAGGGAACTGATCTGATTTTTCAGATGGGTCGTAATTAGAATTCCTAATGTTCCTTTATAAAGAGCTTGACCCAAATAATATTAGAACAGAAACTAATATAATTATGGGCTTTAGGGGTTAATAAATTTCGCGTTTAGCAGTAATTATTAAGATTTTCCAGCAATTAGGGCTTATCGGGATTCGAACTGTTTCTGTAGTTTAGGAATATAATGCAACAAGCATGATGGTCATATTAGATTTATCTAAACTCTAATAAGTCATGGATACTCCATTAAACATGTTGGAGATCATTGCATCGGTTGTCCAGTGACATAATTATCATAAAACGGTGATACCATGAGTAATGCAAAGAGAAGGAGACTAAAGATAATGATACTTGAAGACGAAGAGGATATTCTTACTCTCTACAAAGACTACCTATTAGGGCGAGGCCATGACGTAGTTTCAACGTATTTGACTGCAAACAACGTGATGTCAGAATTTGGTGAAAAATTTCCAGATGTTTGCCTAGTAGACTATCGATTACCAGGCAAGACAAACGGACTTGACGCCGCGACCGAAATTTTGAATAAGTTTCCTTCAATGCCAATTCTTTTCATTACTGCCTATGAGCCCTTAGTGAGGGAAATAAAACTAAATCCCTTCCTAGAAGACAAAAAAATATCAGTCTTAGTGAAGCCTGTCATGCTTGAGGAAATTGAAAAAACGATGACGAATTTGGTTAATGGATAGAAGTATTTGATGCACACATCAGAAGCAAGGCTTGTCTTGTCTATCAGAAGTTAACCTCTTAGGGCTCAAATCAATATTTGGTCTATAGCCGTCAAAATCGTCAAACTCTTAATAACTTGCGCTGCATAAGCTGTCCCTACAGCGTTGTCTTGTTATACCCTGGAGGTTTGATGTAGTGGCTACTAGGAAGAAAATTGTTAGTATTGTAGATAACGAGATAGATATAACTGAGCTATTTCAGTATGCTATATCCGCAAGTATCCACGGAGTTTCTGTTATAACTTTTAATGATTCGGTCATAGCTCTAGAACACTTCACAGATAACAAAAAAAATTACGCTTTAGTTATTTCTGATTTAAGAATGCCTAATCTGAATGGACTAGAACTGCTTAAAAAAGTAAAGCAGCTTAATCCTTCCGTGAGAACGATACTTGTAAGTGCTTACGAACTTGATGATGACCAAGTATTCCAAAATTATATGAAGCAAGGAATAATAAATCTATTCGTTAAAAAACCTATCGGTTTACCTGAGTTGTGTCAAGAAGTGGCAAATCAAGTGCAGGACTATCAGCTCTCCGTTAAGAAACAATAATTTTTTTGTTCAAGATGTCTTGAGTCAATTGAAGCAATTTATCTTGTATATCAGCAGGTATCTTCTTTTGGAAACTATGGAACGGTGCTATGTATATCATTCCGTTTTCAGCTGTTGAATTCTTTGACGATTCCAGTCCCGGAGTAAAAATAGTTCCTGTAAAGTTATTCATACGTATCATGTTAAAAACCGAGTCGTATGCCTTTGCTGGGTCTAAAATAAATGATGTGACCACAGTATCAGGCGCTAGTTTGTTTTGATCCGATACAGCACCGAATGCATATACTCCCTTTTCTTTGGCTGCCTGAATTACACCTTGCCCTGCGTTATCGGCCACATGCAATAAAAAGTCTGCGCCTTGTTCAATTTGAGACAGTCCTGCCGATCTTCCCTTAGTTTGATTATCCCAATCTCCAAGATATCTCACAAGCACTTTGGATTTCGGATTAATGTATAGAGCTCCTTGTTTATAACCTTCATAAATGTTCTTCAGGTTAGGATACTTTTGGTCGCCCCCAATAAAACCTATTGTATGGTTTTTGGAGAGCATACTTCCGAGGGCTCCAAGAAGATAGGCAGCATCTTGTTGTCGCGGGAAGATAGAAGCAATATTTTTAGATTTTACAAGACCGGTAAACACAATAAACTTTGTGTTAGGATAGTCCTTTGATAATTTTAGTATTGGGTTACCCCATTCATATCCTTGTGCTATTATAACGTCATACTTTTTATCTGCATAGGTTCTGACAGTCTTTTCTATATTTGGGATTGATACATTATCCAAGAACTTGACATCGTAACCATATTTGGATATTATTCCTTGCCCTGCATTATAACCAAATGCTCCCCACCCCGCATCGCTAAATAAACCGTCTGTTAGGTATGCTACCTGTAAGGCTTTACCAGTCTCAGGTGATTTATTTGAAATTTGTCCCTCTGCATAATCAAATAAGAGATATAGTCCAATAACGGAAACAATCGAAATAGTTATGACAACATGAATTAAGAATTTTCGGAGATGTATACTCTCTATTGGTCTATCATAATTTACCATATACATTCCCATCCTTGTCATCGAGATTATTTGCCAGAGGAAGCGTAAAAAAGAAAATAGCTCCCTCATGCTGGGGACTATTTTCTGCCCATATAATGCCACCATGGGCCTCTATTATGTTTTTCGCAATAAATAAACCCAATCCAGTCCCCCTATCAGATCTTGTTACGAACTTGGTAAATAAATGTGGTAGTATTTCGGGATCTATTCCAGATCCTGTATCTTTTACCGTAACTTGTATGGTGTTTGATTTAATTTGCGTTGTAACCAAAATAGACCCGCTTTTGGTGAATTTACCAGCGTTATCAAGTAGTATAAACAGAACTTGACCCAATCTCAATTTGTCGCCATTGACAATTAAGTTTTGAACAGCACTTTCGTAGTTTATGATCAAATCTTTGTAAATAAACTGAATATTTTTTTTGTATTCTTCAATAGTATTTAAAATTAAATCATCTAAATTAAGCGGTTCAATTGTTAATTTTAGAGTATCGCTCTCAATTTTAGTAACATCCAATATATCTTCTGCAAGTCTGCCTAATTTTTCAATATTTCTACGGATAATATCTAAATACGGGGCTCTTTTCTCCGATTTCAAATTTGCAGATTGAAGCAGATAAATAGCGTTAAGAATGGGCTGTATGGGAGTCCTAAGCTCATGAGCGGCGATGTTGATAAATTGATTCTGTGCCTCATCCTTCTTTTTGAGCGATTCGTTTGCAATCATCAGTTTTTCATTTGATTCGTTCAAATCTTGAGTTCTCTTCCGAACTTCATTTTGCAACATGCTATACCATTTTCTTAAAAGAAATACAAGAACTATTATAGCTGCAGTTGTTCCTGTGAGCAAAGAGAACATCTTAATACTTTCGCTGAATAATTCGGAATTTATCGTCGTGTATATCCTGTCTGTCGGGGTAACTACTTGGAGAAAATATACAGGCTTAGTTCCAAGCAAAATTGGAGACTCGGTATTCAATCTCTCTCCTCTTCCGTAGTCATATAACCCATATCCCTTGTTTCCAGCTAATAATGAATGAGTTAGGTTATTCAGAACGTCGTTCTGATTGATAAAGGCCTGCGTTTCGTTACCAAAAAAATCTTTACCCACTAAATCCTTGCTTGCTCCCACAGCCAGAAGATTTCCTTTCGTATCAAAAGCCACCAAAAATTGGGAGTTTATATTTTCAACATTGCCATATGTCTTAAAAAAATCAATAGTAGGTAAGCTTGCTATTGCCGTTCCAATATAGTGACCGTCCGCTAGACTAACTATTGGATATGTAATTGCGATTCTATATTTTCCGTCGATGCCGGTGAAACCATTACTGTATACGGGTTGCAAATTACTTTTTGTTTGTTTAATGTAATCTCTGGATGATATGTCAATGTTGACAAAACTTTTCATTCCCTTTGAAGCCTTATGAACATTTATGATACCATCTTTGTCTGTTAACAAGAGACCGTCTACGTCTGTGACAGAATTTAGTTGTCTAAATTTTTCATCTACTATTCTGTCAACTTTATCTCCTGATAGATTTTCATTCTGTAAATAGACTGAATCAGCTAAATCCTGAAGCACCGAGGTAATATACCGCAAATCAGAACCAATATGCTGGGATATAGAGTTGGTGGATTTTATTTGGCGATCTAATTCCTGTTGAAATATGCTTTCTCTAATATTCTTCTCGTTATCATATTGAAGAAGAAAAAACAATCCATAGGATGTTATCACAATTATAATAATAGAAATGACACCTAATAGCACAACTTTACCAGAAAAAAGTGTCATTGTTACTTGCCTTGTTTTTCTATTATTTAATTATGTTCCTACTCAGTTTTTTAATTATCAAAAAATATTACTTCTATTGGGGAGACCTACTACATAATAAATTCAAGTCACCTGCATCGGTTCTTCGCCTCTATTTAATAAAATCTTCTTTATAATGCTCGGAAGGGACTAGTCTGAAATTTCAGATGGGTCGTAATTAGAATTTTTAGTTTCTAGGTATAAAGAACTTTACTTCACAACAATATCGGAGAAGAAACTAGAATTAATTTTCGGCTAATTTAGTAAATTTAGGCTTAAAGAGAAAAGCAATGATAGTGCTGCCCATAAAAGTTGCCGACCAAATGAACCATAAATTACCTCCATGGCCTTTTAATACAATCAACAAATTACGTCATTTCAGGCTCGGAGGTTTGTGAACCATTTTTGACCTTTAAAAACAGTTCAGAACCTTTAATGTGGTTCAGAAATAGTTATGAATGTATATTTTATAATATCCAAATAATGACTGAAGTTGGGTTAGCCGAAATATTCGGCATGGGAGAAGCGATAGGAATAATTGCTACACTGTTTGTGATTCTGTATTTTTCCAGAAAACAAATGGAAACTCTGTCTCTAGATATAGAAACCAAGATTCTCAGTGATTTGGATGAAAAATTACGCGAAATTACCGTTATGGGGATTGAGCGACCAGAACTAATTAGAGTAGTAAGTAAAGTTGGATCAGACTAGTCATCTGAAGTTGCATACTCGTATCATATTTTGTACACCTTTGCGCACGTGTTTCGTATGCGCAAGAGAAAGGTGTTAAGTGACAATGAATGGATCGGGTGGTTGCGATGGATGAAAAGTGCTTTCGAACAAGGAACGATAAATGAAATATGGAAGAGTAAAATAGAAATGGAGAAATGGTTTGATCCTGCCTTTCAAGAATTCATTGATAAGGAGTTAATTCCTCTACGTAAGAAATAACTCCGGCGATAGTGTAGATTGGTCACTAAATTATCGCTATAATGTTGTCCGGAGCTTTCTGAACCATTTTTGACTCGATTTCCAGGCTCACTATTAAAGGGATTCAAAAGCATTTTTGATGGAGCATAAGACGTTGGCCCGGTTTCGTCGGTATCGAAGATGCTATCGGTTCTAAAAGTGAGTTCTTGATATCAGTAAGGAGGATTATGAAGCTTTAAAGTCCATAGAAGTATGCTCGCTTAACTGGATTTAAGAGATTTCATATCGATGGAGAAGCGATACTTAACATTAGACTTGAGTAGTCTCTCATAAGCCTCGTTGACCTTCTGGATTGGGATGACTTCAACGTCTGCAGTAATGTTGTGTTTGCCGCAAAAGTTGAGCATCTCCTGCGTTTCGGCGATACTACCTATGAGCGAGCCCGAAATGCTGCGACGCTTGAACAAAAGTCCAAAGGCAGAGACGGCGTGAGGCTTATCTACACCGCCAACAAGGGTGATGTTACCGTCACGGCTGAGTAATTGTATATAGGCGTTGACGTCGTGCTCAGCGGAAACAGCGTCGAGGATAAAGTCAAAACTGCCGGCGTGCTTGTTCATCTGGTCAGCATCGCGGGAAAGGACAACTTCGTCGGCGCCCAGGGAAAGCGCATCATCCTTCTTGTTAGGTGAGGTGGTAAAGACAACGGTGTGAGCTCCAAGCGCATGCGCAAACTTCACAGCCATGTGGCCCAGTCCGCCAAGACCAACCACACCAACCTTCTTACCCTTCGTAACTCCCCAGTGACGCATGGGTGAGTATGTTGTGATTCCGGCACAGAGGAGTGGAGCGGCTCCGGCGAGGTCGAGATTGGAAGGGACACTAAAGACAAAGTGTTCCTTAACGACGATGCTCTCAGAGTAACCACCGTAGGTCATGCCTCCTAGGTGCACGTCGGGTGAGTTATAGGTGAGAATCATGTTGGGACAGAACTGTTCAAGACTAGCTTGACATTCGGGGCAGGAGCCATCGGAGTCAACTAGGCAGCCAACCGCGGCGATGTCACCGGGCTTGAACTTTGTGACTGCAGAGCCGACGTGTGTGACACGACCAATTATTTCATGGCCTGGAATGCAGGGATAGACAGTCGGCATAACGCTCCACTCATCCCTAACTTGGTGGAGGTCAGAGTGGCAGATACCGCAGAAAAGGATTTCAAGCCGAACGTCGTGTTCGCCAGGTTCCCGCCGAGCGATTATGGTTGGAGCAACCGGTGATGTTGGACTTCCAGCCGAATAAGCTTTCGCGTTATACTGACCATATGATTTAGAGTCAAGCTGAGTTGTTGACATATCAATCCGCTTTTAAATAATACAATTTAAGTATTTAAGGAATATTGGCGTTATTGTCTTTGCTATTTTTTTACATTTATTGCAAAACCCGTGTGGACCAGTTCTTACAGAATTTTATTGCACTACTCATTCATGCATAACAAGCATTCTTAATTATAGTCTTGTAAATCATAAATGGTAATTCCGCGGTTTTGTTCTAATCCTTTGGTAAAGATGGATATTGATGTAAATTATGAAATTTATTTTTATGCCCCAACGATATTAAGATGAAAAGAACTAAAGTCTTCAGCCCATTTGAGATTTTCTTTAGCCTTCAACCACTTCAAGAGAATCTTCTAACTTCAAGAAATCTAAAAATGGTTTGAACCTTCTTGGATACTGTCTCCGAGATTCTGCTGCTTTCAAAGCGTATGAGAAAACTTGAATCGGGTCGTAATGTCGTTCTTGTTCTAATACAGACATCTCCATTACCAATATAATGAATATGGGCTTAAATAAAGGGACCAGATTGACACGGGCTCGGAGGGATACGATTGAATATTCAATCGGAACTTTTTTTAGAATTCTAAATAGTAAGTCGGTTGTCGGTTGTATGGTTTCTAATATAGCCACAAGTTTACAGTATATTAATTTAATTATTCATTACTTCTTGAGAAGAATTAAAGACAAATTAGTCCCTAGAAAAGGACTTACCCTAAAGAAAACGGAAAACCTAATAAGGGAATGCAAAAGTGGAAATATTTTATAGATCAAGAGATCATAAATATCTGATTTACATGTAGTTATCAAAACCTAAATATTCACAAAATAATTAAATAGTATATTGCAGTAAGAAGCCTATGTCTACTAACACTGTTCATTTACATCGTGTACTTACAGCAAAGCCAGAGAAAATTTATCGTGCTTTTCTTGACCGTGATGCCATGGCTAAATGGTTACCGCCCGATGGTTATACTTGTAGCGTTCATCACATGGATGCGAGGGTAGGAGGAACCTACAAGATGTCTTTTACAAACTTCACCACTCAAAAGAGCATGTCATTTGGTGGAGAATACCGTGAGCTGGTTGAAAACGAAGGCTTACGTTACACGGATAATTTTGATGACCCAAACTTATCTGGAGAAATTCAAGTAACTGTAACCTTGAAGAAGGTTTCACTAGGAACAGAAATGACCATTGTACAAGAAGGTTTACCCACTGTCATTCCTCTTGAAGCGTGCTATGTAGGCTGGCAGCAATCATTGAATAATCTAGCAAAACTAGTTGAACCTGAAATTCCAGAGTAAAGTTAGATTTTCTATAACGCCGATTCTGCCAAAATATTAAAAGTCGTCAAGTGTTCGGATGTTGGGATTAGAACCTTCATGTAGTAGGGTTCTACTAACTTGTATATAGCTTTTCTGATAACAATTCAACTTATGCTAAAAATAGGAATTGCACCAGAATGCCTTTCTTAACACAAACCTTCCACTATACTTGCCACAAAATTTCTAGTCATTGAACCATCTTTATCAAGAGTAGGATTAAAAATTGTGATACTCATTCCCATTGCTTTTTTTGACAATATTAATAACTCTAATAAATTACTTAATTCTGAGAAAGTTATTCCCCCAGGTAAACGATAGTCGACTGCAGACATAATCGAGTCATCCAAAATGTCAGCATCAAGATGAATCCAGAATCCTAAAAGTTCATTTTTAAGAAGTTCATGTATAGCCAACGAAGCGGCATTTTGAAGTCCTACTCTTTGCACATCAATAAGTTCAATGGCATTCATCATCGTAGACTTAATATCGTAGCATCCATACTGCGCAGATTGTTCTGAGTCACGGTATCCGAATACTACAACATCTCTTTCCATTACCAGTGGCTTAAGGTCCTCTAAATTACTAAGGATATCAGCACCATGACCTGATACTATTGCCAAGTCCATATCTGCAACCTCTCCTGTTGGGGATTCTTCTGGTCGATAAAAATCAGCATGACCGTCAATAAAAAATAGGCCATATCTACCTATGCGTCTTAGCGCTAAAAGATTACCAATCAGGATACTACAATCACCTCCTAGGACAATAGGGAATTTATTTTCATGCAACAGTGAATTCACAGCGTCTGCTAGTCTGTGCGAATAATCTTTTATTGCTTCAGCGTTTAGTAGTTTAGTTTCTTCATCACGACTATAGTTGTATGGCGATGATGGTGCGACTATTCCACCGTATTCAGCATTTAATCTCTCAAGGAAACCTGCTGCCCTTAACGCTTTTGGAAGATGCTCGACTCCAGTCGGACGTAATCCCAGTATGGAAGGAGCATCAATCACTGAATATTCTGGTCGATTATGCATAGATATTATTCTTTAGGGAAGAGTTACTAATATTTTTTCAAGTCGGTGCGTTCATTTTAACTAATCTAATATATCATTATTTTAGTAACAAGAGAGGCATCTCAGAAAAATACTTCCACATTTTATTTTCACGAATTCTAGTAACGTTATGTATTTTCAAAATGATGGGGATAGAACATAAGTTGAGTGGGATGGATTAGGTTTCTGTGGGCTCTAAATTGTTAACAGTGCGAATCCTGAGGGATTAGCAATAAATTTGATTCGCAGACGTCGGGATCTGGATTGTTAACAGTTCGGATCCGTTTTCTGGTCTGTGTTCTAACTATCTCTAAGATTTTGATTGAAAATCTTATCTGGTACGGTCACCTTATTATTTATGCAAATGTCGATCGCAGAGCAATCTGTGTATACACCAAATCCAAAGAAGCTGAAATGTGAGATATGCGGGAAGATTTTTGAGACCTGGTATATGCTAAGCTATTACAAATCGCTGGAACATAGTCAAGATAAAAGACCACCGACGCGCGTCTCCTAAAATGAGATAATCCTTATGTGGTTGTTTATCAACTTTGTTTCTGTAGAAAAGTGATGCATAGATCCAATTAGATTGAAAGAGGAGTACCAGCATACGCAGCTGTAAATCCAAACACGATTAGTGATTATATTTTTTATACATCATCGAATTTTATTATTGTCGTAAATCTTGAAAGCGGAACAATTCGGAACCAAATTCAAGACTGGCAAATGTAACATAATTAATAAGTTAATTAAATTTTATGAGCCCGTCGGGAACCATA
>Ga0184624_10000447_pt1 | contig 10477 bp, 8 predicted proteins | sample PLM3_5_b1_FD_133157 | JGI IMG/M metagenome (GOLD analysis project Ga0184624, IMG submission 133157) | Groundwater sediment microbial communities from an aquifer in East River, Colorado, USA - PLM3_5_b1 | ecosystem: Environmental > Terrestrial > Soil > Riparian zone | place: USA: East River...
CGGCGTCCGTGATCACCACACACGCTCTCTTTGCGCGGAAAGTCCAGCGCAAACTGAGCAATGGTGTTGCTGCTTTGCCGCCGGCGGATCATCTTCTGATCGAAAGAGATCGCGGCCAATTCGTGCCTTCTCAGCGATGCCGCATGATGGCCAACGTCCGTGAGAACGCTTGCTGAAGATCCTGGCAGAACCCAGTCCCGCGCTGCTTATCCCCGGCGCGGCAAATCTGTTCGATCTTTCAAAGGGATATTTGCGTCGACCTTTCTGAGTTCGAGTCCCCCGGCAAAAGGTGAAGTCCGCCCGAAACCGCGCCGACCCCTACATTCGATTGCTCCTGGGCACTCAGCCTAAGAAATATGATACACTTGCCGGGTAATGGAGAGCAGCGAGGCATGGGCGCCATGCTGCATTGGATTCTGCCTCGGCTCGCCGCCTACGTCGCTGTCGTGGTCGCAGCCGGGCTCTGGCAAAGGGAGAGGCTTTCCACCCACGCGTCGGCTCCTTCCAGAGCTTTTGTTGACAGCTTCCTCAATGCAGCCAACTGCCGCGGAGCACGCTACGTTCCACTGGAGTCCGGGGGCGCACTACCTTGCAGCGCCAACTCGCTTTTTGGTGGCCCGATTTAGGAAACCAGAGACACTGACCCACCTTGTCCTTGCGGTTCTGGCCCCGTGGTGCGTGGAACTGGAACGGTCGTCCGGCATTCGTGCCGCACGTAACGTGTAGCGAGGTAGATGGTGGACGCAAACTCAGGCGAGCCCTGGTCCGAGATGGACATCAGCGACCTGACGAACGAAGTTTCCGACGGCCGCACGTGGCTGAGACTGCGCGCTTCCTTTGCAGGGACCGGGACGAGGTCCGCGACAAGATGAAGGAACTGGGGTTGATCGAGCGAAGTCCCCTCCGGTAGCCTAAATAGAGCCTTGGTCTGTCCCGGCCTCGTCAACCCAGCAAAAGCGTCCCGCCGAGGGTCTTGCTTTTTTCCGGACCGCCAGTCGCTGTGCCCAGCTTCCACGCGTTGGCCTCGGCACGAGCCTGAAGGAGCATTACGGCGAACGCTTCCCGCATCTTCAAAGGCATCCCGACGACTGACCGTATTCAGTCCTGCACTAGCTGAGGGCCGTTGGGATGCCCCGTCATCTGCGCCATTTCTAGGGCTGTCGCAGCCGTCAACACGCCCCTTCAGCGGCAACTATTCGGTTTCCGCAGCGTTAGATCCGTGCCCGGAGGTCCAATGCCTGAAAGCCGCAACAGCGTCCAAGATATTTGGGGCGAGCGAACACCGTTCAGAGGTCAAGGCAAATGGCCGGAACGGGTCGATTACCGGGTCCCTGAAGAGCCGGAGCAGTGGATCCAATCTGCTTGTGTCCTTTGCTCTAACGGTTGCGGCATCGATATCGGTGTTAAACAGGGACGGATCGTTGGAGTTCGAGGCCGGGCAATAGACGAGGTCAATAAAGGGCGGCTAGGGCCCAAAGGCCTGAACGGTTGGGAAGCCAACCACTCACCGGATCGCCTGACTTCCCCGCTCATCAGAAAACAAGGAAGTTTGCAGGAGGCTACCTGGGATGAGGCGATGGACCTGATCGTAGGTCGGGCCCGCGACATACGTGAGCGCTATACAGCAAGCGCGATTGGCTTCTACACCACAGGCCAGCTTTTCCTTGAGGAGTACTACACACTGGGCGTGATCGGAAAAGCCGGCCTTGGCACCCCACACATGGACGGCAACACCCGGTTATGCACGGCAACAGCGGCGGCAGCCCTCAAGGAGACGTTTGGATCCGACGGACAGCCCGGCTGTTATTTCGATATCGACGAGACGGAATGCATCGTACACGTCGGCCACAATATCTCCAGCACCGACACAGTCCTTTGGATGCGCATTCTCGACCGGCGGAGGGGCCCTAATCCCCCGAAGCTGATTGTGATTGATCCCCGCAAGACGGCGACTGCCAAGGAAGCGGATATCCAACTCGCGCCGCGTCTCGGGACCAACGTTGCGCTGCTCAACGCTATCTTGAACGTGATTATCCGAGAGGGATGGATCGACCAGCGGTTCATCCGGGAACACACGGTGGGCTTTGAAGATCTCAAGAAGGTCGTTGCCGAGTATCCTCCCGAGCGTGGTGCCGCGATTTCGTGCGTCCCAGCGGAACAGATCGAAGCAGCAGGCCGCCTGATCGGCGAGGCAAAAAGTCTGGTCTGCACTTGTCTTCAGGGCGTCTACCAATCAAACCAGGCGACAGCTGCCGCAGTCCAAGTCAACAATATCAATCTTGTACGCGGCATGATCGGGCAACCGGGCTGCGGGATCTTACAGATGAATGGACAACCGACGGCGCAGAATACGCGAGAAACCGGGGCTGATGGAGATCTGCCCGGATTTCGCAACTGGGAGAACGAACAGCACATTCAGGAGCTTGCCCAAATTTGGAATGTCGATCCCTCGATCATCCCGCACTGGGCGCCGCCTACCCACGCGATGCAAATCTTTCGCTATTGTGAGACCGGCTCCATTCGCATGGTGTGGATTCAGGGAACCAATCCCGCCGTCTCCATGCCCAACCTTCCGCGCATGCGCAAAATACTGGGTAACAGGAATCTGTTCGTAGTGGTGCAAGACTCATTCATGACGGAGACCGCCGAATTTGCGGACGTGATACTGCCTACTGCGCTCTGGGGCGAGAAGACCGGCTGTTTGACCAACGTAGATCGCACCGAGCATATTTCGCACAAGGCCATCGATCCGCCTGGCCAAGCGAAATCCGACCTTGATATCTTCCTCGATTTCGCCCGCCGCATGGACTTTCGTGACAAGGACCGCCAGCCCCTGATTAAATGGCACACGCCAGAACAGTCTTTTGAGGCCTGGAAGGCCTGCTCACGCGGACGGCCATGCGACTACACCGGCTTGAGCTACGAACAGCTGTCCAAAGGATCAGGCATTCAATGGCCCTGCAATGATGAGCATCCCGATGGTGAGCCAAGGCCATATAAGTCCCAAGTGTTCCCGTCTGATGCCGATTATTGCGAGACATTTGGGCACGACCTGATCACCGGAGGAGCCGTTTCACCAGAAAAATATCGCGCCAACAATCCGCGGGGACGCGCAATACTCAAGCCGGCAAAGTACGTCCCTCCAACCGAAGAGCCAGACAAGCAATATCCGTTCTTTCTGACGACGGGCCGACTCGTCCATCATTTCCATACCCGCACCAAGACCGGGCGCGCGGAGAAACTCCAGGCCGCTTCGCTTGATTCATTCGTCCAGATCGCGCCGGAGGACGCCACGCACCTCGGTATCCGGGATGGGGATTGGATCCGTATTACTTCACGACGCGGCAGCATCGAAGTTCAGGCCACCATTGGTGAGATCGAGCCCGGTCACCTCTTCGTGCCCTTCCACTTCGGCTATTGGGACAATCCAGATCGAGCGCGTGCCGCAAACGAACTAACACTCTTTGAGTGGGATGCGGTCAGTAAGCAACCACACTTCAAGTACGCTGCGGTAAAACTGAAGAAAGTATCGAAGCCGTCGCTGCCACAACCCGAGACAGTTGATCTGCATCCAGAAGATCATCCTGCTTCTGCAATGACGCATCTGGCAGAACAGGCCAGCGAACTCGCCCAGAATGTCATTGCGGGCGTCGAGAAGAGAATCAAGCCAGAGCGTGCCCATCTCGCCGACTACCTTGGTCTTCTCGATGAGAGCGAGAAGCGGCTGGTCAAGGGATTCGAGCAAGTCCGAAAAACACACCCCGATGAACCGGACGTAGACGCCCTTTGCAAGTTGTTCGCCCGTTGGTCCAAGGAAGCGGAATCGATGCTGAAGTCGTTTATTTCCAAGTATGGCAAGCGACAGGAAGGCGAGCCGAAACGACTCGATAAGGCCCTGCTCGTGAAACGAAGCCAAGGGGGATTCGATATGCTCCGTGACTTCCACGATCTGTGGCTGCTTGTAAATGAGAGCATGATGTCCCTGATCGTCCTTGAACAAGCGGCGCGCGCTCTTCGGGATCAAGGATTGCTTGACACTCTCAAGAACATGCAAGACCGCAACGAGCGTCAATTGACTTGGCTCAAAACGCGGATCAATCAGGCGGCTCCTCAGGTGCTCGTTGTGCCTATTTGATTGGGGGAGCTCGACGGCTGGAAGCGGCAGCCCTCCCAACAGGACGCTCGGCTTCATCGACTAAAACGGCGATCTCAAGGTACAGCGCGCTGCTGGACGTCCTTCTGAACGACGTAGTTCAACGCTCATCGCCACGCGAAACGCAAAGATGGCGCGCTCGGCTCACGCCTACGTTCGCGGAAACACCGGCAAATTCTATGAGTGGCTTGAGGGCCTGAAGCGTGGCTCGCTGCCCGAAGGCCCCGCAGTGTGGATTTGTGGTGACTGCCATCTCGGAAACTTGGGGCCAGTGGCAAACGCAGATGGCAAGATTGATATTCAGATTCGAGACCTCGATCAGACGGTCATCGGTAAGCCCGCTCACGACCTCGTTCGGTTGGGTCTTTCGCTGGCATCCGCAGCGCGGGGGTCGGACTTGCCGGGCGTGATCACGGCGAGAATGCTCGAAGAAATGATGGAGGGCTATGAAAACGCTTTCGAGCGGGATTTCCACGAAGAGAGCGAGAGCAAACGGCCCGAATCTATTCGCCTTGTTTCAAAACAGGCTTCCGCGGCATCGTGGAAAACTCTTGCGAAGAAGCGAATTGAAGACACGCGTCCGGCCATACCACTCGGCCGACGTTTTTGGTCTATCTCGAAGGACGAACGCCGGCAAATTGAAAAGCTGTTCGACAGCGAAGAGATGCGCAAGCTTGCGACCATGCTTCGGTCAAGAGAAGACGACGCGCGCGTAAAGCTCTTGGATGCCGCTTATTGGATGAAAGGATGCAGCTCCCTCGGTCGCCTGCGATGCCGTCCTGCTTCGGGTCGGGGATAAGAAGGGCAAGGATTCTACTTATTTCATAATGGACGTCAAAGAAGCCGTACACCCGATAGCTCGCCATGCTTGGTGCGTCAAAATGCCCTCGGACCCTGCGGAACGGGTCGTGGAAGGCGCACGCCATCTATCGCCTTATCTCGGGAAGCGCATGCGCGCGATGAGGCTCATGGATAAGGCGGTATTCGTGCGCGAACTTCTCCCCCAGGACCTCAAAATCGAGGTGGAGCAACTGACCCAAGATGAGGCCATGAAAGTGGCTCGATTTCTGGCAGCCGTAGTTGGCAAGGCGCATAGCCGGCAGATGGCCTCGGGCACGCGGAAGCAATGGCAAAAGGAACTCCGACGAAATCGCACAAAGTCCCTCGACGCGCCGACCTGGTTGTGGACCAGCATCGTAGAACTTTTGGCTGTTCATGAACGTGCTTACCTCGAGCACTGTCGCACATACGCGTGGGATGCCGTACGCTAAGCGGCGCAGATTGATGGAGACCTGGCAGGCGCTAGACCTGCTCGCGCGAGATCAGATAAAAACTTTCAGGAGTTGGCCGACCAGGCCTTCGCGGCTCCTAGAACAACCGACCAGTCGGCCTCAACGACGGAAAAGCGCTGGCCACCAGCCACCGTGCATCACCTGCGGCCGGCCGAAAAGAAGGCGCGCGAAAGGCGCTAGGAGGCGTGCGTACATCCGGCATCGCATCCTAGCGCTGGGTCCCTATCGGGACGACTAAGCGGCCTTGAGTTCCTTCTCGACCGCGGAAACGGAATTGCCGACCTTGTTGACCGCGGCCTTTAGCTGATCCCGCGATACGCCGAACTTTTCCGACCAGTAGCGAAGCTCATAGTCCTCGCTGGTATTGATCCGGGTGCGATCCTGCATTCCCTTCTTTGACGTGTCATCGCTCATTGCTGGGCTCCTGCTCCGGAGACGATCTCTGCCGGTTTCGATATAACGGACGTCTCGGGCGTATCGCTGGCATCGGCACAGAATTCGCTGCAATAGAAACGGCTGTCGTTGGCTTTCCATTCCGTCAATGGCCGCAGCGGGTTGTTACAAAATGCACAGTAATGCATGTCTCGGCTCCTTCCGTCCGAAAACGCATGTACTTACCTGAGGTTCCAGGTCGGGCTGAATTTTGCGTAGCCGGATGGCGCGGCCCGGCAAGGATGGAACATGCGCCGCGCCAGGCCCGTTGTTGCAAGTCATGGCAGCCGACAAACTCATCCTTTATCAGGCCAAACGGGACTTCACGAAAACCGCGGAGCCGAGCGGCAAAGCGCGTGTGAGGGCCGCGGAATACCTCCGGTTCGTCGTCCAAAAGCACGCTGCTTCCCGGCTTCACTACGATCTGCGTCTCGAGGTGGACGGTGTCTTCAAGTCCTGGGCCGTCACCAAGGGCCCGTCACTTGACCCCCGTGACCGGCGACTTGCCGTCGAGGTCGAGGATCACCCGCTCGACTACGGAGATTTCGAAGGGACGATTCCCCAGGGGGAGTACGGGGGCGGTACCGTCATGCTCTGGGACCGCGGCTTCTGGGCGCCTGACGAGGGGGGCCATCCGGAACGGGGACTTCGCACAGGAGACCTCAAATTTACGCTCGCGGGCGCAAAGCTGCAGGGAAGCTGGGTGCTGGTGCGGATGCGGCATGACCGCGAGCGCGATCGCAGTAACCGCAATAACTGGCTCCTCATCAAGCACCGCGATGGCCGCGAGCGCGAGGGTGGAGAACCGGTCACCGAGGACGACCGGTCAGTGGCCTCCGGACGCACGATGGAGGAGATCGCCGCGGGCAAGGGTCGGCGCCCAAAGCCCTTCATGCTCGCGGGCAAGGCTGCTGCATCGGACGCGGTCTGGCATTCGAACCGGGAGGCCAAGTCGGACAAGTCATCTCTTCTGAAGCCGATCCAGCAGCCGAAGCCCCCCTCCGCACCTCAGAAGCAGACGCGGTCAAAGATGCCGCAGTTCATCGCGCCACAGCTGTGCAGGCGAGTGAGCCGCCCTCCTGTCGGCGCTGACTGGGTGCATGAGATTAAGCTCGATGGCTATCGCATGCAGCTCCGTGTTGCCGGTGGCGAGGCGGTCCTGCGCACGCGCAAGGGGCTCGACTGGACTTCGGATTTCGCTGCTATCGCAGATGCGGCGGGTGCCCTGGACGACTGCATCATCGACGGCGAGGTCGTCGCGCTCGATCACAATGGCGCGCCGGATTTCGCTGCCCTGCAAGCCGCTCTGTCGGAAGGGCGGTCCAAAGACTTGACCTACTTCGCGTTCGATGTGTTGTACGCCCAAGGTGAGGACCTGCGGCGCTTGCTACTGACTGATCGCAAGACCCGCTTACAGCACCTATTGAGCCGCAGCAGCCGAGCCGGGAAGGTCATCAAGTACGTGGAGCATTTGGCTGAGCCCGGCGACGCCGTGCTTCAATCGGCGTGTCGGCTCAACCTTGAAGGCATCATCTCAAAATGCGCCACAGCCCCTTATCGGTCGGGACGCACGGACACTTGGCTTAAGGCCAAATGCCGAGGCGGACAGGAGGTGGTGATCGGCGGCTGGAGTGGCAGCTCGCGCAATTTGCGTTCGGTTCTGGTCGGTGTTTACCGAGGAGATCATCTGGTCCATACCGGCCGGGTCGGGACCGGCTTTAACAAGAATAATTCAAGCGGCCTCCTCACGAAGCTCGTTGCGCTTTCCACCAACAAGAGCCCGTTCACCGGCAAAGGCGCGCCGCGTAGAGCAAAAGACGTCACGTGGGTACAGCCGAAGCTGATCGCCGAGATTGAGTTCGCCGGTTGGACTGGCGACGGAATGGTTCGGCAGGCTGCCTTCAAGGGCCTTCGCGAGGACAAGCCGGCGAAAGAGGTTCGGGTCGAGGAGGCGGTGCCGCCGGAAGCGCTTGAAGCGGCCGCGCCCGAGAAGCTCAAGGCACGAACACCGCATCGTGCTAAGCCGCAAGACAATGTCGTACTCGGCACCGTAATCTCGAATCCCGATAAGTTGCTCTGGCCTGCGGAGGCGAAGTTAGAGGGATATTCGAAAATCGATCTGGCACGCTACCTGGAAGAGTTAGGCCCGTGGATGATCGAGCATCTCAAAGGCCGGCCGTGCTCCATCATCCGCACGCCTGATGGAATTAATTCGGAGCGGTTCTTCCAGCGCCATGCCATGCTGGGGATGTCGAACCTCATCAGTCTAGTAAAGGTGGAAGGCGACAAAAAGCCCTATTTGCAGATCGATCGAGTCGAGGGTCTGATCGCCGCGGCCCAGATCGCAGCCGTCGAATACCACCCTTGGAATAACCAACCGGGTCACCCGCCGATCCCCGGCCGATTGGTCTTCGATCTGGATCCGGCGCCGGACGTCCCATTTGAGAGAGTTATCGACGCCGCCAAGGAAATGAAGGCAAGGCTGGAAAAGCTCGGCCTTCTAACCTTCTGCAAGACCACAGGTGGCAAGGGCCTGCACGTTGTCACGCGGCTGACTGTAAAAGAAGGGGATGGGCTGGGCTGGAAAGAGGCAAAGGCATTCGCGCAGGCCGTATGCTCACAGATGGCGAATGACAGCCCCAACCGTTACCTGATCGTCATGACCAAGAAGCTGCGGACCGGCCGCATCTTTCTCGACTATCTACGCAATGACCGAACCGCGACTGCCGTCGCACCCTTATCTCCTCGCGCCCGTCCGGGAGCGCCCGTCTCGATGCCGCTCAAGTGGAACCAGGTGAAATCCGGGCTGGATCCACAGCGTTTCACGATGCGCACCGCGTGGACATTATTGAAAAAGAACAAGCCCTGGCAGGATTACTGCGACGGCGAGCGCCCGCTCAAACAAGCGATCGAAAGGCTTGTCAAAATCAGGTAGCCGGACTTTAGTTACGGTTCCCACCACTGCATGATAGTCGCAGCGCCAGCGACCTCGATTTGCTCGGTGTAGCGCTGGTGGTAGACCGTCATCAGCGCATCATGTCCTTCGTCCGATGAGCTGCAGACGGCGTCTCGAACGACGATCACGCGATAGCTAAGATCGACTGCGGCGGGACCTCCAGGAGTGCGGGGTCGAGTTGCTCGCGCGTGGCGGCGCCGCGGTCGCTGCAACCGGCTAGCTGTCTCCGCTTCAGGGCATGGGTCGCGTTGTGTTAGAGCCCGTACGCCTTTTCTTTAGATAAGCTGTGAGCTTAGGTAGGGTCAGGCAGTTGAGAACCCGCTCTTTCGGGACGCCCCCTTTTCGAGCCATTTCGACCCCCCAATGGGTCAGGTCGATTTCAGAGGTCGAATGAGCGTCCGGGTTGATGCTCATCGTGCAACCATGCTTCAGGGCTGCCCAGTGCCAGCGCCAATCCAGGTCGAGGCGCCAAGGGTTGGCATTTATCTCGACCGCGACGCCGTGTTTGGCGCAGGCGCGAAGAATTTTATCGATATCAACGTCGTATCCGGGGCGGCGAAGCAGTTGCCGACCTGTCATGTGGCCAAGGATCGTAGTGTGGGGATTTGCGACGGCCCGCAGGATCCGATCCGTCTGTTCCTTGCGGCCGAGCTTAAATTGGCTATGGACGCTGGCGACCACGAAATCGAAGCGCGCCAACACCTCGTTATGATAGTCCAACGAGCCATCCGAAAGGATGTCAGACTCGATGCCCTTCAATATGTGGAAGCGGTCGCCGTAATGCGCGTTCAGGCGGTCTGCTTCAGCATGCTGCTCGCCAATCTCGTCCAGCGATAAACCGCCAGCATAGTGTGCCGACTGGGAATGGTCGGCAACGCCGAAATAGGTGTATCCCCGTCGACGCGTGGCTTCAGCCATCACGTCCAGGGTGTCGGCACCGTCGGATCGGTTCGTGTGGGCGTGCAAGATGCCTCGGATGTCCCCGTCGGTAACAAGGCGAGGCAATTCTCCGGCTTGTGCTAGTTCAATTTCGCCACGCCCCTCACGCAGTTCAGGCTCGATGAAGGGGAGGCCCAACGCAGCATAAATGTCTTGCTCGGTGCGAGCGACGACCTTTTTGCCGACGTGCAACCCTGCCTCGTCAAGCAGCATTCCCGCATTGTCGGCCAGCGTCCGCAATTGCTCGATGTGCTGGTCTGAGCCCGTGGCCATCAGCAGGGTCGCGCCCAGGTGGCGCTTATCTGTCACGTAAACGCTGAGCTGAGAACTCGGGTTGAGTTTCCGAGGCTTGCCGTCGATGCGACTGGCTTCAGCCACAAGTGCCAGGTCTGACACGAGCTCGCAGCCCCGTCGGAAGTCGCCCGCCGGGAAGAGCTGCTTGATCTGCAATTTGGAATGCCGCAGTTGATCCTGTGCGGTCTCCAAAAGTCTCGCCGCACGGTGCAGATGACGCTGACCTTCCCCTTTGCGCCTGATCTCTATGCCTTGCAGGATTTTCGACTGTAGACCCGCGCCGAGACCCTTCACTGACTTGAGCCGATCCTCTCTGACGGCCTTCTCCAGTTCGTTCAGCGACGAGACGCCAAGCTCTTTATAGATTTTCAGCACCTTGTCAGGGCGAAGACCCGGAATGCTGAGCATCTC
>Ga0184624_10000449_pt1 | contig 10475 bp, 9 predicted proteins | sample PLM3_5_b1_FD_133157 | JGI IMG/M metagenome (GOLD analysis project Ga0184624, IMG submission 133157) | Groundwater sediment microbial communities from an aquifer in East River, Colorado, USA - PLM3_5_b1 | ecosystem: Environmental > Terrestrial > Soil > Riparian zone | place: USA: East River...
AAGGGCGTGAGACGAATGCGCAAGGCCGCCAAGGGCCTGCGCGAGCTTGCCATCCGGTTCGATTCTATATTAACCAGTCCTTTATCGCGCGCGCGCCAGACCGCGGACATCGTCGCCAGCACTCTCGGCATGGAAGCCCAGCTCGAAGAAATCTCCGGGCTGGCGCCCGAGAGCACGGTGGAACATCTGATGTTTGGCTTGACGCGCTATCAAGATCGGCAACACGTGCTAATGGTGGGGCACGAGCCTTTGTTATCCAATACAGCGGCCTATTTGCTGGGCGGGCGGAAACCCGCTAATCTTATTTTTGAATTCAAAAAAGGCGGCCTCTGCCGCATTGAAATCGACACTCTCCCAGTTGCCGCACCCGGTAAACTTCATTGGTTTTTGACACCTAAACAGTTGCGGCAGCTTGGCTAACCTCGCTACAGGATTTATTCACAGTGAACGCGCTTCCAGCTCAACTGACTCGTGATCCTGCGCTAAAAAGCAAATTGGTAAAATTGGCGCGCAAACGTCTCGAGCGCTTCGTCACGCTCTACCCCAAAGCCCTAGTAAGCGATGATCCGGAAATCGTCCATGACCTGCGTGTCGCCAGCCGCCGCCTCCAGCAGGCGCTGCGAGTGTTGCCGCCCCATTCGAAATCGATCAACCGAAAACTCTTTAAGGTCTTGCGCAGAGTTCGTCGCGCCTTCGGCGCCTGCCGCAATGTCGATGCCTGCATAGGCTTGATTCAAGCAAAACTCGAAGCGACGACCGCGGTATCGATGCGCCATTCCTGGGACGCGGTGCGACTTTGGCTCGAGGAAAAGCGCGCCACGGAGATCGACAGAGCCTGCGCCGAGCTAAAGCGACATGACCTGATCGAATTCATCGGGCGCGTCCAAGCACGTATTGAAAATATCGATCAGGAACCCGAGGGCGCTGATCCGCTCTGGCAACGATCGAGCGAAGCGCTTGCCGAATGGCGCAATGCGCTCGCCGCGGCGAAAGCACAGCCCCAAAACGAACAAATTCATGCCTTTCGTATTTCCGGCAAACGCTTGCGCTACCAAGCCGAATCGATTGCCGAGCTCGGCGATACTGCGGTAAACAAATTAGTGCAGGGGCTAAAAGGTCTGCAGGATGATCTCGGCGATTGGCGCGATCGCTCGGTCCTGCGCCGCTATGTGGCTGAATTTATCGGCCGGCCTGATTTTTTGGCGGAAGAGCCGGGCATGTGCCGCGCTCTCCTTTTGGAAATGGAGCGCGAGAAACAGCGCGATCAGGCGACGATCGACGAGTTCATCGCAAAAGCAGAAAAGCTTGCGGAAGACTCCACCGACCTCGTCTTGAGCGAATCCTCGGCCAAACCGGCCGCTCAGGAACCGTAACCGTTGCGCGCGATCACCCGATCGACTCGATCCCGCAAGTTCTCAAACACCTCTTCGACGGAACCGGAAGCATCGACGATTTGGAAGCCAAAGGTCTCGACCATCTTGTCGAATTCTGCAAGCAGCCATTTCTGATAGCGGACAAAGCTCTCGTACATATCTTCGCCCATGTGCATATCCATTCCCGATTCCCAGTAGTCGAATCCCCGACTCTGCAAAACGCGCGTGACGAGATCGTCAATTTGCAAGCGCAAGTAAAAAATGGCGTCGGGCTTCAGCGCAAAGCCGTAGACTTCACGCAGCCATTCCGGATCCGAGCCGCGCACGATGGCGCGTGCTATGAGCGAGTAAATGTAGCGATCGGTCAACACGACGAATCCCGCGCGCAGCGCCGGAATAATCTCGTTCTCCAAACGATCGGCGAAATCGGTGGCGTAGAACAGGCTCATAGTAATGCCTCCGAGGGTATGCCCTTCTTTTGCCTGCTTGAGCCTTTTTCCCGCCAACGCCGAACGGGTCATGCCGGTGTCCAAAACCGCATGACCGTGATTTTCCAGCCATTGTTTCAACAAGCCGATGTGCGTCGAACGGCCGACGCCGTCGGTCCCTTCCAAAACGATCAGTTTGCCCTTGAGCTCCGCGAGATCTATGCCCGCGAGCCCTTCGCCAAAGAAGCTAAATCCAGCCATCGTCTAATCCTCGTCTTTTTGGTGCCGGCCAATGCTTCGGATACAATACGGCGTACTTCCGCTTGCTGTTCCTCGATCGAGCGCGTCGCATCGATGGCCACCAGGCCGAACTCGTCGATCATCTTTTCGTACTCTTCGATGATTCGGCTTTGAAACAGGCCGAAACTCTCTTCAATATCGTCGCTCAAGCCGAGATCCATTCCCGCCTCATAGTATTTAAGCGCGTCGCGGCCGCCAAGGATGCGCTTCATTGCCACATCCAAGGGCGTGCGAAAGTAGAAGGCTACGGTCGGTTTTACCGCAAAAGCGTATAGATCTCGTACCCACTTGGGGCTCACACCGCGCGCGACGTCGCGCGCGAACGCCGTGTAAATGTACCGATCCGCGAGTACCACCGCACCGGCTTTGAGGGGCGGAATGATATGATGCTCGGTGCGGTCCGCGAAATCGGTGGCATGAATCAGGCTAAACGTCATCCCGGTTAACATCTTCTTTTTCTTGCCGCGCTTGGTCACCTCATGCACCAGCGGCGAGGAATTCCATTCGCTGAAATAAACCACATAACCTTCGGACTCGAGCCATTTCTGCAGCAGCATTAACTGAGTGCTTTTGCCCGAGCCGTCGATCCCTTCGACGATAAACAGACGCCCGGGAAAGCGGTGTTTGCCGTACATTTTCATTCCACCAGCCATAGTCGTCCTATCCAATCACTCCCAAAAGTTACCATTCACGGCGAAGCAACGTATCAAAGGAAACGGCTTTTTGCATACGTAATTTGCCAGCCGTTCCGTTAAATTTAGATTACGCCGCGACTGTAATCCGCCAATTTCGTACTTTTATTAACAGGTTTTTTACCGTTCCTTAACACAGCATTCACCACCGAACAATAACTCTTCCGTCGAAAGCGACAATGAGAAGCATCGCAAGCCAGTCTATGAAAATCCGGTCCCGTTGTCGAAGCCCCTGCGCTGTTATCCCAAGCTTAACGATTCCGTAACCTTGCCGTAACAATCGGCGCTTAATTAACAAGAAAAAGAGGAGGGTAATTGAATGAGCGTTAAGAAGATTTTGCTAGGGTTTGCAATCGCGGCGCTATCCGTAAGCGCGACGCAGGTTTTGGCGGCAGGATGCCCGGCCAAGGGCGTCAAAGAGATGACGGGAGCGGGCGCTACATTTCCTTATCCGCTCTACTCAAAGATGTTTAGTGAGTACGATAAAGCATGCAGTGTGAAAGTAAATTATCAATCGATCGGCTCGGGCGGCGGAATTCGACAGCTCAGTGAAATGACTGTGGATTTTGGCGCATCGGACGGCATCATGGATGAAAAGCAAAAAGCGGCTGCCAAAGGTGGCGCGGTGCTACATATCCCTATGGTTTCAGGCGCCGTGGCGGTGGTTTTTAATCTGCCGGGTGTTAACACAAGCCAACTAAAGCTCACCCCAGACGTTCTGGCCGACATCTATCTAAAGAAAATTACTAACTGGAACGATAAGCGGATTGCGGCCGCAAACACGGGTGTCAAGCTTCCCGATTTGACCGTGGCCGTAGTGCATCGCTCGGACGGTTCCGGAACAACCTTCATCTTCACGGATTACCTCGCGAAAGTCAGCTCCGAGTGGAAAGAGAAAGTGGGTTCGGCGACTTCAGTCAACTGGCCAGGAGATGTGGGTGGTAAGGGGAATGAGGGTGTCGCAAACTCCGTAAAGCAAATTCCCGGCGCGATCGGATATGTCGAAGTGGCTTACGCCAAGCAGAACAAGATCCCTTGGGCCCAGATGCAAAACAAGACAAAGAAATTTCTCGATCCAAGCCTGGAAGGCGCGGCTGCAGCGGCCGACGTCGCCAATCTTCCAGACAACATGGAAGTTTCCATTACCGATAGCCCAAACCCCAGCGCTTACCCGATTTCCGGCTTCACGTGGCTGCTGGTGTACGAAAATCAAACCGATGCTGCGAAGGGGGATGCGATCGCAAATCTCGCGTGGTGGATGCTTCATGATGGCCAGAAATACGCGACACCGTTGGATTACGCGGCGTTGAAGGGCGTCGCGGTCAAAAAAGCTGAAGCCCTGACAAAAAAGATAAAGGTCAACAACCAAATGGTTTTGAAGTAATCGCCTTCGTTTTTTTCCTGCGCAGCCGGCACGGAGCGCGCTTAACTTTTGCCGGGAGAAGCTTAATGAGCGACGAAGCTATCGATAGCACATTTTCTACCGGGAACGCGGCGAGAGTCGTACACCATGATACTCGTGTGATTAATTTCGGTGATCGATTATTCTACCGCGTAACGCAAGCCTTTGCTCTTATTGTAATCCTTCTAGCTTTCTTGTTGGTGTTCGATCTCTTCCGCGGCGCGTGGGAGGCGATTCAGACTTTCGGCCTGAAATTCCTGGTCGGAACTACCTGGGACCCCGTTAAGCGCGAGTTCAGCACACTGCCGACTGTCATCGGCACATTGGTCAAGGCTTTCATCGCCCTCTTGCTTGCCGTGCCTATCAGTATCGGTTCGGCGGTTTTCATCAGCTTCTATCTACCGAAATGGCTCCGCCCCTTCATTTCGTATCCGATCGAATTACTGGCCGGCGTTCCCAGTATCGTGTTCGGCCTGTGGGCTTTGTTCGTTATGGTGCCAGTGATCCGCTCATTGCAAATCTGGCTCAAGGCAAATTTCGGCTGGTTTTTCCTGTTCGACGGTCCGGCGGTTTACGGTGTCGGCGTGCTTTCCGGCAGCGTGATTCTCGCGATCATGATCATTCCGATTATCACCGCTGTCTCGCGGGATATTTTACTAACCGTGCCGCGCCCGCAGATCGAGGGCATGCTGGCCTTGGGCGCGACCAAATGGGAATCAATCTGGCAGGTCGCTTTACCTTACGCCCGGGTCGGGCTATTCGGCGCAGTCATTCTCGGTCTTGGCCGAGCCATTGGCGAGACGATGGCCGTAACCATGGTCGGTGGCAATTCTTTCGCGATGATCCATTCACTTTTTGATCCGGTGCACAGCATGGCCAGTCAGATCGCCAGCGAGTTTACTGAAGCAACCTATAGCTTGTATGTGTCCTCTCTGATTTACGTCGGATTGGTTCTATTCGGCATTACCATCATCATTAGTTTGTGTGCGCAGTATCTCATCTGGCGGTTATCGAAGGGGCACGTCGCCGTGTTTGAATGAAAGGCTGAATCATGGTCAACCAACATAGCGCAGCTGAGCGCCGCCACTATCAATTCCGCCGAGCCACGGAACGGTTGGCCGGCGCAGGTATGGTGCTTTGCACCGCCGTGACGGTATTTTTTCTATTTATGATTCTCGGCTACGTGGTCTACAACGGCGCGTCTGCGATCGACTGGAACTTTCTTACCGGGTTGCCCTTACCTCCCGGCGAGTCCGGTGGCGGTATTGCCAATGCGCTAGTTGGCAGCGTGCTAGTTGTGGCATGCGCCGTACTGATCGCGATGCCCATTGGTCTGGGCGCAGCGATCTTCGTCAACGAATTTCCCAGCGCGCGACTCGGCAGAACTGTGCGCTTCATGGCGGAAGTCCTGACCGGCGTACCGTCCATCGTCGTAGGCCTGTTTGCATACGCATTAGTGGTTCGGCCCATGGGATCATTCTCCGGATTATCGGGGTCCATCGCTTACGCGTTTATCATGGTTCCGATCATACTGATCACATCCCATGAAGCCTTTCGGCTGGTTCCAACGTCTTTGCGCGAAGCCTCTTTAGCTCTCGGCGTGCCGAAATGGCGGACGATCCTCGGTGTCGTGTTACCCGTGTCGCGGACGGCGTTACTCACCGGCGCCGTCTTGGCTTTTTCCCGAGCCTTGGGAGAAGCGGCGCCGATGTTGTTCACCGCGTTCGGCAATCCGTTTTGGAATTTGAATCTCGGCAAGCCCATCGCGACCGTACCGATGCTGATCTATACTTACGCGACCGGTCCCTATGACGACTGGCACCAAAAAGCCTGGGCTGCCTCTTTCGTATTGATGATGGTAGTATTGGTGACAAGCGTCATGACCCGAGCATTCTTGAGGGGGAAATCACATGAATAACGGGGGACTGCAGATGAAGGAAGAAAGATTCACATCCGGCGAAAGGAAAAGCCGAAAAAGCGACGATGAATCTCGTTCTTCGAAGACTGAACCTTCGATTGCGCCGGAACAGCTACGGCTCAAAGTAGAGCAATTAAATGTTTATTACGGAGACTTCCAAGCCGTTAAGGACATCGATCTTTCGATAGGAACGAACAAAGTAACGGCTTTGATCGGACCATCGGGCTGCGGCAAGTCGACTTTTATCCGGTGCCTTAACCGAATGCACGAAGTCACGCCCGGTGGCCGCGTCGAAGGCAGAGTGCTGCTCGATGGCCAGGACCTTTACGGACCCGGGGTTGATCCCGTCGACGTGCGCCGGCGCGTCGGCATGGTATTTCAAAAACCGAACGTGTTTCCTAGCATGTCGATCCACGACAACGTTGCATCGGGCTATAAATTAAATGGCATTCGCGACCACCAGCTCATCGCGGAAAAAGTCCAGAAGAGCCTCAAAAACGCCGCGCTATGGGACGAAGTCAAAGACAAGCTGAAGCAGCCCGGAACAAGTCTTTCCGGCGGCCAACAGCAACGACTCTGTATCGCGCGGGCGCTGGCAGTTGATCCCGACGTCCTGCTGATGGACGAGCCCTGCTCCGCGCTCGATCCCATCGCCACGACCAAGATCGAGGAGCTTATTCACGAGCTGAAGGAAACGGTGACCATTGTCATCGTCACGCACAATATGCAACAGGCGGCCCGGGTATCGGATTACACCGCTTTTTTCTACGTAGGCGAGTTGATCGAGTTCGGCGAAACCGGAACGCTGTTCACGACGCCGCAAAAACGCCAGACTGAAGATTACATCACTGGCCGATTCGGCTAAGAGGTGCGCCATGAAAGCGGAACATACCGACAAGAAATACGAAGAAGACCTGAAAAAGCTCCATGAGGAGATTCTCTACATGGGCGGGCTGGTCGAGGATCAGATCCAAAAAGCCGTCAAATCGCTGGTCGACCGCGATTCCGAGCTGGCGAAGATCATCATCGAGCGCGACCACGAAGTAAATCGTCTGGACGTGGAAATCGACGATCTATGCATTCGTCTGCTCGCCTTGCATCAACCGGCAGGAAAGGATTTGCGCTTCATCACGACGGGTTTGAAAATCACCACCGATCTCGAACGGATCGGCGACATGGCCGTTAACACCTGCGAGCGAGCCCTGGAGCTTAACCAGGAGCCACAGCTCAAACCCTATATCGACATTCCGCGCATGGCCCGTATCGCCCAACGAATGACCCGCGAAAGCTTGGACGCTTTCGTGCGCGAGGATACGAGCCTCGCTCTCAAGGTCTGCAAGGATGACGAAGAGATCGATCAGCTCAACAGCCAGATCTTCCGCGAAGTCATCACTTTCATGATCGAGGACCCGCACACCGTGAGTCGCGCGATTAAAATCAGCGCGATTTCAAAATACCTCGAGCGCATGGCCGACCACGCGACCAATATCGCGGAAATGGTCATCTTCATGGTCAAGGGCAAAAGCATCCGTCACATGAAAGAATTACCGCCGTCAATTTAGCTTGGAAAATATCGTGAAAACCGGACAAAAGATATTGATCGTCGAAGACGAGCCGGATATCCGCAAGCTCGTCAACTACAACCTGGCTCAAGAGCGCTTCAAGGTCCTGGAGGCCGAAGACGGCGAGCAAGGGTTAAAGATCGTCCAGCGGGACAAACCGGATCTGGTCATTTTGGATCTGATGCTGCCCGGATTATCCGGTATGGAGCTCTGCAAGATCCTTCGCGAGCGTTCAGAGACCGAAAGACTGCCCGTGCTCATGCTTACCGCCAAAGCGGGCGAGGCGGACCGCGTCGTCGGTCTTGAAATGGGCGCCGACGACTATCTGACCAAGCCTTTCAGCCCGCGCGAGCTCGTCGCGCGGGTACGCGCTATCTTGAGACGAGTGGAAAGCGCCAAGCCGGCAGATCAATTGCCGGCTTACGACAAAGGCTGTCTAAAAATCGATTTTATCACCTACGAAGTGTTCGCCCGTGAAAAAAGTATTAGGCTGACATTAAAAGAATTTGAGCTTCTGCGATTTTTGGTGCAGAATCCCAACCGGGTGTTGAGCCGCGATCAGTTGCTCGATCGGGTCTGGGGCGGCGAAACCTACGTCACTCCGCGCACGGTCGATGTCCATATTCGCCGCCTGAGAAAAGCGATCGAAAAGGACGACAGCAAACCGAAATGGATACTCACGCTCCGAGGTGTCGGCTATAAATTCGATGAAAAGGCTTTGGAACAGTAGTCTCGTCACAAAAATCTTCCTTTCCTATCTTGCCGTCATCGCGCTGCTCTTCCTGGGTCTTTATTATTCTTCGAACGCGCTGCTGCGCAACTTCTATATCGACTCCCTGAGCGAACGGATGGAGCAGGAAGCGCACCTGCTCGCGCGCGTGGTTCCGTTCGATCTCACCGGCGTCACTCTCGACGCTGTCTGTCGCCAACTCGCCGGCGAGCTCGGCTCACGCATCACAGTAATCGCTCCTGACGGTCGCGTGCTCGGCGATTCTGCGGAAGTCTCGGCGCAGATGGAGAACCACGCCAACCGTCCCGAGGTGATCGAGGCCATGCGCTCCGGAACCGGACGCGCGACTCGCTACAGCACTACCGTCCGATACAACATGCTTTATCGCGCCTTCCATCAAACTGGCGCCGGCCAGGAAAGAATCGTCCGCGTGGCCGTACCGCTCACGGATATCGATAATGTGATCGATTCTTTTCGGCGCTCGCTTCTTGCCGGCCTCGCAGTCGCTGCCGCGGCCGGGCTGGTTCTAGCCTGGGTTTTTTCCCGGCGTTTGACTCGGCGTTTTCAACGTCTGGTGCAGTTTTCCGGGCAGGTGGCGGGCGGCTCCTTTCCACAGAACTTTTTTCTCACCCACGGCAAGGATGAGATTGCCTTGGTCGAACAACACCTGAATGAGATGAGTCTCAAGATTCGAGACAATCTCCAGCAAGTGATGGCGGAAAAAGAAAAAGCCGATTCCATCTTACGCTGCATGATCGAAGGGGTGCTGGTGCTGGATCCCAGGGGGCGGGTTTTAGTCATGAACGAGCAAGCGTTGTCGATGTTTCATGTTCCCGCCGGCAAGGATGTTCACGGGGTTTCGATTCTTGAAATCTCGCGCCATCCGGAGGTGCATAGGATTCTCGAAGAAGTGCTGATGTTTGATTTCTCCGCGCAGCTCTATTCAAAACAGATCGAGCTCGACGAGGACCGTTGGTTTCACGTCAACGCGGTGCGCTTGCGCGACACTCGTGGCGATTTTCTCGGCTCCATCCTGGTGTTCCATGATACGACCAACATCAAACGATTCGAATCGATGCGCTCGGATTTCGTGGCAAACGTTTCGCACGAACTGCGCACTCCACTGACGGCCATTCGCGGCTACGTCGAAACTTTGCTGCACACGCCGCCGTCGGACCCTGAAGACAGCCGGCAGTTTCTCGAAATTATCGATCGTCACTCCGAGCGACTGAGCCGCTTAACCGAAGATTTGCTCACTTTGTCGGATTTAGAATCCGGCAAAATTCAATTGGCCGTCCAATCCATCGACGCTGGCCACCTGATCCAGCGCGTGCTGGAAGTGTTTTGGGACCAGGCTGCCAGAAAAAAAATTACCGTGGCGCACAAAGTTACACCGGGGCTGCCGAAACTCGCCGGCGACCTCGACCGCTTGCAGCAATTGTTCATCAATCTAGTCGACAACGCGATCAAGTACACGCCGGCCGGCGGCCAAGTCTCGCTGACCGCCACGAGCAGCGCGAACCAGAACACCAACCATGACCGCTATATTGAAATCACCGTGAGCGACACTGGACCGGGTATCCCAGAAAAGGACTTGCCACGTCTCACCGAACGATTTTATCGAGTCGATAAAGCACGCTCGCGCGATCTCGGCGGCACGGGGTTAGGGTTGGCGATTGTCAAGCATATCGTCCAAGCGCACAAGGGCGACCTGACGATCGAAAGCGTGCTGAAAAAAGGTACCACGGTACGCGTCCGTTTGCCGATCGCGGCGGAAATCAAAAAGGATCAAGAAGCGATCCTATTTCTCTGCGTGGCCAACTCTTGCCGCAGCCAAATGGCGGAAGGCTTCGCGCGCCAATTGGCATCGGATCGATATAAGATCTACAGCGCGGGAACAGAGCCGAAATCGCTTCATCCGCTCGCCATCCGGGTGATGCACGAATCCGGTATCGATATATCCAAGCAGTACGCCAAAGCCGTAGACGCGATCCCGCTCGACAGGATTGATCACGTCGTGACGCTGTGCGGCGACGCGGACGAACCGTGCGCTGCGCTGGCGCGCCGAGC
>Ga0184624_10000450_pt1 | contig 10461 bp, 4 predicted proteins | sample PLM3_5_b1_FD_133157 | JGI IMG/M metagenome (GOLD analysis project Ga0184624, IMG submission 133157) | Groundwater sediment microbial communities from an aquifer in East River, Colorado, USA - PLM3_5_b1 | ecosystem: Environmental > Terrestrial > Soil > Riparian zone | place: USA: East River...
GACGGTGCCGCCCTTCCAACAACCGATGAGTTGCAGTCGCGGCCAATATTCTCTGGGGCGGAGCGACCCGTCGCTCTTGATTAAAGATTCGAGTCTTCTCGCGCGCGCGGGGTTTTTCCTGAGACGGCCCGCGAGCGCCGCGCGCATTTCGGGCTGGAGGTTGCACCGCGCCGTGATGGTGCCGTCGCAAATGTCCTGGATAATTTCGTGTTTATTTCGATTGACGGTTTCAACCAGCTTCAGAATCGTGCTCGGGTTGGGCGTGCCGAAAAACGTAATATCGTGTTCTAATGCCAAGCGCATGATGAGATAATACTTGGCTTCGAAGTCCTTCACTTCGGCGATCTCGTAGGGTGTCGCATAAGCATTCTGAATCCAGCTCGGACTGCTTTGATAGATCAATCCGGAAGCCGCGCCGAAAGGGATGCCGCCCGCCGTGCGCCCCTCGACGACGGGACTCACGACACCGAGCAGCTTGCCGCTAAAAAGATCCGGATGGTCCACGAACGCGCGGTAATACCACAGTCGGGTGAGCTGGCGATGATTTCTGCGCGTGGTCTGGGTGATGGGGATGAGTTTGGGCTGGCTGGTGCTGCCACTGGTCAGGGTGAACATCAAAACCGGCGCTGCTGTCAACGCATTGGCCTCGCCGTTTTGCGCGCACTCGATGTACGGACGCAGACGCTCGTAGTCGCCGACGGAGACTTGCGCGCGATAATCGCTGAGAGAATGAATGGCCTCGAAGCGGTGATCGCGGCCGAAGCGCGTAGCGCGATTTCGCTTGATGAGATCGAAAAGCAGGTGATTTTGGATTTCTTGCGGCTTAGCCGTCAGGTCGTGCCATCCCATCCACTGGCGACGCGTGAGAAACGCGGCGGCTCTTAGAAGGATGCCCATTTCGCTCTATCCGCGCACTTCGTGCTTGACGGTTGCGAGACGTTCCAAGACGTCTTCCCTGACTGTGACGCTGAGGCCGCGCGTTTTCAAGAGCGGTGCGCGTCCGCCTAAACCGAAAGCGACGCTTTCGTATGTGAGATCCTCGGCGAGGAGCCAAGTGCCGAAGGAGCCTTCGGCGAATTCGAGCGCAGGCAAATACGCTGCAAAGGTTCGGCCTGCGGCCGAGAGGATACCGGTTTCGCCTACTTGCGCGCCGACTTGGATCTTGATGCCTGCTTCATGCGCGAGCTTGGCGATGGCCAGGCTGCCGGTGATGCCGCCGTTTTTTGACAGGCGGATATTGAAGTAATCGCAGGCGCCAAGCTCTATGAGTCGGCGCGCCTGTTCAAGCGTGACGAGCGACTCGTCGGCCATGACCGGGATTCCACTCTCAGTGCGTACCCGCTTCATTCCTTCCAGATCTTTGGCGGGCACCGGCTGCTCGATCACGGACAATTTGAATTGCGCCAGTCGCTGTAATTGCTCCACGGCTTCGCCGGCGCTCCAAGCGCCGTTAGCGTCCGCGCGGAGTGTGACTTCGTCGCCGACCGCTTTGCGCACGGCGTCGAGTCGCGCTGCGTCGTCGGCGGTGCCGACTTTCACTTTGACCTGGTGTAATCCAAGCCGCGCCATGCGTTTGGCGAGAGCGGCGGCATCTTTCGGCTCATCGGCAGAGATCACGCCGCTGTACACGACTTCAAAACGGGCGGGAGGAAGCAAATCCGCCAGCGCGCAATGATCAACGCGCAAGCTCCAATCGAGCAGGGCCAATTCGACGGCGCAAAAAGCTGCATTCCACGCGACGACGGTCGTTTCGACGTTATCGCCGCGTGTCCAGTTCGGCATTAGCGCTTGCAGGTGTTCAAGAGTTTCCCAGCCTGGCGCGAAAGTTTGACGAAAAAGTTTTGGCGCCAGGTGGTCGCGAATACGCGCGACCATGGTTTCCGTCGTTTCTCCGCTAACGTAGGAGCGCGGCAGACTTTCGCCGAAACCGCTGCGGCCGTCGCTGCCGGTGACTTTAACGATCACCGCGTCGCTTTCTTCGCGGTTGTGCAGCGCATGGCGAAAAACTTGGTGGAATGGGATGCGCAATTGGTAGATGGTTATAGACTCGATGCGTTGGGCTTGCGCCTTCGCTATTTTACTTCGCGTGCGTTGCTTGGAGACCGGCGGAAAGTAGTGGCGCACGAAGAGGTTGTCGCCGAGAGTGAAATGCGCGATCTGGTCGAATAACGGATCGGGAATCTCATGAAAGTTTAAATAATCCTGGATCACTGTCACGCCTTCCTCGGCGTGGCGGATATCGACTTCGGAATGAAGCTCAAACCAGAGCAGCGCCGCTTTGGGGATGGAATAGTGATTCGTCAAGGCTGTGGCAATTTCGCTCGAACAGCGCGACAGCATGAACTCGAAGCTCATGGTTTCCAGCAGGAGAGATAGGCAAAGCTCGCGCAAGGTCGCCACCGGCACTCGGGTGGCGCAGAAGATCGCCACGCGTTTGCGCGCGTCGGTGATCAGCTGATCGACTTCATTCTCGGGAAATCCGATGCCTCGAACCAGCTCGACCAGCAGCGCTGAGTGAGGTTTTTCCTTCTCCGAACAGCCCATTTCCTCCAAGAGATTTTCTTTCAACAGCTCGGCGGCATTGGACGGAAGAGCGGCAAAGCACAGTGCCACGATATGCGCAGACAAATAATGCGTGCGAAAAACGTTGCGGATGAACTCGTGAGCGGCTTCGGTCGAGGCGTGACCGCAAGCGAGGCTTTGATATTCTCCGGAGTCGCGAAATTCGCGGGCCGCCTCGTTGAATGCGCAGGTAATTCGCTCGACGGAGATCATTTCGACCCTTTCGTAGCTGTTGCGCGCTGAATAAAGAACGTAGCTCACGCGCCCGGCGTTTGAGTTTTTTCCTGTGCCATCGCTTTGATTTTTTTTAAGTCGACTTTTCCAGTGCCAAGTAAGGGAAGCGCATCGATGGCGTAGAGATTTTCCCGTTTGGGAATCCAAAGCTTGGGTAGCTCGGACTGGTTCAGTTTGTTCCAAAGATCCTCTTTGCTGACGCCGTTCTGAGCATAGAACGCGATGAGTCTCTCGCCCCGTTGCTCGTCGGGAAGGGCGGTGACGGCGGAGGCGATGCCGCCCAAGGTCTCGTTGATGACCTCTTCGACTTTCATGTGCGGCACCATTTCGCCGCCGATCTTGCTAAAGCGCGAAAGCCGGTCGGTGATGCGAATGAAACCGTCTTCGTCGATGGCAGCAACATCGCCGGTGATATACCAGCCGTGGCGCATCACTTGTTCGGTGAGGTTGGGCTGGTTTAGATAGCCGAGCATCACGTTCGGGCCTTTGATGAGCAAAAGCCCTTCTTGGCCGGAGCCGAGAGATTGCTCGGTATCCGGATCGATGATCTTCGCGGCGACGCCGGGGATTGGGTGGCCTACCGTGCCGGGTTTGTGGCTGATCTGACTTTCTTTGCCGTCGACGACATCCGGCGTATTTACGGCGACCACCGGCGCGAGCTCGGTGCAGCCGTAGCCTTCCAGGATAGTGGATCCGAATCTTTCTTGATACGCGTTGGCAATTTGCCCGCGCAGCTTTTCCGCGCCGGCGATTAAATATCGCAGCGATGCGAATTGCTCTCTCGTGCAACGTCTTAAATAGCCGGCGTAAAAAGTCGGCGTGCTGATGAGCAAGGTAACTTGATATTTCTGTACGGTTTCACCGATCGTTTTAGCGTCGGTGGGATTGGGGTGATAAACGACGCCGAATCCGGCAAGCAGCGGCAGCCAAAGCGTGCCGGTAAAACCGAAGGAATGAAACAATGGCAATACGCCCATGATACGATCACTAGCGGTGAACTGGATCACTTGGCCGATGCCTTCGACATTGGTCGCAATGTTGCGGTGCGAGAGCATGACGCCTTTGGGCGCGCCGGTGCTGCCGCTGGAAAAAATCACGGTGGCGAGATCGTCGGGCTTCTGGGCTTTGACGTAGCGACGGGTCAGCAAAAATGGGGGCAAGAGGAAAGCTTTCATTGTCGCGCCGATTTTTTTGATCGGCGTAAAAGTTTTGCGAATCTCTTCGAGAAAAACCATGCCCGCCATTTCTTTCACGCCGGCTTTGGCGAGGAAGACCCGGGAAGTGATGATGGTTTTGATGGCGCACTGCTCAACCGATGCGTCCATCGCTTCGCTGCCAGCGGTAAAATTCAAGTTGACCGGAATTTTTCCGGCGAGGAGAAGTGCGATGTTGGTCAGTGCCCCGCCGACGGACGCCGGCAGAATCACTCCCACCATCGATTCTGCAACACAATGTTTTCGCGCCCAGTTCGAGAGCAGCAGGCTGCCGATCAAGCTCTTACCGTAACTCAATTCGGTGCCGGTGGTGTCGGCCATGCAGAAAGAGAACCAGCGCCGTTTCGCCATCCGAATAAAACTGGCGTGAAGAAGGGCGGCGCTGCTTTCGCGGCGGCCAACCGCGTTGCTTTCGAGCTCAAGGACGGCATTGCGCACTTCCTGCACGGTGGCATCGGAGCGAAGCGGCGAGCCAAAAGAGACGGTCACGGGATAGGAAAAATTTTTCGGCTGTTTCCAGAAAAATCGCCCGCTCTTGAAGCTGAAGATGCTGCCCCAAAGCTGATCGAGGTGAACCGGCACGATGGGAATATTCGTACCTTGAACGATTTTTTCGAAGCCGCGTTTAAACGGCAGCAAGTGACCGACGCGGCTGATCGCGCCTTCGGCGAAGATGCAGACGATATGGCCCTTGTCCAGCTCGTTGCGCGCATGTTTGAGCGACTGAACGATATCGCGTCGGTTGGTTGCCGACACCGGGATCGAGTGCATGAGGCGGAAAAACCAGTGCAAAGATTTGAGGTCGTAATAATCGCGATGCAACATGAAGCGCACGAAACGAGCCGTTGCGCCGCCGATCATGAGGGCGTCGACGAAGGAAACGTGATTCGACACGAGCAACGCGGGACCCCGCGCCGGCAGATTCTCGGCGCCGATGACCGTGATTCGATAAATCGTGTGCGTGACCAGCCAAAGAATGAACCGGACAAAATAGTCGGGGAGCAGGTAAAGAATCACCGCCGTGCCGGCCAAAGTGACCAGCCCAGTCAGCAAAATGATCGAATCCGGTGAAAAGTGCAGCGGCGTCTTCAAAATCCAGTGAATTGCCGCGGCGAGAAAGATGCCGATAGTGTTTATGAAATTGTTGGTCGCGATCAGTTGCCCTTTTTCCTCCTTGCCGCTGCGCTGCTGGAGTAATGCGTTCAGCGGCACGGCGAACAGGCCGGCGGAAAATCCAAGCAGGACCAGCGACATGCCCGTGAGAAGATAGGACGGCGCAGAGAGCGCGACCAAACCCAGACAAACGCCCATCGCAACGGAGCCCAGGGGCACCAAGCCGAGTTCGATATGGTCACCCGAAAGGCGGCCCGCAGCGAGACTTCCCGCGCCAATGCCTACCGCCAAAAACGTCCCAAGCAGCCCGATGTGAAACTCGTCCAGTTGCAAAAGTTCTTTGCCAAAAAAAAGTAGATTGATTTGCACGAGCGCGCCGAGAAACCAAAAAAAGGAAATCCCGATCACCGTCAGCCAAAGCGGGCGCTCGGCGCGTAAACGACGCAGGCCGTCGATGACCTCACCGAAAGGATTGAGCCGCATCAGCTTGGCGGCGCCGGATGCGGGAACTCGAGTGATGCGCAAACTTGTCAGGCTGCCCACGACGGCGACGGCGATCATCATGATCCCGATTACCGGTAAGTTGTGTTTCCACAGCGCAAAGATCGCGCCGCCCACGGAGGTGCCGAGAATGATCGCCATAAAGGTGCTCATCTCGAGCAGGCCATTGCCGCGGGACAACTCTTTTTCAGGAAGCATCTCCGGTAAAATGCCGTACTTGGCCGGACTAAAGAAGGTGGCATGGAGTCCCATGAGAAAGACGCCGGCAAGCATGGCCTGAATATGGCCGGTGAAAAATGCTCCCAGGGCCAAAACCATGATAATGATCTCGAACATTTTGACCGCCACTAAGATGGTGCGTTTGCTGTACACGTCGGCCAGATGGCCCGCATAACCGGAAAAAAGCGCCGATGGCAAAATGAACAGAAAAGCGATCAGCTCGACGTAGTTATCGGCGCCGTTTGTGGCCAAATCCAAAGCGATGAACGACACCACGATTTTTAAAAAATTGTCGTTGAACGCGCCGAGGAATTGCGTGCAGAAAAAAGCAAAAAAGCCGGGCTGTTTGAGCGTGTCGCTGTATTTACCGTTGGCCATATCGATCCCAGCTTACTAGCGTCCCATTTCTTCGGCAAGTTCAAAGCTCACAGAAATTTGTGCTCCCTTCACTGCGAAGCGGCTGTCCTCGCGGAGCCGACGGGCTCGAAAGTAATTTTAGTAGACAGGCTCGCCCCGGCAAATCATGGATTCGCACAAACTATTGCAGCGATTCAAGGAACCGCCCATAATCGATTACATGGAAATGGTTCAATTAAAAGTTCCCCAGTGGGAGAAGCACGTCGGTTTGTTGCATGGCTTCATGGGCCGGCAAGGGGGTAAAAGTGTCGGGCCTTATTCCGGGCTGAATGTTTCTTACCGCGTCGGCGACGATGCCAAGGTCGTCAGCCAAAATGTTTGCGACATGAAGCTGGCCGTCGGGATTCACGATGGCCGTATCGTAACCATGCGCCAGGTGCACGGCGATCACATCGTCGAAGTCACGGATAAAAAACTCAAAGAAGCAGGCGAAGCGGATGGCATGATCACCGGCGAATCGGATATTTATCTCGGGGTGTTAACCGCCGACTGCGTGCCGATCCTCTTCGTTGCGCCGAAACAACGACTCACCGCCGCCGTGCACGCGGGGTGGCGCGGCACGTTGGCGGGAATTGCTGACAAGACGGTGCGGTTATTCAAGAGCCGGTACGACGTCGAAGCGCATGATTTGGAGGTCGCGTTTGGCCCATCCATCGGTCCGTGTTGTTACGAGGTGAAGGAGGATGTGACGGTGCCGCTGATGAAAACTTGGGGGCGCTTGACGACCCCGAGCATCCACGTCAAAGAAGGAAAATCGTTTATCAATCTGCGCCGGCTCAATCGCGATATCGTACGCGCATCCGGCGTCCCCGGAAAGCAGCTCTTTAACGTCGGTCCTTGCACCGCTTGCGCCATGGACCAATTTTTTTCCTACCGGCGCGAGGGCGGAGAGACCGGCCGGCAAATAAGTTTCATCGGTTGGTTGCCCTCTAGCCTTTTGCGGTGATTAGCCCCTTTGAGGCTAATCCTGGATAAGATTTCGGCCGCTCGAGTGACCGATTTTGCCCTAGTGGATGGCCTTCATGTGCGAATAGGATGGTCCCGGGCATCAAACCGACACTATTACTCGCAATAGTTCGGTCGATCATTTAACATACGGCTTGCATTGCCGAGAGTAGAGTAATGGCAAGGATAACCCACCCCAATTACGGATGACCGGTCCACTTTTTGGCGCCGTGGCGCCGGTTTTACGCCTACAGGCATCCAAGGTCATCTTAATCCCATGGCCATGGCCGCACAAAAAATCCCCGCGGAGGAACAGCAGTGGCTGACTGATTCCTTCGTTGACCCCAATGGCCGGGTGTTCGAATGGCGCGGCGAGATCTATCGGGTGATCGAACCGGCCTATGCCGCGCGCTGGCAAGAGTTGGCGAAGGACGGGACGATATCCACGCTTATCCGCGATGGTTTGTTGATCGAAAGCGAGCTAACGAGTCTTACGACCGAATCAAATCAGGCGGTTCTGCGTCATCGCCGGGTGCCGGTCGTCTCGTATTGCTATGAATGGGTGGCGCCGATGCTTAAAGCAGCGGCGCTCGTTACCGTGGAACTTTGCATTCGGCTGGCCGAAAAGGGGCTAACGCTGCAAGACGGTCATCCGTGGAATATTCTATTCGACGATACGAAGCCGGTTTATATCGACGCTGGTTCGATCGTGCAGACGCGAGACGATATACTGTGGGCGCCATACCAGCAGTTCTGTAATTTTTTTCTCTTTCCGCTTTATCTTTATGCCGCCGACCGCGACCGGATAGCGCGTTGGTTGCTGCGCGATTACCTTTGTGGTGTGACCGACGAAGATTTGCTGGCGGCGCTGCCGCTGTCATTCAAATTACGCCATCCGCAGCGGACGCTCGGTGTCGCGGTGCCCAAATGGGCCGGCAAATTATTGGAACTCCTGCCCGACGATTTGCAGCAGCGGTTTTTTTCCATTTCTAAGACTGTCAATAGCGGGCCGACAAATCTAAAACTGAAAATCAAATTTCTGGAGTCGTTAAGGCGAGACATCGAGAGTTTGCGACTCTCCGACGGCAACAGCCATTGGGCGCGTTACTACGGGACTACCGACAAGAGCTACTTTCAAACCGAGTTGTCGCCGGGCGACTGGCAGAAAAAGCAACATATCGTGAGTGAGATTTTGGCCAGTGTTCGCGCGAAAAGCGTGCTCGACGTCGGCGCTAATACGGGGCACTACGCCAAACTTGCGGCGGACAGTGGTGCGCGGGTTACCGCCTGTGAACTCGACGTCGCGGCACTGACTGTTTGTTACGAGCGCGCGCGAAGAGAAAAATTGAACATCCTGCCGTTGGCGGTCAATGTGTTTAGCGACTCGCCGACCCCGGGTCGTGGCGGAGTGGCCTCGCCGCCGCCTTCCGAGCGGGTGCGCAGCGACCTTGTCATGGGCTTGGCCCTCATTCATCACGTCGTTGCAATGCAACGCATGAACATCGTTCGAGTGAGCGAGATCTTGGCCGCCTTGAGCTCTCGTTGGTTGCTCTTAGAATTCGCCGCGCCGTTAAAGTCGAAAATCGCGCGAGTCCCGTGCCGGGCTTGGACGATTACACAGTCGACGATCTCGAAAGCTGCTTGAAACAGCATTTCAAGGCTATCCGTCGATTCTCTTCATATCCCGACGAGCGCAAACTATTTCTATGCGAAAAATGACGCGCCTCTTCGAGATCTACGGCAAGATAGCGAGGCCCTGGCTCACGCTGGTCGTTTACCTCTGGATACTCGAGCTGCTGGCCACCTTCTCCGCTCGCGATCCGGAGCCGCTGTTTGATCGAATTGCCGACTGTAGCGCGATCCTGGCGACCTTGAGTTTCTGGATATGCGCCGGGGTCTTGTTGCCCTCGCTTATCGCTCTGTTCGACAATCGCCGGACGATTTTCACCCTTAGCGCGTTCGCGCTCAAAGTCGCGACGATTCTGGTCACTGCTTTCTATTTCGTTCGCTGGATCTTTAATTGGGCGGCTTTATTCGGCGCTACGAACGCCGTCACATACCTGCTGCTCGGCGCCGGCCTGTTACTGGCGGTATGGAGTGGGTTCAGGCTCAAGAATCGCGTCCAATCGACGGCTGCTCCAGTCACATTCGAACACGGCTGGTGCTATTTTGCGCGGCTAGTTTTGCTAGCGGCGATACTCATTCTAGTGGTAAAGCTCAGCAACAACTTTTGGTGGGAGTCAGGCGCTCGCCGGTCATTTGCTCATCCTTCCGGGCGCCGGCCCAATGTCGTCCTTCTCACGGCGGACGCATTACGCGCGCAAAACATGTCGTTATACGGTTATCATCGGAAGACCACGCCTTTCCTCGATCGCTTCGCCAGCGAGAGCAACGTTTATACTCAAATGCACGCTAACAGTACGTCGACGCGACCCAGCCTGACTACCATTCTCACTGGAAAAGATCCATTTTCCCATGGCCGTCTGACAAAATTTCTGCCGGTTTACGACAGCCCGGAAAATCTGGTCGCGCTGTTGCGCGACCAGGGCTATACCACGGCGGCGATCAGCAGTAATGCGGATGCCACATTCTACTATCTTGGCCTGATTAAGTATCTTGTCCATGGCGAATATCCCAATTTTCGCCGGTTGACTCTGTCATTTTTGCGCGACAATGGCGTTTATCCAACCCGCTCGGGAACCAGGATGTACGATGAATTCGCGCGCTGGTTTTTTCCCTTAGGTTATCCGGAAAGGATGCTCTGTTATGGCGCTGCAAGCGTCACCATCGCGCTAGCGACTCGAACTTTGACGGAGTTGCCGGAACCGTTCTTCCTGTTCGTGCATCTGCACGAGCCAAACGACCCCTATGAAACACCGCCGCCGTTCAAGGACAGGTACGCAAGGGTCGGCAATCGTGAAGCTCGAGCTCAGCTGGCGGCGTTTTATTACCACCGATACCAGGCGGATTTGCAGCCGCGCGTCGACGCCGAGCGCGATCATTACGATGAAGCGATCGAGTATTTGTATGCTGAGCTCGAACAGTTTGTGGACGCGTTGCAGCGAAACCCGAAAAGCCAAAATACCCTGTTGGTTTTCACCGCAGATCATGGCGAGTCCTTCGAGCGGGGCTTTCTGAATCACGGTGAGGATTTGTACGAAAGCTCCATCCATGTGCCTTTAGTGATCAAATTTCCGGGTCAGCAAAAAGGCGAAAGATTATTTTTTCCGGTTCAGTCGATCGATATCGCGCCGAC
>Ga0184624_10000454_pt1 | contig 10442 bp, 4 predicted proteins | sample PLM3_5_b1_FD_133157 | JGI IMG/M metagenome (GOLD analysis project Ga0184624, IMG submission 133157) | Groundwater sediment microbial communities from an aquifer in East River, Colorado, USA - PLM3_5_b1 | ecosystem: Environmental > Terrestrial > Soil > Riparian zone | place: USA: East River...
GACAACAAGCGACTCGATGCTTATCTTAATTTAATTCCAACATATTTTACGAACCAGGACTGCAAGGAATTTTGGCAGTACCACTATCTATTTGCACATCTTGATGACTGGGGAAGTAAAAACACAGGTGAGAAAGTAAGATCATTTGTTTCAACCTGAAAAAATACTTCTTACACCAGGACTATTGACAGTATGTATACCGAAAGCGCCAATTCATATAAAGGCCACCTGATCAAATCTTACAAAACGGTTGATGGTTTTGATCTTGACCTTCATATTTTTCTTCCGGATACTGCTTATCAAAAAACTAAAAGACCTGTTATCGTTTATTTTAGTGGTGGTAGCTGGACAAAGGGAACACCAGAGTGGGATTTTTACAATTGTGCAAACTATGCGAAAAAAGGCTGGGTCGGGGTATCGGTTGAATACAGAGTTTCGGATAGATACGAAACGACACCTTTCGAGGCAGTTAAAGATGCAAGAAGTGCCATAAGATGGCTGCGAATGAATGCAGATACTTATAACATTGACACCAACCGAATTGTAGCATCCGGTAATTCTGCAGGCGGGCATTTGGTATTAACTACTGCATTGGCAAATGAAATGAACGAAAGCTCGGACAATTTGAGCATCAGTGCCTCCCCGAATTTGCTATTAGTTAATGCAGGTGTTTATAATTTGTATGCCGAAGGCAGTACAGACTGGATTAGCAGGGACCTTAAAGACAAAACTTTAGTCAAGAAAATATCGCCTCAACACTTGCTTAGAAAAGAACTTCCCCCGATGCTTATTATTCACGGTACAAACGACCGAAGTGTCGACTATGCAACAGCAAAAATTTTCGCAGAAGAGATGAAGCAAGTGGGCAATCCATTTGAATTTGAAACATTAGAAGGTGCTCCACATTATATTTGGTATGACAGAAGGTTTTCCGGTAAAGTTGCAAGTTTGAGAAACGAGTTTTTAAAGAAATATGGATACGAGTGATAAAAATAAAAGCCGGCTTTATCAAACGACTCTTATTAATTAAATCAATTCCTCTTTTATTTATAAACGATCCTGAAAGTTTGAGTAGCGCTATTAGATGCAGTGCTTGCAGAAGTTACTTTGATCGTGACAATGCACCACAATTGTTGAGGAAGCGCAGAAATACCAACATTTACTGTAGCTGATGTACTGTTTACACTTGAGTTAGCCCCTACTGTATTTCCGCTGGCTTCTTCTTTTGTACTTACTTCTACTTTAATACCAGCGGCAGGCATTGCCGAGGTCAATGTTACTGCAAAGTTTACTGAAGAGCCCGGGTTAAGTACATTATTGCCTGCATTATGGGTAAAAGCTATTGGCTGTTCTGTCGGTGGAGTTGGTGGAGCCGGGCTTTTTGAGCTGCAGCTTTCTATTAGAACAATAACAGATAGTAATATGATAGTATTTAACTTTAGAAATTTCATGCTGTATGTTTTGATAATAATATGATATAAGTTACCTGAACTTTCTATTTAACGATTGATAACTATTTTAAAAACACCGTTCTCTTTTTTGCTTGAAAGCATAACATAATATATGCCCGCTGGCAAATGTCTTACTGAAATAGTTGTGGTCCCTGTAATGCTTTCCCGGCCCAATACTTCTGCTCCATTTGAATTTATCATTCTCATTTGAACTTTATAAGGGTTGTTACCGCCTGTTTTAATGAACAGGTCAGCTTTTGCAGGATTAGGGCTTATGCTGTATTTAACCCCGTTTAATGTGATATCATTTATACCGGTAGCTACTAAATTAAATTCTGCAGATGTAGCAGTGCATCCATTTGCATCTGCAATTCTTACTTTGTATAAACCAGATGATGCAGGTGTATGAGCCGCAGTAGTGCCGCCAGCTATTGAATTATTATTTAAGAACCATTGATAGCCCGCAAAACCAGTTACTGTACTTAATTGATTTCCGTTCCAACTTACTGTTGGTACAGCAGGCGGTGTATTTACAACAACTGTAAATGTATTTGAACCTGCAGATGTACATCCATTTTGCGTAACTCTTACTGAATAAGTTCCTGCTGTGCTGGCAACATAAGTAGCATTTGTGGCCCCGGCTATTGCTGTTGTTCCGTTATACCATTGATTACCTGTAGCCGAGTTGCTGGTAAATGTTACGTTTCCTCCGGTGCAGAGTGAGGTAGAACCACCAGCAGTCACCACCGGTGTTGCCGGTATAGCATTTATAGTAACAGTCGTTACTGCTGACGCTGCAGAAGTGCAACCATTATTTGTTGCTGTAACAGTATAGTTACCCGATAAACTGGGAATATAAGTAGTGCCTGTACCACCGAAAATATTATTTCCATTGATGACCCACTGGTTACCGCTTGCAGCACTGGATGTAAGTGTTACTGATCCTCCGGCGCAGAAAGTAAGAGGGCCACTTGCTGTGATGGTGGGCACCGCAGGAATTGTATTTACCACTACGTTGGCAGTATCAGAATAATTATGACAACCTGATGTGCTGTTGGTAACACGGAGGAAATAAGCTCCGGTTTGATTAACTATATAATTATCTCCGTTAGCACCGGGAATGGCAATTGTGTTTTTAACCCACTGATTATTGATGTTCCCCAATGAAGAAGTAAGTGTAACGGAACCGCCTTCACAGAAAGTCAAAGGACCAGAAGCAGTAAGTGAAGGTTTTACCGGTGTTGGCAGATTGGTAATAGTAATTGAATTGGTCGGGGTGCCATAGCAGGTACCATTCACTTCACGAACTTTATAAGTACCTGGTAATTTTGCCCAATAAATATCTGATGTGGCGCCTGGAACAGCAATATTATCCCTGAACCATTGAATATTGATGCCGGACGTTGCAGTTAATTTTACGGAATCCAAAGCACATTTATCAGTGCTGCCTGTAGCGCTGATGGTAATGCTGGTAGTTGTAACCGGGCAGGTGGAAAATGCAAATGCCACACAACTTGTGAAAGGAAACGGCATGTTATGCGGAGTTACATTCCACGTGTAGTTGACGCCAGCTGCTGGCGTGAATAGATAGCTGGTGTCTGTTGTGTTCAATTCTGTGTAAGCACCGCTTTGCTCAATAAAACGTACACGATAGCCGGTTGCATTCGGCATGGTTCTCCATTTAAATAGAACAGGAGTGCCGAAATCAACCACTGCATTGTTGATTGGCGTAAGCAATGCCGGGCAGGAAGGAACTGTGGAAATAACCGGCAATTGGTTTTTAAAAAAAGACAGCGTGTTGACTTGTGAATTCGATGTCATCATATCCATCAATCCATCGCTGTCAAAATCACCGGCGATGACCGTGCTGGGACCTGTGCCACTAGCGTACGAATTAAATGCATCAAATGATATAGAGCCGGAAACAGAAGTGTTTTTTAACACAGCCACATTGGAACTGGAAAACCAATTGGCCGAAGCCACATCAGGTTTTCCGTCAGCATCAAAATCAGTAACCACCAAACCTCTTGGACTGGCAGTGGTAGAGAATTGAACATGGGTGGCAAAACTGATGGTTCCGCTGGTAGTGTTTCTTAATACAGAAATAGAAGATGATCCAAGATTGGAAGCAATCAAATCCATTTTATTATCACCATCTATATCAGCTGCTGCTGCATCCCATGGATAATCGCCGGTGGTAAAATCAACTTTGGGCTCCATTGAAATGATTCCTGATGTTGAAATATTTTTGAAAACAGAAACTGCATCGGCGCCGCCACAGGCAACAACGATATCAGTCTTACCATCGCCATCCAGGTCGCCAGTGTTCACACCTTCGGGAGTGCTGGCAGTAGTAAAATCAACTTTTGCAGCAAAAGAAATAGTATTACCAACTGAAGTATTACGAAGTATCGAGATTGAATTACCGCCCTGGTTAGCGGTGATGATATCAGCTTTTCCATCTTTATCAATATCATCAACAGCGAGTTTTCTTGGCTCAGCACCTGTGCCAAAACTTACCGGAGTGGCAAATTCAAAAAAACCGGAGCCAGTATTATTGCGCATTACATACACTACGTTGGAAGTGGAGTTAGCTATAATAATATCCAGCCAGCCGTCGCCATTTATATCCGCTGTCTTTACACAAATAGGATTGGTTACAAATTGAAAGAACTCAGATGAAAATGAAACAGGTCCACCGGCAACCGTTGTGTTTTTATAAACTTGTATGTACCCACCGGAGAAATGCGAGAAAACAACATCGGCTTTGCCATCGCCACTCAAATCACCTTCGGCCATAAAACCACCGCCGGCAAATGAAGTGGCCGCAGCAAAAGATGAGGCATTGAATGTAGCGCCGCCGCCAGTGTAGGTAATTCTAAAAGGATTGGTTGAATAAGCAATTAGGCCATTCGTAGCCACTGAAACCGGTTGATAGGTGGCGCCAACAGGAACAGTACAAACGATGGTCGTGCTTGTGGCAGCAGACACGGTTGCTTTCACCGCACCGAAATAAACAATATTACTTGCTGGTGTTGTGTTGAAATTTGTTCCGGTAATAGTAACAACTGTCCCTATGGGTCCCGAAGCAGGATTAAATGAAGTTATGGACGGCACCTGGGCAGCCAGGCTATATGATAGCATAAGGATAAGAACAGAGAATACGGATTTCATAGTAGTACCTTTTTTAATAAGCAGCTTTTTTAATGATGGTTGATGAAAGATGAATCTGTTTTGATTCATTTTCCAGGTCGCAAAAATATAGATTTATGGTTACCAAAAAAGTTTTTGTTCACTGGATAATAACTGGTTTGACAAGAAAATAATTTGTAGAGATTTGCTAAGTAGAAATACAGAAAGTATCACGACTAGTTGGGACTATTCAACCAGCGATACAATGAAAAAAGAAAGCCGGTCATCAAAATAACAACCAGCTTTCTTTATTATCAAACTAAAAACTATAAACTACTGAACTACTTTTATCACTCCTGCTCCATGATATGAATGATATTCTCCATTGTACATCGCATCGGCGCTAACAGGACCCATTTTATAAATACCCGGCGAAACAGCACGAACTGCATAATAAAAATTCTTCTTTGTGTGATCAGCATCCACAAAGAAATGAATGCGATCATCACGAACATCAAGCGATCTTACGTCCGCCGCATCTTTGATCCATTCCATTCCGGGTATTTCTTTTGTCCGCGGATTCTCGATTTCAAAACCCGCCGGCAACAGGTCTGTGATCACTATATTTTCAATATCGGTTGAATAAGAACGTTCCAATGTGATGTTGACAATGATGAGATCGTTTTGTTTGAAAGTATTTCCTGTAAGCAATCTGCCATTGCGATCATAAAAACGTTTGCGTACACGCAAGTAATTATCTTCTTCTTTGTAGGCACCGCTGCTGCTGATACCTTCGGCTACCCAGAAATAATATAAACGTCCGCTACCTTTTGTTTCAATGTCTATATTCGTTCCCTTCAATGCAACCTGGTTACCCGTCCATTGCCCGCCATCCACTTTCGCAACGGTTTTACCGTTTACTTTTATATCAGCCGTTACATCAGACTTGTTTGCTGATCTTGCTAACTTACCCAAAGAAAGAAATGCAAATGCCCGTTCCTGTGTGCTGAGCCAGTAACGTGATTTCAATTTATCATTTACATGTTTTGCCATGATCCCGATCTGGCTATTACCGGGATCAGCATCGATCAATGCATTCAATGCAATGGCTTCATCACGAACATCGGAATAAAAGCTTCCTCCTGTTTGCGGCACTGATTCTTCGCCCGCAAATGCTGAAGGCAATAATGAGTTAAATGATCTCTTATCACCAGCTGCTGCATACGCTGCGGATAAAAGATAACGGCTATCCAATGCCAGCAACTGCGGATTTGATTTGTAATAATTCATTGCCGATGTATTGGCTTTGCCTGCTAATGCCAATACATATAATCCGTAAGCCACTTCTTTTGGAGCGATCATCTTACTTTGATTACGATTGTAATAATAATTGATCGTTTCCCGGTTCTTTAATCTTCCATTGATATAACCAAGCGTTGTTTCTATCAAACTATTGTCAACATCGAAGCCTGCTTTCTTTGCTTCGAGTAAGAAATGCGCTGCATATACTGTTGCCCACCAATGCTCCGTATCATCATTATCCCAAAGCATGATACCACCTTTATATGTTTGCCGCATTTTTATTTTACGGATCGCTTCAAGAATATTACTGTTCGCATTTGTTTTTAATTTTTGATTCAATCCCATCATATCGGCCATATCGCCATAATACAATTGAGGAAATGCAGCAGAAACGGTTTGTTCTGTACAGCCATAAGGATACTCGACGAGATAACGAAGATGATCACCAAGCTCCAATGCTGGGGACCGGCTGACAACAAGTTTATAAGCAATGCTTGTTGGAATAAAATCATTTAGTCCAATATTGATCTTTTGATTTGCTCCACCGGCAATAGAACCACTACCCGAAACTTTTTGCAATGGTGAAGCAGGGCGAATGGATATTTCTGTTTCATCATTGAATTTTTCACCCATACCGTTCACTGCTATTTTTATTTTACCAACAGCAACCGAAGGATCAGCCGCTAGCTGGAAAACAGCACGGCCTTCACTGTTTGCATTGATAGAAACAGATTGATTGTTTCCACCAATAATTTTCAATGGACCTTCCACGGAAATAGCAGCCGAAATATTTGTTGACTTTGCAGTTGTATTACTCAAAGTCACTGGAACTGTTATTGTATCACCCGGGCTTAAGAATCTTGGCAATGCCGTGCTGATAACTATCGGATCAGCGACCGTCATTGTGTTCTCACTGCTGCCAAAACTTTGATCTTTGTATGCAACAGCCATCAATCTTATTTCACCGCTGAATTGCGGAATAGAAAATTCAAAATTTGCTTCACCATTTCCATTGGCTTGTTGTATACCGCTCCAGTAAGAAACGATCTTTATTCTTTTTGCCGGCATAGGGTTCACTCTTTTACTCATATCCATTTCGCCATCCCCACCGGTGCTGCTGAATTTTGCTCGTATCTCGGGAAACAACAATGGATAAAGATCAAATGCAGTGACCTGTAATGCTTTTTTCTGGTAAAAGAATTCATAAGGATCAGGTGTTTCAAAATTACTTACCTGTAATACGCCATTATCAACCGCAGATAATGTAACGTAACTACCGGGTGCTGCTTTTACCGTTACTTTTTGACTTGTTTTTGAACGAACAGCTTTTGTTGCAACGATGTCAACCTGCATCTTCCTGCTTTTCTCTTCCACTTTCACACTTTTAAATCCATGTGCAACTGTAAGTGGCAGATCAGATAATTCATGTGCTTTGATCAGCGTTGCAGTAATATAAACATTTGGCACATGTTCAGAAGTCAATGGCAGATCAACTTTTACAGTACGATTATTTTTATCGTTCGCATCAACGTTCACATATTGATAGTGTACTACTTTATCAGTTTCCATTGTCACCAGCATTCTTCCGCTAAACGGAACTTTAAAAAATGCAGCGACAGATTCACCAGCTAAATAAGATCCTTTATCAAGTTCCACTTCCACGTTACCCTCATTACTTACTTCAAAAGAATTATCATCGGACCAACCCCAACGACCATAACTGTAAAAATCCTGGCTCACATAAGTGGTGGCACCCGGTATTGACACTCTTAATTCATAACGCCCGGGAATTCTTGGAACAAATGAATAGGAAGTATTGGCTCCAACGGTCAATTCTCTTGTTTCAATTGATCTTATTTCTTCCTGCGATTCATAACGGAAGTATCCACCGCTATTAACAAGGTGTGTATTATATTCCCTTTTTATAATTTCTATTTTTGCTTTTGCATTCACTGCATTGCCATCTTTATTGACTGATGCCAAATTAAATTGCACTGGTTGATTCAATGCATGATAATACCAACCATCGTATTTGATGCCAAAGAAAACTTCCTGGGTAAACACATCGATCGAAGAAGCACGGCTTACTGGTCTGCCGGTTTCATCAAATACTGTTGTATAAAAAGTGGTTTGCAAAACGCCCACATTTTTTAAATTACCAGGAACCGTATAGACTTGTTTGGCATTCCCTTCAGCATCAGTGGTACCTTCTCTTGTGTCTTTACTTATTGAGACAGTCTCGCTGGAGAAACTAAAATCAAATTTTTCGAATTTGCCAGGTGAAAAATATTTTTGCTTTGTTTGGATCTCTGCTTCATATTTACGATTTGCAGCCGGAGGCCCAAAAAAATTCATTGCATTTACTGAAAGAGTTGTTGTTTCTCCTGTTTTCAAAAATTGTTTATCCAATTTTGTATTTACTCTTATTCTATCGGGCACAAATTCTTCGATACGGAAATCCTGGGAGGCAAGCAACAGGTCGTTGGAAGTATAAACTTCCAGGATATAAGAACCTGTAATAGCTGACAGCGCCATTTCTATATTTCCTTCTGTTGAACCTTCTTCATTTAATGTTTTGCGGAATTCTTTTAATTCCTTTCCATTCGGTAAAAGGAATTTCATTTTTATTGGTATCTCACCGGGGCTTTTCCATTCGCGGTTGCGAAGAATAACGGAGAAATTTATTTTTTCACCCGGACGGTAGATATCTCTCTCCGCATAAACAAATGCATCAAGGCCTGAAAGGTTATTTCTTCTTCCACCTACATCAAATCGTGAAGTATTTACTCTTGTAGAGCTAAACGGTAAATAATTAAAATCATCGCCGGTCTTTGCAATGATCATCGCTGGTTGAAAACCACTGAAGTCTTTTTTGGTATAAACAATTTCAGCAACACCATCGCCATTTGTAGCACCCGTTCCTATTAACTGATTATTTTTTGAATACACGGAAACAGTCACACCACTCATCCCTTCGGCAGTTTTGATAGAATTGGCAAATACAAATATTTTATCATCTCCTTCTTTTGCGATCAACCCAATATCTGATACAGAAACAAAACGACTGTCCCTTTCCCAATAATCTTTCATTGAGCTGATCTGTATATGATAGATCCCTTTGAATTCAGGCAGCCTGTCCTCGAACTGCGAAATATTGAGGATCTTGCCGCCACCACTTTTAGGTAATGAACGGGTATCAATTTCTTTTTCATAAATAATATCACCCAGCATGGCATCCTCTCCACCGCGGTATTCATAATCTTCCTCTTCATACCTGTTATAGCTGGCAGTCGATGGATAATAACCATAACGATCCATCATCAGCAAATTGCTTTCGTAGATCTTTGAGATCGTCAATTTAATTTTTGGAATGCTGGTGATCTTCACTTCTAAATTCTTAGCGCCACGTTTTGACAAGTACACTCCCTTCTTACTTGAAAAACTTATGTTTGCTTCTAATTCTCCAAACGCCACCTGGTGCTGCGATTCTTCTTTTAATTCACCGCCGATCTTTCCACGCATCCCTTCTTTGAAAGTAACGGTATAACTTTTTTCAATATCAAATTTATCACTGCGTAATGTCAACCCGCTTTCATCTACTTCGGTCGTAAATTGAATGGCAGGATCGAACTTGATAAAGGACCTGATATCTGTTTCCCCCAATTGCTGGCTGGTTGTTACACGAATTGTTCCTTCAGTACCATCATGTTCTGATTCTACATTTTGAATTACCAGCACATATGGGGAAGGCACAGAAAGATCTTCCGTAATGGATTCTGCAATTGAATTTGTTCCTCCTTCCGGCGCCAGGCCTTTTCCAATTGTGATCTTTGTTTCATAGTTCCGGTCTTCAGGTTTGAAACTTGCAAGCCTGAAAGAAATTTTTGTATCAGACGAAACTGTTTGAGGTGTAAACGAAGTTTCTTTGCCATCAACTGCAATTGATAATTTGTCCTTGAGTTTTGCGGGATCGATCTTATAATTAAAGAAAAGATCTAATTGAGGAACAACATTACGGGTGGCCTCATCCGGCATTGTCCAAACTACCTGTGCATTTTCCAATGCCAGTGCCGGTGTATTAAAACTTATTTTATCTGCACCTTCAATTTTATCGTATTTACTGTAACGCAATACTTCGTTGCTGAATTTTGCTGTGTAAGTAGTGGCAGGTTGCAATGGTAATGCCGGTGAAAACACCAATTGATCAGGGCTTTCCCATCGAAAACGGCCGGGTATTTTTGGAGTGAATGAAATATAATCTGTGGAATCCCACACGTTGAGCAATGAATCTTTCGTCAGTGATTTATTGAAACGGAAAATGAGATTGCCCATCTGCGGCACTTCACCTTTTGCATTTGTATATTCAAGCTGGACGGCATTCTTTTTACAGGCAGATAAAAAAATAGTAATCCCGATAGCAATCGGGATCACCAGGTATGGTTTGATACGCATATAGGTTTGTTGGTTGAGTGTGTAACCGAAAGTTAGGTTAAATAAGAAATGGGTAGTAAAAATTTATCCTCTTTGTTCTTCTTTCCAGAAAAGGAAAAACAGAAA
>Ga0184624_10000456_pt1 | contig 10422 bp, 18 predicted proteins | sample PLM3_5_b1_FD_133157 | JGI IMG/M metagenome (GOLD analysis project Ga0184624, IMG submission 133157) | Groundwater sediment microbial communities from an aquifer in East River, Colorado, USA - PLM3_5_b1 | ecosystem: Environmental > Terrestrial > Soil > Riparian zone | place: USA: East River...
CTTCGGACCGGCTCTTGCGCGTTCCCAGATGCCCGTGTCACGCGAATTTTAACCCTCGGGATGATCACGGATCTAGCGAGAGTGTAAAGTTGTCCGAACCGCTCCGCGCCGACTTGCGCTTACTTGAAACATGATCCACGCCGAAGCGACCGTTCGAAGCTTACAGCGGTACATTACGGCCGGGCTCGCGTAGCATCGAGGACAGAGTTCCCGGACTAGATATTTGTCCTACTAATCCTGCATTGCCTCAAGCGCAACGCGTTTTGGCGCTCTCTTCGAAGGTTTCTTCGGAGTCAGCGGTTCTTTTCTTTGATGCGGTGCAAGCGAATTGAATGGTTGGTTAAACCGTCTGGAACTTGAGCTTGCAGCGCTCTTAAATGCTCGAGTGCTAGGACGTGAAACGCTCGTGTGCTCACGCGATTTATTTACCGCAAACAACCGAATGCTGTGTCGATCCATTCGGCGGCGCGGTCGTGGCGTCGCATGGGAAGGCATAACATCGAACCCATGTTAAATCGCTTTCCCATGAAATCACGCGATCGCAGTTACACTTGATACTTAGCGGGGATTTGGTTTCCTCTACGGGCTTCACGTGTTTTCGCCGGCATCGTGGGCATCTTAGCGTGATCGTGCCGGCGCTGAAGTCAATGTCTGCGTTTACCATGATGTGCCCTTCAGTGGAGGATCTATCAAAAACCGGTATAGATAAACTTTAACGCAAAAAATGGATCAATCTACCCTCAAGAATTCTTTTGTGTGGGTTGGAAGCTGCTCTTTGCATCCGTGACATGATGAGTACTCCGTCTTTAAATATGGCAACCCGCGGCGCGCGCAAACCGGGAGATCGTAATGCTTGAGGCAGTTCCTGGAGTTGAGCACAAAAACCCTCGCAGCGGAGCAACGGCTGCGGAATAGCGTCCCGCCGAATGATCAAGGAAACATCCCACCGTCCGTGGCCGATCCCACAGGCGCGCTGGGTTTTATCCATGCGCTGGCACGATCTGCTGTTCCTCCATTGGCCCGTTCACCCGGAGGTCATCCGAGCGTTGATACCGAGCGTTCTTGAACTGGACGTCTTCGATGGCTGGTGCTGGATTGGCGTTGTGCCGTTTCGTATGAGCGGCGTGCGGCCGCGCTATATGCCGACACCTCTGGCTTTTCCAGAGCTCAACGCACGGACTTACGTAAAGATGCCCGGACGAAGCGGTGTTTGGTTTTTCAGCCTGGACGCAGCGAGTTGGCTTGCGGTGAGAAGCGCGCGCTGGCTGGGGCTACCCTACTACAATGCGCGAATGACAATGGAGTTGGCAGGCGAAACCGTCCACTACAAAAGCGTCCGCGTCCATACGGGAGCCGCGCCCGCAGAATTCAGCGCATCCTATCATCCGACTGGACCGGTCTACCGCGCGGCGTCGGGTACGCTGGATCACTGGCTCACTGAAAGATATTGCCTCTATGCTGCGATAAAGCCTGATCAGATTGTTTACGGCGAAATCCACCATCCGCAATGGCCGCTCCAATCCGCCGATGTGGAACTGCGCACGAACACGATGACGCATGCCGTAGGAATTGAGCTGCCCGATACAAAACCCATCTGCCATTTTGCGCGCCACCAGGAGGTAGTCGCCTGGCCCATCGTGCCTATTGAACACATGAATCGAGGTGCATAAGAATCGCAGCGTCGCTTAATAGCGTTGCGTCCGCTATCGAAAAGCGTGTATCCAAATCCACTGCTGCTTGCCACTTCGAATGCCATGTCCTCTCATTATTTTTCTTCGATTCCGCGCGTGGCTTGAAAACACTTGACCGTACTAGCACTCATCACTTACGCTAGGAGCGGATCCGCTCCGCCGGCTGCGACGGTTACGTTCCCAAACCCATCGACACGCGAGCTTTACCTGGACTCATCAAAAGTTTCTTGAATCGAGAAACGATAACAACGGTGTCGAACTAAATTGGCGATACGAAAAACCACCGACCGACGATCTTAGGGATCGCTCTCGGTGCCTTGCGCAATCGCGAAGGCAGCACTTTTTCGGACACCGTTGACACACTACACCGGCTATTGATTACTTTTTGGGAGCGAGTATCGTCGGCGCGAGAAACCTGAACTCGGGGAGTAATCAAAACAATGAATTATGATGGGTTAGTTTTTGACAAAAGCAGCGGCGTCGCCACCCTTCGTCTGAACAATCCCGAGAAGCTCAACGCGCTGACGTTCCAGACGTATGCCGATTTGGCGAAAGTCATGGCCGACCTCGCGCATGATGACGAAGTCAAAGTCGTATTACTGACCGGCACCGGTAAGGGATTCTGTTCGGGCGGTAGCGTCAGTGATATCATCGGCCCGCTACTCAAGATGAAAAACGATGAGCTGTACAAATTCACGCGTTTGACCTGCGATGTCATCAGCAACATGCGCAAGCTCAAAAAGCCGATCATCGCCGCAGTCAACGGCATCGCTGCCGGAGCCGGCGCGGTCCTCATGCTCGCCGCCGATTTGCGCATTTTCTCCGACCAGGCGCGCGCCGCGTTTCTCTTCGTTAAAGTCGGTTTGTCAGGCGCAGACATGGGTACGCTCTATTTGCTGCCGCGGATCGTCGGTTTGGGCAAAGCAACGGAATTGATTTATTTCGGCGATACCATCAATGCTCAGGAAGCTCATCGCATCGGCTTGGCCAACCGCGTCGTGGCCGCGGAAAATCTAATGGCCGAAGCAACCAACTGGGCGCTCCGTCTGAAGGACGGCCCCCTGTACGCGCTGGGTGTAACCAAGGAGCTTTTTGAAAACGAAACGAACGTGAATTTGGCAACGGCTTTGGAGATGGAAGCGAGAGCTCAGGCCCAATGCATGCAAATGCCCGACTTCCACGAGGGCTACACCGCCTTCACGGAAAAACGACCACCGCGATTCAACCGCTCATGAGAGCTCACTCCGACGATTGGACGCGCAGGCTAATCTGGCCGCTCCGCGATCATGCCAAAAGAAGCCTCGATTGCAGTCGAAACTTTTTAAGACGAGAGCTGGTGCTGATCCAGCCGCATCGACAACCACACGCCGTCATCGGCAAAAACCCAGCGCGCGAGCCAATCCCCCTCGCTGGAGGGATCCTGCTGGCGCCAGGCCTGCCAGAAAAGCTGCCAGTCGATTGCCGCGACTTTCATTGGCATTCCCTCTTCAAAACAGTTATTGCGCCCGTGTGCCGGTCAATTCGCCGGACTGTCTACTTCGGCCGTGACGCAGATAGCGCAGGCGCGTTTGCAACCAGGTGCCCTGCGGCCATTGCCAATTCTGACCGGGCAGCCGGTCGCCGTCGTAGATGCCATTATTGACCCGACTTTGACGAAAGATTAATTCCCATGACTTCATCGCGAACCTCCTCATAGACGGATGATCGACCATTTTTGCCCAGGCGAACTTTCACGGCGCACGCTTAGCCCGCGAGCTTGGTTTGCTGCGCGACGGCGATCTGATGATGCTGATTTTGTTTTCTTTGCTTCCACCGGAGCAAGCCCCGGCGCAGGTATGCGGGACTGAGCCCCAACGTCTCGCAAACATGGTCAAAGCTAAAGACCCAATCGCTGTCCGGGGTAAGGATCCATTCCTCGGTCTCGTCGAAGATCCTTTTCCTTTTGCTGTTGCGCGAAAACCAATTGTCCTGATAGTAGCGAATGGCATCTTCCAAGACCGCCAGCATCAGCCTTTTCTCCGGTTCGAAGAAGGTCTTGCGCCGCAAGTTTTCGAAGTATTGATCCGACAAAAGCGTATCCGGTTGAAACAGAGAAGCGATCTTTTCCTCTGAAGTGAGACCGCCGCGTTCGCTCGTTGCGCTGCCTTCGACTTGTTCCATTCTCGTATTCCTCCACCGCCTAATTCAGATTTGCCTCTATGTGCTGATCGATCCTGCGCTCAATCTCGGCTTCGCTCACCGCGCCGAGCAGCCGTTCGACTTCTTGCCCGTTGCTGAACAAAATCAAGGTCGGCATGGCTTGAACGCCGTAACGCGCGGTGGCCAGCGGATTTCGGTCGACGTTGAGCTTGACCACGTGCGTGCGTTCGCCGCGCTTTACCGCAATCGCTTCGACCGTCGGCGCCAAAGCGCGGCAAGGCGCGCACCATGCCGCCCAGAAATCGACCAACACCGGCTTGTCCGATCCCAGCACCACCTGTTCGAAATCGTTATCGTTCACTTCCCGAATAGACTCGCTCATTTTGATTCTCCTCGCATAATACCTTCGGTAATCGCTCGGGTCATGCAGCCCGAGCAGGCTGTCAACTCCACGCCTTGGTGATGCATGTCAGCCAGAAGTTTTTTCCCGGCTTCATCGATAAACGTGATTTGATCCAACGCCACCCCTTTGATCGGCTGCCCGGCAGCGACGCTTTTCTGCCAGCAGATTTTCAATTCCTCGACCCAGGGTCCGGTCAGTCGTCCTTCCAGTTTGAATATCGCTCGCCCTGCGTCTCTATCAGCGGTAATTTTTAACATCGATAAAAGACGAAACCCTTAGAGCGGCCCTCCATTCACCACGGTCACAAAAGTGCCGTGGAGATCGTCGCGGTTTTCCAAGAGCGCGCGATCCACCGCGATCCGTTCAATGCCGAAGCGATCGATCCAGCCAACGGCTACCAGTAGGCCGTCCTTATCGTACAATTCGACATAATCTTCCGGTCGCGCCGTGCGCGGGTCATCATAGACAGCGAGCGAGCCGACGGTCTCGCCATCGACCACCACCGCGGAGAATGAAATCAGGTTCATTGAAGGTCCGGGCAGTGCGAAAGCCTGGATCGTGCGCTTGGACTCTTCGGCGCCAGCACTGATTTGAACGGTCGCACTGGCGATCTTCACGAGAAGAACCAGCAAACCGGCAGAGCCTAAGACAACCAGAGCACCGAAATAGAATTTGCTTTTGAGTGTCATCGTCGAACTCCCAGTATCTTTCCAACTTTCAGTTCCAGGTGACTTGCTTGTGCAGGACGACTGCCGCGCCATCGCCGTCAATCTCGACGACCGGATCGCACCAGCACAAATCCGAATCCAAGTGCTTCAACCCCAACGGCAACGGCGCCGGTGCGGCTGTAGGAGAAAACCACGGCAAATTTTCAAACATGAGCGGCGACCTCCTTAATTTTTGTACGCACGCTTTGCGATAACGACTAGCGGCCGCGCCAAAATTTTCGCCGCGCCACCCTCACCCGCCGCGCCGACCAATCAACGAGGGTCCAGACCAGCGCCTGTTCGAAACCTTGAAGCGCCGCGCGAGCCATCAATTCAGTTGCCAGTACAAGCAATGCTGCCAAAATTGGAATTTCGATTTTCATGACAATCACTACGCCCCTCTTAACCCGTAGCTATGGCAAGCTATGTGCCAAACCGTTGGCAAAAGCCCGACGTGAGAAATAAGCGATAATATTGGGAATTTTGTAGGCAAATCGCGCGCCGCCGATGCTGGCGACGATGGCGCGCGCCGATAGGTCGGCACGCGCCGAGATAATGACATCATTGGCGAGTTCGATGAGATCGCTTTTTCTCGCCAGGAAAGCACGTCCGCACCGAGCTCCCGCGCCAGCGGATGTTAGAGACTACGAGAAAAAGCGTCGTCAGCGGACACACAGGCTCAGAATTTTTGCTTTCTCACGCCTAGAGTCGGTTGGCGACCGACGACGCGGAACTACACGCGCAGATATAGTGGGAAGTCAGCGCGGGCGCCGCGCCGCCGTGCCGTTCAGTCGCAGTCGATTGCGCCCGACAAGGTCGATAACGAGCGCTCTCATCGCCTCGTGCTGCACTAGATTAGCCAGCAGAGGATCGTCCTACACCGGCGAGTCTTTGCACGGACAATTCGCCTTCATGATACGAACCCCAGCGATTGGCTTTCGACATGATACGCTCTCCTCGATCGCTATTATTGCAACGCCTCAGGCATACGATCGGCCCGCTACTCTTAGGATACCCACTTCAATCGCAAAACGACGTCCGGGTCATGCACTATCGCGGTGACAATCTTCCAGCCGTTGTCGCTCTTGCGGAACGCGTAGGTCTCGCCCAACCGCTCCAGTTGGCTGCCGTCCGTTTTGTAACGCGCTCGCCTGACGCTCACCAACACGATATTTTTGCTCAGAGGAATCGCTTCGACGTCCGTCAATTCGCTTCGCGCATAACCGCGCGCTTTGAGTCCTTCCATCATCTTGTCGAGCAAAGACTCGACTTCAGTGGCATTGGCCATCACGGCCACGCCCTGGGGCGCAATCAACATGCACGGGAAGTGAAAATATGAAGTGACGGCTGGCGCTCGCAGGGTCTGAAATGCCTGAACATATTCGTTGAACACGTGCAAAACAGTATTCTCATCTCGCGCCATACAAATATCCCTCTCAATCATCACTTTTTTTAAAAGTTCTTTCTGGCCGGACCACACGTTGTAAGTCTCACGGCGGCCAGCTCGCATTCTGCAGCACGACTCGATAACCGTCCGGGTCCTCGAATGTTTTGCCACTTTGATCCCAATAAGGGTTGAATGACTTGATCGGTTTATAGCCGTGTTCCTCCAGTCGAGTTACGGCACGCTGCCAAACCTCTCGATCGGGGAGATAGAACACCAACAGATTTTCTTGTGTCGGAGCTTTGCCTGAGCAATGATTCGTCTCATGAGTGAACTCCAGATGGTACGGCGCGTCCTTGTGCCCTAACATAACATCATCAAATCCGTCATGGTCGGTGAATTGGTAGAGCACTTCAAAGCCGAGCCCGTCCTTGTAGAATTTAACGATTTCAACGAGCTTATCCGTGGGGCGCGCCACTCTAAGATGGGCGTTGGTCAAGTTCATGACTGTTTCCTTTGCGGGACTCCGTCATTCCCAGCGTCATGCTGACGGCGTCGTCAGCTGCTTGTGCCGAGCACAACAGCCTGGCAACTAACTCTGCAGGAGTTCGGCACGTCGAACGATCCGTGGTGATGCATCTGCGGGCTACGACCGTTAACTCTTTTAAACACGTGTGCCATGCGAATTGCGAGTGTCAATTCACTTCCATCGGTCGTGAGACAGAAGACGTCCCCGCACTCATGGATCGCGTAATCAAATCATTGCCATTGTTCCTGGGGCAGCGCGAGATATTGCGCCAAACCCTGCCCAAAGGACCAATCCGCGCGCGTATTCTCAGTCAACACGATCGTGACATCTTCCGGCCGTGTCGCCGCTTCCGCGGCGAGAAGCTCGGCTGCGCGAGCATAAAACGCCTGCTTCTGCGCCGTCGATCGCCCGGAACTCAGAAAAATCTGCACGATCACGATCCCCTCGGTGCGCTCGACACCGAGATAACCTGAATTGTAAATCAGGCGCCCCGGCGAATGTTCGTTAATCACCTGAAACTGATCACGCTCCGGCACGTCGAGACAATCCACGAGTGTGCGCTGGATCGCGTTGCTGATGGCGGCGACCTGCGGAGCCGACCGTCCTTCAACCAGATCGATGCGTACAAGAGGCATAAGATCCCTCCTATCGAGATCGGCCGACGCTATGCCGGACAACCGCTGTATCCTTTTGCACACGACTCGCCGATGTGCGTTAAAATGATTTTGCGCCGTTCACTTGTGCCGTCGTGTGCTCCACTAGGCAGCACCACTCCGAAGACTGGACAGATCTGTAATTCCCTCGATCGGCAAAGATGGATCTCTGCCTCGAAACCTCACAGATTGCGCGTTAGTTCTGCCGCCCCTTAGAACGCAATCACTCCACCTCACCCGTGCGCCGTCGGCTGGTACGCGCCGGCTTCGGAACGAAAACTGATGGCAATGCGATTCCAAGCGTTGATGGTCCCCACCGCCAGCGTGAGATCGACGAGTTCCTGTTCGCTGAACTGCCGGCGCGTCTGTTCGTACAGCTCGTCCGAGACATGATGCTCGGCGATCAAGGTCAACTCTTCGGTCCACGCCAGCGCCGCGCGCTCCCGTTCGCTGTAATAAGGCGCTTCGCGCCACGCGGCCAGTCCGTAGAGACGCTGCTCGCTCTCGCCGGCGGCGCGCGCGTCTTTCCAATGCATATCGATGCAATAGGCGCAGCCGTTGATCTGCGACGCGCGCAGCTTGATCAATTCGCGCAGCGGCTTCTCGACGCTGCTTTCGGCTAAATATTTTTCCAGGCCGTACATCGCGCGGAGCGCGCCGGATCCAACCTTTGTGTAATCGATTCGCGGGGCCATTAATATTTCTCCTTTCGACTTCTCTTTCTCGGGTAGTTTCATGCACAGTGACTAACCGTCATGTCGCGCACTCGATTGGACTCTCGCTCCGGAATATTCGGTACCGCCGACCGACGAACCTGAAACAACGTAGCAAGATGGAGCAGAACAAATAGCGGAACGAAATATGCCGGGATGAGCACCATCGGCAATCGTACCATCGGCGCTGTGGTGACACCGAGCACGAGTACCGAGCTCAGCGCAACGGTGCCTACGACGACTAGATCTAGAGAAGAATGAAATCGATTCGCAAAAGTGGGTCAGGCGCGGCGGTGTAGGCATCTCGCAGTCGTTGTCATTTTCGCAGCCGTATCTCCATTCCCATAGCTGTTTCTTCGATGGCTAAATGTTCGAAAGGCGTCTGCGAAACTAAATCGGTGATTTCGTTCGTAAGGTAGGCACGCCTCTTAAGCATGAGCTCAACGGTCCATTTCGTGATGAAGGTGTCCCACCAATTGAGGCCGATCGTATCAATATATTGATCGATGGTTTTCTTCGGCGCGTCGCGACGCAAATCTATGATCAACGCTGTTCCGCCGCTTTTTAGCACCCGATACATTTCATTCAGGCCTCCAGCAGGATTGGAAAAATTCTTAAACGCCGCGCGACAGACGATGAAATCGAATGTGTCATTTTCGTACGGCATATGCGCCACATCACCTTGCTGAAAGTCGACATCGACAGCCGTGGCTCGAGCTTTTTCCCGCGCAATCTCGACAAAGGTTCTGCTGATATCCAAACCGGAAATTTGATATCGGCCAAGCTTTGCGAGCTCGATCGCCAGGTAGCCCGGCCCGGGAGCGACTTCCAGGACTCGACTTCCCTCTGGTAAATGTCTCGCTATTTCATGGGCGCGTTGTTGGAACTCACCGAGCGTCTTGGCAGTATTTTTAGCATACCAACGGGCGACCCGCCCCTCCATCCCGATCCCTTTGTAGCCCTTTGCACGCTTCTGGTTGGTTTCGCTCGTGTCAACAGTATCCATGCATTTTACCCTGTTAAATCGATTGGCCGCGCTTCGTTCGCTGCGCGAACTATTTGAATAGCGCTTCAGCGCGTTTTCTTGATCTTCTTTCGTTAAACGCAATGTCGGTGCCAAAGCTCAATTAGCGAAGGGAGTCCGACATGAGCGACTAAAATCGTCGCAAGCCAATAAAAATAGGATCGACCTAATAATTTCAATGGCACAACGCAGGAAGATTCATACATGCCGTTCCACTTCCTACATACGCCTTGACAGCAACGGTTGAAGATCCCTTCGATGCCGATGATGGAAAAACCTTCGCAGCTTGCGTGAAGATCAGAACGGCTCGGCTCGATTCGTGCCAAATATTTCCTTATGCTTGTCGTCAACCATATTGGTGTTGAACCAATTCGGATAAAGGCTCGGCGGCGCGGTGATCTGATCCAAAGCCGCAATCTGGCTATCGCTCAACTTCACGTCGATGGCGCCCAGATTGTCTTCCAGTTGACTGAGCTTGCTTGCGCCGAGAATGATACTGGCGACGACGGCCTTCGCAAGCAGCCACGCCACAGCGATTTGCGCCACGCTGGCGTTGCATTCATTGGCGATCGCGCGAATTTTCTCGACAACTTGAAAGCCAGCTCTTTGTCGAATGGGAAAAAATCGAATCCCGAGAGCCGATTGTCGCTTTGGCCGAGATTTTCGCGCGTGTATTTGCCGCTGAGGAACCCGCCGGCAAGCGGGCTCCAAACAATGAGACCGAGGCCAGTGGCGCGCATGAACGGGCCAATTTCATGCTCCACGTCCCGCCCGACCAGAGAATAATACATTTGCCCGCTGGTAAATTGCGCCCAGCCGCGTTCTTTTTGCATTTGCAGCGCCGTCGCGGCGCCCACGCCGACCAATTGGAATAACCTACGTAGCGCACCTTGCCCGCTCGCACCAGATCGTTCAAAGTTTCCAAAGTCTCATCGAGCGGCGCGTACGGATCTTCCTTGTGCAGGATGTAAAGATCGAGATAGTCCGTGTTGAGACGGTTTAGACTCGCTGCACACGATGCCAAGATATGACGCCGGGATAACCCAGCGTGCGTGATCGCTTCGCCGGCCCTAAAACCAACCTTGCTGGCAATCACCACGTCGAGCCGCCGCTTGCCTAACAACTCGCCGAGCATAATCTCCGATTGACCGCCCGCATAAAGGTCGGCGGTATCGAAAA
>Ga0184624_10000457_pt1 | contig 10420 bp, 10 predicted proteins | sample PLM3_5_b1_FD_133157 | JGI IMG/M metagenome (GOLD analysis project Ga0184624, IMG submission 133157) | Groundwater sediment microbial communities from an aquifer in East River, Colorado, USA - PLM3_5_b1 | ecosystem: Environmental > Terrestrial > Soil > Riparian zone | place: USA: East River...
AGAAGTGGGGTCCTAAGCGCGTTGAGGTCGGACTGTCCGACCGCGCCCCCGGTTGCGTCCGCGGGGGAGAAGGGGACGATTACGGAAAAGGAATTCCGTCTCGAGGATCATCAGCAGCGCTACCTAAGGGAACGCACCAGCAGCATCACGCGAAATCTCGTACATGGGCAATCAGCACAATGATCCGCCGAACTTTAAATGGGGTACGAGAGCAACCGGACCTTTAGCTAGACAGACAAGCAGCCAAGGCATTAATAGTGTGCTGGCCCTCCGCAAGGAGTTGAGCGACGAGGAGGAGCTGCTTGGTTGCCATTAGATGGGCCATCAAGGAAACGGGATAGTATGATGTTGGCGAGTAAGCGTGATTTACTTGAGGCTGAGCAGCTCCAAGACCTCTGGTGCTCGCTTTTGCTGAGGCACGTATCTTTGGAAGGCGGACGATGCTCTTGCGGCCGCCAGCATGTCACGTTGAGGCTTACCGATTTTGAAGAAGACATTGGCGAATACCTTTACGATGATGCCGCGCGAGCACAACGGCAGGATATCAACGCCTTCCTTCGCGCCTATGGGCGCGATGCGGAGACAGGCCTGTGGAATATCGACAGGCTTCTGCGCCTTCTGGCGAGTGCGGAACCTGAACTTGGCTTAACACCGGATATTCGGACTGCGTTGGTCGCGAAGTTGCGGCCGATCATCGAATCTTTTGATCGCTTACATATTTGAGTGTACAAAGCTGCCCATCCGGGAAGTGCAGATTCGTGACGAGGTGTTTGCAGCGAGCCGCCTGAGCTTGATGCGGATCGTTTCGAGGCGAACAAATCCTTCGACGGTGTGGGGTAGCGTTCCAAGTCACGAGCAAAGCGCGATTGCGGCTGAGCCACGCTAACGTTTGTTTCCACGATCCAGTGTTTGGGCAAGACCTCGAGGCCGACAGCATCGGAACGCCTCACGATGCGCAACCGCCATGCCCTCTTGCGCCAGACGACGAGCGCCCAATGAAGTCCGCAGACGACCGGGTCCGATGCGATGAGGGCATACGTGCTGGACGGCGCGAGTATCGGAGCGTCCCCGAACTTTGAATGACTTCATAATCGACGTGATCTGCCACAGGTTGCCACAGGTCAGAAGTCGATTGGCTGTCAGTGGCGCACTGCCTGAGCGAACCTAAGTCAAGCGACGCGCTAGTTCCTCAAGCTCTTCGCATAGGCACGTGAGCCATCGCGCACGCGCGCCAACTCCTTTTGCACCGCAAAAAATGCATTGACACCGATAAATCTTCGCGTATAGTTCGGATCACGAATAATTATTCGCATTCCGAACAAATGAAGCCTAGTTCGCGACCCATCTCTGAGGCGTTAGTGCACGGCTTCCGCGTCCTGCATGCGTTTACGGCATCAGAATGCGCCCTAACGTTAGGGCAAATCGCTAACCGAGCGGACATCGACAGTGCTACTGCCTTCCACCTTGTTCAGACGCTGGTAGTGCTCGGCTACATCGAGAGAATCCCGCAGAGCAAACAGTTCCGACTGACGCTTAAGCCGCTAGAACTAGGGTTCCACGCAATTGTGCAGAACCCGGAGTGGTTTTCTTTCCGTGGTGGGATTGACAACGGTCCGCAGGATCTGAATAGATGTTCGCTATCCGAACTATTTGAGAACAATCGTTCGCTTACCGAACGTCTCGATAAAATGAAGTGATCAATGCCTGAAAAGTTAAACGAGCCGAAGTCGCGGCCTGGCGACCTCAATCCAAAAAACACGGTCCAGTCCCTGGCGAAGGGGTTCCGCGTCCTTCAAGCATTTACTGCCGAAGAGCCTGAGCTGAAACTTAGCGAGGTTGCTCGCCGCGCCGGCTTAGACAATGGTACTGCGTTTCGTCTGCTCGAAACGCTCGTCATGCTGGGCTATCTAGAGCGCTTTCTAGAAACGAAACAATACCGTCTAACTCTGAAGCCCCTCGACCTAGGCTTTAACGCGATCGCCCGCATGGACCTTCGGACGATCGCGCAGCCGGAGCTGCGTACCCTCGTCGGCGAGGTGCGTGAAGCCGCGAGCGTAGGCATTCTGGATCGCGACGAGGTCGTCTATATCGAGCGCTATCAAGAGGGGCAGGCTCGCTTAGGAGTGGACATAAGGGTGGGCAGCCGCCTCCCTGCTTATTGTACTGCTATCGGTCACAGCATTCTCGCCTTTCTCCCTCGTGCTGAGACACGGAGAATTCTCGGTTTGACCCGCCGAGTTAAGGTCAACGATCATACGCCTGTTACGCTGGAGGAAATTGAAGAGAAGCTCGGAGAAGTCCGTGCGGCGGGGTATGCAATTTCAGACTCCGAATACATCGCCGGGCTACGCGTGTTGGCCGCTCCCATTTTAGGCGCGGAGGGCTACGCCATCGCTGCCCTGAGCGTTGCCGCACCGTCCCCCCGCATGTCGATCAAGGAATTTGTAGCTCTCACTGCCGGGCCGGTGACCACATCAGCGGCAAAAATCGCGCATGCGTTGTCGGCCGCCGGAAATACAGTGACCCAGTCCGCGCGAAAATCAAATAAGTAGAAAAGCGGAGATCCCGCCCCCCCTTTCACACAACTGCAGACAGCAGAGCTCAAGACCGACTAGAGACACTCTCAAGGCTTAAAAAACGCAGACCTCACGAAAGGTCTGCGATAGGGACACGGAAACGGAGTACCCCCAATGGTAGCGCATGCCGTCACCGTTGATACGGTGCCTAGCGTCGAATCCGTCATTGCCAGACTCGAACGGCTGCCGATTTCTCGAGAACTCACTGTCGCTCGCATCGTTATCGGAAGCGCGACGTTTTTTGATGCCTACACGGTCTTGGCCATTGCTTATGCGATGCCCGTGTTAGCGCGCGAATGGAACCTTACCCCAGGCCAGATCGGGGCAATTCTCTCTGCGGGGTATCTGGGCCAATTCTTCGGGGCGCTTTTCTTCGGATGGCTCGCAGAACGTATCGGACGGCTCAATGTATTACTAATCACCGTTGTTGTCTTTACATCAATGGATCTGGCGTGCCTCTTTGCGTGGGACGCAACCTCGATGATGGCATTCCGATTCGTTCAGGGAATTGGGACCGGCGGGGAGGTGCCAGTCGCTAGCGCCTACATGAACGAATTCGTAAGCGCCAAGCGTCGCGGCCGTTTCTTCCTCCTTTACGAGGTTCTCTTTCTATTTGGCCTGCTCTCAGCTGGGCTCATCGGTTATTTTCTCGTGCCTATCTACGGCTGGCAGGCCATGTTTGTCGTTGGCCTCGCGCCGGCCATTCTCACAATTCCGATGCGATGGTTCATGGTGGAATCGCCACGTTGGTTGCTGACGGTCGGTCGTGCCCAGCAGGCGAGCGATATCGTCGCTCGGATGGAAAATGGCCTTATCCGGCGTGGAACTACACTCGAGCCTCCAAGTATCGCCATCCACCCCCTCGACAAAACAAGATCGGACATACGCGAACTCTTTAGAGGAATTTATCGTCCACGCACCATCATGCTCGTCGCGTTATGGGTCTGCTCATACATGATCGCCAATGGTTTGATCACTTGGTTGCCGACCCTGTACCGCCAGATCTTTCAGCTACCTCTTCAAACGAGCCTTGCCTATGGTTTCACCACAAGCGCCTTCGGATGTCTCGCAGCGCTATTTTGTGCTCTCTATATAGACAAGGTAGGCCGAAAGGTTTGGTACACGTCGGCATTCTTCCTCGCCGCTGTCCCAATGGTGATCCTAGCAATTTTGGGAGCGACATCTGCCCTGGAAGTGCTCATCTTCGCCACGGCGGCATATGCCATAATCCAAACCGTGACGTTCTCACTCTACCTCTATTCGGCAGAACTCTATCCCACCCGCTTGCGCGCTGTTGGTGCGGGCTTCGGAAGCGCGTGGCTGCGCATCGCGTCGTCCATCGGACCCTTGCTGGTCGGATGGGTGGTTGGAAATTATAGCATCAACTACGTATTCGTTGTTTTCGGCGCTGTCCTCGCGATTGGGGGCGTCATCTGCCTTTTGTTTGCGATTGAGACCAAGGGCCGCGTTCTGGAGGAATTGTCCCCGTGATTGTGCAAAAGCCAAGTAATGGTGCCTCCTCATAGCAACGATTATCATCTCGGGAGTGTTGACGAATGAAAGTCGTCACGTTTGAGCGAAACGGCGTCCGGAGCTATGGGATCCTCGAGAATGATCGCGTTTTAGACGTCGGCAACCGTCTTGCTTCTCGCTATGCCGACCTGCGGGCGGTGCTAGCAGCTGGTGCGCTCCAAGAGCTTCTGATTGCGAGTACGCAGGGCCCGCAAACCTTTCAGGTGGAAGAAGTTAATTTTGAGCCAGTAATCCCAAATCCGCAGAAGATTTTATGTGTCGGCCTAAATTATATAAGCCATCGGACCGAAACGAAACGACCGGAGACTAAGTATCCTTCAATTTTTACCCGCTTTGCTGACACTCAGGTCGGGCATGAGACCCCAGTACTGCGCCCAAGCTTCTCGACAGCGTTCGACTACGAGGGCGAGCTGGCAGTTGTGATAGGTCGTCGGGGGCGTCACATCAGCGAACAAGATGTGAGCGCACATATTGCCGGATACTCCTGCTACAACGACGTGAGCGTGCGCGATTGGCAACGTCACACCGCGCAGTGGACGCCGGGTAAGAACTTCCCAAGCACGGGTGCATTCGGTCCGTCGCTGGTCACGCCGGACGAGATCCCAGACCTCGGCGCTCTTACTTTAACAACGCGCCTCAATGGTAAAGTCATGCAGGAGGCTCCGATCTCCGATCTGATCTTCTCTGTTCCCGTAATTGTTTCCTACATCTCGAAATTCACGCCGTTATACCCCGGCGACGTCATCGCAACAGGAACACCGGGCGGAGTGGGGGATCGTCGAGACCCTCCGGTTTACATGAAGGATGGAGACATCGTCGAAGTCGAGATCGACCGCATCGGAATTCTTCGGAACGTCGTGCAGTCCGAAGCCCACGCAGGTTCTTGAGGTCAAGTGAGCAACTCTCACAAGAAATACTCTGTACGGCAAAGGTGAGAATTATGGCAGTCACTGAACAATCTGGGACCAAAGGCCATCTTCGGATCGCAGTAGATATCGGTGGCACATTCACCGATCTGGCTGCTTTCGACGAAGCTGAGGGCAGACTGATGTTTGGAAAGGCGCTGTCCACGCACGGCGCGCTGGTCGATGGCATTCAAAACACGATGGACGGTGCAGGCGTAAATTCTGCCGACGCATACTTGTTTCTGCACGGATCGACGATCGCCATCAACACGCTGCTAGAACGGAATGGAGCAAATACCGCTTTGCTCATCACCGAAGGTTTTCGCGACATCTACGAGATTGGGCGTGTAAACCGCCCGGATGCATACAACCTTTTCTTTTCCAAGCACGCACCTCTCGTCAAACGATCGTCCCGTTTCGAAGTAAGTGAGCGGCTTCTTGCGGATGGTAAAGTTTACAAGAAGCTGGACGAAAATGCCGTCCGCGCGCTTGCAAGATCGCTTAAGGAGCGCGGCATCGAGTCGGTCGCAATCTTGCTCCTTCATTCCTATCGAAATCCCGCTCACGAGAGCAGAGTGAAGGAACTGGTCCGCGAGGAGCTGCCAGACGCGTTTGTTTCGGCTTCACACGAACTTTCGCAGGAGTATAGGGAATTTGAGCGGGCCTCCACGGTTGTCGCCAATGCGTATGTCGGGCCTCGCGTAGCGCAGTATCTGGCACAGCTGGAGCAGCACCTTAAACAACAAGGCTTCGGCGGCGATTTTTTTGTCGTCCAATCTACCGGAGGACTCTTTCCAATCGAGCATGCGCGCCGGGATTGCGTCCGAATGCTTGAGTCCGGCCCAGCGGCTGGTGTGATCGGCGCCCAAGCCATTTGTGCGCAACTTGGCCTTAAGGACGCCATTGCGTTCGATATGGGGGGCACGACCGCAAAAGCTGGCGTGATCAGCGACAGCAAACCGCTGACAACCGGGAGCGCCCTGATTGGCGGATACGAGAAAGCGCTGCCTATACAAATCCCCATGATGGATATCTTTGAAGTCGGGACCGGTGGCGGCAGCATCGCTCGTGTCGGCGAGGGCAATTCGTTGCGGGTTGGCCCGCAAAGCGCAGGCTCCATTCCGGGACCCGCCTGCTACGGGCGAGGTGGAACGGAACCGACAGTGACCGACGCCAATGTTCTTTTGGGAAGGTTGGACGCAGATAACTTTTTGGGCGGCGAAATGAAGCTTGACGTCGCTGCGGCAAAGCGGGCTATGGATCAAAAACTGGCTATGCCCCTTGGACTCGATATTACTCAAGCGGCAGACGGGATTCTGCGCATCGCAGTAACGGCGATGTCCTATGCGGTCAAAGCGGTTACCACCGAGCGTGGCCTCGATGCAGGCAGTTTCCTGATGGTCGTTTACGGCGGCGCGGGTCCGCTACATGCCTCTGCTATTGCTCGCGAGATCGGCATCAAGAACGTCCTCATCCCGTTCGCGCCCGGTTATTTTTCCGCCTATGGGATGCTTTTTAGCGATCTGCGATATGATTATGTGAGATCCTGCTTTCGCAGACTCGAAGAGGTGTCATTCGAGGAGATCGAGGGCCTCTACTCTTCGATGGAAGAGGAGGGGCGCGATGCTGTCGCTATGTCGGCCATCCGCCCGGAAGGCATCGTAATAGAGCGCGCGGCCGATATGCGATACGTCGGTCAGGAGCACGCCGTTACAGTCGAATTGCCGGGCGAATTCTTTGCAAGCAAGGATCGAAACGCGATCAAGCGGCGGTTTGATGAGGTCCACGCCATTCGCTATGGCACGTCTGCCCCGCTCGAGCCAGCAGACCTCGTCAGTTTGCGTACCACGGTGCTGGGCACTATGCGGAAGCCACCCCGGCACACTGTCGATGAAGGGCAAGCGGAACCGTTAAAGGAAGCCTTGCGGACGAGCAAGGACGTGTACTTTCGCAATCAAGGCTTTGTCTCCACGCCCGTTTTCAAGCGAGCAAGCTTGCGGAGCGGCAATCGCGTGAATGGACCGGCATTGATAGAGGAACATGCCTCGACCACAGTGGTTCAGCCGGGTGACGAATTGGCCGTGGATGGATTCGGAAATCTACAAATTCTCATTGGGAGTGAGCGCAAATGAGCACGTCCACTTCAAAGGCTCAGACCGTCGATCCGGTGACAGTGGAAATAATCCGGAATGGCCTCCTGGCAGTAACGGAGGAGATGAAGACCAATTTGACGCGAACCGCGTATAACTTAATCATTTACGAGGCGCTCGATTTCACCGTCGGCTTGTTCACGACCAACGGCGACACCGTCTCGATCGGCCTCGGGCTTCCGATGTTCATCCGCGGAATGTCGGAGACGGTCAAGGCAAAGATTAAACGCTATGGCCTGTCTGAGATTAAACCCGGCGATATCTTGGTGACGAACGATGCATACACCACGGGGAGTCACCTAAACCACTTTACTTTTACAATGCCAGTTTTCCATCAGGGCGAGTTGGTCGCGTTCACTTGCTGCATGGCGCATTGGCTCGATGTTGGAGGCACTTTAGGTCAAGTGACAACCGACATTTACTCCGAGGGTATCCAGATCCCAATCGTTAAGTACCGGCGAGAAGGAGTGGTCAACCAGGAGCTCGTGGATATTATCGCCATGAACGTCCGCTTATCGGAACGCGCGATGGGCGATCTTCGTGCGCAGATTACCGCCGTTACCACAGGCGAGCGCCGGTTCTTGGAACTCGTGGAGCGCTACGGCAAGGACGCGGTCTTGGGGTCAATCGCGCAGATCATGGACCATTCCGAAGCGGTTGCGCGTGCAAACACGCGCTCGATCCCAGACGGAATCTATGAAGCTGAATCATTCATGGACGACGATGGTCTGGAAATAGGAAAGAAAGTTCCGATCAAAGTTCGTGTGGAGAAGCGAGGCGACGAGATGACCATTGACCTCTCAGAAGTGAGTCGTCAGGTCAGGGGCTTCTACAATTCCGGAGTGACCACTGGCATTGCCTGCGCGCAGGTTGCTTTCAAATGCCTGACTACCGCTACTGATTATCCGGTCAACGACGGCAGCTTCCGCAACTTGAAGGTGATCATGCCAATGGGGCGGGTGATCAGCGCCGAGCGGCCATTCCCCATGCGGGTGTGGATGACCTATCCGATGACAGTCATTGACACTGTCTTCAAGGCGTTCGCCAAGGCCATTCCAGACCGCACCATTGCCGGACATCATGCGGACCTGGTCTTCCCAAACATTCACGGCATCTCTCCTGCCGATGGCAAATTGTTTATCGTCGGAATTGGCCCACTGGGCGGGGGCTGGGGTGCGAAAAAGAATGAGGACGGGGTCTCAGTTACCGTCTGCATCAATGACGGTGACACGCACAACAGTCCGTCGGAACAGCTTGAAGCGAAATATCCGGTCTTAGTAGAGCGTTACTCCATTCGGGAAGACAGCAGCGGTGCGGGCCGCACTCGCGGCGGGCTCGGCGCGGAAATGGTGGTTCAAGCGTTGTCGCCGTTTTCTCTCACCACGCGCATAGATCGGATGCACTGCAAGCCGTGGGGTCTGGAAGGCGGAGGCGAGGCTGCTGGCAACAGTATCGGGATTCGGCGAGATGGCAGGTGGGAAAAGGATCTCCCGAACGCCAAGATCTTCAACGTTCGCCTCAATAGGGGAGATGCCTACATGATGCAGTCCGGTGGCGGAGGTGGCTTCGGTGATCCAATGGAGCGCGACCCTGAGCTCGTCGCTGAGGACGTGCGCGAAGGTTATGTCAGCCCGACTGTCGCTCTCAATATCTATGGGGTCGTCCTCACCACCAAGGGAGATGTGGACGTCGTCGCTACTCAAATACGTAGGAAAGCCAAAACGTCGGTTCGATTTGAAGAAGAGTCTTTTGAGGTGATCCCGGGCTAGACATTCGAGAGATGTGTCTTATTCGCTCCGAACGCTCGAAAATAGTTCCACCGCTGCATCATGATCGGAAGTTTTGGCCGCGCCGGTGGCAAACGTTTCTAACGCTGCTCGAAGGAGCGTGCGAATGAGCGGAAGCACAGATCTTGATACGTCAGAAACGAACGAATGGCTCGATTCGCTCCGTGCCGTGCTGCATCATCAGGGTCCAGCTCGCGCGGCCTTACGCATGTTTAACGTGCTCAACTCAATCGATCTCTCCTATTACGGGGCTATTGCTGCATCACCCCTTGGGAACATCCCATGAAGGTCACGGCAACGGTGCTCCGGGATGATCGGTGGATGCCTGTGCAGGATGCAGCGCAGGGCCGGCCCATCTTGTTCGTTTGCTACACCACCACACTCCGCTTGTTGTCATAGACAATCCGCGCGCCCTCTCTCATCTGAATCCGGGCCTCAGGCCAGCGCCTCAAGGCGACTTCGTAAAGCTCTGCGGCCAGCAGGTAGTCTTCCGTTCCGCCGAGATGTTCCAGTAGTTCGCCCGCTTCATTGAGCATGAAAACGTTGTGCTTGAAGTGGGTTCTGATCTTCATCGCACGTCCTCAAGTCGTAGAGGAGAGAGCCCCAGGGAGACTCTCCGGGAGGAACGCTCCCTGGGGCCGGGCGGCTCTTTGCTGCCTTGGGGGGCGAGACAAGAATGCCGCCGGTAGGATATCGCAGTGCAGCGAAGATGGTTCCGGTTCCCGCAGAGGAAATCGCGCCGCTGGGGAGGATCGGGTACGCGAACTCAACGAGGACAGAGTGGCTCCTCGCGGCGCGTGCGCAATTTGTTAACCAAGCCAGTGTTAGTTTTAGGACTTCGCCCGCCGCTTGCCGTGGATGCCCGTACTGGAATGAAAACGCGAAAGCTCGGGACCGTGTTTGTCCTGCTTGCCGCCATGCCTTGGCTGATTGGTTGTGAGACTGTGCGGGACAGTCCAAACCCTCAATTTGAGAAACAGGTTCAACGAGCGCAAGAGTGCCGACAGATTCAGGCTAAGCTTGTCGGGGATCAGCCCGTCACGCCTGAGCGCGCTGAAGAGATAGCCAAGACCATGACTCCAACGGGATGTGCCGCCAGACTCCCCGGCTACTACTGACCCACCGAAGCGGGGCGTAGTGGGTCAACAGCCGATAATCGTATTGAATTGCTGCGGCCCCCGAAAGTCTATTCGACCGCTCACTTCCGACTGTCGGACAACGTGGAAAACCTGATCCTGCAAGGCAATGCCGACCTGCAGGGCTACGGCAACGGCCTCAGCAACGCCCTCTACGGCAACAGCGGAAACAATCCTGATAGATTCCGTAGTTCGAATCCTACCACGCCAGCCAGCCAGTCCGTTGTCCAGCCCGGACACATAGGTGACAGGTCGTACCTAAGACATGGGTGACAACCTCGTGCCGAACGGGTTGTCGAGAGGTTGCAGGGTTTTCTGCTCCAGGTCGAAGTA
>Ga0184624_10000458_pt1 | contig 10409 bp, 8 predicted proteins | sample PLM3_5_b1_FD_133157 | JGI IMG/M metagenome (GOLD analysis project Ga0184624, IMG submission 133157) | Groundwater sediment microbial communities from an aquifer in East River, Colorado, USA - PLM3_5_b1 | ecosystem: Environmental > Terrestrial > Soil > Riparian zone | place: USA: East River...
ACGCTGGGCGAATCCTTGCGTCGATCGAAGATGAGCGCGCGCCAGACCGCATATCCTGGCCGCACAGACCAGGGCGACGAGGACAAGAACTTCGCCGCCCTCGGGTGGGCGAGCCTCGTGCTCTATGGCGATCCGACCGAAGAGCTCTACCAGGCACTGGCAGGCGGCTCGACGGCTGTCTCGGCGTCCCAGATGCAACCCGCAGCGACCGTTCCGCAGTTCGTGAACGCAGGAGCGACACGGTCGGGAGCGCCGGCAATTCATGTCGCCGATCGCGTGGCGAAGGATTGGGTCTCGGGTCCAGGCATCGTGCAGGTCGAGTCCGAACAGCGCGGCGCGACGGAGTCGGCTCGTTCGTCGAAACCCGCGCTCGAGCTCATCGAAGATGCCGGCCTCCGCCGTTGGCGACTGCCAGACGCACGCCAGACTCGAGGCTCCGGGGCCAATATCCATGACGGCCTGCCGGGGTCGCCGTTCGCGGCGCTGCTGGCCGACGACCGGGTCCGCTGGCTCATGCCACGCACCCGCGGGATCACGCGCGTGATCGGGCGCTGGGCGCTACGCAGATTCGAAAAAGGCACGGCCGGACTGGTTCAGGCGTACGACGTCGACCAGGTGCCGAACGAGCGATTGCTCGTCCTGACCGATGGTGATGATTCAAGTGCGCTGCGGCCACTCGGGGAAAACGGATCGCGCGTGGAAGGGGACGGTCGTGTCTTACTCCTGATCCACGGCACTTTGAGCAAGACAGCAATGCCGGTCGATGAATTCGGCACGGAGTTTATCCGGTGGGCGCGGACCAGATATGCGCACGTCCTTGGGTTCGATCACTGGACGCTGTCCAAGTCTCCAGAGCACAACGCGGAGACGCTGGTGGAATGTCTGCGCGCTTCAGCTCCGCAACTGTTGAAGGAACGGCGTCTCGACATCATCGCGCACAGCCGTGGCGGTCTCGTCGCCCGCGCGTTCTGCGACCTGCTCGACAATAGCGGCGCGGTCGGCCAGCTTGTCTTTCTTGGAACACCCCACTGCGGCACGGACCTGGGCAATCCGAAAAAGTGGGGCACGCTCGCGGACGTGCTCGTCAACATGAGCGGCGTCAAGCACGCCGACTTGTTCGGACGTCTGGCAGGTCTGCTCGCGCGCCTGGCTGTTGAAAAGTATATCGACGGCGCGCCCGGGCTCGTTGATCAGGATCCGGAAACGATCGCCATGAAGAAAAGCTTCCTCTGCCGCCTTCAAAGCGCGGGCGCACGCAAGACCAAAGTCAAATACGGCATCGTCTGCGCCGAGTTCGAGCCGACGGCATTGGTGCCGAATCTCAAGAAGCTCGCGGCAAGCGCTGCGGAAGTAGGCCTCGACCTGGCCGCGGATGCCTTCTTTGCGGGTGCGAACGACCTCGTTGTGAACACGTCCCACGCATGGAGCATCGGCGTCACGCCAAATGAGGTGCTCAAGAGCTTTCCTAAGTGGATCGATCCCAAACGTGTTCTCCTGTTCAGGCCCCCGCATACCAAGATGGAAGTGCCCGGCAACATCACGATCGAGGCCTCCCTGGGCGTCCATCACTTGAATCTGTTCTCGCAGCCCAAGGTTCACACCACCATTAGAAACTGGCTGTCGTCGCCCTGAACGACAGGGGTTTTGTGTGAGGTTGTAAGCGGTTTACACTCATCAATCGCCGCATTCTCCCCTGAAGAAGAGATGCTTCGTCTGCTGAGCGGATATTGGTCCTCACAGTGTCTGTACGTGATGGCCGAGCTTCGCATCGCCGACCTGCTGGCAGACGGTCCGAAGACCGCCGACGTGCTGGCGGAGGAGACTCAGTGCCATGCCGGCTCTCTCTTCCGTCTGCTGCGGGCCCTGGCGTGCACTGGCATTTTGCGTGAAGTCGAGCCGAGCCGATTCGCGTTGACGCCGCTCTCGGAGACATTGCGGTCGGACCGTCTCGATTCCCTCGGACCCGTGGCGCGCCTCGGCGGTCACCCCCTGCACTGGCAGGCCTGGGGCCAACTGCTCAATAGCGTTCGCACTGGCCACGCTGCCTTCGATACCGCAAATGGGAAGGGATTTTTCGGGAATCTTGCCGACGACCCCGAGATGTCGGCCGTGTTCCAGGGCGTCCAGCAGCGGCTTTCGGTCCTCGACCGGGCGGTCGTCGCAACCGTAGATCTCGGGCTGTTCGATCGAATTGTCGATGTCGGGGGCGGAACGGGGGCGCTGGCACGCGAGATCGCGAGCGCGTACCCACGAGCCTCAGTCGCCGTCTTCGACCTCGATCACGTTCTTGCGACGGTTCCCGCAGACGCCCGTGTAGATCTCGTGCCTGGAGATTTCTTCGAGTGCGTTCCTCCCGGAGCGGCGTACATCCTGAAGTTCGTGTTGCATGACTGGGACGACGATCGCGCTGTGCGCATTCTTCGCAACTGCGGTGACGCGATGGCTCAGGACGGCCGGGTGTTCGTCATCGAGGCCGTTGTCCCCGACGACGATGCGCCGTCAGCCGCGAAGACGCACGACATCAACATGCTCGTCCTCACTGGAGGTCGCGAGCGCACCCTCGGAGAGTATCGTTCGCTGCTGTCGGCCGCGGGACTCGACTTCCTGCACGCGACTCCCGTTGGATTCGACGTGAGCGTGCTTGTCGCAAAGACGTCGCCTTGAGCGCGCCCGGACGAACGGCCGTCGATCATAGGGGTTCGAAATCGCCGGGCTTCGGGAGACGAGGCGTGAGAATCGTCGTCGTTGGCGCCGGCCCGACGGGCACGTAAGGCGGGGCGAACGACACCAATGATCCCGTGCCGAAAGTCACTCCTCCCGAGATGGCGTCGAGCTGCTGGTCTTTCAGCGCGCCATCTTCAGGCGGAAGCTCTCGCACTTCGACGGGGCCCTCCGCAGCCTTGCGATGTGCCTCCCAGAATTCGGAGAAACGTTTGCCGGTGAGCTCGGCCCGCATGATGTCGTCCAGCTCGACGTGCATCTCGTCGAGTGCCTGAAGCGGGTTTTGCTCCAGCAACTCGCGAAACGCAGGATCGGAGGCCACCCTTTCCAACGCCGGCTTCAGCAGTTTGATGCTTTTCTCGTAGATTTCCCGTTCGTCATGACTCATGAACGAACTCCTTCCAGTCTGAAGGGCATGCCCCGCGAAGGCTTCGCGATGGCACGCAGGTTTGACAACCCCGAATCCTCAACGTCGAGCGTCTCCCTCGGAAAGTTGCTGGCGATGGGAGTCGGAAAGTGGTGGACGATGGCCGGCCGTTGCTGCCCGGGCAGTCCGGACAGCCACCGGAGCTGATCGGTCATGTCGGCGATCTCGTAGATCTCAGTGGGGTCGAGACGGCACGAGGTCCTGAACAGATAAAGGTCCCGGAAAAAACCAAAGTTATCGTACATGGACTCGTGGACCAGCTGCGCACGGCGCGCGTCCTCCCAGATCCGCGACCCGGGGATCTGCCGGTACCACTGCATCATGATGTGGACGCCGTAGTCAGCGAACAGATGAGTGGCGAACCGGATTGTCTTCTCGACCTCGCGCCTGGTCTCCCACGGAAGGCCGAGGATGAAGGAGAAATCCGCCCGGGCCGCGATGCCGTGCTCGGATAGCACGCGCGCGGCGCCTTCGAGCGTCTCGCAGGTCGTTCCTTTGCCCACTTCTCTCAGGCCCTCATCGTAGCCGCACTCCGCGCCGACGAGCAGACCGGCCGTATACGGTGCGATGCCGGCGACGAATTCTGGATGAAGCAGATCTTGCGCGCGCGAGTCGAACAGGAGCCTGGGAGTCAGACCACGCTGGCGAATCAGGCGGGCGATCGCGGTCGCTCGCGCCGGGTTCATCGAGAACTCGTCATCCACGATGTGGACGCATCCGGAGCTCGTGCGATCGAGTTGTGCGAGGAGCTGCTCGAGGTGATCGACCGTCCGTTCGGGTGAAAGTGCCCGCCATGTTTTGCGATAGGGTGTGCTGCAGAACGAGCAATCGAAGGCGCATCCTCGCGACGACTCCATCCCCAGGCACTTGTACGACGCGGGAGCCAGGCGTCCGAAATCGGGAAGCGGTATCGTCTCGAGCTCGCCGGGGCTGAGCTTCGGATGAATATGGTTTCGGACGAGACCTCGCGCCGGGTTTGTCCACGAAAGATTCGGGACCTCCGTCATGTCGAGACGTCCTTCGAGGGCGTCGCAAAGCCGCCCAAGAGCCACTTCGCCCTCCCCGCGCACGACGAACTGCACCGGAAAAGTCGCCAGCACGTAGCGGTCGAAAAGCGTCGGGTGGATGCCGCCGCAGACGATTGGCACGTCCGGTCGACGATCGCGCACCTGCCGGATGACGTCGACCGCGGTCGGCCACGCCATCGAAGTGGACCCGATTCCAACAAGGTCCGCTGTCGCCAAATCGTGATCGAACGACTCCAGGCTTCGCGTGCCATGAAGAATCAGATCTGCGATGACAACGTCATGCCCTTTTCTTTCGAGGACGGCCCCCAGACTGTAAATGCCCAGAGGCGGACACTCCCGGAGGGCGTCTACGCCGACGACTCGAAGGCGCCGGTCGACGACATCCATAATCGGCGGGGCAATGAGGAGGACTTTCACGAGATGCGCGGAATCCTAGTGTCTTCTCCACGCGGTTCGCAACACAATTACGTGAGGCGAATTGAATCCTGCAACGATGGTGTCACACCTTCCGTTGACCGACGAACAGCACGCGAGCTTTGATAGACGCGGGTGGCTTGTGTTGCGAGACGTCGTCCCGGCGAGTCGCATTCCAGGCCTGAATGCCGAATTCGACCGGCTGATGGCGCCCGTGAGCGAGCTGTCTGATAGTGGGCAGGGTGTCCTGTTGTTGCCGGGCGCGTGTTCCGAACATGACGCTCTGCTCCAACACCTATACGACGGAGTGGCGCAAGCTGTCGCCCGTCTGCTGGGTGCCCGCCGCGTGCGACTGCTGCAGGAGTCACTGCTGCTGAAACCCTCGCAGAGTAACGGCATCGTCGCTCTGCATCAGGACTACACGTATACCGGTTTCCTGAATCCCCCGGCGATGGTTTCCATTGGACTGGCTCTCACGGATGCGTCAATCGAGAACGGCTGTCTCTACGTTGTCGACGAAAGCCATACATGGGGTTTGATTGGAGCCTTTGACACATCCGCTCACGAGCTTCGGAGCGGCCCTGACACCGCGCTGTCGCCCTCACAGTTGAGACACATCGATCAGGCGACGCTGCCGTTGGAGGTTCGCGCCGGTGACGTGACGATCCACCACTGCCTGACATTGCACGGCAGCTATCGCAACCTGAGCCTTCAGCCACGAAAAGCCGTCGTCGCTCACGTCTTCGACGGCGATTGTACGGTTGTTCCCGGCCGGTTGCCGCGGCACGCGGCAGACCGGTTCACGATCGATGATCAAGGCCACCTTGGGCCGGCGTTCCACACCCTCTACGCTGCCGACGTGTAACCAGGGACTACGCGACGTAGAAGTCGTGACGGAACCGTTGCACTCTGGAAGGATAACGAGTCGCCCACCGGGCATTGACCTCGTGGTTCCATGCGACAAAGCTGCGCAGTTCGTCTTCACGACCGGCCCACGATGCGCTTGGCAGGACGTCGGTGGCCAGGGCGTGGTGATCACCTCGTTCTCTCCACCAACCCGGATGGCGAATCTGCGTTCCATAGGTCCGCGCGTTCTGTTCCATCTGCGTGAATGCCTGCGTGCCCGGGAGAATGAAGAAGCTCTGGCACGAAAGCCAGCCGCTCGTCGGTCCGTTCACGGCGAGCCTGTCGATGAAGTCTTGGGTTTCTCGCGTCGTTTCGGGGGTCTCGCCGGGAAAGTTGAAAACGATGTAAATGCCGTGGGCGAGTCCGATGCGATTGGCATGCTCGAGCACTTCGCGGGAGCGGGCGAGGTAGAGTTGGGGATTCCCTGCTTTCTCCATGCGCGCAACCATTGCCTCGCTGGCGGTGTCGAGGCCGAAATCCAGCATGAAGTTGCAGCGCTTGAAACGATCCAGAAGCGCCGGAGTCATGAGGTCCGCGCGCGTCTCCGCCCAGAACATCACCGGTAGATCCCGTTCCAGGACTCCGTCCAGAAAGCTCTCCGTCCACTGGCGATTCACGCCGAACAGCGGGTCCGAGAACGCGATGACGCGAGGCTTGCGTGTACGCACAAGACTCTCGGTGATCGCCAACGCATCGTTGACGGCATAGCCGGAATAGACCGGGCCGCGCTGGGGCTCGACGCAGTACCGGCACTTGAAAGGGCAGCCGCGGCTCATGCCAGCCCAGATCGCGCGATCGTGCCCGTTCCACTCACAGTAATTGGCCCAGTCGATGTCGTCGGGATTGGATTGCCGGAAGACCGCACCTTCGATGATGGTCATCCGCGGCGGCCGTGATGGCCACCGGGTGCACATGTCTCGCAAGGCCTGTTCGCCGTCGCCGCGCACGAGCCAGTCACAGGTGGTGTCGTTGAAATCTTCTGGCGCAGCCGTCGGGTGATGCCCGCCAACGGCAATTGGCACATGCGGCGCCATGCGACGTACCCGCTCGGCGGTCGCGACTGCTCCTGGATAGTGGAGGCTGGTCCAGCAGGAAATCCCCACGAGGCCGACCGAGTCCGTCACGGCCTCCCCCAAACGGTCCCACGCGTCTCCGTCGTCGCCGGCGGCCGTGTCCAGCTCCAGAACCCGCACGTCGGCGAGATCGCGTACGTATCCCGCCAGGCTGGCGATGTGTGGTTTGTTGGCGATTCGATTCGCCCACCACGTCTTCGCGTGGAGCACCGGCGGGCAGATCAGAAGGAGCGTTTGCCGAGCCATCGCGGAGCCGAGATTATACCCAGCCCAGCCGCGTCGCTCTGGAGCGGAGTTCTCGTGCTAGCCTTGTCGCTTTCGATGCGAGCGTACATCTCGCAATTCGACGGCCGCACGCCCCAAGACGCGCTTCCGCTGGCTGCAGGCTTGATTGCCGCGGCGTCACGGGCGGACCCTGCGCTTCATGACCGCCTCGAGCTCACCATCGACGTCGAACGCCTCGACCCGGACCAGGTAGTTGCGTCCTATCAGCGTCCAGACGTTCTCGGCTATTCGTGCTACACGTGGAATGCCGCGTACTCGCTTGAAGTCGCGCGACGCGCGAAGGCGCGGTACGCCGATGCGTGGACGGTATTGGGCGGACCGTCCGTGCCCCGGCGGCCCGAGGCCGTCGCTCGGTTCTTTGACGCCCACCCGTACGTAGACATCCTCGTGTTCGGTGAGGGTGAACTGACGTTTCGCGACATCCTGCGAGCGCGCGCCTCGGGTGGCGGCCTCGAGGCCATCCCTGGTCTGGCCTTTCGTTCGGTCGAGGCTCCCGAGCAACATGTGCGTACTCTCCCGCGTCCGCGTCTCGCAGACTTCCGCGAGACAGCCTCGCCATTTATGGACGGCACGTTCGACGACCTTCACGATCGCTACCGAGGCAAACTCAGCATGGCCATCGTCGAAACCAATCGAGGCTGCCCTTTTGCCTGCACGTTCTGCGACTGGGGGCAGGCGGTAGCCAGCCGCATCTACGAGCTGCCGCTCGACCGCGTACACGCGGACCTCGAGTGGATCGCCACGCGACAACTTCCCTACATCTATCTCATCGACGCCAATTTCGGCATCCGCCCGCGCGACATCGAGATCGTGCGCTATCTGGCCGGAATCAAAACCATCACAGGGTTTCCGAAGTTCTGTCACTTCCACCTCACCAAGAACGCAGACCGGCGTAATCTCGCCACCGTCGAGACCCTGGCGGAGGCCGGCATCGGTTGCCACGTCGCGTTGTCGATGCAGGACTTCGACGACACGGTGCTCGAAGCCATCAAGCGCGGCAATATCAGCCTCGAGCGCTCGCTGTCACTGCGCCGGATTGCAAACCAACAGGGCATTCCCACGTTCAACGAGATCCTGCTGGGCCTGCCGGCGCAGACCTATGACTCGTTTCGCATGAGCGTCACCAAGGCCGTGACGCCTTTCCCGGGCGACTCCTTCTATCTTTATTTGGCACGTCTGTTGGAGAACGCCGAGCTCTCCGACCCGGAGTCGCGGCAGCGCTACGGATTGGTTACGCGGCATTGTCCGGTGGGCGACCGGCACGGCGCGAACGAGGCACTGTTTGTGCCCGAATACGAAGAAATCGTCGTGGGATCTGCCGCGATGCCAATTGCCGACTGGCAGCGCGCGTTCAAGTACGGTCAGCTGCTGAGTGCTGTCTACAACCTGCGCCTGTTGGACGTGGTTATTCAATATCTCCAACGGACGCTCGACGCATCTCTGGAGTGTTGGCTGGAGGCTCTGCGCGACACCATGCAACGCTCGCCGAGAGGAAGCGCACTGGGGCAGATCGATGCCATTCTGGATCGCTACGTCGAGAGCATTCTGGCCGGCGGGCCGCTGGTTCTTCCGGACGAGCACGACACGAGCCACGTTTGGGCGGTGGAGGATGCGATCTTCGCGGCCGTGGTCCGCAGTCAGGGCGCCTTCTTTGAGGCGGTCGCTGCGACAACAAAGACCCATCTCAGCGCATGCGGAATCGTGTTCCGGCCCGCTGTGATCGATGAGCTTCTGCGTTTCCAGGAGTTACTGACGCCTCGCTTCGATCGTCGCCAGGTTGAATCGGCTTGCTTCCAGCACGACTGGCTGGCCTATCGGTACGCCATGGGCCAGTCAGAACGGCCGTTGCTCGACAATTCGCCGGTCGTCTTGACTCATGTTCCGCCGAGTACGGTTCGCCAGAGCCCTGGCTGGACGTCCTTTCTCGTGGCTCAGCTCGCAGCGCTTCACGCCAAAGTCGCCCAGACTGTCGTGGTTGTTGCGCCGGCTGCATTGCGCGCATCGGGATGACGGCGATCGCGGTTGCGCCGTTCCGCAGCATCGCTGATCCGCACGAGCCCCCGGAGGAACTCCGTGCTCGAGCCGAGCGTCATGGCTACTTGTTCTGCCCTGGGCTGGTGTCGTCACGCCTTGTCTATGAGCTGCGCGACGCAGTCCTGGCTCTCGCACGAGACCTCAAGTGGCTCAATCCGGATGAGCCGTGGCAGTCTGGCCGATCCCTGCCCGGCATCGCGCTCGGCGCCTACGACGATCCGCGATGGGTAGCTTTCCTTCGGGTGATGTTGTTCCATCCGTCGTTCGTGGCCATGCGAGTCGAGCCGCAGCTCATCGCGGTGCTCGGCGCGGTTTTCGGCGGATCTCCGGAATCGGACGCCGGCGACCTCCTGCGCGTCGTATCCGCTGATCGTTCTGAACACACGACGGTCGCGCACCAGGACCGCTTCTATCTCGCTGGAACGAGTGACCGCTGGACCGTCTGGATACCACTCGGCGACTGCCCGCTTGCGCTCGGCCCGCTGGCCCTCCAACCTGGCTCGCACGCTCAGGGGATCCAGCCACATCAAGGTCCTACCAACTGGCAAAAGGCCGTCGATATGCCCAGCGGCACCGTTTGGGCCGCGCAGGACCTCGCGGCCGGCGACGCAATCATCTTCCATTGGTTGACCGTCCACCGCGCCCTGCCAAACCAAGTCAGCGGAACCCTCCGTCTCTCGGCGACCTACCGGTATCGCGCGGCCGGAGCGACGTAGAAATGTCCCCGCGAAATCCGAAGGCAATCCCCAGCCCTTCCGAAGGACTTTCCGCCTTCCCATCGCCATAGTGAAGACGGCACGGTGGCCACGTCACTTCCCGCGGCAGCCGTGCCAGGAGGGTCATTCATGGATGCCGCTCAAATCTCCGCTCTCCGGGAACCTCGGCATACGGTGGTCCGGCCAAGTCTTGTCATCATCCCGGTTGCAGCCCTGCTGGCCACGGCGTTCTTCGTTGGCGTCGCGCTTCCGTATCTCGTCCTCGATCCGAAGGTCCTTGCGCGGTACGGATCGCGCGGTGGGTGGGTGCTGGTGCACATCGCCGCAGGCGCCGGGGCGCTGCTGACGGGTCCCGTGCAGTTGTGGCTGGGCGTCAGCCGCCGTGCCATGCGCGTGCACAGGCGGTTGGGACTGGCGTACGTCACGAGCGTGGGCATCAGCTCGGTCGCCGCCTTCTACCTGGCCACGCACACCAGCCTGGGATGGGTGTTCGGATTCGGCATCACGGGCCTTGGCATCGCCTGGCTGGTGACGACCACGCTGGCCGTCGCGGCGATTCGCAGGGGTTTCATCCAGCAACACAAGGAGTGGATGATTCGCAGTTACGTGGTGACGTTCGCGTTCGTCACATTCCGCGCGTCGTGGACTGCATTGCAAGCGGCCGGTATCGGCACGCAGCAAGAGCAGCTTGCCGCCTCCAGTTGGTTCTGTTGGGCCGTGCCTCTCCTCGTCGTTGAAGTCGCGCTGCAGGGGCGGAAGATCTTCGGCAAGCGCGAATTAAGTGCTGGCGCACTCCGATGACGGC
>Ga0184624_10000461_pt1 | contig 10356 bp, 8 predicted proteins | sample PLM3_5_b1_FD_133157 | JGI IMG/M metagenome (GOLD analysis project Ga0184624, IMG submission 133157) | Groundwater sediment microbial communities from an aquifer in East River, Colorado, USA - PLM3_5_b1 | ecosystem: Environmental > Terrestrial > Soil > Riparian zone | place: USA: East River...
ATAGCAACAATACTTGATACACTTTGCCAATACATCTCAAGCGATGGGCATAACATGACTCATAAATACCAGTCCTTGAGCAACCGCGGCGGGTTTGGCGCTGCATTTACTTCTGTGTATGGGCAAAAAGAAAATTATTTTATCGATTATCTAAGTAGCGATGGTACTGAGAAAACAGCAACTATTCATTCCTATAATCCGAGAGCGGACAGCGCCAACCGTATAGCAATAGCTCGTTTTGCCAAAACAACCCGGGCAGAGAGAAAGAAGCAGATCACCCGGGCAACAAGAAGCCTGAGGGTCGATTCAACGAACAATGCCGCTTTTATGGATCTCGGTTCTTTTGGCCGAAATTTAAAACTTAAATCGTTCTTTAGGACTTCTTTCAAAGAGATGCAGCGTAAAGGAACAAAAAACCTTGTCGTTGATGTTCGTGGAAATGGCGGAGGTAGCGTTACCAATTCTACATACTTAACCAAATTTATTGCTGATAGAAAATTTAAAGTGGCAGATTCACTTTATGCAAATACAAGGAACAGCCGCTATAAAAAATATATCGAAGGCTATTTCTTTAACCGCTTTTTTATGTTGTTTGTAACAGCAAAAAAGAAAGATGGAAAATATCATTTCGGTTATTTTGAAAGGCATTATTTCAATCCTAAAAAGAAGGATCATTTTGATGGCAATGTGTATATTTTAACAGGAGGAAATTCTTTTTCAGCGACCACTTTATTTACACAAACTATAAAACCTCAGGATAATGTTTTTGTTGTTGGGGAAGAAACGGGTGGTGGCGCCTATGGAAATACAGCGTGGTTGATACCTGATCTTACTTTACCTGAAACCGGTATTCGTTTTCGGCTTCCTTTATTTCGCTTAGTAATTGATAAAAATATTCCGAAGGATGGTCGTGGTGTTCAGCCAGAAGTGGTCGCATTGCCAACAACCGACGCAATACGACGTGGCGCAGATTATAAAATGGATAAAGTAATGGAGCTGATCAAATCACATCAATAACATTCATATCGTTATCGAATACAACAAAAGAGGCTTCATAATTTCTTTCGATCAACCCGGTTTTATCATCAATTCCTAAAATTCTTGCAGGATATAATGAAGCCATTCTCAAAGCTTCTTCAATATTTATTCCAACATGATCAACACAATTCTTTACAGCCTTCATCATCGTTAATGCTGAACCGGATAAAGTTCCATTTGGTAAAACATACCTGTCATTTTCAAAAACATGTTGATAGGGACCATCCGTTGTTGCAGAAACCGCATCAGTGATCAGCCAAATTCTTTCTCCTAAAATTCTTTTACTGATCTTGATGGCAGTATAATCAACATGAACGCCATCAGCAACTAAACTGCAGCAAACAGAAGGATGATCATAAATAGCACCCACCATTCCCGGCTCCCGACTTTGAAACTGTGACATAGCATTGAACAAATGTGTAACTATGTTTATTTTCTCAAGGCCTTTCATTGCTTGCTTATAGGTTGCATTCGTATGCCCTGCTGAAACAATTATTCCATTCGATTGCAGGTAATCGACAATTTCTTCATCCACCATTTCGGGTGCAAGAGTTATCATTTTTACAACCCCGTCTGCCTCATCAATAAGTTTCTTCGCTTCGTCCAATGTTGGTTTATGAATATATTCAAGAATATGAGCCCCTCTTTTTTCAGGATTGATCCAGGGACCTTCCAAATGAAGACCGGGCATTCCTTTTCCGCCTTCATTTAAATATTGTTTTGCAATTGTAATGGCTTTGCTAAAGACTTCTGAAGAATTTGTTGCCGCTGTCAATAAAAATTTTGAGGCGCCTCCCTTCAAACAATATTTATAAGTGGCTTCAATTGCCCCGATAGAAGGATCGGCAGAAAATAAAAATCCATTTCCTCCGTATATCTGCAGATCAATAAGGGCCGGTGCGATATTATTTCCTCCAAGATCTCTTAACTCATAATCATCGGGAATATCTGTATCGTACACAAATCCAACAATGACGCCATCATTGATAAGAATTGCACTTCCGGAAAGAATTTCTTTCCCTGTATAAATAGTTGCGTTAGTTAATACTTGTTTCATTATGGTTGTATCATAAAATTATCGCCGTCTTTCCAGAATGGAAGTTTGGTTCTTACTTCATCCAGTTTTTCTTTATGAAGTGTTACAGTAAATATATCTTCTTCATGTGCTTTTGTATATAATACTTCTCCCATCGGATCAATAACCATACTATCGCCGCTATGGTAGATATTGTTTCCGTCATAGCCCACACGATTTATTCCCACAACATAACATTGATTTTCGATTGCTCTTGCCTGAAGTAAAGTTTTCCATGCATGGTTTCTTCTTTCGGGCCAATTGGCAACATAGATCAACAGATCATATTCAGGTCCATCTTCCTGCATTTGCTGTCTTGCCCAAACAGGAAAACGCAGGTCATAACAAACCAGCAAATTGATCTTCCATCCTTTTACTGAAGCGATCAATCTTTTTGTGCCAGGGGTAAATTCATTGTCTTCTCCTGCATAACCAAACAAATGTCTTTTATCATAAATACCTATTTGACCATTTGGCAACATCCAGATCAACCTGTTAAAATAATTGTCATTTTCCTTTATGATAACACTACCGGTGAGAATAACTTTTTTTTCTGCAGCAATTCTTTTCATCCACTTTACTGTTTCGTCATCCATTGTCTCAGCAAGCTCTTTTGGTTTCATGCTAAATCCGGTACTGAATGTTTCGGGAATAATAGTGATCTCTGTTTTATCAGTAATGCTATTGATCTTTTCTTCAAACATTTTTCGATTAGCAGCCGCATCTTCCCAATGAAGTTGTGTTTGAATTCCTGTAATGGTGAGGGTTGACATGCTGTAAAGTTATTCAGTTAGTCCATCCATGGCGTAAAATAATAAATCAATTCGTCCACCCATCACATTAACCTTTCTATCTCCCGGCATTTCTGTATTTTTCCGCCTTAAATATGTTCTTATGCTGTTTAAAAAAGATGCAAAAAAACTAAGCGTTTTCATCCTTGTTCAATTTGTTTTTATTCTCCTATTTGCGCAACCTGGCGTACCCATAACCAAATGGACCTCTGATGGCAGCTCCTATTATGCGGTTGAAAAAAAGGAAATAGTGAAGATCGAATTGCCCTCACAGAATAAAACAGTTTTCATAAGCCGCAAACAATTGATCACGAAAAATGCTGATACATTAAGTCCGGCCAGTTTTCAACTTTCTCCCGACGGAAAACTGGCATTGATCTATACCAATACTCAAAAAGTGTGGCGCTATAGAACCCGCGGTGATTATTGGTTATTGAATTTAACAACCGGCGATCTGAAACAAATAGGGAAGGGACGGCCGGCGGCATCGCTGCAGTTTGCAAAATTTTCTCCGGACAATAAAAAAGTTGCGTATGTAAGCGAAAGGAATATTTATTCAGAAGATCTTGCTACGGGTACCATAAAAAAACTTACCAGTGATAACGGAACAAAAAAATTAATTAACGGAACTTTTGATTGGGTTTATGAAGAAGAGTTTTCCTGTCGCGATGGTTTTCGCTGGGGGCCTGACAGCAAGAGCATTGCTTACTGGCAGATCGATGCAAATAAGATCCGTGATTATTATATGCTGAATACAACTGATTCTGCTTATAGCAAAGTAATTCCTGTTGAATATCCAAAAGTTGGCGAACCGCCTTCTCCAGCACGTATAGGCGTAGTCAACATTACAACCGCACAAACAAAATGGATGAAAGTTCCGGGTGAGCCGGATCAGAATTATTTGATAAGAATGGAATGGGCCGGTACCGGTGAAATTGTTTTACAACAACTCAACCGCAAGCAAAATGAAAGCAAATTGATGCTTTGTAATACAAATACCGGTGATACAAAAGTTATTTATTCGGAAACCGATAACGCATGGGTGGCAACGATCAATGAATGGAGAAGCGAAGTCAGGGGTTGGGATTGGATCTCAAACCGAAATGAATTCCTTTGGCTCAGTGAAAAAGATGGTTGGCGGCATTTATACCGGGTAAGTAAAGATGGAAAAAAAGAAACATTGATCACAAAGGGAAATTATGATGTGATCGATCTGCTTAATATTGATGAGAAGAACGGGCTTGTCTATTTCTATGCATCTCCATCCAATGCCACACAGCGCTTTTTATATGCTGCAAGATTAGATGGCAATTCCCCCGCAGAAAGAATGTCACCTCCGGGCGAAGAAGGAACACATACTTATGAGATCTCTCCCAATGGAAAATTTGCCCGTCATAGCTTTTCAAATTATTACACGCCACCTTTGACCGAGTGGGTCACCCTTCCCAATCATATGCCATTTAAGGAAGGTGATGATATGGTGAAAAAAATAAAGAAAGAGAATAAAGAGAAAAGTAATATCGCTTTTTTCCAGGTGAAAACTGAAGAGGGTGTAACAATGGATGGATGGCGCATTTTGCCAAAGAATTTTGACAGCACAAAAAAATATCCTGTTGTTTTTTATGTTTATGGCGAACCTGCTGCCACAACTGTGGATGATAGTTATGGCGCAGCCGGTAATTTTTTATATGATGGCGATATGGCTGCTGATGGATATGTGCAGGTTTCATTGGATAACCGCGGCACGCCATCACCCAAAGGAAGAGAATGGAGAAAGTCCATCTACAAAAAAATTGGCCAGTTAAATATCAGGGACCAGGCACTTGGCGCTAAAGAAGTAATGAAATGGAATTTTATTGATACAACCCGTGTGGCAGTTTGGGGTTGGAGCGGTGGTGGTTCATCAACCCTGAACCTGATGTTCCAATATCCCGATGAATATCAAACAGGAATTTCTATTGCACCGGTTACAAGTTCTTTATTGTATGATAATATTTATACAGAAAGATATATGGGCTTACCACAGGAAAACACGAGTGATTATGAAAAAGGAGCCGCATTAACTCATGCAAAGAATTTAAAGGGAAACCTGCTATTCATGCATGGCACGGGCGATGACAATGTACACTATCAAAATATAGAAAAGCTCGTAAATGAATTGGTAAAAAATGGAAAAATGTTCCAGATGATGAGTTATCCAAATCGTACGCATAGTATCAGTGAGGGAGAGGGTACTTTCCAGCATCTTGGCAAGATGTATTCAAAATTTCTCAGGGAAAATTGCCCGCCCGGTGGAAGAACAGAAGAACAAGTAAAAGCATCACAGGCAGCACCAAAACCTTTTGTCCCTGTTCCTTAAAAATTATTTTTAAATAATAAAAGGCGCTAAGCGGCGCCTTTTTGTTTTTCAGCAAGTGCCTTGATCTCGATCGCCACGAGATTAGCTTCATATCCTTTGAGTAAAAGATGGTCCCTGGTCTTTGTCATTTTTACAAACAGGTTTGTTCCGGTTCCTTTTATAGAATTCCATCTTTTTACAGCCAGTTTATGAAGCGTTTCTTTGTATTTAAGATCATCTATTTCATCCAGTGCAGCAGCGATACAATAATAGCTGATCTGTTTATTTTTTAGTTCTGACCTGATCTTTATTCTGCCCCATTGCTTTATTCTGAATTTGCCGCCGGCGAATGCTTTTGCAAAACGTTCTTCATTAAGACAATTTTCCTCGATCAATTTTGATGTTAATTCTTCTACCTCGGACTTTCTTAAGCCAAAAGAATAGGCTTTGGTCTTTACCTCGCTATGGCAACGGTCCTGGTAAGCGCAATAGTGCTTTAGTTTCTGGTACGCCTGCTCTTTGGTCAATGATTTTTTTGGTAGCATTCTTTAGTTCCGGGCTCAAATGTAAGCCTCGTATCCTCTTGCTAATTAATAATCCACAGTGTTTTTATAATTATTGGCTATAATCCAAAAATCATTAGCTTCGCCCCAAACCAATTGCAAGATGAAATTTATTGTTTCCTCTTCGGCTTTACTGAAACAACTGCAGCATATTTCGGGTGTTATTAATGCAAACACGGTGTTGCCGATCCTTGAAGATTTTTTGTTTGAAGTAGAAAAAAATAAGCTGAGCGTAGTAGCGACAGATCTTGAAACTGTGATGCGCATTCAAATGGATATTGAAGCAAAAGACAGTGGTAAGGTTTGTATTCCTGCAAAGATCCTTTTGGATAGTTTGAAAAATATTCCGGATCAACCGCTGACATTTAATATAGATAAAAATTTCGGGATCGAGCTCACCAGTGATAACGGAAAGTATAAAGTGATGGGAGAGAACCCGGATAATTTTCCAAAAGAGCCTTCTGCTGATGATACTACTTCATTCAAAGCAACTTCATCTGCGCTGATCACGGCTATCAATAAAACGCTGTTTGCTGTGAGCAATGATGACCTGCGCCCCGCAATGACTGGTGTGTTTTTTGAATTGGATAAAAAAGGAATGCAATGCGTGGCTACTGATGCACATCGTTTGGTAAAATATAAAAGAACAGATGTAAGCTGTCCGAAGAGTGACAACTTTATAGTTCCCAAAAAGCCATTGACGCTTTTAAAATCTGCTTTACCCGCAAATGATGATGAAATTTCTATCAGCTATAACAGCAATCATTTTTTTGTAAAACATGGTACAACACAAATGAGTTGTCGCCTGATCGACGCCCGCTTCCCTGATTATAAAGTGGTGATCCCTTCTGACAACCCTTACAAGTTAGTGGTTAATAAAAATGACTTCCAGGGAGCTTTGCGCCGCGTCGCGATCTTCAGTAACAAAAGCACCAACCAGGTAGTGCTTAGCATAGCCGGTAGCGAGCTTGAATTGACTGCACAGGATGTTGATTTTAGTTTTGAAGGCGACGAAAGAATGAAATGCCGTTATGATGGGGAAGATCTTGCCATTGCATTCAATGCAAAATTTTTAATAGAAATGCTTAACGCTGCGGATAGCGATGATATAAAAATTGAACTATCCACTCCAACCAAAGCGGGAATTATAAAGCCTACCGAGCAGGAAGATGATGAGGAACTGATGATGCTGGTAATGCCGCTAATGCTGAATCAATAATTTTACCTATTTAAATACTTTTTAGCCCCGCATATGACGGGGCTTTTTTATTTTTATAGAATGAAGTTGGTTACAGTAAGAAGATTTGATGATTATATTTCTGCCCATTTAGTGATGGGTCGCCTAAAAGAAGAAGATATTGTTTGTCACTTAATGGACGAACACTCAATTACCATGGCTCCATTTCTTTCGACAATTTCTGGTGGCATAAAATTGATGGTTCCCGAGATACAGGAGAAGAGAGCAGTTGAATTATTAACACAATGGGATAATGAACAAGTTTCATGATATACTTATTCCTTCGTAACTTTTCTGCTAATAAACCTTCCTATGTGGAATGACATAAGAGACTATTTCGATACCCTGGAAAATCATCCTGTTCAGCGAATGATCTTTCTCGTAGGTGGACTTTTAATTTTCTGGATCCTCGAAGGCGCCATTCCGTTAATACAATTACGCTACAAAAAAAACAAGTTTCGTCATGCCGGTATAAACTTTGTTTTCACCGTTATTCATCTTATAATTCATACAGCTCTTGCAATATTAATTGTGATGTTAAGTGACTGGTGCAGGGATCGATCCTTTGGCATAGTTTACTGGACCCATGCAAATACAAGTATACTTTTCCCTATAATTATTGGTGTACTTGCCCTGGATTTTAGCAGTTGGTTGGTCCATTGGATAATGCATAAAGTAAGGCCCTTGTGGGGTTTTCATCTTATTCATCATACCGATAATACGGTTGATGTAACCACGGGCTTGAGACATCATCCCGGCGATAGCATTCTTAGGGGTATCTTTTTCCTATTATTGATCTTTGTGTCCGGTGCGCCCATGTATGCGGTCATGATCTATCAGACTTTATTAGTGCTTGCAACAGCTTTTACTCATGCGAATATCTCTTTACCAAAACCGGTAGATAAGCTCATCAGTTATATTTTAGTGTCCCCCAATATGCACAAGGTCCATCATCATTGGAAACAGCCCTATACCGATAGTAATTACGGAGGAGTTTTTTCAATATGGGATCGGTTATTCGGAACTTATAGAACACTCGATCCGAAAGAGATCCGTTATGGTCTTGACCGTTATTACCCCAATGAGAAAGACGAAGATCTTGTTGCTTTATTAAAAAAACCATTTCAAAAACTTGATGGTTGATTGCTTTTGCTAACTTTCCCCAATGAATATTGTTGCCGTAATTCCTGCCCGCTATGCAGCCACCCGTTTTCCGGGTAAGCTCATGCAAATGCTGGGGACGAAAACGATCATTCGTCATGTGTATGATAATACGGTGGCAACTGGTTTGTTCAAAGATGTTTTCATTGTGACCGATAGCGACATTATTTTCAAAGAAATAAAAGAAAATGGTGGCAAAGTGATCATGAGTAAAAAGGAACATGAAAGTGGCAGCGATAGAATTGCTGAGGCTGTTGCCGAAATGAATGTTGATATAATTATAAACGTACAAGGTGATGAGCCTTTTATAAAAAAAGAACCGCTGGAAAAATTAGTTCGTCTTTTTGATGACCAAAACGTACAGGTTGCTTCGTTGATGAGAAAAATTTCAAAAGAAGAAGCCGGCAATCCCAATAATGTAAAAGTTGTGACAGATAGATCAGGCCAAGCTCTTTATTTCAGCAGAAGCATTATTCCCTATCAAAGAGATGAAAGAACAAGTGCTGGCTATTTTTTACATGTAGGTGTTTATGCGTATAAGAAAGATGTGTTGATGAGTTTTACCAAATGGCCACAATCATCATTGGAAAAAATTGAAAAGCTTGAACAGCTTCGTTATTTGGAAAATGGCATTAAAATAAAAATGGCCGAAACTGATTACAACAATATTGCGATTGATACACCGGAAGATCTTGAAAGGGCAAAATTGCTTTTGTGATCTAATTATCCTTCTTATTTAATTCCGCCAATATTTCACTTTGTTTATCCCTTATTTCTGCCAGCTTTAATTTATTTGCAGTATTATTCTCCTGCACTAGTTGTTTTATAATCACTACCTGTTCTTTTCGTGCATCCAATAATTGATCTAGTAAATCGATGTCTTTTTTTGCCGACTCTGATACATTGTAGCTTTTCATGGCTGCTACAACGGATGTTGCTTTGTCAAATTCCAGTTTAATATTTTCTTCATTTACTGTGAGCCAATCTTTATATCCATCTATCCCATCGTTAAACATCTTAACTATCTTTTCATCGCTTTGTACATACTCTTTATACTTTTCATAAAATTTTTCTCCATCCGGAAATTTTGCATCTTTTAAATAATTTATTTCTGCTTCACGTCTTTCTTCTCCTATTTTATTTTCCGGGCTGTTTAGATACATCCAGGCAGACAAAACGGCACCGGCAATTATCGCTAACAAAGCAAAATTACTTTTAGCTCCATCGTCTTCCTTCTTTAATAATGGATAAAAAACAAACCCAATGATCAAACCGCTCACTAACCCACCGATATGTGCAGCATTGTCAACGCCAGCCGTTGTACCATAGATCAAATTAAACACAACAAAAACGCCAATACTTTGCAACAATGACGATCTCGTTTGTTTTGGAATAAGATTGGTAAAAAGCAAAGCAAGAAAAACACCATACAAACCAAAGATGGCACCTGAAGCACCGGCACTATTAACACCTTCACTATGCCACCAAAGACTGGCAAGACTGGCAAAAACTCCCGTTGCTAAATATGCAGCTACATATTTTGTTTTTCCAAGCATCGGTTCAAGATATACTCCAGCCATATACAAGGCATAAGTATTCATTACAAGATGAAAAATGCCGAAATGAATAAAAACACTCGTGATCAATCTCCACCAGTCGCCGGATAATGTGAGGGTCGAATAATTACTTCCCCAATCGATATGCACCATTGCATTTACGCCAAATATTCCGGCTCCGTCAATTGCCATTAAAATAAATACAACAACATTTATTGTTATAATGCCATAGGTCACATATAAATTAGTCCCGGAACGTTTCATCACCTTATCAATTTCTTCTGCTTGCTTTGCTTCTTCATTTACCGTTTGAACAGTTTGTGTTCTTAAGTTTTCGATTGCCGTTGCCCATCCTGGTTTTGGCCCAGATGATCTTACTTTTTCAAATGCTTCCATGAAATCACTGATGTGTTTTTTATTTTTACCCGTCACATCAAAAGTTTCGTTGTGAACCAAATTGCTTGTAACCGACATTATTTCGCCGTTTGCTTCTACTAATATTTCGTCATCGTATTTTTTCCAACTGCGGGGTGTATATCCGACGATCGCATGGGGGCCAGCATATTTTGGCGTCCAGCCAAGCTCCAAAAAAGTTCC
>Ga0184624_10000462_pt1 | contig 10340 bp, 8 predicted proteins | sample PLM3_5_b1_FD_133157 | JGI IMG/M metagenome (GOLD analysis project Ga0184624, IMG submission 133157) | Groundwater sediment microbial communities from an aquifer in East River, Colorado, USA - PLM3_5_b1 | ecosystem: Environmental > Terrestrial > Soil > Riparian zone | place: USA: East River...
ATCAGCAGCGCCGCCATCGCGACGAAGATGACGAAGCGGACCGCCTCGGCCTCGGGGTCGATGACGCTGGTCAGCCACGAGTAGCCGACCCAGGCCCACCAGAGGACGCCGAGGATCAGCAGCCCCTGGGCCAGGCCCGACCAGGTCTGGTCGTGGGACATCAGCGCCGTGCACTGGGTGATCGCGAGGACGAAGACGAGGTCGAAGAAGAGCTCCAGCGGCGTCACCCGCTCGCCCTCGCGGCGGACGGCGCTGAGGCGATGGCGCGTTTCCGGGGAGCCCTCCACGGCGCCCATCCTTGCACCCGTCAAAGATCGGTTAGCGTGGCCGGGGATGGAGAGCAGGAAACGGGTGGCAGTGGTGACGGGAGCCTCGACGGGGATCGGCAAGGCGACGGCGGTGCGGCTTGCGCGCGAGCCGGGGACCGAGCTCGTCCTCGTCGCCCGCCGCGAGGAGCTGCTGCGCGAGCTGGCCGAGTCGCTGCCTTGCCGCGCCACCTATGTCGCGGTGGATCTCACCGACGCGGAGGCGCCGCAGCGGGTCCGCTCCCACCTCGAGACCGAGCACGGCGGCGCCCTGCACCTGCTCGTCAACAACGCCGGCGCCTCCTGGCGCGCCAGCTTCGCCGAGGGCGGCTACGAGAACGTCCGCCGCCACATGGAGCTCAACTTCGACGCGGTGGTGCGGCTGACCGAGGCGCTGCTGCCGCTCCTGCGCGCCTCGGCACCGAGCGCGATCGTCAACGTCGCCAGCACCGCCGGCCGGGTCGCCCGCGCCCGGACCGGCTCCTACAGCGCCAGCAAGTTCGCGCTGATCGGCTGGACCGACGCGCTCCACGCGGAGGAGAAGCCGAACCGGGTCCACGTCGGCATGGTGCTTCCCGGCTTCATCAAGACCGAGGGCTTCCCGGCGACCGAGCTGCGCGAGAAGGCGATCACCCGCTGGATCGTCTCGAAGCCGGAGAAGGTCGCCGAGGCGATTTACGAGTGCGGACCCGGCGGCAGGGCCGAGCGCTACGTGCCGCGGCCCTACGGGCTCGCCGCCGCCCTGCGGATCCTCACCCCGTCCCTGGTCCGACGCGTCCTCGGCGGCGGCGCGGCCTCGAACCTGACCACCAGCACCGCCGGCGACCGCGAAAAGAGCTCGGACCCGGGCTGATGCCGCTCTACGCCGACGTCATCGTCGCGCTGGCCCTCGTCGCCGTCGCGGTCGTCGCGACGATCTCGACGAGGAAGGTCCGCCAGGTCAACCGCCGCTTCCGCATGCTCGACGAGATCTCCCGGGTCGCCGACGGGGGCAGCACCCTGGACGAGACGCTGGAGGCGATCGTCGGGATCATCGTTCCCGAGCTGGGGGACATCTGCGCGATCGACGTGATCGAGGACGACCGGGTGCGCCGGGCGGCGCTGCGGGTCGACGGCCCCGATGCCGAGGAGATCTCCGCCCGCCTGCGCGAGCGCGGCCCGCGCCTGCAGGAGCAGGTCGCGAGCGACGCCAGCCGGGGGCGGCAGGAGCCGCTCCTCTTCGAGCTGCGCAGCGAGGAGGATCTGCGCGAGTTCGCCTCCGACGACGAGGACCTCGCCTTCCTCCGCAGCCTCGGCATCCGCTCAGGGGTGACGGTGGAGCTGCGCGCGCGGGGTCGGCCGACGGGCGTGCTGACGATCAGCGTCGGACCCTCCGGGCGCAGCTTCGACGAGGGCGACGTCCACTTCACCACCATCCTCGCCGGCCGGGTCGCCCTCGCCCTCGACAATGCCGGCCTCTTCCACGACCTCGAGCGCTCCGAGGGCGAACGCGCAGAGATCGCGGAGACGCTCCAGCGCGGCCTGCTGCCGCCGCCGCTGCCACACATCCCCGGCTGGTCGGTGGCGGCGACCTACCGTCCGGCGGGCGCCGAGAACGAGCTCGGCGGCGACTTCTACGACGCCTTCCGCATCGCCGGCGGCTGGATGGTGGTGATCGGCGACGTCACCGGGCGCGGCGCCAAAGCGGCCGCCGTCACCGCCCACGCCCGCTACACCCTGCGCACCGCTGCGGCCCTGACGGGAGACCCGGTGATCGCTCTTCGCACCCTCAACCGCGAGCTGCTCGCCAGGCGCGGCACCGACCTCTGCAGCGTCGCTGCGATGGCTGTCTCCGAAGATCCGGCCGAGCCGGTGCGGCTGGCGGTCGCCGGCCACCCGCCGCCGCTCCTGGTTAACGGCGAGGAGATCACCGAAGCGGGGGAGGCGGGTCCCGTCCTCGGGGCCTTCGAGGAGGAGAGCTGGGCCCTCGTCGCCACCGCGGTCGAGGCGGGCCAGCAGCTGGTCGTCGTCACCGACGGCGTCACCGAGTCGATGGGCGCGGGGGAACGCTTCGGCGAGGAGCGGTTGCGCGCCCAGCTGGTCCGCGAGAGCAGCCCCGCGATCGCCGCCCAGCGAATCGAGGGCGCCCTGCACGAGTTCGCGGGCGGGACGCTGGAGGACGACGCCGCGATCATCGCAATCGCCCCCGCCACCGCCGACATCCAGCCGGCACCGGAGCAGGAGCGAGCGCTCGTCGAGAGGCTCTACGAAGCCTTCAACCACCGCGATCCCGAGGAGATCGTCGCCCTCTGCGACCCGGCGATGGAGTTCTTCCCGGTCGGCACCGCCGAGGAGATCGGCCGCGACGCCCCCTACACCGGCCCCGAGGGCCTCAGCGAGTACCTCGGCGACGTCGAGCGCGTCTGGGACGAGCTCCAGATCACCCCCAGCGTCGTCGAGAGCCGCGGCGGCTCCCTCCTGGTCCGCGGCCGCGCCTACGCCCGCAGCCGCCCACTGGGCATCCGCGACGTCCCCGTCGCCTGGATCTGGGACGTAGAAGACGGACGCTTCATCCGCGGCGAGGTCTTCCGCGACTCCGAGGAAGCCCTCCGGCGACTCGCGCCCTCGCCTTGAGCACCCTTCCACCAACCCCCTACTAGGATTCGCCGCCGTGACTATCTCTACGAACCAGTTCAAGAACGGCACCCATATCGAGATCGACGGCAAGATCTGGAAGATCCTCGAGTTCCAGCATGTGAAGCCCGGCAAGGGCGGCGCCTTCGTGCGGACGAAGCTGCGGCGGATCGAGGACGGCTCGGTGATCGACAAAACCTTCAGGGCGGGGGAGAAGTTCCGCCCGGTCCGGACCGAATCGAAAAAGATGCAGTACCTCTACGACTCCGGCGAGGCCGCGGTCTTCATGGACTCGACCGACTACGACCAGATCGAAATCGCCAAGGAGCAGCTTGGGGATGCGATGCAGTGGGTCCTGGCCAACGACGAGGTCGACGTCCTCTTCGTCGACGAGCAGCCCAGCGACGTGCAGGTGCCGAGTGCGATCGAGATGAAGGTCACGCAGACTGACCCCGGACTCAAAGGCGACACCGCCTCGGGTGGCGGCAACAAGCCCGCGACCCTCGAGTCCGGCGTCGTCGTCCAGGTCCCGCTCTTTATCGAGGAGGGCGAAACGGTCCGGGTCGACACGCGCAGCGGCGAGTACATCTCCCGCGCCTGACCGCTCCGGCGTCGGGCGCTGACAGAATGCAGGCATGCGCAGGTCAGACCAGCGGCGCGACGCCGTTTTTGCCAACTACCAGCGGGACGTCACCGGGCACCCTCTGGAGGAGCTGCTGGCGGAGTCGCGGCCGTTGACGCGGGAGCTGGCCGAGGGCGTCGACGCCAACCGCGAAGAGCTCGACGACATCATCGCGGCGCATGCGAAGGGGTGGACGGTCGACCGGATCGCGCCGCTCGACATGAACGTGATGCGGACCGCGCTCTACGAGATGGAATTCATGGACACGCCAGCCGAGGTCGCGATCAACGAGGCGGTGGAAATCGCCAAGGAGTACTGCGGTGCCGACGCGCCCAAGTTCGTCAACGGGATCCTCGGCGCGGTTGTCCGCGAGCGGGAGCCGGCCAAATGAGCCTGCGCCTGCGCGAGATCTCCGAGCGCCTGCGCGAGATCACCTCGCAGCTGCAGAGCGAGGAGGTCAGCGACGAGGTCGCGGCGACGCTCGCGGCCGAGGCCGCCGACCTCTCGGCCGAGGCGGTCGAGGAGGCCAACCGGGAGGCGCGGCAACAGGCGAGCGCCGAGTGAGCGGCGTCGATCGGTGTTCCTTTTGGTTCTGTGAGACCCAAAAGGAACACCGCTGGTGAGCTATCCGGAGGATTTACGCGCGCTAGTCGATGACGCGCTGGAGCGTTTGACCTTTTCAGCTGCCGAGCCGACCGCCGGGCTCGAGGAGGCGATGCGGTACTCGCTGCTGGCCGGCGGCAAGCGGGTGCGGCCGGTGCTGGCCCTGGCGACCGCCCGCGCCTTCGGCGCCGAGCCGGAGCGCTTCCTCCCGGTCGCCTGCGCGATCGAGCTGATCCACACCTACTCGCTGATCCATGACGACCTGCCGGCGATGGACGACGACGCGCTGCGGCGCGGCCTGCCGACCTCGCACGTGAAGTTCGGCGAGGACGTCGCGATCCTCGCCGGCGACGGCCTCTTCGCCGAGGCGATGCGGCTCTTCTGCGAGCAGCCGGGGGAGCCGGCGCGGGTGCTGGCGGCGCTGCGGGAGCTGGCCTCCGCGACCGGCGTCGACGGCATGGTCGGCGGCCAGTACGTCGACGTGATCGGCGCCGAGTCAGACGCCGAGGGGCTGCGCGCCCTGCACGCGCTGAAGACCGGCCGCCTGATCGCCGCCAGCGTTAACGTCGTGCTTCTGCTCGAGGGAGCCTCCGAACCTGAGACAATGCCCTATCGCCGTTTCGCCGAGGAGCTGGGCGTGCTGTTCCAGATCGTCGACGACATCCTCGACGTCACCGAGTCCGATGAGCAGCTCGGAAAGCCACATGGAAGCGACGAGAGACATGGCAAACTCACCTACGTCAGCCTTTTCGGCCTCGATCGGGCCCGTGAGCTGGCGGCGGAGTCACACGCGAAGGCCGCGGCGGCGCTGGCGCAGGCCGGCGGCGAGACGGAGGACCTGAGGCGCGTGGCCGACTACATCTTCACGAGGAACGAATGAGCGAACAGCCCCCCACCCAGGGCAACGAGGACGACAAAGACCGGATCGAAGAGCCGCTGCTGCCGGGGGTCGACACCCCGCAGGACCTGCACGACCTCGACGACGAGCAGCTGCAGCAGGTCGCGCAGGAGATGCGCACCTACATCATCGACACGATCGGGGAGATCGGCGGCCACTTCGGCGCCAACCTCGGCACCTGCGAGCTCGCGGTCGCCCTCCACAGCCTGCTCGACTCGCCGCGGGACAAGGTGCTCTGGGACGTCGGCCACCAGGCCTACCCCCACAAGATCCTCACCGGCCGCCGCGAGAAGCTGCCGACGATCCGCCAGTACGACGGGCTGGCGCCGTTCTGCTCGATCCCCGAGTCCGAGCACGACATCATGGGCGCCGGCCACGCCTCGACCTCGATCGGCTACGCGGTCGGGCTGAAGGAGGCGATGCGGAAGGGGATCGGGACCGACGGCAAGGTCGCCGCGGTGATCGGCGACGGCGCCCTGACCGGCGGCGTCGCCTACGAGGCCCTGCACGCGGCCGGCGGGATGCAGACGCCGGTCGTGATCGTCCTCAACGACAACGGGATGTCGATCTCCCCCAACGTCGGCGCCCTCTCGCGTTACTTCAACCGCATCCGCCTCAACCCGCGCCTCTGGCACGCCCGCGAGGAGGTCGAGGACCGGCTGACGAAGCTGCCGCTGGGGATGGGCAAACGGATCGAGCGGCTCGGCCCGGAGATCAAGGCGGCGATCAAGGCCTACTGGGCGCCGGGGCTCTTCTTCGAGGAGCTCGACCTCGCCTACATGGGCGTGATCGACGGCCACGACGTGCACGCGCTGCGGGAGGCGCTGACCGAGGCCTTCGAGGCCGACCGTCCGGTTGTCGTTCACATCCACACCGTCAAGGGCAAGGGCTTCGCGCCGGCCGAAGAAGGCGGCCTGGAGTCGATGGAGGAGTGGCACGCGGCGAAGCCGAAGTCGATCGTCGAAGGCCAGCCCGCGAGCGCGCCGAAGCCGGTTCCCGTCACCGAAACCGATTCCCCCGAGGGGATCGAGGTGCTGGAGAAGCCGCCCGCCGCGGGCTCGCCGCCCCAGTACACGAAGGTCTTCGCCGACGCGATCGTCGCCGAGGCCCGCGCCGACGAGCGGGTGATCGGGATCACCGCGGCGATGGCGGGGGGGACCGGCCTGCAGAAGCTCCTCGACGAGCTGCCCGAGCAGTACTACGACGTCGGCATCGCCGAGCAGAACGCGGTCCTGCTGGCCAGTGGCCTGGCACTGCAGGGGGCAAAGCCCGTCTGCGCGATCTACTCGACCTTCCTGCAGCGGGCCTACGACCAGATCGTCCACGACGTCTGCCTGCAGAGTCTCGACGTCACCTTCGCGATGGACCGCGCCGGCCTCGTCGGCGACGACGGCCCGACCCACCACGGCGCTTTCGACGTCTCCTACTTCCGGCCGATCCCGAACGTGGTCGTGATGGCGCCGCGCGACGAGGCGATGCTCGTCCACATGCTGCACACGGCGATCGCCCACGACGGCCCGGCGGCGCTCCGCTACCCGCGCGGCGCGGCCGAGGGCGCAACGCTGCCGGCGAAGCCGAAGAGCATCCCGATCGGCGTCGGGGAGGTCCTCGCCGAGGGCGAGAAGGTGGCGCTGCTCGGCTACGGCTACGGGGTCACGGTCGCCCGCGAGGCGGCCGAGATCCTCGGCAAGCACGGCCTCCAGGCGACCGTTGCCGACGCCCGCTTCGCGAAGCCGATCGACGGGGAGCTCGCCGAGCGCCTCGCCCGCGAGCACGAGCTGCTGGTGACGATCGAGGAGAACGTCCTCTCCGGCGGCTTCGGCTCGGCAGTGCTGGAGCACCTCGAGGACGCCTTCGCCGAGGCGCCCGGGGAGCGGGCGCGGGTGCTGCGGGTCGGCCTTCCGGACGACTACGTCACCCACGGCAAGCCGGCCCTGCTGCGGGCCGAGGTTGGGCTCACCGGCGAGTCGGTCGCCGATCGCGTGCTCAGCTCGCTGCCCAGTGCGCAGCCCGCTCTGACCTGACGCCACGGACCAATACCACCTGACCTAATCAATTTTGACGATTGATTCAATTGGCGCAATCGATTAGCCTGCGCCAGTCTCTCCGGTGATCGGAGGAGCCGGCAGTTAAGAAGCCAGCGCTTCTGGGGGAAGCACCAAGGGGAGGAGAGGCACGCATCTCTATATGTGTGGATCCGCTTGGGGAATCGGATCTCTCGCGCCCGCCGTCTAGGCCGGGGCGCGAGGCGCGCCCGTGTCCAGCGCGGAGAAGATGATGCTTGCTTTAGCTGGCCGGCTCACGGAGACTCCCTGCGTGCCAGGCGCGACGCCAGAGACCGACGGCAAGGCCAGGCGGCGCCAGGTTCCGCGTTCCAGTCACGGCGACTGGGAGCCGCGGACCCGTGACCCGCTGGCGATCCTCGCCGCCCAGGACGAGTCCAGGGTCCCCGAGCTGGTGCCGCTCCGCTACGGGCGTATGGGGGTTTCCGCCTTCACCTTCTTCCGCGGCGCCGCCGCGGTCATGGCCGACGACCTCTCCGCCGCGGAGAGCACGGGGCTGGAGGCCCAGCTCTGCGGCGACGCGCACCTCTCGAACTTCGGCGTCTTCGCCGCGCCCGACCGCCGCCTCGTCTTCGATTGCAACGACTTCGACGAGACGCTGCCCGGACCGTTCGAGTGGGACCTGAAGCGGCTCGCGGCGAGCATCGTCGTCGCCGGGCGCGAGCGGGAGCTCGGCAAGCGACGGCGGCGGGAGGCGGTGCTGGCCACGGTGGGTGGCTACCGGCAGGCGATGCGACGCTTCGCCCCGCTCGGCGAGCTCGACGTCTGGTACGCGCGGATCGACGTCGAGTCGGCGCTCGCCGGCTTCCGCTCGAAGGTCAAAGAGGGCCGCTTCCAGCAGATCGAGCGCAACCTCGCGAAGGCGCGCTCGAAGGACAGCCGCCGCGCCCTGCAGAAGCTGACCGAGGAACGGGACGGGGAGCTGCGGATCGTCAGCGACCCGCCCCTGATCACGCCGGTCGAGGAGCTGACCGACCGGGCCGACGTCGAGGCGCAGCTGGAGCAGATCCTCGCCGACTATGGCGAATCCCTGGCCGCAGACCGGCGCCATCTCCTCGGCTCCTACCGCTACGTGCACGCGGCGCGGAAGGTGGTCGGCGTCGGCAGCGTCGGCACCCGCGCCTGGATCCTGCTGCTGGAGGGCCGGGCCGGGGGAGACCCGCTCTTCCTGCAGGCGAAGGAAGCGGGACGCTCGGTGCTCGAGCCCTACCTCGGCGCCGGCGCCTACCGTCACCACGGCCGCCGCGTCGTCGAGGGGCAGCGGCTGATGCAGGCGGCAAGCGACATCTTCCTCGGCTGGGTCACGGTCGAGGGGATCGACGGCGAGCTCCGCTCCTTCTACGTGCGCCAGCTCTGGGACGGCAAGGGCTCGGCCAACCTGGCCCGGTTCTCGGCCCGCGACCTCGGCGCCTACGGCGCCCTCTGCGGCGAAGCGCTCGCCCGCGCCCACGCCCGTTCGGGCGACCGCGTCGCGATCGCCGCCTACCTCGGCCGCGGCGACGCCTTCGACCAGGCGCTGGCCCGCTTCGCCGAGGCCTACGCCGACCAGAACGAAAGCGACTTCGAGCGCCTCGAGCAGGCCGTGGCCGATGGCGAGATCGACGTCGAACGGGAGCCGCGGTGAGCCTGAAGACGATCCGGCGCGGCGTCCTCGTCCTCCTCCTCGACGCGGGGATCCTGATGCTGCTGTCGGCGATGCTCGAGGGCTTTGTCCTCGACGGGCCCCGCGCCGCGCTCGGCGCGGCGGTGCTGATCGGCCTCCTCAACGCCCTCGTCTGGCCGGTCCTGGCGCGGTTCGCGCTGCCGCTGACCGTCCTCACCCTCGGCCTCGCGGCGCTGGTCCTGAACGGGCTGCTGGTGACGATCGCGATCGACCTGCTTCCCGGGGCCCACGTAAGCGGCGTCTTCGAGGGAACCGTGATTACGATCGTGATGGCGGCGGCGACGGCCGCCGTCTACGCGCTGCTGGCGATCGACGAGGACCACGCTTGGCACCGGCAGGTGGTGCGCCGCCAGGCTCGCCGCCGCAAGCAGGTGGTCGAGAGCGACGTTCCCGGCGTCCTTTTCCTCGAGATCGACGGGCTCGCCCACGACGTCCTCCTGCGGGCCCTGCAGGACGGCAGCGCGCCTCACCTCGCGAGCTGGGTCCGCGGCGGCTCGCACCGGCTGCGGCGCTGGGAGACCGACTGGTCCTCGCAGACCGGCGCCTGCCAGGCGGGGCTGCTCCACGGCTCCAACGAGGACATGCCGGCCTTCCGCTGGTGGGAGAAGGATCGCGGCGCGGCGATCGTCACCAACCACCCCCGCGACGCCGAAGAGCTCGAGCGCCGCCACTCCGACGGCCGCGGCCTCCTCCATGCCGACGGCGCCAGCCGCGCCAACATCCTCTCCGGCGACGCCCCGCACTCGATGCTGACGATGAGCACGGCGCTGCGGCGGCGGCGGCCGATCGGCAGGGACTACGCCGCCTACTTCGCCCAGCCCTACGCGGTCGCCCGCACCTTCGTCCTTGCCCTTGCCGACATCGGGCGCGAGCGCCGCGCCGCCCGCGGCCAGGTCCGCGACGACGTCCGTCCCCGCATGGTGCGCAGCCGCTCCTACGTCTTCGCCCGCGCTTGGGGGACGGTCGTGCAGCGGGACCTGCAGGTGGCCGCGGTGGTCGGCGACGTCCTCGCCGGCCGCCCCGTCATCTACACGACCTTCCTCGCCTACGACGAGGTCGCCCACCATTCGGGGATCGAGCGCCACGACGCCCTCGCCGTGCTGCGCGACCTCGACCGCCAGATCGCCCGGATCGCCACCGCCTGCGGGGAGGCGCCGCGGCCCTACCGCCTCGTCGTCCTCTCCGACCACGGCCAGTCGCAGGGCGAAACCTTCCTCGACCGCTACGACCAGTCGCTCGAGGACCTGGTCACCGCGGCCTGCGACCCCGACAGCGTCGTCGCGGCCGAAGACGGCGACGACGACTCCCTCTCCTACATGAGCGCCGGCCTGACCGAGATCGCCCGCGACGACACCGCGGCGGGGCGGACGGTGCGGCGGGCGACGCGGGACCGGCTCGCCGACGGCGCGGTCGTCCTCGACGACGAGGCGCGCGAGGAGATCGAGGCGCGCTTCCCCGACCTGCTGCCCGGGCTGGCCGCCTCGCCGGCCGTGGGCTTCGTCCTGGTGCGCTCGGCCGACGGGTCCTCGTCCGTGCTCGGCGCCGGCGGGTCGCGCAACCTGGCGACCAGCGA
>Ga0184624_10000463_pt1 | contig 10339 bp, 14 predicted proteins | sample PLM3_5_b1_FD_133157 | JGI IMG/M metagenome (GOLD analysis project Ga0184624, IMG submission 133157) | Groundwater sediment microbial communities from an aquifer in East River, Colorado, USA - PLM3_5_b1 | ecosystem: Environmental > Terrestrial > Soil > Riparian zone | place: USA: East River...
CACTTGTTCCCACCGGATGAACTCCTGTTCCGTCATCGTCGCGGGTTCATGCGTGCCGACGCGCACGGCGCACCAGTAGACGAGCCGCTTCGGCAGATGCCACGCCAGCCAGATCGCGAGTCGGTCGGTCATGGTGCCCCCGTGGTGAGCCCGCCGCCGCGCCGGGGGGCTTGCGATAGTTGCAGTCGGGCGCGTGCGTCTCGACATCCCAGTCCGGTTGATCGCAGTCGCAGGACGGCGGCGGTCGGCTGAACGTCAGCGCATCCTCTAGCGCGTCCGCGCATATCGTGAACGCTTGGGCTACTTCGTTGCGCGTGTAGATGCCCTGCTTTAAAGCACTCGCCACTTTTCGCCACTCCGCGATCAGTTGTTCGATCTGTTCGTCGGTCATGGTGCCCCCGTGGTCAGCCCGCCGCCGCACGCATGGCCGTGATTTAGAAACTTCCCGCACTTACGGCAGGTCGAAACACTGCTCACCCCGGCCAGCCATCCAGCTCCGTAGTGATCGGCTATGGTTCGCCGGATCTCCTCGACGCGGGCTTCATACCCGCACTTCGGACAGAAGCGGTGATCGTCCGCAATCACTACTCCGCAGCACTCCGTGGTCACCGTGCCCCCGTGGTCAGCCCGCCGCCGCGCCGGGCCGCTTCGGCCGGTATCCACCCCGGTAATACTCAAGGTCAGGCGCCTCAAACAACGATGATTGTATCGACGGCTCGCGCCGAGCCGCATCGGCCGCATACCGGGCGTCGAGTTCAATCCCGATAAAGTCCCGCGCCTCCGCTAACGCCGCTTCGCCGGTTGCGCCCGAGCCGGTAAACGGATCGACCACGACGCCGCCCGGCGGGACGAGCAAGCGGATCAACCGGCGCAATAGTCCGACGGGTTTTTCTGCGGGATGGGTTCGTGAATCGCCGACGCGCTTTTCCCGCATGACGGATCGTTCCCACCCGTTCATTTCGACGCCGTGCGCCACACCGATCAGAATCCACTCATGCTGTCGCCGCACCCCGGCCCCCATGCCGATCTCATCCTTGTCCCACACGATGTCAATCAGGCGGTCCCAATGCGGATACAGCAGCGAATAAAACACCGGATACGATTGACCGTCACAGAACACCACAATGGGTGCATCGGGCTTCGTGACGCGCCGACACTCCGCGAACACGTCCCGGTAGAAATGCTCCAAGACGGATAAATCCGCCATGCTACGCGGCCATTTCGCCCGGCCCGAGTAGTGTTGCGCCGGGAGAAAATACGGCGGGTCCGTCACGATGGCATCGACGCACAGCGGGGCCATCCCCCGCAAGCGTTCTAAGGCTTCGCCCTGCTCGACGTTCATTCTGCCCCCGTGGTCAGCCCGCCGCCGCGCCGGGCCGCTTCGGCCACGCCCGGTAGGAGGCGCGTCACAAACGCCTGAAGGGCCGCGTAGACTTCAGGCTCAAGGTAAATCGCGTTCGTCTGCTCGATCCCGTTCTCGGTCGTCAGGACCAGGCCGCCTTCCCACCAATCCACATACACGCCGTCCCCGAGATATTGCTTAGGCATAGGGCGAAAATCCCATCGAAGGTCTGATAAGGCGGCCTATGTTACCTAGCGCCGTGACAGGTTAGGTCACGATCAGCAGCGACAGGATCCACAGCGCCAGGCCGGCCGGGACGAGCTGCACGCGCGACGGGACGCCGAACGCCGCGACGACGAAACAGAGCAGCGCCGCGATCAGTAGGACGAGCCGGATCGTAATCATGCGTCCTCCCCGGTAATCGTGGGCGGCCCGCCGCCGCCGAACCGTTCCGCAAATTCCTCATCGGAGATCACTTCGATCGGCTGGCCGGTGTAGCGGTTCGAGATCACCCAGTCCGTGCTGTGCAGCTCATAGACCGTGGTGGCCGTGATGACGTGTGGCCGACCGTCCGCGTAGGACGGATGATGGGTGTCCGTCGTCGCGCCGACTGGCAGCGTCCCGCCCTCGAGATACTGCTCGCCGTAGACCTTCAGCGGGCGCTCGGTATAGGACTTCTGCTCGCCTTCCGGCGGAAACGGCGCAGCCATCAGGCCAGCTCCAGGGTGAGATTGCAGTTCAGCGTGAAATCGTCGCCGGTGACCGGCCAGTTCGAGAAATTCGTCCGGCGGAAATCCAGGTACTGGCCGCCCGCCCCCACGCCCACGAGTACCAGCCCCCAGCCCGTCGCCGCGGTGTGCGAACTGATCGCCGGCAGCCAGTCCTGGCCCGCGCCCGGTTCCTTGAACACCAGCGGCGGCCACTTCACGCCCAGGTAGTACGACGCCACGTAGAGATGGCTGTTGAAAATCTTGAGTTGCAGCGTGACGGTTTTGCCCCGCACGCTGTATTTCTGCACCAGGTTCGCCGCGACGCCCGGGACATACCAGTTGGTGCCGGCCCCGTCCGTCACGAAATTCGCGCTGGCGTACGGGACGGCCGTCCACGGCCCGCCGCCGGCCGTCTCGAGGCCGTCGATCTGGTTGTAGAGTTCCTGCTTCCAAGCGTTGTCGATGACGGTGCCGGTCTTGCCGGATCCGTCGTCGTCGATGATCGCGGTGCGGGTAATCGGCATTTAGTTTTGCGTCTTGATAATCCGCAGCCAGTCCTCGAACGTGAACCGCGTGCTCGACGCCTGGACATGGAAGGTCGGCGGCTGCTCCGGGCGCGGCCGGAAGTTGCTGATCGTGACGGCCTGGATCCGGAACGTGCCGGTGATGTTCGTGGGCGCCGGCAGGTTGACCGTAATCGTCTTGCCGACGGCCGTGCTGATATCGCGGCAGCGGTACGAAATACTCAGGGCGTCGAGCGGCCGGACGGCGAGCGTGGCCTGGCCGCGCGCCTTGGCTTCGCCGTAGGACAGCCGCCGGTCCTGGATCCACTCCTCGCGGATGCCGGACGCCACGCCGAGCCGGGCGGCCAGCGTGCCCTGTGCCGCCTCGTCATCGACGCGCACGACCGCGTAGATTTCCGCGCCGGCTTCGATCGGTTCGTCCACGGTGACGCCGGTCAGGAGCGGGGCGGCGCGAATTGCGGTGTTGTACTGAATCGGGCCGACGACGGCGCCGCGGCCGGTCGCCGGGATGCCGGTCAGCGCGCCGGCGCCGAGCCCGGTGTACCGCAGGGCCTGTTCGCCGGCCAGCGCCCAGCCGCCCGTCGCGGCGAACGGGCCGACCGACGCGACGATCACCGACGTGCTCCCGGCGTTGACGGTCCCGGTCGGCGACTGGAGACCGGACGTATCCCCCACCGGCGCCGTCGCGCCGAGCGTCGCGTCGGCCGCGGCATCCGTGTAGGTCGTGGCGGTATTGTTCGCGAGCGTCGTGACCAGTTTCAGTGTGGCCTGGTTCGCCGCGGTGCGATAGACCTTGCGGCCGGTGACGTTGGCCGGGCCAGTCGCGATGCCGCTGACGGTCACGGTACGCACGACGGGCGTGACTGACGGCGGGGTCCAGGCCGACGCGTTATAGGGGAGATAAAACGTGTAGGAGGGTTTCCACGCCTGATACCCGTAGTCGGTGGAATCGTTCGTGAGCACCGGAGACAGCCAGCGCCGCCAGCCGCCACCATTCACCCGATAGTACACATCGATATATCGCACGGCGGGATTAGTCGAAAACGGAAACGCGATCTCAAAGGATTTCGCATTCGAGCCCGGCGCCGAGCCCGACATGTGATAGACGGACAACTGCGCAATCGCACTCACCGACGGCGACAGCGGCGTGCTGGTACCGTCCACCCAGAGATCGCCGTTCGGCCGGGTGGCATAGCTATACGCCCATTCGACCGTATCGCCGGGCTTCCACGCCCCGGTGATATTCGGATCGACGGGTGGACTGTCCTGTTGCACGAACACGGGTAACAGGGTGCCCGTGGCCACCGCGCCGGCGACATTGATCGACGTCGCCGGGCTGGGGCGCGTTTCGCCGGCGGCCGTCTGCCAGGTAAACGCATAGCCGTGCGCGCCGACCTCGATCGCGCCGCCGCCCGATAACGTCAGCGTCGGCCCGCCGGATGGTGCGGCGCCCGGCCCGACCAGCGACCCGCCCGGACTCGGCACGACGCCGGTAAAGTTCAGATGCTTCGCGCCGCCGTCCGCGCCCGGCAGCGTCACCTTAAGAAACACGTCCGGCGCCACCACGAAGGCGTCGATCGCCTCGACCGGCAGGATGGTCTCGCCCGCTGCCACGCCGGCCAGCAGGCTCGAGCCGCGATGTTCCACGTAACACCGCGTCAGCGCCTGCGTCTGGTCCACGGTCGCGCGCACGTCGGCGAGCGACGGATGCGTCGGCGTCAGGGCCATCGGCGGCGTCATCGTCGCGTCCTCGCCAATCCAGGCGTGGACATCCTTCGCATAGTCCACGAACCAATGGCCGCCCAACCGCCGCATCAGCCGCGTGATCGCGTTCGGGACGTCCTCGTCCGTGAACGTGATTTCCAGCGCCGGCAGGTTCGCCTGCACGGCGTTGGTCGTGAACCCATTGGCGGCGCCGTAGGTCGCGATCAGGTCGTTGATAATCGCCGTGCCGCTGACGTTGCGGTACTGCTTGGTGACCTTCGCGAACGCCAGCAGCCACGTATAGTCCACGGCGGAAAAATCGGCCTGGATGTTGGCCGGCTTGTCCGCGGCGTAGAGCTGCTGGCGCGTCAGGCCGTAGCCCGCGAACAGGCGCCGGCCGTTCTGGCTGCCGATCGCGATGACGACTTCCCCGCCGGCCGGCGGGACTGCGGCATTGATCCGCAAGTTCGCCGTATCGACCACTTCGTCAAGCTGCTGCGTGATGCTCAGGGAATCGATGATCGTGCCGACATGCGTATCGTCGCGGACCCAGCCGACGTCAACGCCGCCGATCGTGATGTAGGTCCGGCCGTCGATATAGCCGCCGCGACTCGCGCCGCCGCGCATCAGGCCGCCCAGGGCGTACATCCTTGCGCGCTCCCCAGGGACTAAGGTCGCCATGCGCGCCCCAACGCCTGAATGATCAGCACCAGGGCGATCAGTAGGATCGCGAACGTCTGCCGCTGGCTGGTCGTCATACGGGCACGCGATTCCCGCCCGACCGATAGCTCTGCATCATGGCGTCCTGCACCAGCGTCGACAGTTCATGCTGCGTTGACAGGACCGACCCGTACACGGCGATCTGGATGTTCTGATGGCCGAGCGACCGCGGCAGCGCGTTGATCTCGCCCTGGCCGGCGACGGGGTTCCCGTAGGCGTCGTGCGCCACGCCTCCCGAATCGGTCAGGATCGTCATGGCGTTTTTTGCCATGCGGTTAAACGGCGAGGCCATCCAGGCATCGCTGGCGGCTTTGAGCGCGGCCTCGGTCGCGGCGGCGGCGTCCTGGGCCGGCTTGGTCATGACGCTATCGAGCCGCCCGAACTGGTTGGCGACGGTATCGATCATGTCGGGCACGTAGGAATGCAGCGCGACCTTTTCGGCCATGCTCCGAAAGAACCCGGTGACGGAGTCGACCGCGCCTTTGATGCTGCCGAGGATCGCGGTGAATTTGTCGACCAGGTAGGTCTTGATCGCGTTATACACGCCCGCAACAAACTCGGTGATTTGGTCCCAGTGCTTGAAGGCAAGATAGACCGCAGTGACGCCGGCCACCACGGCGGCGATCGGGAGCGCGAAGGCGGCCAGCGCCGCGCCCGCCGCGCCCAGCGCCGCGGAGATGCCGGCGGTTCCGCCCAGAAGCGCCACCAGCGGCGTCGCGGCCGTCACCAGCGCCCCGATCGCGATGACAATCGGCGCGAGCGCCGTCCCCAGGATGGCGACCGCCGCGATGACCGTCTGCACGGGTTCAGGCAGCGACGTAAAGAAATTCAGCAGGGGCGTCAACCCCTGCACGATCAAGGCGCCGACGGTCTCCTTGATTTCGCCGAACTGGTTGTTGAGGATCGTCATCTTTCCGGCCGTCGTCTCGGCCGCCGCGGCCGTTTGGTTGCCGAGCGTGTCGTTTAAGGCCGTGACGATCTCGTCAAAGCTCGCGGCTTCCGGGACGGTGTCGCCGATGATTTTCTTGAGCTGGCCGAGCGATTCCCCGCCGCTGCTGAACGCTTTGGACATCGTCATCGCGGCGGTCTCAAGGTCGGTACCCATGAACGTCGCGAGATTTCCGGCGGCATCCAGCGCGGCCTGCATGTTCTCTGGGCCGACCTTGCCGATCGACGTAAAGATCGCTTCCGACCGCAGCACCGCTTCCCCGGCAAAGGTCGTCGTCTTCTGAAACTGGTCAGCCATCGCCTGGTACTGGCTGATCACGGTCGTCGTGGCAGTGCCTTGTGCCGTCAAGGATGCGATCAGTTTCTGCGTCGCGGCTTCTTCTTCGGCGTAGGCGGCCACGTACTCCTTGCCCAACGCGCCGATGTCCGACCCGAGTTGGCGGATCTGCGTCCCGACCTGCGCGGCGAGGAGGCCAACCGCCGGCGTGATCTTCTCGGTCGCGACGCGCAGCCCTTCGACATCGCCGGCCGCCGCATCCACCGCGGTCTTCCACTGCGAGAAATCAGCGGTGAACTTGGCGTCAATGGCCATGGGTCAGCTCGCGCGGTCCGCGGCGCGGTCTTCGGCCTGCAGCTGCTCGACGAGCACCTCGTACACGTCCGGGTCCAGGTTGATCACCCATTCGTACCGCCACCCACAGCGGCGAGCGACCGCAAGGTAGGTGCGGACCCGCTCGGTCCACCAGACTGTTTTTTTTCCTGCCGTGCCGCCTGGATCCGCTTGTCGTGCGCCTGCACCGCCGCGACGATTTCCTGATAGTCGTCAAATTCCAGATTGCGCAGGACCGCCGTGACGACATCCAGCGGCTGATTCCGGATGGAGACGACGCGGCCCTCGTCGTCGGTCAGCGACCAATCGAGCAGGTAGCCGAGCACCATCGACAGCCCGACCTGGAGCGGGTCCAGCGTCATCGACTCGGGGATGCCGGTCTTACCAATAGTGACGCCCCCGGCGCCGCCGCCCTCGGCCGGCTTGTAGAGCCGGGCGAACACCTCGAGCTGTTCGCCGGCGGTCAACTTCTCTTTAACGATCAGGTAATCGCCCTCGCTGATCGGGAGGCGGACTTCGGTGGGTGTGACGAATCGAGACATCAGTGCTCCGGTGGGCCGAGCGACGCGATCAGGGACTCGCGCCCGAGCGTGACGGCCTTGACGGGAAAACAGAAAAAGCCGCCCGGCCGCGGCGCGGTGAACTGGAGCGGCGTCTGCTGCAGCCGGAACGGATCCGCGCGATCGATCCCGGCCGTCAGCGTCCACTCGTTTTTTTCGTTCTTCGACAGCGCCCAGGTCCGCAGGACCGCCGCCGTCTGATAGCCCCACGAGAGCCGCGCGGCCTTCTCGCCGCGCAACATCAGCGTGCGAAACAGGCCCGGCATGGTCAGGCCGCCGGTTCCCGTGCGGCGCTGGCCCGCGCGCGTTCCTGCGCTGCCCGTTCCTTCTCGGCACGCGCCCGCAGTTGCGGCGGCCCTTCGCGGCCCGCGGCGCCGCGCTCGCGCGCGAGCGGCGTCTGATCGGGGCCGGTCCACGGTCCGGCCGCGACCCATTCGCCGGACACCTTCGGCGCCGCCAGGGTGCAATCGACTTCGACGTCCATGTAGGCGAGGCCGGACCAGAAGAACGTCGGCTCCGAACTGTTCGGCACGAGTTCCAGCAAGCCAGGGTTTTCCGCGATGGCCGCGTCAAACAGGGTGATCTCGGCGGAGTTAAAGTACCCTGATAGGTCCCCGCGCGAATCACGCAAACCTGGTAGGTACACCCGGTTTGAGTCTCCGAAGCAACTCACGTCCTCGTACTCGGTTTTATTCGAGAAGGTGAACGCATTGATCGAGATGATCTCGACCGCTGGCGCGACGCCGTCCGGCGAGTACTTCACTTGGCCGAGGCGGCCGGTTTTAATCGCCATACTCCCCTACTCCTTTTCGGCCTCGCCCGTCACCCGGGCCGCGCCGTGCGCGTACAGGCGGAACATCACCGCCGAGATCGCCGTCCGGCGATACGCCTGGGCGCGCGGCTCAAACACCGCTCGCCCCGGCATCTGGCCGCGGTTTTTGCCTTCGGTCGTTTCACGGTCCCTAGTGCCGTGCTCGTAGATCCAGCCGTGCGGCGCCGTCTGGCGCAACTCGACGCCGGCCAGGAGAATGCCGCGCGCGGGCGTGAGCTTCAGCCCGCGCCGGAGCGCGCCGGACTTGCTCGGATAGGCGCCGGCAATGTCGGCCTTCGCCGCCTCGGCGCTCTCGCGCATGATGGCCTGCGCTTCCTCGACCAGGTTGGCGGGCATCAGCCGCAGCTCGTCCAGGAATGAATCCAAGCCGGTCCACTGGACGGTCGGCAGTTGGGCCATCAGGCGTACACCTCGTGACAGGTCACGATCAGCTCGATGTCGCGCTCATCGCGGCTGCGGACCTCGTCGACGTGAAACACCCGGCCCTTGAGATGAACGCGCGTGCTGGTCGAGATGCCCGGATGGTAGTGCCCGACGAGCACCGTCCCGCCGGCGCCGCTGGCGTCGATGGCCGCGCAGTACCACTCCGGCGGATCGAGCGGCAGAAAGCCGCCGGTCGCGCCGTCCGGCACATCCAGCGTCACCAACTGCCGCAAGGCGCCGGTATTCATACGAGCGTCGGATCCTTGAACGGCGCCAGCAGTAACTCGATGACCTCTAAGGCTTTGTGCAACGTGTCGTTTGCTTCATCCCCGCCGCGGCGCTCATAGAAGGCATCGAGCAGAATCAGGATCGCGTGCGCAATCGCCGGCGGCACGGTCTCCTCGGTCCACGTCGCGTCGGCGGCCGGCCCGAGCTTCGCGACGATCTGGTACTGCGCCGCGACCAGCTTCGCGGTCACGTCCGCATCGTGGGCGGTGCCGGTCAGACGCAGATGCTGCTTCGCCTCGTCCAGCGAGACGAGCAGCACGTCGATCGCGACATGGGAAAAGTCGAGCGCCATCACGTCCTCGCCAGGTCACCGACCGCCGCGGCGACCGCTTCCTCGGGTGGTTCCTCCAGCGGCGCCGGCTCGGCAGAGCGGGGTGCCGGTGTGGCCAGCGGCGCCTGCGCATCGCGTTCGGCCAGCGCCGCCAGACTCCAGTACTGCGCCTGCAGGTACGGCGTATCGCCGCCGTCGACCGGGGGCAGGCCGAAGTACTTGAACCGTGCCTCATTCGGGGTCATCGCGCCAGCGCTGATCGCATCGTGCGCGGCCTTCGTGCGGGTCGCGGTGTCCATCCAGATCAGATCGTCGAGATCAAATTCCGTCCCGTAGGGCGCCGGCAACTCGAGCCCCGCATCGAGCGCCGCTTCGATGCCGGTCAGATGCGTCTGCAGGCATTGACTGTGGTACTGCAGGCTCGAGGCTTCACTGTTGGCGTAAGGCGGCTGCTGGCTGGAGTCGACCATCGAGATCGGCACGCCGAAACAGCCGGCGATCGTCTTGACGGTTTGCCCGTACTGCTCGGTGAGTTGCGCATCGGCCGCGGATGTGCCGACCGCCTCGTACTTCATCCCGTTGCCGACGACGGCGGTCTTCCCGGGGCCGAGCGCGTGCCAGGTCTCGCTGAGGCGCTGCGCCGTCAGCGGATCAATCTCGGTCGGCGCGATCAACATGCCGGACGGTCGGCCGCCGTTCGAGAAGAACGTCGAACTGCTCGACTCGATCTGATTCCCCTGGAGCGCGGCCGAGCCGCAGCCATACAGCGGACTCAAGCCGACCAACGAATGAAAGGCGCAGTTCCAGCGGTCGTGAATGATCTCGCGCGCCGGCACCGCGAGTTCTTCCTGCGGGATGCCGGCGAGATCGTCGACCTTGAGCTGGTAATAGACGCTGCCGTCGGGCGCGACCAGCGGCACGACCTTGGCCGGGTCAAGCACGTAGAGCGCGATCACGACGCCGCGCGCGTCGCGATCTTTCAAGACGTACGTGTTACCCCAGAGCAACTTTGAAATCATCCAGCGTTCAAGAAACAGCTGGATCGTCTGCGTGCGGTTTGGCGTGCGCAGCACCGGACTGAAGGCCGGCGAGGTCGCTTCGATCCAGATGCCGTCGTCGAGCGCGACCAGGCGCAGCCGCAGCTTGGCGACGTCGGTCGAAATCAGCGAGACGCAGCGGAACACCGCCGGATTGCTTAAGGCCGTGTCCGCGCGGATCTCGACGTTCTGCTGCCAGGCGCCGGTGTACGGCTCGCGGACCGTGACCGGCCACCAGCCGCCGCGGCCCGCGACAGGCGCGGCGGCTGGCCAGACGGTCCGCAGCTGCGACCGGATGGTCGCCAGCAGGCCCACGGGTTAGCTCGTGCGCGAGCTGCGCGCGTTCCCCAGGCCGCCCGGCGCTTCCGCG
>Ga0184624_10000471_pt1 | contig 10303 bp, 10 predicted proteins | sample PLM3_5_b1_FD_133157 | JGI IMG/M metagenome (GOLD analysis project Ga0184624, IMG submission 133157) | Groundwater sediment microbial communities from an aquifer in East River, Colorado, USA - PLM3_5_b1 | ecosystem: Environmental > Terrestrial > Soil > Riparian zone | place: USA: East River...
CCCGAAGCGAAGATCGGCGTCGGCGACAAGCCGGTCGAGCCGATCGGTGAGATCGATGAACTGGGTGACCTGCGTGGTCGTGACATGAATCGTCGTCGTGTGGCGGCAGGCCGACACGGGTGTGAGCGTTTGCATCGATGACCTCCATGCGGAATCATCGGCGGCCCGCGTTCCCGAGTCTTCAGCGTTTGGTGAGCGTTGAGTGAGATGTGCGTGAGATGGCCGGGCGATGGGTCAGACCGAGCGCCAGACCGAATCCGAAAAGGGCGCCCTCCCCTGTCGCGATGAGTGCGGAAGTCAGCGGACCAAAGTCGGGCTCGCCTATGAGTCGACCAAGGGATGTCAGATTCACCTGCGATCCCGCTGAGGCATCGGCGATCAGGTGAATCGTGCCTCCGACCAATGGCCGGCCCGCCAGCGCCAGCGTCAGCGCCGCCAATCCGCAGGACGCGGCGGTCATGAGGGCAACGACAAGACGCCGCCAGCCCCGCGGTGCGGCCAGGCCGCCGGCCGGGTCAGATGTCGCAAGGCCGTATGCCAGCCCGGCGGCGCCCCCAATTGCGAGCCCTTCAAGGCCCCCGCCGATACTGACGTTGACGCCGACGAGTGCCGCGAGACTCCAACGTCCAAGCCATTCGGCGGTAGCTCCGGCCAGGCTGCCTCCGAGAGCCGCGCCGCAGACCAATGCAAGCAGGCGGCGGGATCGCGCGATCGATTCGGCCACCGATAATCCCGCACCGACTCCAGCTCCACCCGCGGCCCCGCAACAAGCGCCGATGACAGCGAACACCGGAACGACGCCGAGCGATGCCGCATTGCCGGGAGCTGCAAGAAGTATCAGGGCGCCAACCGCACCACCGAGAAGCCCCGACAAGCCGCCACCCATCGACGCGCCCGCCCAGCGGGCCGCGGCGAGAGAGGCGGCACGGCGCAACCTCAACTTGACGAGCTCGAGGGCGGTCGCAAGCGGTGCGGGCTGCCCGAGAATCGGCACTGGCCCGGCCTCAGCGACGTCCCACCTCGTATCGCGCAGTAGTGCACGGACGGAAGGATCGTGCGGGCGAGCGGCCAGCCGCCGCAGCGCCTCGGACGTGCCAAGCGCGTGCAGCAGCTCCGCCGCTTCGCGGCGCTCCTCATCGTCGTTCGCGCGGGCGGGGATGCTCGTGAGGCGTTGCAGGAGAGGCTCGTACGGATCCGCGGCCACAGGTGGCAGGGGCGCGACGACGGGCGTCGCCGCGTCAGATTTCTGCCACTCACCCTCGTCATCCTCCTCGGCAACATCAGCGAATACGAACTGATAACCGTGGCGGGAGACCGTCCGGACAAAACGCGGCTCGCGCGAATCGTCGCCGAGGACTCGGCGAATCGTGCGGATCGCCTGACTGAGCGCGCTGTCGGAGACCACGACATCGCTCCAGATACGGTCGAAGATATCGCGGCGATGCACCGCGTCGCCGCGCCGTTCGACGAGGAACACGAGGAGATCGAAGTAGCGTGGAATCAGCGGCTGTTCGCGGCCATTGCGCGTGAGCGTGCGGCGTCGCGGCGACAGGAGAAACTCGTTGAAGCGATAGCGCGGCACTGACTAATCTACCAATCCGCCAATTCTCAATTCAGAAGCGCCTGTATCCGCCGCTTCCACTGCTGCTGGACGCGCCCGTTGGTGCCGTGCGCAGTCTCGCGATCGTAGCGTTCCTGCTCCTGCTGAAGATCGCGATCGGCGCGCTCGATGATCTGATGAATCGGTTCTGTCCCGCCTGCTTCGACGCACGCGCTGGTGAACGTCTGGAAGCTCGCCCGGATCTTCCTCACCGCCACCTCGGCGATGTCGAAGTGAATCTGCTCGTGCTCGAGCAGCTGGATGTCGAGCTCCATCGGGTTTTGCGACCGCCGGAACCACGAGCGAGCGGGATCGAACGTAGCGCGCGCGATCGCCGTAAGCGTGCCATCGTTGCACTCCCACTCCGTCTCGATGTGTATCCAGCTCATGGAGGCCGTTGCCGCGGTCACGGGCACGCGTCCGTTGAAATCCTCTCGCTTGAGCCTGCGCTCGAGCGACCAGATAATCGCCTCCTGAGCGAGGCCCGCCGCCGCGGCCCAGAGCAGGACGAGCGCGCATGCGGCGATCCTCATTGCGATAGGATATCTGCACATGCGTCTCATACGCGATATCTTAGCCGGCGCGCGCCAGGCCCGCCGGCCGGCGATTTCCTTCGAATTTTTTCCGACCAAGACGCCCGAAGCCCAACGGACGCTGCTCGAGAAAACGATTCCCGCGCTGGGTGCATTGAGGCCGGACTTCTGCTCGGTCACCTATGGCGCAGGCGGCAGCACCCGCCAGACGACGTTGTCGATCGTCGATCGCATTCAGCGCGAGCAGGGCCTCACCGCCATGGCACACATGACGTGCGTCAACGCGACGCGTGAGGATACCGCAGGCGTGCTGGCTCAGGCGCGGGCGCTCGGGATTACCAACATCCTGGCGCTGCGCGGCGATCCGCCGGGCGGCACTGGCGACTTCCGCAAGACCGACGGCGGCTTCGAGTACTCCTACGAGCTGGTCAGGTTCATCAAGGAGATGGACGGGTTCTCCATCGGAGTCGCGGGCTTCCCCGAAGGGCATATTGCGCAGGCCGAAGGTAAACACGCCGATTGGCAGCACCTCAAGCACAAGATCGAGCAGGGCGCCGACTTCGTCATCACGCAGCTCTTTTTCAGCAACCGTGACTACTTCGAGTTCCGGGATTACCTGACGTCGCTCGGCGTCGATGTGCCGCTCGTGCCTGGCATCATGCCGATCCTGAGCGCGGCCCAGATCAAGCGGATCGTGAGCTTATGCGGCGCCGACCTTCCAGCGGCGTTCGTCTCCGAGCTCGACCGGCATGCCGGCGACGACGAGGCGGTCCTGCAGTTCGGGATCGACTACGCGACGCGCCAGTGCGAAGAACTGCTTCGCGAGGGGGCTCCCGGACTCCATTTCTACACGCTGAACAAGGCTCGATCGACGTCTGCGATTGCCCAGAACCTGAACCTCGCGAATCTGTCGCATCCGTGACGCAAGGAGGACACATGAAATCCACCCGGCCGCTGTTGTCGTCGACCATCGTGGTCCTTGCGCTTGGCCTGTCCGGTTCGAATCCGCTCGCCCAGCGAGCCGGTTTAGCAGAGCGAGTGGGTCATCACGATCCCAGCCGCTATCGCCCCGGGCGTTCGCATGGCAGCGTCGGCGACATGAACTGCATGACGCTCCTGCCCGGGACGGCCCTGCAGACCAATCTGTATTTTCTGCATCGCTGTCAGATCACGCCCGGTGGCGGCGTGGGCCACCATTTTCACAACACCACCGAGGAGATGTTCGTGATCTTCGATGGCGAAGCGGAATTCACCGTCGACGGACGCACTTCGCTGCTCAAGGGCACGGTCGGCGCGCCAGTGCGCATGGGGCACTCGCACGCGATCTACAACCCGGGAAAGACGCCGGTCGAGTTCATGAACATCAACGTCTCGGCGGTCAAGGGGAGGTACGACGCATTCGATCTCGACGATGCGCGGGTGGGAGCGCCAAAGGATGACAAGCCCGTGTTCATGACGATGCGGCTCGACAAGAAGCTGCTGAAGCCGGCCGACAAATTCCACGGCGGCGTCGGCGCAGCGATGTATCGCCGGGCGCTCGACCCGAGCGTATTCCTGAGCAACTGGTCGTATGTCGATCACCTCGTGCTGCCGCCTGGCGCTTCCGAGGGCATGCATCGGCACACAGGTGTGGAGGAGGTCTACTACGTCATCAATGGCGACGGCGAAGCCTCAGTCGGGAGCGAGACCACTGCCGTTCACAAAGGCGACGCGGTGCCGCTGCAGCTCAGCGATCCGCACGCCTTTCGAAATACCGGCACGACCGACCTCGAGTTCATGATCCTCGGCATTGCAGCGCAGAAGGGCGTTCTGGACGTGCAGGAAATGGAAGCGGCGCCAAATCGCGGCACGGGCGCACGGTAGCAGCGCTACCCTACTTTCGCGCCGGATACGTCTTCGTCAGGTTGTTGCGCTCGTTGACGACCGTAAAGGCGCCCGTAGGCTGGACCGTGACGTTGATGCCGAAGCCGGTGTCTTTCACCGACGGATCGGACACATCGCCGAGGTTCGCGATCTGCGGCTCGGCCACGTTGCCTTCGGACCCCGCGACGACCGCATAGTGCAGCATCCACAGGTCCTCGAGCCCGGGAGCGCTTCTGACCGTCTTCAGGACGGGAAGATCGCCTCCCTTGCGCGCGCCGTTGTTCATGATGGCCACCCGCGACTTCAACGCGTGGACGAGGACGGGTGCGTTCGACTGTCCTGACCCGTGGTGCGTCGTCAGGAACAGATCCACTTCGCCGATGCGGTTCACGGGACACGCCATCTGGACTTCGAGATCCTGCGTGAGATCGCCGAGATCCAGGAAACGAAACGCGCCGAACGTGAACAGCATTCCGACCGACGCCGAATTGTCGGATGTATCAGCCCGCCGCGGCTCGACGCCCTGGCACAGCGCATTGGTCGCGCCACCAGACTGAGGAGCAGGGATCAGCTGGCGGTTCGACGCAACCACCTTGACGTCGACCCCCTTGAGCGGGATGGTGTCCCCCGGCTTGACCACCATCTCTTTCGCGCCGCTTGCCGCGATCGCCGACCGAAACGTCGCCGTCATCGTGTCGGGGCCCTTGCCCGTTTCAGTCGTCGGTCCATGGGTGATCACATTGCGGACCTTCACGCGCGACACCAGCTGCTCCATGCCGCCGACGTGATCGGCGTGATAGTGGGTGATCACGAGGTAGTCGACGGCCCCGACGCCCGCCTTCTTCACGGCCGCCGCAATCCGCTCGGCGTCGCGCCGGGTGTCTGTCGGCCAGCCGGTGTCGACCAGCAGGGATTGCCCGGACGGTGTGACGACGAGCGTGGCCTGACCGCCTTCGACGTCAACGAAATACAAACGCAGCGCCTGAGCCGAACAGACGGCCGGAGCCAGTGCCATCCACCCCGCGAGGATCACCGTTCGGCCGATCGCACGCCGCGCGTCTCTCAATTGCCGCGCCCTCCGCGAGCCGGCGGCTGCACGACGTCGAACTTCTTGTCCGCGTCGCGAGCGACTCCCACGACGAGCAGCTCGAGGGGCGATGCGCCTGTGTTCTCGAACGACTTCGTCTGGTTCAGCTGAATCGGCACCGCGTCCCCCGACTGAATAGGCGCAGTCTCGGAACCCACTTTCACGGTGCCGGTGCCGTTCATCACGTACCAGAACTCGCCGATTTCCTGATACGCCTGGGGCGTCGTCGCGCTGCCGGGCGCGAGCAGGACATGGTCGACATAGGCCCACGGCCCTCGGAAGACTGATGGCGGCAACGCGCGACGATACTGCACGGTGCCCTTGGCCGCGGTCGGAGCAGGCCCCATAGCCGGCCGCAGCAGCGATTGATCGAGCCGCATCGTCATGAATGTGGGAATCGGATCCAGCGCGGCACCCACACGGCCGTCGCTCAAGTCGAACGCGTCGTACACGCCCTTGCGCGCCGACACGTTGATGTTCATCCACTGAATCGGTTTGTCGGTGGGGTTGTAGATGGCATGCGAGTGTCCCATTGGGACGGGCGCGCCGGCCGGCCCTTTCAGGACAGAGGTGCGGCCGTCGATCGTGAACTGCGCCTCGCCATCGAAGATGACGAACATCTCTTCGCACTGATTGTGGAAATGCGCGCCGATGCCGCTCTTCGGCTGGATGATGCCGCGGTGCAGGAAGTACAGGTTGGTGTCAAGGGCTGTCGCATTGAACAGCGCCATGTAGTCGAGCTGCCCGGGGCCACCATGCACGCTCGGCGACGGACGATACTTCGCCGGCAGCGTGTGCGCGATGCGCTCCGCGAGCGGCATGGCCTGGGGATTCGCGGGCGCTCCCTGCTGCGCCAGCAAGGCACCTGCCATGACCGCGACGAACGACGAAACGGCGAGCAGCAGTTTGTGCTTCATATCACCTCGAACAGAATGACGGTGTAGTTCGGCGTGGACAGCATGCTCTCCATGCTGCCCCAGACTTCCTGATGAATATCCGATGCAACCCACTTCTGCCGCAGGTCTTCGCTCTCGTAGGTAATGGCAAACCGGTAACTGATTCCCGGAGGCGGCGTGCCGACCGGCACCGCGCTGATTTTCAGCAGGCACACATCGATGTAGCCGCGAAACTTCATCGCCGCAGGACGAAAGACGGTTTGAAAGTATTTCAGCATCTCCTGCTCTTTCGCAGGATCGACGGCGAGATCGACGTGGACCTGGATCATAGGGGGCTCTCGAATCTGAAATCTAAAATCTCGAATCTGAAAACTAAAATCTCGAGTACACCGGCGCCTGACCCATCACCGACGTTTTGATGCGATAGAGGCCTGTCTCAGCCGTAATGTACAGCGTCCGGCCATCGTCGCCCCACCCGCAGTTTGCGGGATCCTCCGGCGGCTTGATCGTGCCCAGGTGCGTGCCGGCGGGCGAAAATACGAACACTGCACTCGGGCCGGTCGCCCAGACGTTGCCGTCCACATCGATCTTCATGCCGTCGGGCAAACCACCGTCTTCATGCGTGGTCGCATCGAAAAACACGCGGCCGTTGCTGACGTCGCCGGATGGCGCGATGTCGTAGCGCATCCAGATGCGGCGCGCGTCGTCGGAGTTGGACACGTACAAGGTTCGCTCGTCGGGCGAGAAGGCGATGCCGTTCGGCCGGGTCAAGTCCTTGACGATCACTTCGGCTTTCCCGTTGGCCAGCTTGAACACGCCATTGAACGGAAGGTCCTTCTGAGGATCGTCGTCCTGGCGAGGCAGGCCGTACGGCGGATCCGTGAAGAACAAGGTTCCATCGGATCGATAGACAAGATCGTTCGGCGCGTTCAGTCTCTTCCCCTCGAAGTTATCGACCAGCGTCGTGACGCGCAGATCGTCAGTGACGCGGACAATGCGCCGGTTGCCGTGCTGGCAAAGCAGCACATCGCCATTCGCGGCAGCCGTCATGCCGTTGGGACCGATAAATCCGCCCGCAGGAAGGCTGTTGCCATCGTACCCGCCCGGCCGCAGCAATTCCTTCACCGTGCCATCCGGCGACCACTGTCGCACCACGTTGCCGACCACGTCGCTGAACCAGAGCACACCCGACGGCCGCCAAATCGGTCCTTCGGTAAATGTGAAGCCGCCACCGACCTTCTCGATGCGCGCGTCGCGCGGCACGAGCGCGTCGAAGCTCGGATCGATGCGAATGATGCTCATGAGCAGGAGCCCTGCGTCATTGTGCCGTCAATCAGGCGCCACATCCTGCCATTCGGGTTTTCGTTGCGCAGCGAGGGCGGCAGTCGATGCGGACGGACGTTGTCGTAGCAGCACAGCATCCCGAAGCGGCGCAACGATGCCGGAATGCCGACTGCGGTGAAGCCGGGATGCCCTGTCGCCGGAAACGGCCCGCCGTGATTCATTGCCGGACTCACGGCGACGCCGGTCGGCATCTTGTCGTTCAGCAGCCGCCCGACGCGCCGGCGCAGCGCCGGCGCAAGGCGCGCGTACAGGGCTTCGTCGCTGCCTTGGGTATCGGAATAGATGCACCCGGTGAGATTGCCTTCGAGATGCGAGAGCACCGCTTCCGCCTCGTCAGCGTCGCGCACGACGACGCAGAGCGACGCCGAGCCGAAGGCTTCAGTCTGCAACTTCTCTGGCTCGGCAAGGAATTGTTGCCCCGTTACCCGCAGCAACGTGTTCGGATGACGTGCGCCGCTGGCCGCGCCCGGTTTCGTCAACAGGTCGGCGCCCGCGCCGCGGAGCGCCTTCACGCTCTCAACCAGGCCCTTCGCAACGCCATCGGACAACAAGGGCGGAGGCTGCGCGGCGTCAAACGCAATTTTTACCTCGTCGATGAACTGGTCCGTCCCGGCACCGGCAAAGAGCATCACGAAGCCCGCGTTGGTGCAGAACTGTCCACCACCCATCAAACAGCTCGACGCGAAATCCGCGGACACCTTGCTGCCGCGCTCCGCCAGCGCGCCGGGCAGAATCACCACAGGATTGATACTCGACATCTCGAGGTAGATGGGCTTCCCTGCCGCATCGGCGGCACTTTTCAGCGCCATGCCGGCTCCGCGGCTGCCGGTGAACGCGCTCGCACCCACGCGCGGGTCAGACACTAACCGCTGACCCGATTGATGGTCAATCTTGTAGATCATCTGCACGGTCGCCGGCGGCAACCCGGCGTCCGACAGCGCGGCGACCGCGGCTTCGGCGAGCAACCGGCCGGTGCCCGGATGCAGCGGGTGCGCCTTGCCGATGACAGGATTACCTGCAGCGATCGCCGCAGCGAAATCCCCACCCGCGACGCCGGAGAAGGCGTATGGAAAATTGTTCGGGCCAAACACCACGACCGGCCCGATTGGCTCGAACCACGATCGAATCTGATTCTTCGTGTCGATCGTTGGCAGCGCCCACGAGCCTTCGAGCGCCGCGTCCGCAGCCTGACGAAGCTGGCCTGTTGTGCGCGGCAGCTCGACGTCGGCGAGCCGCGGGGCCTTGGGCAACGCGGTCTCGAGATGGGCCTGCTCGACGAGCGCGGTTTTGCCCGCTTCGATGCGGTCCGCGAACCCCGTCAGGAACCGGGCAATCGCCTCGGGAGGCGTACGCCGGAGCTCGATAGCAGCCCCTGCTGCCGCGGAAAGGGCGGCGTCGCAATCCTCCCAGCCGCTCACTGGATAGCTTCCCGGCAAGGGCTCGCCGGTCGCCGGATTGACGGCCTGAAATGTTTTCGCGGCTTTTGCTGGACGCCACGCGCCGCCGATTAAGACAGGATACTCAGCCATAAGTTAAACAATGACCACAGAATTGCGAAGCACGCCGATTGGCGCAATCTCGATTTCGACGACATCGTGTTCGCGCAGCGTGAAATCGTCGGGCGGCACGATACCTGTTCCGGTCAGCAGCACAGCCCCATAGGGAAACGACTGCGACCTGCAAAGATAGCCGGTGAGCTCTTCGAAACTGCGCTTGATATTACCGAGTCGAGTCTCTCCGGTGAATACATATGCGCCACCGCGAACGATCGCGCTGCGAACCGTCCACTCTCTCGCGTCGGCTTCGGTCGTGCCGAGGCGGATCCAAGGACCGAGTGCGCACGAGCGGTCGTAGACCTTCGCCTGCGGCAGATAGAGGAGGTTCTCGCCTTCGATGTCGCGCGAGCTCATGTCGTTGCCGATCGTGCACCCGACGACGCGACCGCGCGAGTTGATCACCAGCGCAAGCTCGGGCTCAGGTACGCTCCATCGTGCGTCTCGCCGAATGCCGACGCCTTCTCCGGTCGCTACGACCTTCTCCGCAACCGCCTTGAAGAAAATCTCGGGGCGTTCGGCGTCGTAGACCCTGTCGTATGCCGTTGCGCTGAAGTCCGATTCCTCCATGCGCGCCGTTTTGCTCCGCAGGTAGGTCACTCCAGCCGCCCACACTTCCTGGCGTTCGATTGGCGGGCGGAGAACGACATCGGAGACGCGGTGGGTCGGCAGCCCCTTGCGATCGATCCCGTTCAGCAGCGCTACCGGGTCCGCACTCTCCAACACCTGCGACAACGTGGAAATTCCCGCGGGCGTCACATCGACGACAACGGCGTCATCGCCCACCAATCCAACATGCGCAATGCCGTCAGCGCCGAGAAAGCGGCAAATCTTCATGGCGTTCATGCGAGCGGCTGCACGAGCACTGGCTCGCGCAGCGCTGCGGCAACGGTCACCGGATTGCGCAGGGCCCGGCCGAAGCCGCCGAATTGAATGGTCATCACGTCACCTTCCGCGAGCAACACCTGATCCGAAAAGCTGAGGCTGTGGGCGCCGTAATAGTGCACGTGGACGTCTCCAGGGCGCCGATGCGCCTCGAACTTGAAGTGATGATGCTCGATGTTCGCGACACTGTGACACATCTCCTGCTCGCCTGTTGCGATTTCGCGCTCCCAGATAGTGCGGCCGGCGCGCTCGACCGCCACCCGGCCGCGCACCACACCAAACTCCGGATCGACGGCCAGCTCAGGTCCGAGCGCGCAGGTGCGCAGCTTCGAGCCGGCAAGGTTCAGGTAGTTGTGCTTCTCGAACTTGTGATCGGAAAACTCATTGCCGGCAGCCATGCCGATCCGGCGCGGACGCCCCGCCGCGTCGACGACGTACACGCCGGCGATCTCCGCCTCTTCGCCGCCGTCTTCAGCATATCCCGGCACGACCAGCGCCTCACCATGTGCGCGCAGTGCAGAGCCGTTGCCTTTATAGAACCA
>Ga0184624_10000473_pt1 | contig 10299 bp, 9 predicted proteins | sample PLM3_5_b1_FD_133157 | JGI IMG/M metagenome (GOLD analysis project Ga0184624, IMG submission 133157) | Groundwater sediment microbial communities from an aquifer in East River, Colorado, USA - PLM3_5_b1 | ecosystem: Environmental > Terrestrial > Soil > Riparian zone | place: USA: East River...
GCCTCAAGGTCGAGAGCGAGCCTGGTGGGCCGACCATCGTCAGGGCCACACTGCCGCGCTGGATTCCCCCGGCAGAAGCGCCTGCCTAAGCCCTTTTCGGCGCGGCGGGACCACACCCATGGGCAGTCCGAACCGCCCGGATGACAGACGGCGCCGCCCACGGTGACGGTCATGCTTCGACTATGGCGACTTGGGACGAATCAAACGCGGACGGAGTGGGGGTTGCCTCGGAGCTCGAGCGCATCCGCCGGCTGCTGAAACGGCTCTTCGCTGGGCGGTCACGAGAAGATCGGCCGCTCTTTGAAGCTACTGATTAGTCATCCCGAGTTGGCGCCCAGGCTCGTCTCCGCTCTGAACGAGACGGAATGTCGAGCCGCGCGGACTGGACGCGGCGCGATCGAGGTATTCGTGCCGTGGTTCCGAGACGGCGGAGACGATGCTCGCGCTGCGATGGAGCTGCTGTTCTTCGTCAGGGCCTGGGCGTTGCAGTACCCGGATTTCCGGACGGTGCTCAGTCCGCGCTAGCCAGGCGGCGGGAGATCCGAGCCCTAGAGGAGGCCGCGGATCTGGTCGGCGCACACCTTCAGGAACCAGATCGACGCGAGAAATGCGTAGGTCAATACGGGAATCACGGCGCCGATCACGACCAGGAGCGCCAGGGACGGAACGGCCGCGATGCCGATTTCGAGCGTGACTGCGCCAATCTGGAGCAGCACGAGCGCGATCGCCACACGCAGCACGGCACCCTTCATCGTGATGGGAGCCGCGCCGGGCCAGCGGACGTACGACCAGAGCGCGAGCGCCGCGGTTCCAATCGTGAACGTCATCAGTAGCTGGCCGGCCGTCATGTCGAGTCCTCGTACGCTGGAACCGTATCCGTTCCAGGTACTCGGTTGACGGTGCCGCGCCGGCATTTGCAAGCGAGAGACGCGCGGGTGGGAGAGTCTCAGCTCGTCACGAGGACGAGAGGAAGCTCAGAGCCTCCATCATCACCGGGCCGAGCGTGACGATGAACATCGCGGGCAAGATCAGAGCGATCAGCGGGAAGAGGATCTTTGTCGGAGTCTTCTGCGCGCGCTCCTCCGCCGCCTGCCGTCGCCGCTTCCGCATGTCGACCGCCAGGTTCCGCAAGATCGCTCCGATCGACACGCCGAGGGACTCCCCTTGTACGAGCGCCTGTGTAAACGCGCGCGTCGCCGGGCTGTCCACACGCAGCGAGAGATTGCGCAGCGCCTCCTCGGGAGTCAGGCCGAGGCTCTGCTCGCGGAGAGCGAGCCGAAGCTCCTGGCCCAGCGGGCCCTCGATGCTGCGCGAGGCAAGTTGGAGGCCGCCCGCGAAGCCCACACCAGCCTCAACCGTCGTGACCAGCAGGTCGACGAGCTCAGGGACCTCGCGGTCGATCTGCTCGAGCCGAAACCGGGCACGACGCTGCACGCGGACGTAGGGCAGATACCAGCCCATCAGTGTCATCACGGCGCCTCCCAGGAGCACCCGGAGATCGAGGCTCCCGTTGAGGGAGAGAAGGAACACCAGTGCCGGGCCGAGGAGAGCGGCGAAGATGCGCCACCCGACGAACGAGGCCACCGAGGTCGTGTACATGCCTGCTGAATTGAGCAGCTCACGTAGGTTGCTCTCGCGCGCTCGGAGTCCGCCGAAACGGGCGAGCGCCCTTTCGCCCGTCGCCGAAGCGATCTCGCCGAGGGCCGCGTGGAGGTCGGCCGACTCCTCCACGACCGCGTCCGAATGGAAGCCGTAGGCCGCGATCTGTTCGAGTGTCCGACGGCGTCCGACGCGCGCGAGCGCGAACGATCGCAGGACGAGCACACTCGAAGTGGCGATGAGCATGAGACCGAAAATGAGTACGAGGTTCATCTGGAGCTCCTAGACGTCGATGTCGACAATGCGTTGGATGACGAGGGAACCTGCTGCGACCATCATCACGGCGATCACGAGAGCGACCTGCCCGCCCCCACTGGTGAAGAAGTGCGCCATCACGTCGGGGTGGACGACCCACAGAAAGCCGGTCAGGAAGACCGGGAGACCCGTCAGGATCCAGCGAGCCATACGGCCCTGCGCAGTGAGACTCCGGACGAGCCGACGAATCTCAGCCCGCTCGCGAATCGTGTCGACGACGGTGTCGAGGATCTCGGCCGAGTTACCTCCCGACGTGCGCTGCAGCTCGGCGAGGAGCGCGACCTGCTCGATGTCGCGATTCTCCATCCGGCCGGCGAGCCGTCGAATTGCGTCTTCCGGCGGCACGCCGAGCTGATCGTCCTGCAACACGCGAGCCAGCTCCGAGCGTGCGGGCTCGGCCGCATTCTCGACGACCACCCCGAGCGCGCCGTTGAAGCTGTGGCCGGCGCGCAGGGCGGACGCCAGCACCTGCAGGCTGCCGGGGAACTGCTCGGCGAACTCCGCGCGAACCGCCTTCACCTTCCGTCGAATCACCATGCGGGCGACGAGCGGAGTCGTGAGCCCGAAGAGCGCCAAGAGTGGCGCTGAGAGCATGAACGCGAGGAGTGCAATGGCGAAGGTCCCGGCGAGCGAAATCGCTACGACCCGCTTCGGCGTCACGGTCATCCTCGCGAGCGCGAGATCACGCTCGAGCTGAGCCCACCACGTGCTCGTGTAGTTGTTTTGGGTCGCTGCTCGCACGACGGCCGTCGTCACACCTTCGGCGCGCGTGCCCGGGCTCGCGAACGTTTGAACCCGGTCGACGACCGTGCTCTTCGGCCGCCAGGCGAGCACGAGCAGCAACAAGCAGATGAGCAGCCCGAAGAGCAGGCTGACCAGCAGGAGCGAGCTGCCCGAGAGGAGAAACCTGGACATGAGCGAGCGGTGGTACGGACGCAGCAGCGATGGCGTCGGCGCCACGTATGCCGTTGCCACGCGGCCGGCTCCCGCGATCTGTACGTCGACGTCGACCTGCGACATCGGTCGCATTGCGGAGCGGTAGCGGACGAGGTACTCGCCGGCCAGCTGGTTGCCGAGCCTCTCGTAGATCGATGCGAGCTCTGCCGCCGAACGCGCCTCCGCGTATGACCCGCCGGTCTGATCGGCGATCGCCTGCAGGGCTGAAGCATCGAATGCCCGCGAGCGGAGGCCGACCGTGAAGACGCGCACTCGCTGCTTCTTCGCGGCTGCAAGCACCGGATCGAGCGAGAGCACGCTTCCTACGTCCGCACCGTCGGAGAGGAGGACGATCGAACCTGTCGAGAGCCGTGCTTCACGAAGAATCGTCAGCGACTGCATGAGCGCGTCGTTGATGCGAGTGCCGTAGGCGAGTCGAGGTGGCGAGGCGAGCGCCGTGCGGAGCGTGTCGGTGTTGGCAGTCGGATCGTGTAACACCGAGATGTCGCCGTTGAACGCGACGATGCCGACTTCCTCGGCCGGCGCACGATGCGAGACGAACGAGCGCGCGGCCTCGAGAGCCGCGGCGGCCGGCGCGCCTCTCATGCTTTCGCTCGAGTCCAGGGCGAGCACTACGCCGAAGCGCAGCCCGCTCCCCGCAAGCGGGTCCACGCGCACAGAGGTGACGCGGAGGCCGTTCTCCCGAACCTCGACGCTGCCGGCGTTGAGGTCGGCCGCCTCTGAGAGGCTCACGACGTACCCACGCTCCGGAAACGGGAGGCGTGTGACGGGAGTGATCTGGACACTCGGAGAGGCCGCAGAGGATGCGGCCGAGAGGGCCAGCGCGACGACGAACGCTGCGAAGAGTGCCCGGGCCAGTCTCATCTGCCGCCGCCCGCTTTGCCGTTCGTACCGAAGATCGCGTTAGTGGCTCCACCGAACAAGCTCAGGGGCAACTCGATCCCGTGGCGTTCGAACTTGCCGAGGAACCCGGGGCGCAAACCGGTCGGATGGAGTTTTCCGACGATGCGCCGCTCCGTGTCGAAATGGTCGATCTTGAACTCGAAGAGCTTCTGGAGCGTGATCACTTCGCCCTCCATCCGCTGCACCTCCGCGATCTCGACGATGCGACGGGAGCCGTCATCGAGGCGGTCGAGCTGGATGACCAGGTCGAGCGCGGACGAGACGTGACTCCGGATCGCGCGAAGGGGGAGCTCGTAGCCGGCCATCAGGACCATGGTCTCGAGACGGTTGAGCGCGTCACGGGGCGAATTCGCATGCACGGTCGAGAGCGAGCCCTCGTGACCGGTGTTCATCGCTTGAAGCATGTCGAGCGCCTCCGCGCCGCGCGCCTCCCCGACGATGATCCGGTCAGGGCGCATGCGCAGAGCGTTCCGGACGAGGTCGCGAATCGTGACCTCGCCCTCACCCTCGATGTTCTTGGGACGCGATTCGAGGCGGAGGACGTGACGCTGGTCGAGCTGGAGCTCGGCCGCGTCTTCGATCGTGACGATTCGGTCATTGTCGGGGATTGCCGCCGACAGGGCATTCAGGAACGTCGTCTTGCCCGAGCCGGTGCCGCCCGAGACAAGCATGTTCAACTGGGCTCGGATGCAGTTCTCTAGGAACTCCCCCGCCTCCTTCGAAAGTGTGTCGATCTCGATTAGCTCGGACATCGCGAAGCGGTTCTGCGCGAACTTGCGGATTGTCAGCAGCGGTCCCGAGAGCGAGAGCGGCGGGATGATTGCGTTCACGCGCGACCCGTCCGGAAGGCGTGCATCGACCAGCGGGGACGACTCGTCGATCCGCCGCCCGATCTGGCCGACCATCTTCGTGATGATCCGGCGGAGGTGCGACGCGTCCGTGAACGTCAACGTTGTTTGCGACAGGCGGCCGGCACGCTCGATCCAGATGTCCTTCGGGCCGTTGACCATGATCTCGGAGACCGAGGGATCGGCAAGCAGGCGCTCGAGCGGGCCGTAGCCGAAGATGTCGTCGGCGATCTCGGCAGCAAGGCGCCGCCGGTCGTCGTGCGACACTCCCGTTTCCTGAGCGAGCTGGTCGTCGATCTCTGACTCAATGCGATCGCGAACGGCACCGCCGTCCTCGACGTCGAACAGTCGCGGCCCCAGCTCGCTGACGAGCGCGAGATGGATCCGGTTTTTCAGCTCTGCGAAGGGGTCGCTTCCGTTGCCGTTCGACCCGACAACCGTCCCCCCGGTGGGCGAGCTCGCTATGCGCTCATGCAGCTCCATTACTAGCTCGCGCTCCGCAGCAAAAGCCGTCGCAGCCCGCCGCCGCTCGATGCGTCTGTCCCAGAGACCGTGGCCTCCGACTGGCGTGCCGTCGCGGCCAGATAGCGCTTTGCCAGCAGTCCGTACGAAAGGGCTGCTTTCGAGCGCGGCTCGGCCACCACGATCGGTTGACCGCTTGTCAGCGCGCGAGGAATCGCACGGTCACTGCCGACGAGTACATCGGGTGCCCGGCCGAGCAGCTGTTCGACGTCAGTCCGCGTGATGCCAACGTCCGAGTCGGCGCGGTTGAGCACGAGCGTGACCGCCGTCGGGTCGTAGCCCATTTGCTCCAGCGTCTCGAGCCCGATCTTCGTGTCCTTGAGCGAGAGCGCGTCGAGCATCCCGACGACGCAGAGATGCGAGGACGCGTCCACGGCCGCAATCACCTCAGGCGTAAATGCCGGGGGCGTGTCGACAATGAGAAAGTCGTATTGCGAACGCAGGATCTGGAACACCTCGCGCAGGAAAGCCGTTCCGATGGTCGCAGCCTGGTCCGGCCGGAGCGGCGCGAGCAGCGCCCGCGCCCCGGACGGATGTTGTGCGAGGAACCCGTCGATCTTGTCCGCGTCGATGGAACCGCCGGAGACCGCGAGATCGTAGATCGTCCGGGTTGGTTGCACGCCGAGCGCGAGCCCAACGTCGCCGAACTGCAGGTCGAGGTCGACGAGCACCGCCGATTTGCCCTCGAGCGCCAGTGCGACCGCCAGGTTGGAAGACGTGACCGTCTTGCCGGTACCCCCCTTGGGCCCGAGCACCGCGATCATTGCTCCCTCGGTGGCACCGGTACCGGCGTTGCGTCGCCTCGCCACCGCCTTCTCGAGTGCGAACTCGAGCTGTCCTGCAGCCTGTGGCAGCGCGATCAGATCGTCGGCGCCGGCCTCGAAGGCCCGCTGGAGGAAACCGTTCGCAGTCCCTTGGTAGAGGACGACCACGGGCCTGTCCACCCGCTGGGCCGCCGCTGCCGAGATAACCGCGAGCGCCTGGTCGTGCGACTCCGAGCAGCCGACGACTACGAGATCGGCTCCCGGCGGGATCTCGCTGCCGGGAAGACCCGCTTCCGAGAGCGAGACCGTGCGTACCGGCGTGCCGGTCGGAAGCGCCCCGCGAATATCCTCTAGGCCGAAGGTCTCTTCGAGCGCCGCGTAGACGTGGAAGCCGCGGGCGTTCATCGACGGCCTCCGAGCGACTTCAGGGCCCGAACCGGCGGAACGCCGAGCAGCATGGTCTCGACCGTGACGATGTCGCGCCTGGAGGTTTTCGCTCCCGCACTCGGCCGGAGCGCCAGCCAGAGCTTGCCGTTGTCGGATGCGAAGGCGAGCTGGGCTGCCTCGAGGTCGTTGACGCGGAGGCTGACGTTCGTCGTGGCGGAGCCCCGGGACGCCTTCTCGCCGATTTCCAAAACCGAAACATCCGCAAGGATCATCCGCAGCATGGGCCGTGCCTGTCCGCCGTCGGTCGGCCTCCCGTCGGCGCCGAGCGGGATCACGTTGAATCCGGCGTAGACGTCGACCCGGTTGCCCGGCTCGATCCCGTTGATCAGCCCGTGCGCCGAGTCGAACGGCACCGAGACGACCCGCTCCCGATCGGTCAGCTGCGCGGCCAGCGAGCTGCTCGCCGCCCCGAAGTCGCTTGCCTTCAGCTGGGCTCCCTCGAAGATCTCGCGGGTCGCCACCCTGTCGCGCAGCGTCGCCGGGTCGCTCATCGCGCCCTCGAGCAATTGGCTCTCGCGGATCGTCGTCGCCGTATACAAGTCTTTCGCGGCCACGATGTTTCCGGCCGTGCCTTTGGGAATCGTCTCCGTCGCCACGAGCACGGTCACGAGCGCGCCTTCCGTCTTGAGGCTTTCGCGATAACTGTTCAGGTAGAGCAGGATCGCCGCGCCGGCGAGCAGCGCGATCAGCAGGGCCGCGATCATCGTTCCTCTTCGCGATGAGATGAGTCTGGTTGCAAGTTCCACGGTTTCCTCCTTCGTTTTTCTAGCGGGTCATTACTGGGATGCAGGGCGTCAGCGCATCGAGGTTGCAGACGGCGTCGCCGGCTCCGCTCGGATTCGGCGCCGCGTACTTGATGAAATGTCCGGCGATGTAGCCGCGGGGCACCGCTTGCGCTCCCGGGCAGGGGTCGCTGTGCCAGCCGACGACGTAGAAGGCGGCGAAGTCGATCACGGGCACGATGTCGTTGCCCGTGCCGCCGAAGCTGCCAAATGGTGTGATGAGCAGCGGCACGATGCGCGGGTCGCCGACGCTGTAATCCGGCCAGTTGATCGGAGCGGTGCACGTGTTGGCGCCGCCGAGGATCCGCTCCTTGAGCCCGCGCTCGACCTGGCCCACCGCGCCGCCCGTCTGCGTCTTGACGCATTCCCAGGGCTCGGGAAGCGCCCAGAGCTCGTTGTAACCGGGGCAAGCGAGGGTGCGATTGATCTTGTAGGCGGGGCCACAACCCTGTTCGATCTCGGACGCGAGATTGGGGATCGCGGGATCGCAGTCGATGGACTGGTTCTGGCTACCTGTGACGCGGAGCTCGACTACGGGATCGGTCGCCTCCGACTGCACACCGAGGCTGCCGGTGACGGCAAGGCTGAGGCCGAGCGTCGGCGTCGTCCCCGTCTGGAATGAGTTGCTCCCGGACGACGTGACGCCGCTCTCGAACACCTGCACGCGGCGCAGCGCACCGGAGCGGCCTTCGCTGCCGACAAAGGAGCGCTGCACGACGCCGAATGCCCCTTGAGCCTTGCACGGATTGTTGTTCTTGTTGGTGCAAGTCAGGCCGTTCCACGTGCCCACGGTCTGCTCCCAGCTCCATTTGAGCTCCACGGTATGAGGCCCGGAGCCGACGAAAGGCAGTCCGCTTCCCACGGTCCAGTTGACGAGGCCGGTCGTGCCACCCGGAGTGAGCTGGTACGTGCCACTTCCGTCGACGCTCGCCCAGACCTTGGCGGTCACTCCACTGCCGGTGAGAGGATGGGTCGGGCCGAGGTCGACCTCGGCCTGGAGCCCTCCGCTGCAGTCCTCGGTCGCGAAGTAGGCGTCCGGGGCACATGACCCAGGCAGGAGCCACGCGTTCCGAGCCGACGGGGCAGGAGTCGTGCTCCAGCCGCGGATGTGGACGACGCCGTTCGGCGAGTCGAGGTCGTAGCACTCTGTGTAGAGCTGGCCGCAGGCGGCGCTTGGATCGGCGCCGCCGACGAGGCGGAGCCGGACGCCGACGTTCGCAGAGTTGATCGAGACTGGGATTCCGTCTGGTGTCGACCAGAGCTGGTCGTTGCCGCTGGTGCCGTCCCGCTGCAGCTCCACCGTCCCAAGGGATGCTCCCGTCGCCTCGTTGACGAACGTCGCAAAGATGTATGTGAAGCGAAGGTCGGGCACGGCGACGGGCAACATGCCGTCCTGCACCTCGACCATTTTCAGCTGCACACGTGCGTGCGCGTTGATCGCTGTCACTTCGGAAAGGCCTGGAATCTTGAAGATGAGAGGCAGCCCGGCTTCGCTCCCCTTGACGTCGAACATCAAGCTCGGCGTGTCGCAAGGCGGCTGCGTCTCCGTGTCGTCGCCCCCGACGGAGCCGGCGGCGTACGTCTTGCTCTGGTAGAGGAGCGTGACTGCGCCCTTGTTCGCGCCGCCGACCTGGTCGTTGTAGCTGGAGCCACCGGCCCCGCCGAACCGAGTCGCTTCGTTCTGGATCGCCGTGTTCCCGCTTACCGAGTCGGTAAAGCACCCGCCGAACAGCGCACCGCCCGCCAAGGCCGCTGCGTCGACTTGCAGCTGCAGGTGCCGCTTGTGGACCCACCAGTTGCCGATGTCGACGGTCAGCGCCAGGAAGAGCAGGAGGACGGGTATCACCATCGCTGCGAACACGACGATGCCGCCGTCTTCGCGCGAGGTGAGGTCGACGATTCCCCGCGTGGTGCTCACGTGCAACCCCCGCTGCCGGCATAGTCGGCAGGCTGCTCGAGCCGCATCGTGGCCGAGCCTCGGAGTGCGATCGTCGAGCCGATGAAGGGCAGGCTGTAGTCGACCGCCACTTGTACGGTGACCGGGTCGCCGACGTCCGATCCTTCGGGCAAGCAGACCGCGACCGTGGCCGGTGAAGGAATCGAGGTTGTGCCGCCGCTGCGCAACTCGCCCGTCTCGAGCCGGTCCCGGAGGTACCCCTCGTACTCGGCATCGGAGGCGTAGGTGTTGACGGCCGCCTTACGAGCGCCCTCGCTGGCGACGTGGTTTAGATCAAGCCAGTAGTTCATGACCTTTCCGAAGTGGAAGATCGCGATGATGATCAGCAGGAGAAGCGGCACGACGAGCGCGAACTCGACCGCGCCCTGTCCGCTCTCGCCGCGCAGCCGCCCCCGCCGGCGGGAGCTCTGAGCGCCTTCGAGAGAAGGCTCCCGGAGCTCCCGCGACGTGGAGCGGACGACGGCGAGAGAGCCTTCGCACAGTCGTCTCACGCGGAGCGCGAGACGATTAGCGCGGAGCTCTCTGTACCGTCCCGACACCTGCGACCTACGGAATCAGGCCGCCGAGTGCGGCGGCAACTTCCTCGAGGAAGCTGTTGATCCCCAGACCAAGAGCAGCGAGGCCGATGGTCAGGCCGACGATGAGGAAGCCGATCACCATGGCGTACTCAGTCGCGCCCTGGCCGTCCTCGCGCCGCAGCTCGGTGAGGAGCTGGTGCAGCTTGAGCGAAATCCGCTCGAACATCTCCTACCTCCCTTGTTCAACTCGCAGGCCGGACCGATCCGGCACTGCTTCGACAAGCTCATTCAGGCGCGTGGCTCGTCGCTCTCCGCACCGCGAAGGGGTGGGTCGAACCACCCCTTCGGCTCAACCTCGCCGTCGAGCGCCGGGCGACAATCGTCTTGTGGCCGAACACATGGAGCTAATCCGCGCCGACGGGCACCCCGTCTGCCGTTGCCGGGTGGCGACCTCCTTCGGCTCGCGCTTCCTCGGGCTGATGGGCAGGGCGCAGCTACTGCCGGGGAACGGTCTGATACTGCCGGGGACGAGCTCGGTTCACACGCACTTCATGCGCTTCCCCATCGACGTGGTGTTCCTGGATCCTGAGCGGAGGATCGTCTCTATCGTGAATGCACTTCGGCCGTGGCGGCTGTCCGCGGCGAAGGCGGCTACGTCGGTGCTCGAGCTCGCCGCCGGCGAGTGCA
>Ga0184624_10000474_pt1 | contig 10288 bp, 8 predicted proteins | sample PLM3_5_b1_FD_133157 | JGI IMG/M metagenome (GOLD analysis project Ga0184624, IMG submission 133157) | Groundwater sediment microbial communities from an aquifer in East River, Colorado, USA - PLM3_5_b1 | ecosystem: Environmental > Terrestrial > Soil > Riparian zone | place: USA: East River...
ATCAGCCACTACCAGATCGGCCGTCTCCTCGGCAGCGGCGGCATGGGGCACGTGTATGCCGCGCGCGACACCGAGCTCGGGCGCGATGTGGCGCTGAAGGTCGCGTCGTTCGGCAGCGTCGACGCGCAAGCGAGGCTGCGCCGGGAAGCGCAGCACGCGTCGCGCCTGAGCCACCCGAATATCTGCCACGTCTACGACGTCGGCCGTGCTGACGGGCAGTTGTTTGTCGTGATGGAGCTGATCCTGGGCCAGCCGCTTTCGGATCTCGTCCGGGAAGGCCCCCTGTCGATCGCGAATGCGAGGCGCTACGGCATCGAGATCGCCGATGCGCTCGCCCACGCGCACGAGCACGGCGTGACCCACCGCGATTTGAAGAGCACGAACGTCATGATCACGCCCAAGCGCGGGGCGAAGGTGCTCGACTTCGGCCTGGCGCGAACGCTCGACACGCACCAGATCGATGCGCTGTCGCAATCGCAGCGCTCGTTGACCGACGAAGGGATGATCGCGGGGACGCTTCCCTACATGGCGCCCGAGCTGTTGCGCGGGCAACGCGGCGATCAGCGCAGCGACATCTGGGCTCTAGGCGTGCTGCTATATGAAATGGTGTCGGGCGGGCGTCCGTTCACCGGCGCGACCGGCTTCGAAGTGAGCGCCGGCATTCTGCATCAGGAGCCGCGGGCGCTGTCCGCCAGCGTTCCGGCGCCGTTCCGCGCGATCGTTCAGCGGTGCCTCGAGAAGGATCCTGGCCGGCGCTATCAGCAAGCGGCGGACGTGCACCTCGCGTTGGAGGAGATGAAGGGGCAGCCCAGATTGCCGCGCGCCCGGATTCCGTACATTCCCAGGCGTTTAATCGCGAACAGTTTTCTTTTCTTCATCGGGCTGGTCGTCGCCGCCGTTGCCTGGTACGGGATCAAATATGGGATCCGATCTCCGGTCCTCCCCAACGCCTTCAGCAACGTTCGGGGATATTCGTTGCTGGACGACGGTCAATTCGAACAGGCGATCGAGCAGTTTCAGGCCGTCGCAGACCGCTCTCCGAGCGAGGCGAACCCCTGGGACAGTCTCGGCGAGGGATATCTCGCGAACGGCATGCCTGACAAATCGCTCGAAGCCTATTCGCGTGCCCTCGCCATCGACGCGGCGAACGAGTCGTCGATTCTTGGTCGCGGCCTTGCGCTGGCCGCGCTTGGACGGTACGACGAAGCGCTCGCGAAAGAGTCGCCGGATCTCAAAGTGCAGGCGTTCCTGTTATCGCGGGTGGGTCGATACCGCGAGGCGGCCGAGGCTCTCGACAAAGTGCAACGCGGGTCAGTGAATGACGCCGAGGCTCAGGCCCACGCGCTGTTGACCTCCGCGTGGCTGCTGGTCGAACAGAAACAATATGCGCGCGCGCTCGAACAAGTTCGTGCCGCCGAGACTGTGCTTGGCGGGCAGGGACAAAAGGCGTTTCTGGTCCTCGCCGACCTGATCGGAGGTGTCGCCGAGATTCGTGCCGGGAACGTGAGCAACGCGAGCGCCCGCCTCGCGTCGCAGAGGACACGCTACGACAGCGACGATCGCGTCGAATCGAACTGGGTTGCGGCGCTTGAAGGAGAGATTGCGCTCAAGCAAGGCCGGTACGCCGAGGCCGTGTCGAGTTTTGAGGATGCGCAAACAAAAGGATGGCTGACGCTCGGACGCGACACGTCGACGGTTTTTGCGGTGAACCCGCCGTCGCGCGACGGGTTGGCGCGCGTGCATATTGCGCGCGGAGATCGCGCGGACGCAATCGCCGAATACAGGCGCCTGACAGCGCTAGGCCCGGACGCGCAGTCATCTGCGATGTTGGAACCTCGTTACATTCTCGAGCTGGGGCGTCTACTGGACGCAGAGGGAGATCGCGCCGGCGCCCGCGCGGAATACCAGCGGTTCCTGAAATTGTGGGCCGGTGCCGACGCAAGCCTGCCGGAGTTGAGCGAAGCGAAGAAGGCGCTGAGCGCTTCTCCTCCTCCCTGAGCGCTACTCCCTTTCCAGACCCTCACAGCAAAGCGTCAGGGATTCGATCGCCACGTCGTTTCCCTTGGCGTCCAGACTCGGTCCTTCCCACTTTCTCGGAAACGCGTTGATAAACTTCCACCTTACGACCGGCTGTCGTGCATCGTCCAACAACACGATGAAGCCGTTTTTCCGGTTCGCCACGCCGTGGCTGACCGAGTCGAGCCATTCGTGCAGCTCTTTCGACGCCGTGATGCCGCGCTTGAGCGTGATATCGCCGAATTTAGACAGGCCCGGCAGCTTTCGGACGGTCGAGGAATCGCCGCCTTCCCGATATTCGATCACGTCGATTTCGACTCGGAGGCCGGTGCATTCCGAAAATCCTGCCTGCGCGATCCCGTCGATCTCGACGCGAAAGTTGAAGTTCTTGTACGGGTCGTTGCGCACTGAATTTGCCACGGTTATTCCGCCTCATGGTTCGTTGTGGACGATACCCAGCTCAGGTCCCGGTAGATTTCGAGATCGTGATCGATCGTGGCTTCGTACTTCCGATCCTCAGCGTCGAGATACGATACCCGGGCCGAGATTCTCGTAGGCTGCTTTCTCGCGAAATATGACGCGCTCGTGTCGAGCAGCGTGACGATTTCTCTGGCGGGGCCGAGGAACTCGAGGTTCCTGAAGAGCGGGAGCGCAGACACTTCTTTGGTTCCGCCAAATCCAGTAAAGCTGCCGTCGAAGGAGATGGCCACTTTCTTTGCCGCGCGCGTACCGATGTTCCTGATTGATATCGAGAGGATGCCCCTGTCGAACAGGAACTCGAGGATGACTTCGGGTCTACCCGGCGTGATCTCTGTTTTCGCCATGGATTGAGAAGGGCGTCGATTCTACGACGTTTTCCAGCGGCGTGAGCGCGCTCATATAATCAGTAGTTGCCGTCCAGTTGTTGAGCAAAGAGGAGCCGTCGTGAGCGATCAAGAAGAAGATTTCGCGTCGATGTTCGAAGCGTCCACCAAGGCGCGACAGTTTCACCGCGGCCAGACCATCGAAGGCACCATCGTCGGATTCGGCGCGAAAGTGGCCTTCGTCAACGTCGGCGGCAAGGGCGAGGCCGAGATCGACCTCGCGGAGCTGAAGGACGCCGACGGCGATATCGAAGTGTCGGTCGGGGACCGGATTCAGGCGGTCGTCGTCTCCACCGGCGGCGGCATAGTGCTGTCGCGCAAGGGCGTCCGCAACGCCGCCACACAGAAAGAGCTCGAGGATGCCTTCCGTGCCGGAGTTGCGGTGGAAGGCAAGGTGGTGCAGGCGGTAAAGGGCGGCTATGAGGTTCGCATCGCGCGCGAGCGGGCGTTTTGTCCGCTTTCGCAGATTGACATCGCCCGTACGGCCGACCCGGCGGTGCACGAAGGCCGTGTGTATGCGTTTCGGATCATCGAATACAAGGACGGCGGGAAAAACGTCGTGGTGTCCCGGCGAAAGCAGCTCGAAGAGGAGCAGCGCGCGAGCGCCGCGGACGTGCGCAGATCGATCGTGCCCGGAGCAGTGCTCAGCGGACGCGTTGCGTCGGTGCTCGATTTCGGCGCGTTCGTGGATTTGGGCGGCGGCATTCAGGGTTTGCTGCACGTGTCCGAAATGGGTTGGTCGCGGGTCACCAATCCCAACGAGATTGTCGCGCCGGGTGATCAGATCACTGTAAAAGTGCTGCGTGTCGACGAGGCCACCGAGAAGATCTCGCTCGGGCTGAAGCAGCTGCAGGACGATCCATGGAGCGCTGTCGCCGCCAACTATGAAGTGGGGCAGGTGCGGACCGGCCGCGTCACGCGCGTGGCCGACTTCGGCGCGTTTGTCGAGCTCGAGCCGGGCATCGAAGGATTGGCCCATGCCTCAACCTTCGCTCCGACTGGCCATGCGGGAGGTTGGAAGAAGTCCGTCGCGGCCGGGATGATCGCGGCTTTCGAGATTCTGAGTGTCGATCCCGCACAAAAGCGCATCGGGATCGCGCTCGTGGAAGAAGGATCCGCCGTTGCGGCATCCACCTCCGCGCTTGGCGCTTCGGCGGTCGGATCACCGCTTCAGCGAGACACGTCGTCTCGTGCGGCGCCGCCACAGGATACGCTCGCGCCCGGCGCGATCGTGACCGGCAAAGTGGAACGTCACGAGAAATTTGGCGTGTTCGTGTTCCTCTCGCCCGGGCGTACGGGCTTGATGCCGCTCAACGAAACCGGTGTCGATCGCGATTCGGACGTACTCAAGGCATTCCCGATTGGCAGCGAAGTGGAGGTCGTGGTCCTCGAGGTCGATCCTGCGGGACGCCGCATTCGTCTCAGCAGGAAAGCGGTAGCTGAACAGCGCGAGCAGGCGGAGCTTCGCGAATACACCTCCAGGCTCGATGCGGCACCGTCATCGGCGTTCGGATCGCTGGGAGACAAGCTTCGCGGCGCGCTCAAGGACCGGTGAAGGCGACTTCGCGTGTAGCTCGTCAGGTCGTCCGCTGGTCTGTCCTTACTGGTACTTGAGGATCAGCACCGCATTCGAGACGGTCGCGATCGTGATGGTGTTGCCGTTGGTAAAGCCGCAGCATCCCGCCCAGCGGACTTCGACGACGTGCGCTCCACGCGTGACGGGCATGAAGAAGTTGAAGCCCACCATCCTGTTCACGTTCTTGTCGGTCTCCTCAGGGTCCCAAACTACCGGCGCCTGTACGGTCGGTACGCTATAAGGAAAGATCCCGTGCCCGTTCATCGGCACGCCATCCACCAGAACCTGGAACATGACGTGGTTGTCAAGCGGCGCGACCTCCACGCTCAGGTGCGCGATGAGGCATGAAGTCTTGCTCCGGCCACCTTCCACGTCGATCGTCGTCGACAGGAGCGGCGCGGGGTCGAAGTAACCGGTCGCGTCAGCGATGCCGTTTATGTCGGTGTTGAAGTTGACTTCGGTGTGCTGCGGTCCAGAACTGAGAGCTTTGACCTGGGTGATGTTGCTCTGACATTCAGCTTCGGCGGCAAGTGCACGTCCCTGGGCCACGACGCACAACGTGAAGACGCTCGCGAGGATCACGGATGTCCTGAACGGGTTTCGCATGATGATCTCCTTGCTGCTGTGTGGATGATTCGGGCCGTCACGTCGGCCGCACACGAGATAACGACGCAGCAGAAGGATCCGAACAGGGCGACTGGGCTACTTCACATACCAATGACCGGATAGCGAGAAGGCGACCTGACGCGGCTCGAAGCCGTCGATGGATGGCCGGGACCACCGATAGCCGACGTCGGCGCTGAGTGAAAACTGGGGCATTGCGGCGAGCGTCGCCTCGGCGCCGCCGAACGCCTCATAGCCATGGCCTGTCTGGTCGTGTGCGTGGTAGACCCTTGGCCCTGCCCCGACATACGGACGCAACCACATGGCGTTCGTCACAGCGTCCGGCAGCGAATAGACAACGCTCGGCGCGACTTGCATGGCGGGGATCGATTGACCGTCCGCACTCTCGATCTGCGGACGCGACGCGTAAAACTGAACGCCCAGTCGATGGTTCCACCATGTCCTCGCCGTTAGACCAAAACGCATCGTCGACGAATTCATCGACGCTCCTAGTCCTAGGCGACGTGGAGGCAACGACACGTAGGTCGGCCGGTCCGAGGCAGGTGCCCCTGATGCTGCCGGCCGGACGCGCGCGCCTGAATCACCGGCAGCCATGCACGCCGCTTCCACATCTCGTACTTGCGCGATCGCCGCCTGCGCTTCATTTGGTGCCGCTGACGTCGCTCGGCGAGTGATCGTTCCCGTGTTCACGTGCAGAAATGCGACGCCTCCCTCAGTGTTTGGCCACGGCACCTCGACCCACGAGCCGAGGTTGCGCGTGATACCGAGCACCATTCCGCTGCGGGCCGTGCCGATAACTGGGCTCGCGACGCTCGGATATTTGTGCACGTCAGCCGTCGATGCCTTCACGGTCAGCTCGGCGACTGGCGCACCGGCGCTCTGACCGAACAGCGGCGTGACGTTGAGGACGAGCGCAATCGCAACAGCTGAAGCGCGGCGGATCATTGGCTTCTCCTTTCGATTACTCGCACGGTCCGATGAGGCGCACCGAGCGCGCTCGCATGTCACGGTCCACCAGCGTGCCCGTGACACCAACCCGCCGGCCGGCATAGTGCCGCAAGTTCAGCGTGCCGACCGCATCCACGACCTCGATCTGCGCAGAGCGTTTCTTCAGGAATCCGGACTTCCAGCTTCGTGCGGTCGGCGCACCGGCGCCGGACGCATCAGTCAGGCGGAACGCGCCATCTTCATTGTCGAGACATCCGGTAATCGTGACCGTCGGCACACTCTCCGCCGGCGGTGCCAGGGCGAGATTCGTCGAGGCGGCTGCCGGTGCGGCCGAAGTGGGTTGTGACGCTTTCGCGACGACGGCTTTTTTCGTTTCGGCGGGACGCGCGGTGTTGCTCTGGACGGTAGCAGCCACAGGCGACAGATCCAGCCGCTCGACCGGGGCCGGCGGCGGATCTTCACGCGCGGTCAGCAACGCGGCGGTGACGACGACGAAGATCATGCCGGCCACAATTGCGCGTGAGGTCGTCATCCACTTCAAGTGTGTCGCGTTCGAGTGTGTCGAAGCCGCGGTGATCGCGTTCTTCGATTCGGCCGCCCGCGCCGTCGCCCTGGCCCGCGGCGCCTTCTTGATTTTCTTCATGCGCACAAACACCTCCTCGCGAACTGCGTGGAGCTCCCGCCTCACCGGAGCAAATGCAGTGCCCGCGACGTGACAGCGTCGGCGCGCTGTAAGTTGTTGAGCCCACCAAAGTTGATATGACGGTATGGCGCGTCTGGACACGCGGCTCAGAATGGAACAGCCAATTGCGTGATCGTGCAGCGAATGCTGTCGCGGAGTATCTAGGGCCTGAATCCTTTCACCTGCTGCCGTTTGCGCAACAAAATCTCCTCATCTTTAGTAAGGCCTGGAGAGAGGGCTCGCTCCCAGCTTCCGTACATCGCGTTTGGCAGGAGAATCCAGCTCTTCCCCCAACGGTCCGCGTGCGTCTTCGCAAGGGCGAGCCGCTGTTCCGGCGTCAGCTTGGCCGTCGACACGAAATCATTCATGTCGTCGCCGACGAGAAGCAGAACGCGGTACGACTTCGCAATCTCCGCGCGCCGAGCGGTCTTGTCCGATGTCCACCCGTTCTCGCCCGAGCACAGCACCGTGTCGTCAGAAGCGGTGATCCCCAACGCCGCGAGGTTTTTCAGCGTGTCTCCCTGTTCGGACAGCGAGCGGTTTGTGACGAAAAATACTTTCACCCCATGTTTGTCCGCGCTGGCGATGAATGACTGTGCTCCGGGAATCGCAGCAGCGGCCACCGCGTGAACCCACGGAGTCCATGTGTCCTGCGAATACACCGTGCGATCCAGCACAAGCTGGCCTTCCGACGGTGAGTTGTCGAGTACCGTCTCGTCGAGATCCAGGATCACGGCCGGGGGCAGATTCTCGTAGCCGGATTTTTGTTCGAGCGCTGCCGACCACGATTTCTGGCTCATCGCCTGTTCAAGGCCGACCTGAGCGCTGTTGTACGTCGTCGTTGACAGCGCCCAGAACTCACCGGAGGTCTGGACCCAAAGGACGCTGTTCAGCACTTCGTGCGTGTCGCGAAGAGGAATCGGAGTGCCCGCGGCGGCGCCTGCATTGGCGGCGGCGCGACCCGTCGTGCTTTCCGTACTGGCACAACCCCAGGAAAGTGCGAAGACGCTCAGGATTAAGGTGGCGATCCGCCTATACTGCGTTTCCATAGTCACGATAGTACCGTGGAGGGTACATGGGCCGTACACCGCTTTTCGACAAGGTCGTTCGCGCGCTGCGAATCGCGCGCTTCTGCAAAGACAACCGTCTATCGACCGATGACGGCCTCGCGCTGGTGCGCCAGCACGAGCTCAAGGAACGCGCGGTCCGCCAGACTCGCCGCGAGTGGCTGACTGCCGTTGCGCGGACCGGGGCGGCTGCCGGTGCGGCGTCGTTGTTGTCGCCGGCGCAACGGCTTTTCGCCGGCGCCCCGGCTGCCTCGATCGACGTCGGAGTGGTGGGTGCGGGCATTGCGGGGCTCGCATGCGCCGACGCGCTCGCGGGCAGCGGCATTCGCGCCAGGGTGTATGAGGCAGGCACTCGTGTGGGTGGGCGCTGTGTGTCGCTGCGGAATCTGTTCCCGCAGCAGATCGCCGAGCGCGGCGGTGAATTCATCGATACGCCACATAAAACGATGCTGCGCTACGCGAAGCGTTTCAATCTCGCGTTGGAAGATGTCTCGAAGGAGCCAGGCGATGTCTTTTACCACCTCGGGGGTGAGCTCATTCCCGAACCGATGGTCGTCGAGGAGTTCCGCGACTTCGTTGAGGTGATGCACGTCGATTTACGCAGACTGTCGAACGAACCGACCGCGCTCAACCACACCGACGCTGATGTGACGCTCGATCGCACGAGTCTCGCCGCCTATCTCAACGGCGCAAATGGTTCCGGGCGGGCCGCTGGATCGATCGCGAATGCGGCAATTCGCGCCGCCTACATCGCCGAGTACGGCCTCGAGCCCGAGCAGCAGAGCTGCCTGAACTTCCTGGGTTTTATCCACGCAGATCGGCGCTCGAAGTTCACCCCATTCGGGGTTTTCAGCGACGAGCGGTACCACGTTCTCGATGGCAACGATCGCATCGTGTCAGGATTGGCTCAGGCGCTGCCACGGCCCGTCGAGCTTGGTATGAAGCTCAGCGCCGTCCGCGAGACAGCCAGCGGCCGTGTCGAGCTGACGTTCGACACTCCTGCGGGCGTCGTGTCGCGCACACACGACATTGTCGTGCTCGCCATCCCGTTCACCACGCTGCGCGCCGTCGAGCTCGACATCAATCTGGATTCTGTCCCTGGGAAGCGAGCCGCGATCGACGATCTCGGCTACGGGACGAACGCCAAGATGATGGTCGGCTTCAACCGGCGGCCGTGGATCGATCAGGGCGGCAACGGCACCGCGTACGCCGATCTCGAGAAACTCGTCTGCGTCTGGGAAACAAATCCCGCACGCGCGACATCCGGTCGAGGCGTGTTGACCGACTACTCAGGCGGTTCGCGTGGGTTGTCGTTGAACCCCGGTGCGGTGCAGCTCGAAGCCAACCAATTTCTCGCGGATCTCAATTTCGTGTTTCCCGGCGCCCATGCCGCGGCGCGGCGGGTGAACGGGAAGGTCGTCGTACATCTCGAGCACTGGCCGTCGAATCCCCTGGCGCTCGGCAGTTACACCTGCTACAAGCCCGGCCAGTTCACGGCGATCGCGGGCCTCGAAGGGTTGCCGGTTGGAAACGTATTTTTCGCCGGTGAACATGCGAACTCGTTCTACGAGTGGCAGGGCTTCATGGAAGGTGCGGCGCTCTCCGGCGTCGATGCCGCCGCCGCGATTCTGCAACTCGTCAAACGGTGAGGACGTCACCTCGACGCAAGATAGCTCGCGAGGTGTTCGACGATATCCCGAGCGTCGTCTTCGGCGCCATGAATGAACGTGGATTTGCGGCGCCGAAGGAGAGGCAGGCCAATCGCGTAAAGGCCTGGAGCATCGACGATGCCCCCGTCGTGGCGCAGGTGACCCTTGCGATCGAGCACGGGAACCCCGAGCCAGCTGTAATCGGGATGAAATCCGGTTGCCCAGACAATCGAGCGAATCTCGCCGCTCGTCAGATCGAGATCGAGAGGGGATGACGCCGGCACGCGCGTGGGCTCGAAGCGTTCCGGATCGGCGGCGTCCGCATCGCGGGGATGGGCACGTGCCCACTCATCGAACGTGTCGAGCAGTCGATCCATCTTGAGATCGGCAAGCGCAAACTGGTTTCGCAGTCCTCCCGAAAACAGCGCGCGCCCATCGCGCACCGCCGCCAGGCGGCCGACGAGTCTGACGCCGATAGAGCTGAGCGCGTTGAGATCGAGCGTCGTCCGCTCCGGTGTGCCGACGAGCTGAGGCGAAGGCAACCCGCGTGCACGGGTGAGGTCGTCGATCTCGTCGTAGCGCTGGTTCCAGACACCTGACGCGTCCATCCACCACAACACGTCCCGTCCGCGGTACGTCCTGGGCAGCCGTACGTGTTCGCCCACCGAAAGCGTGACCGGCCGGCCGGATTGGTGAATTTCATGCGCAAGCTGCACGCCTGTGGCGGACGCGCCAACGATGAGCACACCGCCCTCGGGCAGTTGAGCCGGATTGCGATAGCTCATCGAATTGAAGCGCTCGATCGAGGATGGCACCTGCTGTTCAAGCGCCGGCACGCTGGCGAGATTGCAGGCGCCGCTGGC
>Ga0184624_10000475_pt1 | contig 10284 bp, 12 predicted proteins | sample PLM3_5_b1_FD_133157 | JGI IMG/M metagenome (GOLD analysis project Ga0184624, IMG submission 133157) | Groundwater sediment microbial communities from an aquifer in East River, Colorado, USA - PLM3_5_b1 | ecosystem: Environmental > Terrestrial > Soil > Riparian zone | place: USA: East River...
GCCTTTCCGAGGTGCCTGCGAGGTCCGTGGCCAGCCCGACCATTTTCCGTTGAAAATCAGAGGCTTGCGCGAATCGCGCGAATCAGGGCGTGATGCTGATGCCGACTCGAGTCCGTGGGCGGTGGCTAATTGGTGCAGGAGCTAGAAAGGCTGAAGCCCCGACGTTGGAGCGTCGAGGCTTCGAAACTGGTGCGGCCCGAAAGGCGAGGCCGCCTCCTAAGAACCTGAATCGCGTTCGGCTGTCAACATTTGCGTTGAGCAGCAACGGGAGAACCTTGCCCAGCGGCCGGCCATCCGAATTGGAGGCCGAATGTTGTCACTCGCAGAGAACGCGAGCGCGGTCGCGCGCGCTCATAAGCCAAAACGTGAAAAGCAATTTGGCGAGGGGCGCTCGGTGCCGCTCGATCGGAACGCGAAGATCAGGATCATGACCTTGGCGCGGGCACTGATGCGCCGGACCGAGGCAGGGCGGCACTATGGGGATGTCTCCGCAAAGGCTCTGGCCGTGCTCGGCGCGCTGCTTTGGGGCTTCCACAATGCCGCGAGCGGACGCTGCTTCCCTTCCTATGAGCGGATCGCCGAAAAGGCGGACTGCGCCCGCAGCACGGTCTACGAGGCCATCCGCGCCCTGGAGGCCGCCGGCGTCCTAACATGGTGCAACCGCCTTGTGCGCATCAGGGAGTGGGGGCCCGATCTATTCGGCAGGGCCAAGAACCGCTGGCGCGTCATCCGCACCAGCAACGCCTACACCTTTGTCGATCCGCAAAAAGGCGCAGAAACTTCGCGGTTTTCTTCTAAGTCCGATCTTCCGACTGGAACCGAAGGTCAAGAGCTTCATCTCTTGGCACCGCAGCCGCTCGACGGGGCGAACAGCCTCCATCAGGCGCTTCTGCGATGGGGCGAAGCAGTGAAAGGAGCCGCGCCAAGCGGCGCGGCAAGGGGTCTTTCGATGTAGAATTCGCAAGATCGGTGCCTACGCTCGTCGCCCTGAGCGCCGAATTTCGATCGCGAGAGCTTGGAGGGAGAGGATATGGCGCGTCGTAGAAGGCCGCGTTCCGAGGAAATAAAGCCTCCACGTTCTTCCGTGAAGAAAAAGCCTGCCGTGGCCGGCACAGACGACCCGACCATCCCGGTGAGGGGAACAACCGATCATAGTAGGGTTGAAGGCGGCGAGCGCCCCCCGCCAGTCAAATTGCGCGCGATCGATTTCCAGGGTGGCAGCCCGACTTCGGACACGCCGCTAGTGTCCGCGTCATGGCCGCCGATTTCTGTTGTCCCGACCGTCTATCCGCAGGACCCAGGCGGCGCAATCGTCGGGGGCCAGAACCACGTTACGATCAACCTTAACATTCATGGCAGTGATTTCAGCAAATTCAAAGGGACGATCGTAGACCTGCGCGAGGCCCTGCGCGGCGCGAACGCGATTGGCCCTGAAGTGCGACAGCAACTTATCGCCGAGACCTCTGCCGGTGTGGAACTCCTCGAAGCACCCAAAACAGATCGCGGCTGGATCGACCTTCTGCTGATACGGCCCCTCACATGGCTTTCAACCATGGCGGAAGCAGGAGAAAGGATTACTCAGTTGGCACTCGTCGCGCTGGACCTGCTGAAGAAAATGATGGGCTGAAGCCAGCTCCCAGCTAGCCCTTGTGTTTTGTCCTCTCCCGCGCGCGGGAGTCCGATTCCGATAATGTGCAATATGGAATGCGATTTTCAGTCCAGCGCGGCGCGCTATCCCTAGGGTTTCTTGTCGCTGCAAATCCGCAGGAGCGTGAGGCCTGGAGGAAGTGTAGTCGTTTGGTCCCCGCATGCCGTGTCCAATTTTTGCTGAGTAAGCCCCCTGGCGGTGAGGTCGGCGCCGCTGAGGTTGGCGCCGATGAGGTAGGCGCCGGTGAAGTTGGTGTTGGTGAGGTCGGCGCCGCTGAGGTTGGCGCCGAAGAGCTTGGCGCCGCTGAGGTCGGCGCCGTCCAGGCTGGCGCCGCTGAGGTTGGCTATAGACAGGTCGGCGTCGCCGAGGTTGGCGCCGCTGAGGTTGGCGTACCCCAGGTTGGCGTCTTTGAGCTCTACGCCAGCAAGCCACTGCCCTGATAGGTTCGCACGAACCAAGTAGAAGGGGCGGTGCAAAGGCCCGAAGCCCATCATCAGTCCCCCCGCCAGGATCGCGGCGACCAGGCTGAGGATGGTCCTTCGACGCCATGACAACCTGCGGAGCGGCAGCATCAGGTGCATTGCGATAACAGCTCCCGCAACGATCAGAAGAGCCGTGCCCCAGTGACGAAACGCGGCGGCTTTCCAGAAAAAAGCAAGCATCACCAGAGGCAGCAGCAGTAGAAGGCAAACTCGATAAAGACCCGCATCAGCGGGATCCTATCGGGCGCTAGTGTTGGCGCGCGTGCCGCCGATATCCATCGGGCGATTCGATTCAATCGACGCTCGTGCTCGACATAGAATTGTAAGTAGATTCGCAGACTGATCAGCACCGCCGGGCCTAGCAGCATGAATCCGAGGAAAGAAACTGGTCCGGCGAAGGGGACGCTGATCTTGTCGTTGCCTGCGAGCAGCGAGCTGTCCGGCGTCAACAAGGAAAGCAGGCAGAATGCGGCCGTACCAACAAGGGTCAGGAAAACACGATTGACTTGCGCCGCAGTGTCATCTCTTGCCTTGGCGATCAAATCGGGTGACGGCCTGCGAAGACCTCTGGTCACCATATCGATCTTCCCCTCAGGCCGGCTGCCTCCGTCTAGCTTAGCATCAAGGCACAAGTATTCGCGGTCCGGCGAGGGGAGAACAAAGGGCGACTGCGAGGCCGGTTATACTGCAGATCGGATCACGCCGGTCGCGGCTGCTTGCGACGTCTTTGCGAAATCTATTTTTCGCGTTCCATAATGGCGGTTAGGCGAACGCCGCTCGCGAAGGAGTGACCCCATCCCAAGCACGATGGGGTCAAAGGATAGGGGCTGGGCCATGGCCAACGAAGACCATGTCGCGCGACTCAAGCAAGGCAAAGCTGCGTGGAACATGTGGCGCGCTGAAAACGAGAACGTCGTTCCAGACCTGAACGGTGCGGACCTGAGCGACGCAGACCTGGTCGGCGCAAACCTGATTGGCGCAAACTTGAATGGCGCAAACCTGATTGACGCAGAGCTGAGCGTCGCAGACCTGAGCGGCGCAGACCTGAGCGGCGCAAACCTGAGCGGCGCATTGCTGACCCACGCAAACCTGAGCGGCGCAGACCTGAGCGGCGCAAACCTGAGCGGCGCATTGCTGACCCACGCAAACCTGAGGTACGCAAACCTGAGCGGCGCAGACCTGAGTTTCACTGGTCTCTTGGAAACTCTTTTCACGGACGTCGACCTCACCAAGGTCATTGGTTTGGACACATGTAAGCACATAGGCCCGAGCAGCATCGACCATAGAACCCTCCAAAAAAGTCCCAATCTGCCGCTTGCCTTTTTGCGCGGTGTCGGCCTGCCTGACAGTTTGATTGACTATCTCCCCTCGCTACTCAACCAAGCGATCCAATTTTATTCATGCTTCATCAGCTACTCGGCGAAGGATCAGGATGTTGCCGAGCGCCTGCATGCCGACCTTCAAAACAAAGGGGTTCGCTGCTGGTTCGCTCCGCATGATCTGGCGATCGGCGCGAAAATACTTGACGGGCTCGACGAAGCTATCCGGCTGCGAGACAAGGTGCTGCTGATCCTGTCCGAGCATTCGATCAAGAGCGATTGGGTTGAGGACGAGGTGACGACAGCTTTTGAAGAAGAGCGCAAGCGCGGCGGGCAACCCATGCTATTTCCGATCCGCCTCGACGATGCCGTCATGGCGACGGACGAGGCTTGGGCTGCAAAGCTTCGCGCGCGCAATATTGGCGATTTCCGGCACTGGAAGGATCACGAGAAGTATACGAAGAGCCTTGAGCGTGTGCTGCGCGATCTCTCGGTTCGAACGCGGGCACGGCAATCGAAATGAGCAGGAAGAGTCCGGCGAGAGCGATCGATCAAGTCAGGCGCATCGAGGGGATGTGCGACTTCCTGGAATGTCAGCCGATTAAAGACGCAGTGGAGCAATCTATACCGGTTACGATGCCGGCCGACGCTGGTTCCTTGGGTTTGGACATTCCGCTTTGGGTGGGGCTCGGAATGGTCGGCCTTTGGGCCGCCCTCGACGCGTTCGCCGAGAGAGCAGGTCTACAGTCGAAGTGTTCCACCTGCGGAATGAAATGTATCGTTACTGCGTACACCAGCAAGTTTAAAGGTACCGATGGTCAGAGTTTCGCAGAGTTGGAAGACCTCCGTCACCTCTATGCTCACAATTATGCCGGCGCGGCTGACGATGAGTTTTTCAAACGACCACGACGACGGCACGTCCTAAAACGCGGCGTTTGCGTGCAATTGAGCTGTGGCGCCATATTCGATGGTTGGCGTCTGAGCCTAGCCGATGGCATTCCTCGACCGGACCTCACTCGTTGGAGCCCGCACACTGTGTACCAGCCTCGTTTGAGCCCACCAATCGCTCTCAACCTGAGCCACCTTCGAATGTACTCGCGCACGGTGCTAAGTGTGCTGGAACGCTTTCCATAAATAGTCGGAGCGAACACTCAAAAACCCGTTCCAGAATCAGCTTATGCGAACGGAGCTAATTGAAATTTCCCCTGATTCGTGCTAGTCCTAAAACTAGAAGATCGGGATTGTGCGCCTGGGCCGTGGCCGGCCATTTGAAAGGCAAACCCCTCCGCGATCAACCGAGCGCGCCCAGTGCGAGCGGCGCGTGCTCACCCGGCGCCCCGGGATCATCGCAAATAACCCGGATCGATCCCGGAGGGGCAATCATGCCTTCCGCCAACCTGTCCGCAGGCGATGCCACGCATCGTCCGAGCAATCGCATCATGACCTTCGAGCAATGGTGCGAGCACAACAGTTTTAGCCGCGTCACCGGCTGGCGCATCCTGAAAAGCGGCTCCGGCCCGAAGGTGACGAGAATCTCGACGCGCCGGATCGGCATCCGCGAGGACCACCACGCCGAGTGGTTGGATAACCAGCCAGTTCGGACCGCTACCTAAAGCAGACGCCCGCCCCGTTGAGGGCGGGCGCTTCGCGTTTTGGGGGCGGCGGGTCGCGGGGCCTGGTCCTTAGAAACCGTCGGTCCCCTCGGTTCAACTCCGGGCGCCTCCACCAACACATCGGCTAACGCAGTCGCTGGCAGCCGCTGCTTTAGCCCGCAAACAAGGCGAGAGCAAATCATGCGGCAATCCCTGTCGCTTTTTCTGGAGGCGGTCGAGACCACCACGACACGCGACGTGCCGTTCGAGGATCGCGACGGGGCTTGGGGCACGTCGATCGTACGACCGAGTGGACCCGGCTGGCGTGTCGTCGATACCCGGCACGACCGGCATACCAAATGGGTTCGTCGCCGCCTGATCGTGCCTTCCAAAGCGCGGGGAGGCCGGCGATGACCGCCCTCGATGTCATGGCCGTGCGCCTGGCTCTGATCGACCGCGACTACACTCCGGTTCCGCTGCACGGCAAGATCCCGCCACTCAAAAGCTGGCAACAGCTCGAGAACGTCAACCGCGAGCAGCTCGAGATGTGGCAGCGGGCCTGGCCAGATGCGCGCAACACCGGCGCGCTGACGGCCCGGATGCCGACGCTCGATCTCGACGTGCTCGATGCCGACGCGATCGATGCCGTCGTCTTGCATGTGCGCGACAAGTTCGAGCAGCGCGGCTACGTGCCAGCCCGCACAGGCCAGGCGCCGAAGACCGCGCTTGTGTTTCGTACGATTGAACCGTTTTCCAAGATCACCGCCAACCTGATCGCGCCCAACGGCGACACGACGCAGAAGGTCGAACTGCTCGCGCTCGATCAGCAGGTCGTGGTCGACGGCGTGCACCCCTGCGGCCGGCGGTACACCTGGCAGGGCGGAACGCCGCTGGAGATCGCGCGGGAGGAACTGGCCTACATCAGCGCCGAGGAAGCGCAGCAACTGGTCGACGAGGTTGTCGAGCGCCTCGTCCGCGACTTCGGCTACAGCCGCGCCAAGGGGCGCCCCGGCAAGCGCAAGGGCAATGGCGCAACCGCAGAGGCCGAAACTGGCGGCGGAGCGCAGGACTGGGCACACCTGGTCGCCAGCATCCAGAGTGGCCAGGATTTGCACGCCAGCCTGTGCGCACTGGCCGCGAAGGTAATCACCAGCGGCATGAAGCCGGGAGCGGCCGTCAACTATCTGCGCGGGCTGATGGACGCTGCCACTTGCGCGCACGACGATCGCTGGAAGGACCGTCGCGCCGAGATACCACGGCTGGTTGATAGCGCCGGCGAAAAATACGCCAAGGCGCCTGAGCTGGCCCCGGCTGGTCCGGCGCCGACACCCGCGGCGATCGACGACACCCTGAAGGTGTTCGGGCGCTGGCTGCTGCTCAAGGATCATACGCCGGTGCTGGCCGTGCTCGGCGCCGTCGCGGCCAACTACCTGCCGGGTGACCCGGTCTGGCTCGCGCTGATCGCCCCGCCGTCGTCGGCAAAAACCGAAATTCTGAATTCGACCTCGCTGCTGCCGCACGTGGTGCAGGCCGCGAGCCTGACACCGGCCGGGCTGCTGAGTGGCACGTCGAAGAAGCAACAAGTCAAAGGCGCCAAGGGCGGCCTACTCCAGCAGATCGGTGACTTCGGCATCCTCGCGCTCAAGGACTTCGGCACGATCCTGTCGATGCACAATGAAACCCGTGCGGAGGCCATGGCGGCGCTGCGCGAGGTTTACGACGGCCAGTACATAAGGCACGTCGGCTCCGATGGCGGCAAAACACTGGCCTGGAAGGGCAAGGTCGGCCTCGTCTGCGCCAGCACCGAGGTGATCGACAGCCACTACGCCGTGATCGGCGCCATGGGAGACCGCTTCCTGTTCTCCCGCCTGGCGCCGGTAGCAGGACAGGCGCAATTCGCCCGCGCGCTCGATCACGCCGGCACCACCACAAAGCAGATGCGGGAGGAGCTGGGGCAGGCGGTCGCGCAACTGTTCGCTGGGCAGAAGAAGGAGCCGCGCTCACTCGGCAAGGACGAGGCCAAGCGGATCGGCGCTGCGGTGTCCCTGGTGGTGCGCCTGCGCGGCGCGGTCGAGCGTGACCGCCGCACCCGTGAAATCGAGGCCATTTATGGCGCCGAGGGCACCGCGCGCGTCGGGCTCGCACTCGAACGGCTGCTCGCCGGCCTCGATACGCTCGGAGTTGAGCGCGAGCGGGCGATGAAGGTCGTCCTTTCGACGGCGCTCGACTCGGTGCCACCACTGCGCCGCCGGGCCTACGAGTGCGTTTGCAAGCACCGCAACGTCGAGACCGCCGACGTTGCCATCGAGGTCGGGCTGCCGACCAACACCACGCGCCGCATCCTCGAGGATTTGGCCGCCCATGGCCTGATCGCCCGCCAGTCGCAGGGCCAGGGCAAGGCCGACCTATGGGATCGCGCCGATTGGGAGGCCCAGCAATGAACGCGTGGTCTATAGACCTAACGAGAAGGGTACCTTCTCCACAAAGTCTCCTCCTTGGAGAAAAGAGAAAATCTCTTAGTGGTTCTCTCACACCCCCTTCCGACATTGCGGAGACGGTCCCCCCTTCGTCCGAAGCCGAGCGGCGGGAACTCGTCGCCGAAATCAAGCGGCTTCTGGCCGAGGCCGGGCTCGTCCCCAAGGACATGTTCCTGACGCAGCCGCCGGAGCCCAACCGGAAGGATGAGAAAGCCTACGCGGCCTGGCAGGAGCGTGAGCGCCGCCGCCGGTCCATCGCCCATCGCCTGAGCCTGTACGGCCTCACCGCCCACGACCTGGCGCCGCAACACCGAACCGATCCTCAAACAACCGGGAGATAAAGCCATGGCAAAGAAGCCACAGCGTCAGTCGTACGAACGAAAGATCAAAGAGCCGACCGCCATCACACCGGTTGAATACTCCGGGCTGCAGGCGGCCTACGATCACTTCGATCGCGTGCTGTTCGACGGCGAACTGTCGAACGTGGACGCCTTTTTTACGTACCAACGAAAACCTCACTCGGACGGCTATTTCGCGCCCGATAGGTTTTCGAGCCGTAACGGCAACTTCAACGCGGGCGAACTCGCGCTGAATCCCGATTGCTTCTGCAACAAGAGCGACGAGCAGATCTGTCAAACCCTCGTGCAGTTGATGGTGCAGGTCTGGCAACATTCACGCGGGACACTGCCATCTCGCGGCTATCACGATGGCGAATGGGCCGAGGCAATGAAACGGATCGGTCTCTATCCATCGTCAACCGGCGCGCCAGGCGGCAGCGAGACCGGACAGCGCATGTCGAGCTACATCCTGCCTGATGGCGCATTCAGCAGGGCCTATGCCAAGCTCGCCGTGACTGGTTGGAAGCTGAATCTGCAATCGGCGCCGAGAGTGGGTGGGAAGAAGAAAAAAACGGATGACAGCAAGACGCCGTTCTTCTGCGCCGTCTGCGACTGGCGGATGTGGGGCAAGCCGGACAGCGAGATGACCTGTACGCGCTGCGTGACTCAGGCGATGGCGATCGAGCTTGGTGAAGAGTCTCCCGACGCCATCGCCCTGGCCGAACGCTATCGACTGAAGATGCGGCATGCGCCCACCGCGGTCGTTGCTGATGAGGCCGCGTCGGCATCCTTGCCGCTGTTCGAATCCCCTCCATCGTACGAACCAACACCGCCTCCATCGTACGACGAAACCCCACTGGCGCCCGTCGCGACGGCAGAGGCCGCGCCAATCAAACGCAACAAGGGCGGTCGTCCGAAGGGCTCGAAGAACAAGCCGAAGCGTGGCCGCCGGAAGGGATCGAAGAACAAGCGGGCGGTTCTCGCTCAATCGTACGAACCAAGCGAGCAGCCGACGAAGCGCAAGCCGGGCCGCCCACCAGGAAGCAGGAGCAGGCCGAAGCCGGATCTCGAGCGCGCCGCGCCGGCCGAGTGAAGGAGGACACCATGACCGAGAGGTTAGAGACGAAGTCATTCAACTACGCAAACCAGCGGATCACCGATCTCTTGATCAAGCTCAAGGGCAAGGGCGTGTGTGGCTGCTGCACGTCTCGCGCGATGATGTACCACGCAGCGACGCTTTCCGAGGCGATTTTGGGTAGCGCCGAAGCGATCGAAATGCTCGAGGGCATCATCACGGCCATGCGCGAGAACAACAAGCCGAGGCCGAACCACGAGGCTAGACATTAAAGCCTCGCGCGAAGCCATTGAGATGGTTTGTTGTATGGCACAACAAACCTCCACCCCTCGGGGGGCGGTCGAGGATTCGAACGTGTACAAACGAATACCCCGCGGCTTCCTCACGCAGAGATTTTTTTGCGCGCGCCGGAATTTTCCAGAAACCCGTCCTCGACCATGCGGTGAGAAGGCTTAAGCGTCTATGTTGCAACCTCATCCTGAAGGTGAGCCGAGGTGTATTTAAATGGCAACAACCGATGAGAAATCCCGGCGGCGGCCTGGTCGTCCTACCCGGCAGGAGGAAGTCCGGCGCGCCCTGGCTGAGTTGGGGCTTGATCCATCGCTACTCGATCCGAGACGGGTTCTGGCCGAGATTGCCAGCGACAAAACCGCGCCGGCGAGCGCTCGAGTGAGTGCGGCAAAGGCGTTGCTCGAGCAGCGTACCCGGGTGGTGGGCAACGGCAAGGCCGAGCCCAAGCGGGTCGTTGCGCAGCGGGCGGCGGCCACAGCCGGCGGCGCGGCCTCGGGATGGGGTGACGACCTCGACCCGAACAACATTTATCGGCCGCAATAGGGCCTAAGCCGTGCTCGACCGCCCCGCCCAACGCGATCGCTTCCTTTGCGTCGACTGCGCCAAGGACACCAACGCCAGTGGCGAATTTTACAGCGTCGCTGACCCCGTCTGGGCCGCCTCGGGGCTCGCACCGCACGGTGGCATGCCTGTGCCTGGCTTGTCTCGAACTGCGCATCGAACGGCCGCTGACCATCGAGGACTTCACGGCACTTGTTTGTCCTCGCGCTTTCGCCTGGGAACGCCACATCCGCGCTCGGCAATAGGGCATGAGCATCACGGGAAGGGGGTTACATCCGTTGTTGCGATGCGCTGAGCGGCACGAGGGGAACCAACGCCGGAAAAGGCCAGCAAAATGGGGGGGGGAATGACGATTCTTTTGGGGTGGCCCCCGGAGTCGCGGCGCGCCCCACTGAATTGTAAATCTAGAAGAAATCCCAAGCAATTCCAATGGCTTATCTCTCTTTTTAGAGCCGCGTTCATCCGCTCAATTAGGATTCCATCGGCATTTCAGGAGGATAC
>Ga0184624_10000476_pt1 | contig 10273 bp, 12 predicted proteins | sample PLM3_5_b1_FD_133157 | JGI IMG/M metagenome (GOLD analysis project Ga0184624, IMG submission 133157) | Groundwater sediment microbial communities from an aquifer in East River, Colorado, USA - PLM3_5_b1 | ecosystem: Environmental > Terrestrial > Soil > Riparian zone | place: USA: East River...
CGAGCGCTTCGGCCTGGACTGGTTCACGAAGCGCGAGGCCGGCTCGCTCGTCCGCGAGCTCTGGGAGACCGGGATGAGCATGACCGCCGACGAGGTGCTGGCCGAGGTCGCCGGCCAGGAGCTCGAGATGGACGCGGTCGCCCAGCTCACGCGCGGCGTCCTCGCCTGAGGTGATTGTGAGCGAAGACCTCGTCCCGCGAGACGAGCTACGCGCGACGATCGAGGCGCGCAAGGAGCTTGGCGAAGAGGCAGAGCCGGCGCTGATCGAAGCGTTCGTCGACCGGATCGAAAAGGAGCTCTCGAAGCGGCAGCGCGAGAGCGAGCAGTCGCTCCGGCGCAAGCGCGAGCACCAGAAGGAGATGGTGCTCGGCGCGATGGCACTCTCCATCCCGCTTTTCGCCCTGGCTGCGATCTTCACCGGCCTCGCGGGCGTGATCGTTGTCTGCGGAGTGCTCGCGGTGATCGCGATCGTGAGCGCGCGCTAGTCGTAGAAACGCTGCGCTGAGGCGGCAGGCTCCTCCATGAGCCGCGGCGAACGCGCCTCCCGCGCGGCTCTCCGGCAAAGATCAGGGTCGATTCAGGGGGAATCCCGATGGTGCAGCCCGGGTGGTGTGACGCATGCTCGTAGCGTCCCCGATGAAAGGAACCGTAATGAGCACCTCCGAGACCCAGAGCGCGCCGATCAGAGAGCTGCACCGCAGTCAGGACGACCGGATCCTCGCCGGCGTCGCCGAGGGGCTTGGGCGGTACTTCGACATCTCCCCGACGTTCTTTCGGATCGGCTTCGCGATCCTGACGCTCGTCGGCGGCGCGGGCATCCTGCTCTACGTGGCCGCCTGGCTCGTGATCCCGGACGAGGGCGAGAGCGACTCCATCGTGTCCCAGGCCCTCCGCCGCCACCGCGAACGGCCCTGGCTCCTGGCCGGCGTCGGCCTGGTCGCGATCGCGCTCGTCTCGCTGTTCGCGCAAGCGGACTTCTGGCCCAACAGCGGTTTCGCGTGGACGCTCCTGCTACTTGGCGGATTGGTGATCGTGTTCGCGCAGCGCCGCGCAAACGGCGGCACGCGGCCCGACGATACTGCGACTACCACTGCGACTCCCGCAAAGCGGGCGCGTCAGCCGTCGCTGCTCCTACCCGGGCTCGGCGTCCTGCTGGCGGCTGCCGGTGCGCTCGCCCTCGCCGAGGCGCTCGGCGTAGACGTCCGGTGGGACGTCGCGCTCGCCGTGGGCGCGATCGGCACGGGCGTCGCGGTCGTCGCCGGGGTGGCGCTGCGACGGCGCACCGGCGGCCTCGTTGTCGTCGGTTTCGTGCTGGCGGCGCTCGCGGTCGCGGTATCTGCCGTGGACGTCAGGCTCGTGGGCCCGATCGGCACTCAGGTCTACTCGCCGTCCGCGACGACTGACCTGAAACGCGACTACGACACCTCGATCGGAGATCTCAAACTCGACCTCAGCAACGTGGCGCTCGACGCGGGCGACACGGAGGTCGATGCGAATGTCGGAATCGGCGAGCTTACGGTGATCGTCCCGGAAGACGTCGGCCTCGACGTCGACGCCTCTGCGTCGGCCGGGAAGGTGACTGTCTTCGGCCGGAGCGAGTCCGGCGTCGACGCGGATCTCTCCGAGAGCATCCCCACACGGGGGTCCGGCCGGACGCTTCGCATCGACGCACACGTCGGGCTAGGCGACGTCAGGGTGGAGACGCCGTAGCGTCATGGTCGACGTCGGCACCATCCCCGCCCGAGACCGCGACAACGGCGTGGTCGCGGGCGTTGCGGCAGGAATCGGACGAGCGCTCGAGGTCGACCCGACGCTCGTGCGCCTGCTGTTCGCGCTGCTTGCCCTCGCCGGCGGCGCTGGGATCGCCCTCTATATCGCTGCCGCTCTGCTGATGCCCGACGAGCTCGGCAAACGGCCCGGCCGTGTGCGCTTCGCGGCCGGGATCACGCTGCTCTTGCTCGCGGCGGTTCTCGTCCTCAACGGTCTCGGGCTTCCGTGGTTCGTTCAGCTCTCCGCGGTCCTCGCCGCAGGAGGAGCCTTCTTTCTCTGGCGGAAGCGGCAACGCGTGCTCGGCGGCGTCCTGGTCGCAATCGCCGCTGTCGTGCTCTTCACCGGCGGAGGCGATTCTGGCGCGGGCGGCCCTCTCCTCACGCCGGCGGCATTCGCAGGCGGCCTGCTGCTCGTCGTCGGGCCATGGCTGTGGCGGACGGCGCAGGAGCGTGCTGCCGAGCGGACGCGGCGAATCCGTTCGGAGGAGCGCGCGGAGGTCGCCGCCCGCGTGCATGACTCGGTCCTCCAGACGCTCGCGCTCATCCAGCGCGAGTCTGCAGACCCGAAGCGCGTCGAACAGCTCTCGCGCCGCCAGGAGCGGGAGCTGCGCTCCTGGCTATTCCCGGAGGGCGAGCTCTTCAAGGACGATACGCTCATGGGCGCGATCGGGAATGCGGCGGCGGAGGTCGAGGAGCTGCACGGCGTGCGCGTCGAGGTCGCGAGCGCTGGGAACGCGCCACTCGACGACGACACGCACGCGGTCGTGCTCGCAGCACGTGAAGCGATGGCGAACGCGGCGCGATTCTCCGGCGCAGAAGAGATCTCCGTCTACGCCGAAGCCGACGGCGACGGGATCAGCGTCTTCGTGCGCGACCGGGGCACGGGCTTCGACCGGGCGGCGGCGCCCCCGGAGCGGCGTGGCCTCTCCGAGTCCATCGAGGGGCGAATGACGCGCCGCGGTGGCACGGCAACGATCTCGTCGACGCCGGGCGAGGGGACGGAGGTCGAGCTCTCGCTCCCGAGGAAGGCGTCGTGAAAGCTGCACGGCGCATCGTGATCGTCGACGACCACGGGATCTTTCGGGCGGGACTGCGCAGTGAGCTCGGCGACTCCATCGAGGTCGTAGGAGAGGCCGGGACGGTCGGCGAGGCGATTCCCCTCGTAGTCGAGACCGACCCGGACGTCGTCCTCCTCGACGTCCATCTTCCGGACGGCGGCGGCCAGGCCGTGATTGCGGGTGTCTCGCCCGAACGGCCAGGCGTCCGCTTCCTCGCACTGTCGGTCTCTGACGCGACCGAGGACGTGATCGCGGTCGTCCGCGCAGGCGCCCGAGGCTATGTGACGAAGACGATCTCGGGCGACGAGCTGACCGACGCCATCCACCGGGTTGCAGACGGCGACGCGGTCTTCTCGCCGCGTTTGGCTGGGTTCGTGCTCGACGCGTTCAGCTCCGGGGAGCCCATCGGGGACGCCGAGCTCGACGAGTTGACGGCGCGGGAACGCGAGGTGCTGCGATTGATCGCACGAGGCTACCGCTACAAGGAGATCGCATCGTCGCTGCACCTTTCGGTCAAGACGGTCGAAACGCACGTCTCCAGTGTCCTGCGGAAGCTCCAGCTCTCGAGTCGCCACGAGCTCACGCGCTGGGCAGCAGAGCGCCGGATGATCTAGCGGCATGGCCTTCGTACCATCATCCAGTCTGGGCGATGTTCGGCGCCCGCGCTTTCGCTGAAATTCGCGTGATGCTCGTCGCCTCCGGCGGCGCCAAACGACGAGAGGAGAGTCATGTGCCGCTGGCTTGCGTACTCGGGGAACCCCGTCAGCCTGGAGGAACTGCTCTATGCGCCGAAGCGCTCGTTGATCGTTCAGAGCCTTCATTCGCAGCTGGGAGCGGAGGAGACGAACGGCGACGGTTTCGGCATCGGCTGGTACGGCGCCGGTGACACGCCCGGCATCTACCACGGAATCGAGCCGGCATGGAACGACCGGAACCTCCACGACCTGGCCCAGCACATCAGGTCGCCGCTCCTGTTCGCGCACATCCGCGCCTCGACCGGCGGCGCCGTCCAGGAGACAAACTGCCATCCGTTCCGCCACGGCCGTTGGCTCTTCATGCACAATGGGATGATCCGCGACTTCCACGAGGTCAAACGGGACCTGGTGCTGGAGATCAGCCCGGAGCTCTATCCCAACATCGAGGGCTCGACGGACACGGAGGTGCTGTTCCATCTCGCTCTCACCTTCGGGCTTGAGGACGACCCGCCGCTCGCCATCGAGCGCACGATAGGGCTCGTCGAACACGTCGGTCAGCAGCACAGCGTGGAGTTCCCCTTCCAGGGAACGATCGCCACGACCGACGGCGAACGCGTGTGGGCGTTCCGGTACTCCAGCGAGGGCAAGTCGAGGTCGCTCTTCTTCAGCACTGCGGTGCCGGTGCTGCAGGAGCTGCACCCGGACCTGGAGTTCCTCCAACAGGTCGGCGATGAGGCGCGACTCGTCGTTTCAGAGCCGCTCGGCGACCTGGCGGGGGCTTGGAATGAGGTGCCCGAGTCCTCCTATGGCGTGGTCCAGGAGGGCCAGGACCTGCTGAAGCCGTTCACTCCGCGGATGCCGACCTAGTCCGAGGTGACTAAGGCGCTGGTAGGCGTCGTCTAAAGCACGCCGCCGGCTGCGGGTGGGGCGCTCGCAGCCTCGCCCTGGTCGCCGACCGGGTTCCGCGACAGGTAGTCCTCGGCGAGCAGGATGTTCGACTCCGACGCGCGCTCGACAACGCTCAGAAGCGCCGACATGCTCGACACCTCCTCGCACTGCTCCTGGAGGAACCAGTGCTGGAGTCGTCCGCATCAGCTCGCTCGGCTCGAACAAGTCGGCCAAAAATCACCCCGTAGGTATGAGGACTGGCTCACGCGCGGGGGCCACCATCGTCCGATGGAGCAACGACCGACCCCGGCCACGTTGCGGAGATGAGACGCTAGATGGCAGCGGCCTTCGGTTGGGGGACCCTGGCGGCCTCGTCGCTCGTAATCGGCGCGATCGTCGCGCTCCTCTTCAAGATCAGCTTGCGCTCGATCGGGCTGATCATGGCCTTCGGCTCCGGCGTGTTGATCAGCGCGATCTCGTTCGATCTCGTCCAGGAGGCGGTGGAGAAGTCATCCGGTCACGGCTGGGTCGTTGGCGGTTTCTTCGCCGGCTGTCTGGTCTTCTTCGGCGGCGACTGGCTCATCGACCGGATGGGTGGCAGTCAGCGCAAAGATCCAGATGGCAGCCAGGAGGGTGGGTCGTCGCTCTCGATCGTCCTCGGAAGCGTGCTCGACGGGATCCCCGAGTCCATGGTGATCGGCCTGACGATCTTCGAAGGCGGGGCTGTTGGCGCCGCTTATCTGGCCGCGGTTTTCATCTCCAACCTGCCGGAGTCGATCTCGTCGACGTCCGGGCTCGTCACGAGCGGCTGGCAGAAGTCGCGAGTCCTCTGGATGTGGATCGCGATCGCAGTGATCTCCGGGCTCGCCTCGCTCGCCGGCTACGGCCTCTTCCAGAACTCCTCGCCCGACACCGTCGCCTTCGTCCTTGCCTTCGCGGCGGGCGCGATCCTGACCATGCTCTCGGAGACGATGATGCCCGAGGCGTTCGAGCACGGGGGCAAGCTCGTCGGAATCGCAACGACACTCGGGTTCGCGGTCGCTTTCACGATCCATACGCTCGATTGAGGAAGTAGACCGCGATGGCCGACGAGACGAGGCTCGAACGGCGGCTCGACACTGCACTGGCCCGGGCGACCACTCCGCGCGCCGCCGCCATCGTGATCGCCACTGCGTCGACGGTGACCGCTGTCGTGGCCGGAATCCTGATGACCGTCGTCGAGCGCGAGGACTTTCCGACGATCGGGTCAGGGCTCTGGTGGGCCGCCCAGACGGTGACCACGGTCGGCTACGGCGACAACGTTCCGGTGACGTTCGCCGGACGCATCCTTGCGGTGCTCGTCATGCTCTTGGGGATCAGCTTCCTGACAGTCATCACTGCGGCAATCACCAGCGCGTTCGTGTCGCGCTCACGCCTCGAGCAGACGCCGTCGGGTGCCGGACCTCCGACTACGGAGCAGTTCCGGCAGATCGAGGAGCTGCTCGAACGAATCGAGGCCGCGCTGACCAGGCCCTCGTAGCGCACTAGAGCCAATTTTCATACCAGCGGTATGAGGAACGGCGCTGGCTACGCGCCGACAATCCTTCTCCAGCTTCGCGGCTGAAGTAACAAGCGACGAAGGGAGCACGATCATGGCGGTCGCCGAGACCGAGAAGAAGGAGTCGTTCTGGAGCCGACATGTCGTCGCCCTCCTCCTCGGCGGCTTCGCCGCCCTCCTGGTCGTGATCGTCCTCGGCCAGCTCCTGGACAGCGGAGACATTGCGAGGTGGCTCGGGGAGGTTCCGGAGGGCTGGGCCTACGTCATGTGCCTGTGTTTCGTCTGGTTCGACGCGGTCATCCCGATCTTTCCCGGCGAGACGACGCTGAGCGCTGCTTCCACGATCGCCGCAGGGGGAGGCCTCCGGCTGGAGATGGTCATGCTCGCCGGCGCGATCGGCGCGATCCTCGGAGATTCGTCGCTGTTCTGGATCGCCCGCGCGAACCGCGCCAAGATGCAACCCCACCTCGACAAGGCGCTGGAGAATCCGAAGGTTCGTACCGCCTGGTCGAGCCTCGACCGCTCTCCCGGCCTCCTGATCGTCGCCGGGCGCTACGTGCCCGGGATGCGCTTCGCCGTCAACGCGTCGATGGGGCTCGGCCACATCCGCTACCGCCGCTTCCTTGGCTGGTCGGTCATCAGCGGCATCCTCTGGTCGGTTTACACATGCGCGCTCGCGTACTGGGTGTCGACGACACTCGCCGGCTTCCCGCTCGCTTCGCTCATCATCTCCTCGCTCATCACGTCTGCTGCTCTGGCGGCCGTCTACTTCGTCAATCGTTCCAGGATGCGGAAGGCCAAGGCCGAAAGTGCCGGTTCGACCGATGCGAGTCCGGAGTCGCCGATCCCGGCGGGGTGAAGCCGAGCGAGGGGAACTATGAGCGACGTCGAGGATCGAGGAGCTGACCCGGCAGACGATCGCGACGAGGGCTCTGACGCCGGCCGCCTCGATCGCGCGCGCACGACGATCACAGCCGCCAAGGCAAGCGCAAAGGGCGCGACCGAACGGCACGTGGCGCTCGCGGTCCCCGTCCGGGCAGCAGAACGCAACCGTCGGGTCGCGGCAACCGTGCTCGCCGGCGGGCTCGCGTATCGGCTCTTCCTCTGGTTGCTGCCGTTCGGCTTGATCCTTGGAGGCGCGCTCGGCCTCAGCAACGCTGACAGTACGGAGAAAGCTGTCGAAGGCGGCGGCCTTCCGGGGGCGATCACGAACGCGATCGGCGACGCCGCGCGTTCGGCGCACTCCAACTCGTGGTGGCTCTTGTTGGTCGGCGTGCCGCTCCTTCTGTGGGCCGGATATTCGGGCTCGAAGGCGGTCCAGCTCGTTCATGCGCTCGTCTGGGACGAGCCCCCTCCGAAGACCAAGCCGCTGCTCGCGTCGCTTGCCTTCACGGGCGGGGCGTGTGCGTTCATGGCCGCGGTAGCACTGACCTGGTGGGTCCGTGAGGACTGGCCCGGGCTGCTCGCCCCCGTGCTCACCTTCGCTCCGCTCGCGCTGCTGTGGCTCTGGGTTTCTCTTCATCTTCCGCACGGCGACGCTTCGTGGCGAGAGCTGTTGCCCGGTGCGCTACTCGTCTCGGTCGGATTCCAGGTGCTCCACGAGGTGATCGGCACCTTCCTCGTGCCCAAACTCGAGAAGTCGACCTCGCTGTACGGCGATCTCGGCGCCACCGCGACGTTCCTCTTCTTCATGTACATGGTCGCGATCCTCGTAGTCGCCGCACCGGTTCTGAACAGCTCGCTCCACGACGAGCTCGTCCGGACACGCGATGAGGCCCGTGACGGCGCGACTAGTCCGGCAGGGACTTCACCCGCATGAAGCGCCGGCCGGCTGACGCCGAGCCCTAGCCGATTCGGTCCCGGTCAGCGAAGAGGGCCGCCGGAGCGGCCCTCTTCTGTTGCAACTCGGTCTATTGCGTGCGGCCGGCGCGGTTACTCCTGGCTTTGCTCGTCGAGCTCCGCGACCTCGATCGCGATGTCGAGGGCGTTGACGATGTTGACGGTCGCCGACGCGACCCGCGCAGTCCCCACGATCGGTGCGATCGCAGCAAGCACACCGCGGACCTGCTCGGCGTCGATGTCTGTCTCGGTTGCGGCTCCCAGGTTCATCAAATACGAGACCGTCGGAGCATCGACCGCGACCAGGGCCGCGATGCGAACGAGCATGAGCGTGTCCGCATCGAGGCTCGACGCCTCGATCGAATCCGCGGTCATGCTTGCGAGCAGGTCGAGCACGGGAGTGTCGGTGGTTGATTGAGCCATGGCTTCTTCCTTTCAGTCGACGTTCGTTTCGGGAACTAAGAGGGTTGGGCGTTGTCTAGTCCACGACCTCGATCTCGCTCGGCCGCCAGCTCTTGTCGAAGAACGGCTGGAGCGGGTTGTAGAGCCGAAGAATCGTCCACCAGCCCTTGCCGGGAACGGTCTGGAGCCAGTTGGACTTCTTGCCGTCGGGAGCTGTGGGCCCGAAATAGATGTCGGTCGAGCCATCGGGGTTCGTCTCAACGGTGCCGGATTGGCTGCCGAGGCGCGGCAGGTCCTGATCCGTCTGGAGCATGGAGCGGGTCTGACGGTCGTAGAGCATCACTGACCAGAACCGGCTCTCGGGAATGTCGGGCGGAAGCGTGAGGCGATAGTTGCGGGCGCCGTCGAGGTACTCGCCTTGGCTGTCGCGCATCGCGTAGATGTACTGCGAGCCGATGCCCGTGAGCCGCATGCACATCGCCGGTGTGATGCCCGTGGCCATATAGAAGAAGTTGGTGCGCGAGTTGAGCTTGCGGGCACCGTCGCTCGGGGTCGCGACCACGCCTTCGGCGGTGATCTCCGGCGGCGGGTCGAGGAACTCGTAGCCACCGACGAAGAGCGCGCTCTCCCACGCCGAGTTCGGGTAGAAAGTGAAACCCTCCTCAGGTCGTGCCGCGAACGTGACGGTACGGGCGGTGGCGTTGCCGATGACGAGCGCCTCTTCGAGGATCTTGCGCATTCGCGCGTCGGGCTCGAACGGCTCACCGTGAACAATCCCGACCGAGGCGAGCAGGCCGAGCAGTTCCGGATCGCCGGCTCCCGGTGGTTCCTGCTGCACCAAGTCGTCCACGGTCTCCCAGTAGCCGAAGTCGTTGGGATAGATCGTGTTGAATTCCGCACCCGACAGTTCGACGAACCGCGTCTTGGGCAGCTCAGGGGCCGTGGCCAACGGTGCCTTTCCTGCAAGGAACGTTCCGATGGACGTGCCTTGCGCACCCGGGACATACGGGGAGACACGGATACCGTTCCTAATCGCCTCGGCGGGGACCGTGGGATCGTTGTCGACCATGAATCCCCGGCCCAGAGCGGTCACCCGTGTGGTGCGCGCGTGGAAGACATGAAAGCCGCTTTCCGGGAGTGGACCGTCATAGCCCGGCCCCACGATCAGATACCGACCCCCCGCTCCGCGGTCGGGGCCGGGCAGGCCGACATCGGTGACCCAGCGGAACCACATGTCGTCGATCGTTCCCAGCAGGCCTGAGGGGGGACCGAGCGCCGGCACGTCGAGCACCATCGGTCCGTCCGACAAGTCGATGAACCCCCAGAAGTAGACCGTGTCGCAGTTGGCGGTCAGGAACAGCGATGCCGAATCCATCAGGTCCGGGAAGAACGTGAACGAGTTGTCCTCAACCCCCGCCTCCTGGAAGCCACGCCGCAGCGCCGCGAGCGACGCGCCGGGCAATGCCCCGAGGAACGCTTCGACGGCGTGGACGAAGTCGAGGTGGTCGTACAGCAGTGCGGCCGTCGCCTCCGACGGCGCGCCATCATCGAACTCCAACGTTCCGAGACGACTCTCGACCGTATCGGGCGTCGCGATCGAAGCCAGCGGTTCTGTTGTGGCGCTCATGGGTGCCATCTCCCTTCGTGTCGCATGTCCTAGGTCACGAGCTCGATCTCGCTCGGCCGCCAGCTCTTGTCGAAGTAGGACTGGAGCGGGCTGTAGAGGCGCAGGATCACGAAGAAGCCCTTGTCTTCCGTCGTCTGGATCCAGTTGCCGTCCAGACTGTCGGAGGGCTGCTCCGGACCGAACGTGACGGTCGTCGAGCCGTCCGCGTCGGCGGTGGCCGCCGGGGTCGGGTAGGACTGGCTACCCGCGCGCGGGAAGCGCTGTGGGGTCGGGAGCATCGAGCGCGTCTCGTTGTCGTAGAGGGTGAGCGACCAGAACCGTGCCGCTGGGATGTCGGGCGGAAGCATGATCCGGTAGGTCTGCGCGCCGTCGAGGCGATTTCCGTCGGCGTCCTTGAAGGCCATGATGTATTGCGACCCGATTCCGACGAGCCGCATGCACATCGCCGGCGTGATTCC
>Ga0184624_10000478_pt1 | contig 10257 bp, 4 predicted proteins | sample PLM3_5_b1_FD_133157 | JGI IMG/M metagenome (GOLD analysis project Ga0184624, IMG submission 133157) | Groundwater sediment microbial communities from an aquifer in East River, Colorado, USA - PLM3_5_b1 | ecosystem: Environmental > Terrestrial > Soil > Riparian zone | place: USA: East River...
AGCAAAAATCCCGGTTGGCGTAGTACCAATCTTTGGCATCAATAATAGCCAATCGATACTTTCAGGATCCGGGCTGGGTGCTGTTCTTGCGGGAGAAAATTGTTGACCAAAGATCGAATCAAGTGGTGAAATTGACCAGAAAGGCCCGGCACCATGCATACCAACTTTTGCATTGGTAATATCATAAAGATCTGCTTGCGGCGCTACAAAAACCCATTCATAAGCAACAGGATCACTCGCCGCTTTAATTCTTGCTTTGTATTTCTGCACACCTACCGCGTAGTAAGTAACAACTCTTGTATTTCCATTCGGTAAATTTTCCGGAACAGAAACTATAGCAGGTATAATTAAATTTTCACTTGCAATAATATGTGCTGCCGGCGAATTGCCATTTGCTTCGAGAGACGAACCTGCAGAAGCAGTCTGTAATTCGTCATTCGAATTTTTAAGCACTACATCCTTATTGCAACCAATGACTGCAGTTGCAAATAGAAAAACGATCATTAATGGTTTTTTGAGATGATTTGGTTTGTGATCCATGACGATAAAGTTTAAATTGTTTTAAATAGTGGTACAAATTTGATCACAAACACACCTGAACAAAATAGCACTTTAGCGAAAGCGCTATTTATTTGAGTGAGTGTATAGAGATCATTATTGCAATGATCTTAGTTGATCTAAAAAGAAACGCCCCGAAATCGGGGCGTTTGACTGTTGATTGCTCTTAATTAATCAGAAAGTTTGATCAATTTTATTTCTTTGTGTTGTTTGCCTTGAGTAACTCTTATAAAATATGTTCCTGCAGTATAGCGATCACCAAATCGTATCAATGAATTTACAATCACATTTCTTGTTTCAATTATCCTTCCATACATATCTACTACCTGCATGGTTATCCTTTCATTTGCTTTGGCATTCACATTTATTGTGAAGTTGTTTGTACTTGGATTCGGGAATGCAATTACATCAAGATCATTTGAAACTTCCGGGGCTTTTGCCTCCATCTCAATTTTTTGATAAGTATTTGCAGATGTAACGCTTGAATTAGTTCCGCTAATTACAACCATGCTGTTTGCACCTACTGCTTGTGTTGGCAATGCTGCATCACCTGCACCGGGCTGATTATCGTAAATGACCGATCCATTATTCTTATTATAAATCTTCATTCTTATTTTATCAACTCCCGTTCCATCAAGCTGACCATCTGTAACTGTCATCGTAAATCCAATCCCGCTTTGTCCGCCGATTATCTTTCCTGTTCCTTTGAATTGCGCCATCGAATTACTGATTACGAGATAATCAAAATTCAAAGCATTGAATTCAAATTCGCCAACCTTGAATTCAAATTGTGTTTCACCTTTTGGATTAGTTGAATTCTTAAAGTAATTCATTGCAAATCCATAGCTTGCTTTTCCTGTTGCAGCAGGATCTGATCTTAAAGCACCGGCCGGTGAATTGAAATAACCACCACCATAAGTATTGCCTCCATTTGGATCATAAATAACAACGATGGCATCAAGATCATTGTTTGTATTTGCATAGGATGTAATACCTGTTTGATCAGTTATATTCATCTGTAATTTGTATACACCAGGAGAGTTGAATTTATAACTGCTGCTAACTTTTCCATTCACATTTCCTGAAGGTTCAATAACAGTTCCATTTGCTGCTACACTTCCATCCAGCAACCATTTTGCTGTATGAGTATTACCTGGTTTATCCTGGAACACACCACTAAAGTTCACTACTGAACCAACCTTAAATGGTTTACCGGATTGTGGCCCTGTGATGTTATGCGTGACCATTACTTGTTTTGATTGTCTTACGGGCGGAGTACAACCATCATCAACTGTAACGGTAATTGTATAAATGCGGCCATCACCATTGGCTGCTCTTTCTGCTCTCAATTTTACATGATGGTTATCTATGATCTCCCAGTCAGGATCAGTGTCCCCATCACCAGTGCCATTCACAGGTTCATTGCTGCTAACTGTAACAGTAATAATCGGAGCACTGACACAATTATCACTCGCCGTATAGTTTAGCGTTATATCACGCATCGTGTGATTGGGTGGCCACAATGATTGTTTCGAAACGGTGAATCCAGTTATTTGCGGTGGAATATCATCATAAACTGTTATCACCTGGGAGCAAGCCGCTGTATTATTACCAACATCCGTTACTTTATAAGTTCTTGTTAATGTAAACCGGTTTGCACAGGTTTGATCACTGATCACATCACTTACATGACTGATAACTGTCAAACAATTATCAGTTGCTGTTACTGAATTAATATCGACATCGGGCACATCTGATGCGCATTTGACAGTGATGTTGGCCGGGCACGTAATTGTTGGAGGTTGATTATCTATAACAGTAATGGTTTGTGTTGCAGTAGCCCTATTGTTTGCGCCATCACTCACTGTCCAAGTAATTTGAGTAGTGCCAACGGGATAAACATTCCCCGGAGGAAAATCACTATGTGTGATTGTGAATTCAGGCAAGCAACCAACAGGTATTGCATTACCAATAGTAGATCCCAATATCACTGCTGAACAAAGATTGGGATCATTAATTACTGATATATCTTGTACGGATACTGAAACAGTATTAGCTCCGTTATCAATAATACTTATAATGCCACCAATTGTACCTGTTGTAAACAATTTGGTAAGCCCGCAGAAATCGACCAGGTCATGATTAGTAATAATTTTAAGGTCATTGCCCACTTCAGTAAGATTCTGCAGTCCATCAACATTTACAATATGAAAGTTCTTGCCAATGAGAAGGTTTGTACCTACTTTGGTAAGATTGATGAGACCATCAAGATTTGTAAGATTATTGTTAAAATCGAATATCAACTCCTTCCCAACCGTTTGCAAACTGTTGAGTCCACTAAGATTTGTAAGGGCTCTGTTCTCGCGGATAAAAAGACTTCCCCCTACATTTTCAATACTTAACAATCCATCAATATTTACAAGTGCCGCATTATCATCTACTTTTAAACTTACAACCTCAGTAAGATTTGATAAGCCATCAATATTTGTCAATATTCGATTGCCGCTGATGGTAATATCTCCGGCTTCTTTAATACTAGATAGACCATTAATATTTTGTAATACCGGATTATTGATGATCTTAATAGAGTTAACAACATCTGCACCTTGTAATACCAGCAAGGCATCCACATTTGTCAGATTGGGATTATCAGATAGTTCCAAAAAGCCTGTGATATCAGATAGATTTGAAAACCCATTAAGATCGGCCATCGGACAAAAACTTATTTCGATGCCTGTAATGACACCCGTTACATTTAACAAACCGTCAAAATTTGTTAACCTTGAGTTATTCTGAAAATGAAATCCATGTGGTGCTGTAGTAAGATCTGAAAACCCATTGAGATCTGTCAGCAAAGAATTTCCACGAATAAGCAGGGAGTTAACTGAATTCAAATTTGACAATGCATCAATATTAGTGATGCCAGTACTTGATATCTCAAGCTGATCTCCTATAGATTGCAATTCCGAAAGTCCATTAAGATTGTGGATGGATGTACCAAATAATATTACTCTACCTGTGACAGAAGTGTAATTAAAAGCATCCACCTGGGCTTGAGTAGTAAGGTTAAGATCACCGTTATAAACCTGTGCATTCAATCTTGAAAATAATAACACGAATATCATTACAGCAAAAACAAATCTCTTTCTCATAAAAAATAATTTGAATGTTAAGAATACAGGCAAAGAATGTTGTCCAAAAAGGATATAGAAAGAATTAATAGTTATGGCAAATTTTGCAGATAAAAAAAATGAAAGCAATACCGCAATGGGGTAAATTGGATCAGTCTATGCTTTTTTTGAATGGGGCTTGTCAGCATTCTGTTGCGGATTAACATTTCGCTTTAAAATAAAAACGCCCCGAAGAATCAGGGCGTTTGCTTACTGATTGCTCATAATCAGTCAGAGAGTTTGATCAGTTTTATTTCTTTGTGTTGTTTGCCTAGAATAACTCTTACAAAATAAGTACCTGCAATGTAGCGATCACCAAATCGTATCAATGAATTTACAGTCACATTTTTTGTTTCAATTATTCTTCCATACATATCTACTACTTGCATCGTTACTCTTTCATTTGTTTTGGCATTCACACTTATAGTAAAATTGTTTGTACTTGGGTTCGGGAATGCAATGACATCAAGATCATTTAAAACTTCCGGAGCTTTTGTCTCCATCTCGGCTTTTTGATCTGTGTTTGCAGATGTAAGACTTGAATTAGTTCCGCTAATTACAACCGTGCTGTTTGCTCCGACTACTTGTGTTGGCAATGCGGCATCGCTTGCACCTGGTTGGTTATCGTAAATGATCGACCCATTATTCTTGTTGTATATCTTCATTCTTATTTTATCAACACCTGTACCATCAAGCTGTCCATCGGTAACTGTCATTGTAAATCCAATCCCGCTTTGGCCGCCGACTATTTTTCCAGTGCCTTTAAATTGCGCCATTGAATTACTGATAACGAGATAATCAAAATTCAAAGCATTGAATTCAAAACTTCCAACCTTAAATTCAAATTGTGTTTCTCCTTTTGGATTAGTTGAATTCTTAAAATAGTTCATTGCAAAACCATAACTTGCTTTTCCTGTTACTGAAGGGTCTGATCTTAAAGCACCCGCAGGTGAATTGAAGTAACCACCACCATAAGTATGACCACCATTCGGATCATAGACCACTACAATTGCTTCGAGGTCTCCATTTGTATTCGCATAGCTTGATACTCCATTTTGATCTGTAATATTCATTTGCAGTTTATAAACTCCCGGAGCTGAAAATTTATAACTGCCACTAACAGTTCCATTCTTAGTTGCGGTAGGTTCTGTCACTATTCCTTTTACTGAAATGTTATCATCAATCAACCATTTAGCTGTATGCTTGTTACCAGGTTTATCCCAAAACTCGCCACTGAAATTAATTGTCGATCCCATAATAAATGCCTTGCCTGATTGCGGGGAAGTAATATTATGAGCCACTCTAACCTCAGTTGTAGCTGTTGTTAAGTTTCCTTCTGCATCTCCACAGGTAATAGTAATTGTATAAATTCTTCCATTACCATTGGCAGATCGTTCTGCTCGAAGCTTCACATGGTGATCATCAATTATCTCCCAGTCTGGATCTGTATCTCCATCACCAGTTCCATTTACCGGTTCATTACTTGTTACAGAAAGCGTACAACTTGTCACGGGACCACATAGATCTGTACTCGTATAATTCACAGTTACATCCTGCATCTTGTGATTTGGCGGAAATAATATAGCGGGACCAACACTTATATTTGAAACTACCGGAGGTTCGACGTCTTTAACTTTTACTATTTGATTGCATGTACGTGAGTTTCCCGATCCGTCAGTTATAGTATAGGTAATTGTAGTGTTGCCAACGGGATAAATATCATTTGCCGGTACACCTGTACGATCCATACTAATATATTTATAATCACAATTATCGTCGTACGAAGGAATTCCCAAATCTGATTTCGGAATAACAACATTGCACTGGCCCGGCAAAGCATTTACCACGAGGGGCGGTGCGCAGAAAATAATAACCGGAAAGGTAGTATCTGTCTTTTCAATTTTTAAATGACATGCATATTTTGATTCTTCCTTATTCCCCGAAGCATCTGTTGAAGAAAAGCCAACCGTAAAGTCACCTGTTCCATAGACGATAGTGCCGGGAGCTGGAACTTGTTCCACTGTCAAACCTTCCGGGCAATTATCCCAAATTGTGACCAGGTCGGTATAATCAGGCACCACGGCTCTACATCCATTATCCAAAATCAGTATCTGAGTTTCGACAGTTTTACAGGAAGTTATTGGATCAATTTTATCAATTACAGAAACATTAAACGAACACGATGATGAGTTGCCAGCTGCATCCGTCGCAGTTACAGTAACAGTCGTGGTACCAATAGGGAAATAAGCAGTGTGTGTAATAGAAGTTCCGGGACTCTGAACAGTAACTGATAAACCTGCCGTACTTGAAACCTGGATGTTACTACCTGCAACTCCACAATTATCTGTCACCTGTAAACTATATGTTACCGCCTTGCCGCAATCGTCCGGACCAGTGTTTGTAGTTATATCTCCGGAACAACTGATGACTGGGCAGATACCAGGGGTCACATTCGGCTCATTAAATGCTGATATAAGTGTTAAAAGAAAACCGAATAAAAATGTAGAAGAAAATAGTTTTCTCATAAAGTAGTTTTAATAGATACAAATTTGATTTGCAGGAGAAGAGAAACAAATACCTCAATGGGGTAAATTAGATCAGGCGATCCCTTTTTGAATTGCTTTGGTCACCGCTTCGTTACGGCTTGCTACGTGAAGTTTTTTGTATATATGTTTAACATGTGTACGCACAGTTTCATAACTAAGAAAGATTTTCTCAGCAATCACAGGATAACTTTCGCCTTTCACCATCAATTGAAGAATTTCATTTTCCCGCTGGCTGAGCTGGTAATCTTCTGCTCCTGGTGAAACAAGGATCACATTTTTATGCGCAAAAAAACCAAGTATTTTTTTTGCGACACCTGCACTGATCGGTGCCCCGCCGTTATATACATCGGTGATCGCTTCCAGGTATTTATGTGGCGGATCTGTTTTCAATATATAACCAGAAGCGCCGGCGCATAATGCAGAAAATATTTTTTCGTTATCGCTAAATACAGTTTGAATAAGGATTTTTATGCCCGGAAATTTTTCAGAAATAAATTTTGTTGCTTCTACTCCGTTCAAGCCCGGCATTTCAATATCCATTAATACTACATCGGGTTCACTACGATTAATATCTGTTTCCCAACGATTGCCATCAGTAAAAACTCCAGAGCAATTAAAACCCGCAGTACCATCAATAATGGCCTGCAGAGCATCTCTTAGTAGTTTATTATCTTCAAATATGGCTACACGAATTTCCTTCATTCATTTAAAATTGAGTGTAATTACTATTACTAACTATACCCCATCAGGTGATTTTTAAATTGAGCCCGATCTTTGTTCCTTGTCCCGGCGAAGATTTTAATAAATACTCTCCGCCCATAGCTGCCACTCTTTCCCTCATGTTTATTAAACCATTTCCATTTCTCAATGCAGTTGTATCAAACCCTTTTCCGTTATCACTTACCAGTATCTCAATCTTTTTATTATCCGATTCCTGCATAGAAATTTCCAGCAAGTTTGCATTGCTGTATTTAACCGCATTATTGATCGCTTCTTTACAAAACAGGTAAATATTCCGACGGCTTTCTACCGGCAAACTGATATTCTCCAGTTTTGGTGATACAGTAATTTTTATTTCCATGCTTTTGATCATGGCCATTTCTTCTGCATATTGTTCCAGTCGTTCTATCAATTTTTGTAAAGAGTCTTTTTCCGGGTTTATCAACCACACAATATCACTTAGCTTATTCACCATGTCGCCAGCTGATTGCTGAATATTGTTCAAAGACCTTTCAACATCTTCTGTTTTTGCAGCCTTGATCTGTTCTTTTGTTAAATGACTAAACATGGCAATACCTGTGAGTGTAGAACCTACTTCATCATGCAATTCACGGCTGATGCGTAAGCGTTCGTTTAAAACTTCCTGCTGGCTCTGCAATTTTTTTCTTCGTATATAACGATAAATCCCTGCCCCAGCCAGGATCAATAGGCAGGCTATACTTATAAATACAATTTTCCTTTGCTGGTCTTGTTTTGCGGCAAAAAGTTTTTGATAAGCAGCTTCCTGTTCCAGCAGTTTCAGCTTGGCCTGGTTCTTTTCATTTTCTTTTTTTTCATTTTCAAGATTCAGTTCTTTTTGCGAAGCATCGAGTTTGCTGATCTCATTCTGCTGTGATACCAGTGCCAACTGTTGCGTCTTTTTATCATTTTCCAATTTCTGTTTTTCTATTTCCTGGTTTCTTAATTGCAACAGGTATGAATTCGCTTCGCTTTCTTTTTCAAGGATCTTTATTTCCTGTTCTTTTTTTCCTGTTTCATAACGGGTAGTAACTTCTATAATTGCTTGTTGCTTTTGTAAAGACAGTACAGAATCTTTAACCAGTGAATAGTTCCGGAAATAATATAATGCAGAATCAGGTTTACCAGACCTGGAAAAAGATTCTGACAAAAGCATATAAGCTTCAAATACATTCAGCCATGATCTTGTTTGTTGTGAAATTTCGGCTGCTTCTCTCAAATGCACGATGGCACTATCATAGGAGCCTGTTTGAAACTCTGATCTGCCAAGACCAAAGACAATATCCTTAATGTCAAATAGCGGCATTGCATTTCTATCCATTTTATGATAAGCCTGTCTTAAATGATTTAATGCTTCCTTGTAATGACCTTTCTCGTATGCAAGGATCCCCTTTATTTTCGATGAAGTAACCAACCCCCATGGATCATTAAATTTTCTCGTTATTTGATCAAACTCTATGATAGCAGAATCTGCTTTATTAAACTTCTGCATCATCGCAAGGCAAATTGCATACTCTCCAAGAATTTCCCTCAACCTTATCTTGTCTGAACCAGGGCTCCTGCTCTTTAATCCGTAGTCAAGATATTTATACGCATTTGGCAGATCATTTAATCTTAAAAAGCATACTCCAAGTTCGGTGCTGCTTTCATATATCCTGTTAGGGTTTTGAAGCCTTTCCGCTAATTGAAGAGATTTGAAATAATAAGCAGCAGAGCTATCCAAAACCGAAAGATTTTCATATTGTCTTGCCATCCAAAAAAATGCCTGGTATAGATTTCTTTCATCCCCGGCAGCTTTTAAATAATGAATAGACTTACTTATAGTGTTCAACGCAGATTCAGAATTATCGGTCATTTTGTAGATCATGCCAATTTGCAGGTAACTCATTCCGAGCAGACGATTATCTTTCAGTTTAGAAAAGATGTTTACCGAAGTATCAGCATGATCTCTCGATTCTTTAAACTTGCTTCGGAAATAGATCGCTTTGGACACAGCAAGATGGTATTCTCCCAATCCCCTCTCATAATTATCCTGTAAACTGTATTCCTTTATTTTATTAGCAAATAAAAGAGAGGAGTCAATTTTAAGAAGGAATTCTGAATAGGCCCTTGACAAATTAAAATACGCATCTGCCTTTGCCCTGGATGTCTTCGCCTCATGAAGGCTATCTTGCAGATCTGAAAGTCGCAATTGAGAAAACACAGACATGCATGACGAAGCGATCAATGCAGTTAATACAAGTTTTCTAAAAAGTCTGACCACAACCATAGTAAGCAGAATAGTGGTTCAGTTTAAAAATAGCGATGTAAAGTGGCTTGTCACATACCCCAATGGGTGAGTTTATTCTTTGCTTTAAATTACAAAATCTTTTACTACTCAATTACAGTTGGCACTTCGACCTTAAAATAAAAGTGCCCCTGAAAACCGAAGCACTTTACTAATTGCTCGCTACTAAATTAGGCTGAAATCTTAATTAGTTTTCCTGCTGATAGCAAAAATGAAAGAGTATTAAAAGTTCTAAGAAAAAATAAACAATACACAACGGGCAATTGCCAAATCAGTACTAATCAGGATTGCCACAAAGTTTGTTGATTGCTATTGTCTATTGCTTATTGTCTATTGTTATTTCCCCCTGCATATAGAATACACATTGACCGGCCATAGTTACACGATCACCCCACCATTTACATTCAAGTTCACCGCCACGTTGCGAGACCTGTTTTGCAAACATTTTCTTTTTATCGAGTTTCTCGGCCCAAAAAGGTATAAGCTGTGAATGGGATGAGCCTGTTACAGGATCCTCATCAATACCGGCAGAAGGTGCAAAAAATCTTGAAACAAAATCAACACCATTATTTCCGGGCGCAGTAATGATCACTTTATAGCCTGTTTCTTTTAGCAATGAAAAATCCGGGGAGCATTTCTTTACTTCTTCTTCATTTTGCAGTTCAATTAAAATATCCCGGTGTTTATAAACGCCAACAACCTCGTTCATTTTTAATGCTTTCAATAATTCATCAGGATAATCATTGAACCTTTCCGGCTTCCATGAAGGGAAATCCATTTGTATTACATCACCTCGCCTGTCAACGGATAATTTTCCGCTCTTGCAACTAAAATTGATCTGTTCTTTCTTATAATCAAGTTTATTAAAAATGACCCATGCAGCTCCTAATGTGGCATGACCGCAAAGATTGATCTCAATAGCCGGGGTAAACCACCTGATATCAAAGTCAATATCTTC
>Ga0184624_10000481_pt1 | contig 10233 bp, 8 predicted proteins | sample PLM3_5_b1_FD_133157 | JGI IMG/M metagenome (GOLD analysis project Ga0184624, IMG submission 133157) | Groundwater sediment microbial communities from an aquifer in East River, Colorado, USA - PLM3_5_b1 | ecosystem: Environmental > Terrestrial > Soil > Riparian zone | place: USA: East River...
GCCACGCGCAAGGGAAATAGCTGATGGTGCTGCCCGCCCTCGCTTGCGCCGCCGTGCTGATCGCGACAGCTGCCCTTGCTCTCGCGATCCAAGATGTCACGCGGGCGCGCCACGTAGTCTACGGTATGTCTCTGGTCACTTCATCGGCGCTGCTGGTGATCGCGCTCCTTGCGCTGCTCGGCGTCTCCCAGACGCCATCGGCCGTCACGCTCCCGCTCGGCATCCCCTGGCTGGGCGCGCGTTTCCGTCTCGATGCCCTCTCGGCCTTCTTCCTGGCCGTGGTCGCGCTCGGCGCCGCCGCGGCAAGCCTGTTTGCGGTTGGATACGGCCGCCATGAGCCATCACCGCGCCGGGTGTTGCCGTTCTATCCGGCCTTTCTCGCCGGCATGAGCGTCGTCGTGCTGGCCGACGACGCATTCACGTTTCTGGTGTCGTGGGAATTCATGTCGCTGTCGTCATGGGCCCTGGTCATGGCGCATCACCGCGTGCCCGACAACGTGCGTGCCGGATACGTCTATCTGATCATGGCGAGTTTCGGCACCCTCGCGCTGCTGCTCATGTTCGGATTGCTCGCAGGTCCCGATGGCGGTTATGCCTTTGCCGACATCCGCGCGGGGCAGCTTTCGGCGGGAGCGGCGGCCGCCGTTCTCGTGCTTGCCTTGATCGGCGCCGGCTCCAAAGCCGGTCTCGTGCCGCTGCATGTCTGGCTGCCGCTGGCGCATCCGGCGGCGCCGAGCCATGTCTCGGCGCTGATGAGCGGCGTGATGACCAAGGTCGCCGTCTACGGCTTCGTGCGCATCGTCTTCGATCTGCTCGGAACACCCGTCTGGTGGTGGAGCATGGTGGTGCTTGCGCTTGGTGGCATCACCGCGGTGATGGGCGTGCTCTACGCCCTGATGCAGCACGACCTCAAGCGGCTGCTCGCCTACCACACAGTAGAAAACATCGGGATCATCTTCATCGGGCTAGGCCTTGCGCTCGCATTCAGGGCCCATGGCATGGCGTTGGCGGCGGCGCTCGCCCTCACGGCGGCCCTGCTGCACGTTTTCAATCATTCGATCTTCAAGAGTCTCCTGTTCTTCGGCGCTGGCGCAGTGCTTACGTCGACCGGGGAGCGCGACATGGAGCGCCTCGGTGGCCTCATCCATCGCATGCCCCAGACCGCCTTCGTCTTCCTTGTCGGCTGTGCGGCGATCTCGGCGCTGCCGCCCCTGAACGGCTTCGTTTCGGAATGGCTGACCTTCCAGGCGATCCTGCTCAGCCCGCAGATTCCATCCTGGGGGCTCAGGCTGCTGGTGCCTGCGGTCGGCGCGCTGCTGGCGCTGTCGGCGGCGCTTGCCGCCGCCTGCTTCGTTAAAGCGTTCGGCGTGACCTTTCTCGGCCGCACGCGCACACACGCGGCCGAGCAGGCGCGGGAAACCGACCGGTTTTCGCTGGCGGCGATGTTCTTGTTTGCAGCGCTCTGCCTGGTCGCCGGTGTTCTGCCCGGCTTTTTCATCGATGCGCTGGCCCCCGTGGTGCAAGGCCTGGTGGGCGCACGCATGCCGGCGCAAAGCGGCGTCGAATGGCTTTCGATCGTGCCGATCGCCGAAAGCCGCAGCTCCTATAACGGTCTCCTGGTCTTCCTTTTCATGCTGCTGTCAGGTGCGCTCGCCGCCTGGGCGATTCATCGCCTGGCGTCAGACAAGTTGCGCCGCGCCCCTGCCTGGGACTGTGGCTATCCCGACGCGAACCCCGCGACCCAGTACACCGCATCGAGTTTCGCGCAGCCGATCCGTCGCGTATTCGGCACCGTTGTGTTTCGCGCCCGCGAACAGGTCGACATGCCTTCGCCGGGTGTCCTGCAACCGGCGCGGTTCAGCGTGGACATGCGCGATCTGGTCTGGGATGCGCTCTATGCGCCCGTCGTGGGCGGTGTCAGCTTCGCCGCCGAACGGCTCAATCACCTGCAGTTCCTGACGATCCGACAATTCCTGAGCATGGTGTTCGCCGCGCTCGTACTCCTGCTGCTGGTGCTTGCGATATGGCCGTGATCTTCGAACTCGTCGTTCAGGGTTTGCAGATGCTGCTGGTGCTGCTGATGGCGCCGTTGCTCACCGGCTTCGTGCGCAAGGTAAAGGCTCGTCTGCTGCTCCGGCAGGGGCCGCCGCTGAGCCAACCCTATCGCGACCTGGCGCGGCTGATGCGCAAGGAGGTGGTGCTGGCGGAGAATGCCTCCTGGCTGTTCCGCGTCAGCCCCTACCTCATCTTCGCCGCCACCTGGGTGGCGGCATCGCTAGTGCCAACCTTTGGCACCCGTCTTCTGTTTTCCTGGTCTGCCGACTTCATCGTCATTATCGCGCTCCTCGGCAGTGCGCGCTTCTTCCTGGCCTTGGCCGGTTTGGATGTCGGTACCAGCTTCGGCGGCATCGGCTCCAGCCGCGAGATGATGATCGCTTCGCTCGCGGAGCCGGCGATGATCATGATCGTGTTCACGGTCGCGCTGGTTGCCGGTTCGACCCAGCTCTCGACCATGGCCGCTTTCCTGGTGTCGTCGGAGGTGGGGCTGCGGGTGTCGCTGGGGCTGGCGCTATTCGCGCTGATCATGGTGGCCATTGCCGAGAATGCCCGCATTCCGGTCGACAATCCGGCAACGCATCTCGAATTGACCATGGTGCACGAGGCGATGGTGCTCGAATATTCCGGGCGCCACTTGGCGTTGATCGAGCTTTCTGCGTCGATGAAGCTCCTGCTCTACGTTTCGTTGATCGCTTGCCTGTTCGTGCCATGGGGGTTGGTGCCGTCGGGTGGCGCCGTCGCACTGCTGGCGATCGGAGTGCTCGCCTACATCGCCAAGCTTGCGGCCGGCGGTTTCCTGCTCGCGCTGTTCGAGACCTCGATCGCCAAGATGCGGGTCTTCCGCGTGCCGGAATTCCTGGGTGCCGCGCTGATGCTCGGCCTGTTGGCGACCCTTCTCCTGTTCGTATCGCGGAGCCTGTAGATGCGGGGCGGCCTGAGCTTCGACATTGCCCATCTGCTTGCAGGCTCGCTGGTGCTGGTCAGCTTCCTCGAGCTCTATCAGGACCGGCTCTATGCGCTGCTCAACATGTTTGCGCTCCATGCCTTGGTGTTGGCCCTCTCAGTCGCATGGCAGGCTCACGTTCAGGACGCGCCGCATCTCTACGTGACCGCGGCGATCGCGCTAGTGTTCAAGGCGATCGTCATTCCGGTCGCGCTGCATCGGATCATCGTTCGCCTGGGCATCCATCGCGAGATCGAAAAGGTGGTCGGCGTCGGGCCGGCGATGTTGCTGGGAATGGGCCTGGTCGCGCTGTCGATGGTGGTGATGCTGCGGGTGACGGCCGACGCCGATCCGCTCGCACGCGAAGACCTCGCTTTCGCGTTGTCGGTGGTATTGCTCGGCCTGTTGATGATGGTGACGCGGCGGAACGCGGTGAGCCAGGTCATCGGTTTCATGTCGCTGGAGAACGGCCTCGTGCTCGCGGCGACCGGCGCCAAGGGCATGCCGCTGGTGGTCGAGATCAGCGTCGCGTTTTCGATCCTGATCGCCTTCATCGTGATCGGCATATTCCTGTTCCGCATCCGCGAGCGCTTCGACAGCGTGGACATGCAGGCACTCGATCGCTTCCGCGGAGAGCGGCGATGACCGGCATGTTCGAACCGGTCATCGCGGTTCTGGGCATCCCGGCCGTCGCGGCGGCAGTGCTGGCGGTGCTGCCGGGATACAGGCTCACCGCGAACCTCAATGTGGTCGCCACGTTCCTGACCTTCCTCGCGGCGGTATCGTTGTTCTTCGGCCGTCCGCAGCCTAGTCCATATCTGCTGGTGGACGACCTCAACAACGTGTTCATCGTCCTGACGACGTTCGTCGGCTTCACCACCAGCGTGTTCAGCGCGAGCTATATCGGCCATGAGCTCGCGATCGGCCGGCTGACCCCGAGAGTGCTGCGCTTCTATCATGCGATGTACCAGGTACTGATGTTCGCGATGAACCTTGCGCTCGTCACCAACAATATCGGCGTGATGTGGGTGGCGATCGAGCTCGCGACGCTGACGACCGTGCTCATGGTGGGCATCTATCGCACCCACGAGGCGCTCGAAGCGGCGTGGAAATATTTCATCCTCGGCAGCGTAGGGATCGCGCTTGCGCTGTTTGGGACCATCCTCGTCTACATGGCGGCGCGGCCGGTGATCGGGGAAGGGCTCGATGCCATGGTGTGGACCGTGCTGGTCACGCGTGCAGACGCCTTCGATCCGGCACTGCTCAACGTCGCGTTCGTATTCCTGCTGCTCGGTTACGGCACCAAGGTCGGTCTCGCGCCACTGCACGCCTGGCTGCCAGACGCCCACGCCGAAGGCCCGACTCCGATCTCGGCAGTGCTTTCGGGGCTGTTGCTCAACGTCGCGCTTTACGCCCTGCTGCGCTTCAAGATGCTGCTCGCGCTCAATCCGGGCGCGCTCGCGCCGGGACCGCTGATGGTGACGATGGGCCTCATTTCGCTCGTGTTCGCGGCGTTCATGCTGTACCGCCGCCGCGACATCAAGCGTATGTTCGCCTACTCCTCGATCGAGCACATGGGCATCATTACCTTTGCCTTCGGGATGGGCGGTCCGCTCGCCAACTTTGCCGGCCTCCTGCACATGACCATGCATTCGCTGACGAAATCGGCGATCTTTTTCGCCGTCGGCCACATCGCGCAGGTCAAGGGCACGCAACGGATCGCCGATATGGGCGGGCTTACGGCAACCAATCCGGTGCTCGGTTGGGGGCTGGTGCTCGGCGTCGTCGCCATCGCCGGATTTCCGCCGCTCGGCATCTTCATGAGCGAGTTTCTGGTCATCACGTCGACCTTCGCGCGCGCGCCGTGGCTCGCCATCGCGCTGACATTCGGCATCCTGGTTGGCGTGGCCGCGCTGTTCCTGCGGTTGAACACCATCGCATTCGGCGAACCGCGCGGCACGAGCGCCGAAGCCAAGGCGTCCTATGTGCCGATGTTCGCGCATCTCGCGCTCGTCTTCGTCGCCGGCATCTATCTGCCGCCGGCACTCGTCACCTGGTTCCAGAACGTGGCCAAGCTCTTGGGATAGGCCGATGGCGACGCTGACGGACATGATCTCGGGAGAGTTGGTGCAACGCCACGGCGGGTGCCCGCGTGTCGTGGTGAACGAGGACGGCTGGCGCTTCGCCACCAGTCAGCTGTCGGCCGGCTACTGGACGCTGCTCGGACTATGGGGCGATACAGGCGCGGTGCACATGACCGTGCTGGAAGAGGGTGCGCGCGAGATTGCAGTCATCACGATCCTCTGTTCGCACGATCGCTTCCCCTCCGTCGGGGCGGTGCATGCGCCGGCCGTACGTCTGGAGCGGGCCATTCACGATCTCTACGGCATCCTGCCGGTAGGGTTGCCCGACACCCGGCCCTGGCTCGACCTCGGCTTCTGGGATGTGGAGCACCCGCTCGGGAAGCGCCGCGTGGCGCCGGCGAAGCGTGCGCCGTACGCGTTCCTGCCGACCGAGGGAGAAAACCTGCACCAGATCCCCGTCGGTCCGGTTCATGCCGGCATCATCGAGCCTGGGCATTTCCGCTTCACCGCCAATGGCGAGACCGTCGTGCGGCTGGAAGAGCGCCTCGGTTACGTCCACAAGGGCATCGAGGGCCTGATGGCGGGCGCGACCGTCGACCAGGCCGCGCGATTGGCCGGTCGCACCTCGGGCGACAGCAGCGTGGCCTTCGCTCTTGCCTTTGCCCACGCTGTGGAAGCAGCGGGCGAGGTCCAGGTCCCGCCACGCGCAATCCATCTGCGTGCGCTGATGGCCGAGCTCGAGCGTCTCGCCAATCACTTCGGGGATATCGGGGCGGTCTGCAATGACGCCTCATTCTCGCTCATGCACGCACATTGCGGCGTACTGCGCGAGCGGACCCTACGGGCGGCAGATGCATGCTTCGGCCATCGGCTGATGATGGATGCCGTGCTGCCCGGCGGCGTCGCGCGCGATCTCGCGGCCGATTGCATACCGCACGTCGCGGCCCTGTTGCAGGACACCCGCGCGACGCTCCCGGCACTGATCGAGCTTTACGACAACACCGCCTCCCTGCAAGACCGCACCGTCTCCACCGGGATTCTGCGCGCCGAGCTGGCCCGTCAGTTCGGCGCCGGCGGTTATGTCGGACGTGCGAGCGGACGCGCCTTTGATGCCCGAAAGACGCCCGGATACCGGCCGTACGGTCAGCTCGACTTCAACATTCCTGTTTTGGAAACTGGCGATGTGAATGCCCGCGTATGGGTGCGCATCCGCGAGGTTGAGCAAAGCCTCGGGCTGATTGAGCAGATCCTCAACACGCTGCCCGTCGGCGCGATCCGGACCGAATTCGGTCTGGCGGGCGGGACGCGCGAAGGTCTGGGTTTGGCGGAGGCGTTTCGCGGCGACGTACTGGCGTGGGTTCGGCTCGAAGGCGACCGCATCGCGCGCTGCCACCTGCGCGACCCGTCCTGGTTCCAATGGCCGCTGCTGGAAGCCGTGATCGAAGGCAACATCGTTGCGGACTTTCCCCTGTGCAACAAATCGTTCAATTGCTCCTATTCCGGACATGACCTCTAGCTCGAGATATTTCCTTTGGGGCGCGGACGGCGGCCGATCGATGGCCCGCCTTCGCGAGTAACGACACAAGAGGATCACGGTATGCGCAGGATATTGTTCGAAGGGCTGATGCGCCGCCCGCTGACCGAAGCCCCGCCGGTCGCGGACGACGACGCGCTCGCCGAACTGGCGGCGAACGTCGACCGTGCGGCACGCCGGCGGCTCGGGCGAAGCCTGTCGATTCGCGAGGTCGATGCCGGCTCATGCAATGGTTGCGAACTCGAGATCCACGCGCTCAACAACGCGTTCTATGATCTGGAGCGCTTCGGGCTGCGCTTTGTGGCGTCGCCGCGACATGCCGACGTACTGCTCGTGACCGGGCCGGTCACCAGGAACATGCGCGAGGCGCTCGCGCGGACCTACGACGCGACACCTGACCCCAAGTGGGTCGTCGCCGTCGGCGACTGCGCGCTCGACGGCGGTCTTTTTTCCGGCAGCTACGCGGTGGTGGGGGGAGTTTCGGCCGTTGTGCCCGTCGATCTTCATATCCCCGGCTGCCCCCCGCGTCCCACGCAGTTGCTCAAGGGCCTGCTGTCTTTGCTGGAGGCCTCATGAGACTGGAGGCCTCATGAGATATGAAACGCGTCAGCGCGGGAACCCACGGGATGATGGTTGCGTCGCGAATATATCTGGGCCAGAACCCAAGTCGTGATGGCGCAACCCGGTCCCGCCACATCGCCCGCGCCGACGCCTGACGCCTTTTCCTTCCGCCTGCTGGCGACGGACGGCGACGCCCGCCGCGGTGAGTTCGCGACCGCGCACGGGCTTGTCGCAACCCCGGTTTTCATGCCGGTCGGCACCCAAGCGACGGTCAAAGGGCTCACCCCCGAAACGGTGCGTGCGACCGGCGCCGACATCGTGCTCGCCAACACCTACCATCTGATGCTGCGTCCAGGGGCCGAGCGCGTAGCGGCGCTCGGCGGTCTGCACCGGTTCATGAATTGGCCGCACCCGATCCTGACAGATTCCGGCGGATTCCAGGTCATGTCGCTCTCACAGTTGCGCAAAGTCGCCGACAACTGCGTGACGTTCCGTTCCCACATCGACGGCGCCATGGTGGAGCTCTCGCCGGAGCGCGCGATCGAAATCCAGAACCTGCTGGGGTCCGATATCGCAATGCAGCTGGACGAATGCCTGCGGTTGCCAGCGCCGCGTCGAGAGCTCGAACGCGCTATGCGGCTTTCGCTCGCCTGGGCCGAACGCAGCAAGCGTGCCTTCGAAACGGCGACGCGGTGCAGCGCCTTGTTCGGCATCGTGCAAGGCGGCGATGATCCGCAGCTGCGTGTCGAAAGCGCGCGCGCACTCACCGCTATCGGGTTCCATGGTTACGCCATCGGCGGGCTGGCCGTAGGCGAGCCACAGGACGTGATGCTGCGCACGGTTGCCGAGGTGGCGCCCGCGCTTCCCGCCGACCGCCCGCGTTATCTCATGGGCGTCGGAATGCCCGACGATATGCTCGCCGCGGTGGCGCGGGGCATCGACATGTTCGACTGTGTGCTCCCGACCCGCAACGGCCGTCATGGGCTCGCCTTTACCCGTTTTGGGCCGATCAATCTCAAGAACGCCCGCCACGCGGACGACCCGCGTCCGCTCGACGGCGCAAGCGCCTGCCCCGCGGCGCGTGATTATTCGCGCGCCTATCTCCATCACCTGGTGAAGGCGAATGAGATGCTCGGTGCGATCCTGCTCACCATAGTCAATGTGGCCTATTACCAGGAGCTGATGGCGGGCATGCGTGCGGCGATCGCGGCAGGAAACTTCACAGAGTTCTGCGCGCAAACACGCGAAGGCTGGACGCAGGGAGAGGTGCGGACGTAGCATCCGCGCAGCATTGAGGTCCGCGCCCGCGCGCGACCTCGGAGCAATCGTTACCTCAGCAGCGCCGACGTCTAGTCACGAACAATGGCGGACGGCCAGGTGAAGGGGGAGTTGATCCACCGGCTCGGCCTTGGCGCACAATAGGGGCTCGACGACGACGCTGCATCGGCGCAGAATAAAACCAATCTAAACAACGGGCGCGGCAAGCGCTGACATTCCGGGAGACGGCGGATGGCCATCAATCTCAAAGTCAACGGCGTGCCCCGCTCGGTAACGGCCGAGCCGGACACGCCTTTGCTCTACGTGTTGCGCAACGATTTCGAACTCAACGGCGCCAAGTATGGCTGCGGACTCTCGCAATGCGGCGCCTGCATTGTCCTGATCGACGGTCAGGCGGTGCGCTCCTGCGTCACCCCAATCAGCGCGCTGGAAAAGAGCGAGATCACGACCATCGAGGGCCTCGGCACGATCGACAAGCCGCATGTGCTCCAGCAGGCCTTCATCGAGGAGCAGGCGGCCCAGTGCGGTTACTGCACCAACGGCATGATCATGTCGGCGAAGGAACTGCTGGACCGCAATCCGCGGCCAAGCGAGCCGGACGTGCGCGCGGCGCTCGCCAGCAATCTCTGCCGCTGCGGCACGCATAACCGGATCATTCGCGCGGTGCTGCGCGCTGCCCAGGCGAACGGGAGGACCTGACGATGAACGCTCCCATTCTCACGCGACGCGGCTTCACCGGCGGCCTCGGTGCACTCGTCGTAACCTTCTCGCTCGATCCGAATCCTGTGCTGGCGCAAGAGCGGCTGCCCGGAAGCCTGCAAAACAACCGCAAGCTCGACGGCTGGATCCGCATCAATCCCGACGGTACCGCGACCATCTTCACCGGCAAGGTCGAGTTGGGGCAGGGCATCCTAACCGCGCTCGCGCAGATCGCCGCGGAGGAGATCGATCTGCCGCTCGCTCGCGTCAGGATGATTTCTGGCGACACCCGCCACACCCCAAACGAAGGTCAGACCGCCGGCAGCCAATCAGTCGAGAACAGCGGCACCGCGTTGCGTATGGCCTGCGCCGAGGCACGCGCCATACTGATCGGCCTCGCAGCGACGCGGCTTGGCGTGGCCGCGGATCAATTGAAGGTCACCGACGGCGTCATTTCGGCGCCGGACGGCCGCAAAATCGGTTACGCCGAACTCAATCCCGATCTCAATCGGGAAGCGACCGCGAAGGCCGCCCCGAAGCTGCCGGCGAGCCATAAGATCGTGGGAAAATCCATTCCGCGTTTCGACATCCCGGCCAAGGTCACCGGCGGCTTGGTGTTTGTGCAGGACATGCGGCCAGCGGGCATGTTGCATGGCCGGGTGATACGTCCGCCGCGCTACGGCTCGAAGCTCGACAGCGCCGACGAAACCGCCGCCAAGGCGATCCCGGGCGTGGTTGCCGTGGTGCGGGACGGCTCCTTCCTCGGCGTCGTCGCCGAGCGCGAGGAACAGGCGATCAAGGCACGCGAAGCTTTGCGCAAGAGCGCGAAGTGGACATTGGGACCCGAACTGCCCGATCCCGCGCGAATTTTCGAGGTAATCAAATCGCTGCCCAGCAAGGATGCCACCATCGGCGTCAAGCAGGGCGCGGTACCAACCGACGCTCGCATGTTCGAGGCGGTCTACACCAAGCCTTACATGTCGCACGGGTCGATCGGCCCATCCTGCTCGGTCGCGGAGTTCAAGGATGGGCGGATGACGGTATGGACGCACTCACAGGGCGTCTTCCCATTGCGC
>Ga0184624_10000482_pt1 | contig 10230 bp, 7 predicted proteins | sample PLM3_5_b1_FD_133157 | JGI IMG/M metagenome (GOLD analysis project Ga0184624, IMG submission 133157) | Groundwater sediment microbial communities from an aquifer in East River, Colorado, USA - PLM3_5_b1 | ecosystem: Environmental > Terrestrial > Soil > Riparian zone | place: USA: East River...
ACGCCTCGGCGCGCAGCGGCCGACCGCGCGCGAGATCGACGAGCGTCACGAAGAGAAGCTGCTCGCGCTCGGGCCCGTGCTCGAACGCACGAACGACGAGCTGCTCGACCCGATCGTCGACCGTGCCTTCGATCTCATGGAAACGAACGGGCTGCTGCCGCCGCCGCCGGAGGAGCTCCACGGCGTCAAGCTGAAGGTCGAATACATCAGTATCCTCGCGACGGCGCAGAAGCTGGTCGGCGTCGCCGCGCAAGATCGCTTCCTGCAGTCGGTCGGCGCGATGGTCGAGCAGGGCTTCACCGACGTGATGCACAAGGTGAACCCGTTCCGCACCGTCGACAACTACGCCGACATGCTCGGCGTCGACCCGCGAATGGTGCGCAGCGACGAAGAGGCGCAGGCCGACGTCGACAGCGTCCGTCAGCAGCAGGCGGCGGCGCAGGCCGCGGAGACGGCGAAGAACTTCGGCCAGGCCGCGGCCGCCGGCGCGAAGGCGCCGCTTACGGGTGACACCGCACTCGCGCGCATCGTGAACAGCGCGAGCGGCATCCCGGCGGCGTCGGTGCCGTAAATGGCCCGCCCGACCGCACTCACGGGCAACGCGGCCGATCCGCGGCTGGTGAAATACGCCGGCAGAAAGGCCAAAGAGCAGCAGCTTCTCTTCGATGAGGCGCTGAAGGCGGCGATGACGCAGCCCGCCGTGCGCCTGGTGATGTGGGAGATCCTCAGCCGCACGGGGATCTACGAGACGATCAACGAAACGAACGCGCAAATTTATTACCTGACGGGCCGGCGGAACTTCGGCCTGGAGCTGCTCGCGGATCTCACGCGCGTCGACGAGAACCTCTATCTAGCGATGGAGACGGAAGCGCGCGCGAGGAAGCGACTGCTCGATCGAGAAAACGCGGCGGTGCAAACCGCGCCCGCTGTGAACAACCAGGGAGACGACCAATGACGACCGCTGCCGCCGGCCAGGGTAACACCGACGCCGCCGCAGAAGCCGCAGCCGCTGCAGCCGCTGCCGCTTCAAAAACTCCTGACCAGATCGCGCAGGAGACGAAAGCCGCTGACGACGCTGCGAAGGCAGCGACCGACGCGGCCGCGAAGAAAGCCACTGACGACGCCGTTGCGAAAGCCGCGGCCGATGCAGAGGCTGCGAAGTCAAAGCCGCCGGCGAAATACGAATTCAAAAAGCCGGACGGCAGCGACTACTTCCTCACCGACACTACGCTCAAAGAGTTCGAGGCCAGGGCCCGAGCAAAGGGCTGGAACCAGGAACAGGCGCAGGCGGTGCTCGAAGAGGAGAGCGGTCTTGTCATGGCGCGATCGAATGCCTGGCGAACCGAGACGGAGGCCGATCCCACGTGGGGCGGCGAGAAACTCGCGGAGACGCAGCGTCTCGCGAACCTCGCGCTCGACAAGTTCGCTCCGAAAGACGATCCGATCGGTGCACGGTTCCGCGCTCTGATGCTTCAGGGCGCTGCATTTAACGAGCTCTCAGTCGTCGTGTCACTCGCGCGCCTGGGAAAAATGATGGCGGAAGATACGCCGATTGTCGGCGGCGCCGGCGCAGCGAAGAAGGGTGACGGTAAGAATCCGTCGACGCTCTACGATCACCCCACTTCGATCGCGCTCAATACGGAGTCGACAAAAGGCACGTAGCTCCCGCCTGGGAGAGCTGCTATGCGTTTGTTTTGTTTGATGGCGCTGTGCGTCATCGCCTTGTTTTCGATCGATCTCAGTGCGGCGACGACGGCCGCACAGCACTCGGCTGCCGCCGGTAGTTGGGTGTGGAAGCTCGGGCTCGTCGTCGCCTTCGGCGCGGCGCTTGGGACCGGCAACCTCACAATGGCCGATTGGGCGAAGCGTCTCGACCCGGACGGCAAGATCCCGATGATCGTCGAGCTGCTCGGGCAGACGAACGAGATTCTTACCGACATGGTGTGGCGCGAAGGCAACCTGCCGGTCGGGCACCGCACGACGGTGCGCACGGGCCTGCCGACCGTCGCATGGCGTCTGCTTAACCAGGGCATCACGCCGAGCAAGTCGACCACGGCGCAGATTGATGAGCAGTGCGGCATTCTCGAAGCCTGGTCTGAAGTCGACAAGGATCTGCTGTTGCTGAACGGCAACGCGGCTTCGTTCCGACTCTCAGAGGCGAAGGCCTTCATCGAAGCGATGAATCAGGAAATGACGCGCGTGCTCTTCTACGGCAACGGCGGCGTCAACCCCGAACAGTTCACCGGGCTCAGCGTCCGCTACAGCTCCTCGACCGCGCCGAACGGGCAGAACGTCATCAAGGCCGGCGGCGCGGGTGCGGACAACGCGAGCATCTGGCTGATTTGTTGGGATGAAGAGACGGTCACGGGCATCTTCCCGAAGGGCTCGAAGGCCGGCCTCATTCACGAAGATTTCGGCGAGGTGACGGCCGAAGTCACCGCGGGCCTGCCCGGCTCGCGGATGCGCGTCTTTCAAGAGCGGTTCCAGTGGAAGCCGGGGATCGCGCTGAAGGATTGGCGCTACGTCGTGCGCATCTGCAACATCGACGTCAGCGACACTGACGCCGCGAACATCAAGACGATCATCACCAATATGGAAACCGCGCTTGAGACGCCGCCGAACAAACTCGGCAAGCCGGTCTTCTATATGAACCGCACCATGCGCCGGCTGCTGCGTCGTGAGGCGCGCGAGTCGGTCGGCAGCGGCGGCGGCCTGACCTACGAGAACTTCGACGGCAAGCGCATCCTCGTCTTCGGCGACACGCCGGTGCGCCTGGTCGATCAGCTTCTGAATTCCGAAGCTGTCGTCGTCTGAGTTTCCCGACAGTCGGGAGGTTGCAGCCGCCCCGCGGCGGTTGTGTGGTTTTGGTTTCACTTCTGAGGAGAGACGGAATGTATATCGACTCTTTGCTCCGAGTTTGCAACGCGCAGGCCTTCACGGCCGTTGCGGTGTCTGCCAGCTCGATCGACCTGGGCCTGCCGGGCGGCGTTGGCACGCCGCCGAAGCGGGAAATCGCCACGGGCGAAGCGATGGGCTATGGCCTCAGCGTGGGCGTCGCCGCGTCGTCGACGACCGTGCTCGTCGAGCTCATTCAAGCGACTGATGCCGCGCTGACCGCCGGCATCATCGTCCACGATCAGCGCACCTTCCTGTCGGCTGACATGCCGCTCGGCGCGCTGATCTTCATGCCGCTGCCGCAGGGGCACGTTGTCGCCGGCTGGCTGCAGTTTCAGGGCATCCGCGTAACGCCGGCCGGCGGCGCGGCGACCGTGACGCTCACCGCCTGGCTGACGTCGCACGCGGCTTTCAGCGTGCTCGCAAAGGCCTACGCGAAGAATTATCTCGTGTAGTCACTCGTTCGATCTGCTGGCGCCGGCGTCGCTCAATCCCGAGCGGCGGCCGGCGCCTTTCCCACATAGGAGCATTCCTCTATGGCACCAGAAAAGGCGGCCGCTCCGAGGCCGGCCCGCGCGCCGAGGTTCAAGGTCGTCGCCGTCGCGGATGGCTATTACGACAACAAGCTGCGGCGCACCGGCGACGTGTTCTATATCGACGGCACGCTGCCGACCGCCGATCAGATCAAGCGCAAAGATGGCAGCCTGCGCGATCCAAAGCTGCCGCTGATGCTCGGCAAGTGGATGCGCCAGGCGCCGGCCGACGCGACGCCGCACATCACGAGCAGCAACGAAGTGATCCGCCGCGACAACGCCGCGACCGCCGCGTCGAGAGCCGAGGGCGGGACCGTGCCGCCTGGCGATCACGACGACGATCCGCTCGGCGCCGGCGGCGACTAGACAACTGCACGATCGCGCGGGGCGAGAGTAACCGATGGCTAAAACACAATTCCTCGACTACACGATTTATCTGACTGACGCCGCGCTCGTGGGTGAGCTGCAGAGCGTGCCGCACGCCGGCGCCGCGGGCTCGGGCTCGGGCGCGGGCAGCGCGGTCGGGCGGATCATCATGGCGCCGACCGTGGCCGCGACCACCTACAGCGCACCGATTCAGGAAGAGTCGGCCGAGATGCTCGCGCCGTGTATTCGATCGGAATGGTTCACCACGGGGAACAACTTCCCGCGCGATCAGCGCACCTTCGATCGCTGCAACGGCGGCTGGTTCGGTATCTGCTTCCTCTTCGGCACGACGACGCATTTCTACTGGCGCGGCAAATTCGCGTGGATGCCGAAGCTCGACACGACGGCCCCGACCGGCGCGGTCAAGAGCGTGATGCCGCAACGGCGCTACATCGACGGCGCCGAGCTGGCGGCGAGCGGGACCGGCGGCGAGGGTGGCTCGGGCAACATGAGCGACATCGTGTCTCGCGCGGCCTCGCGACACCTGCAAGGCTTCGGCTACTGGTGCGACCGGCAGACCTTCGAGCGCGTGCACGTCTTCAATGAGGCGGTGCCAGGGCACGCGCAGGATTCGCAGGGATGGGATCGGTTCTACTTCCGGCTCCGCAAATACCCGACCGCGAAGCAGCGCATCTTTAAAACCTCGGGCACTGTGTCGGCGACGTCGGGCATCGAGATCGGCGTGCTCGCCAACGGGCAACTCGTGTTGACGAACATCGACAACGTCGGGACAGAAACGACGTTCGCGACGGCGACGACGCCGATCGCGCTGAACCGCTGGATCAAGCTCGATGTGCTCTTCCGCTACGGCAACGCGATCGGCGGCGCCGGCTGTCACGTCTTCGTGAACGGCGTCGAAGTGATGTCGAAAGATCCTTACGCCGGCACGGACGGGCTCGGCCAGGCGATCGGGATCGCCAACTGTCGCCTCGGCACCGGCGCCACGGTCCACAACGAAATTTCCGTGCAGTTCGACGACTGGATCGGCGCCGACCAGGTCACGAACATGACCAACGGCGAAGACTGGAACCACGGTAGCAAGGTCGCGTGCCTGGTCCCGAAGGCCTTCGGTTCGGACAACGCGGCGTCCTGGTTGGCCGCCGGCGACTGGCGCGTGCTGACGCAGCGGCGCCCGATCACGACACCCGTCACGCGGCTGCAGAACACGACGAGCGGCGCGCGGCTCTGCGTGCTGACCAATGCGGATCTCGAAGTCGACACCGAAGAGGGCCAGCTCGGGACGGTGGGCATGGTCATCGGCATGTATGGCTTCGAGGCCGGCGCGATCGGCGGCAACCTGGGCTATCGCTTGCCTGGCGGCGGCGCGGCCGTAACGACCGCGGTCACGCAGGACGGGGCTAACTATCAGTGGCGCTCGGCCTACTACGTGCCGAGCGGGCTCACCAACCCGGTGCATCCCTTCGCCGGCACCGAGCTCGTCTTCGATCACGGCGCGGCCGCGTCAGCGCAGAACGTCGCGATTCTCTGCGCCGCCGCGGAAACGATCGGCGTGTTCGGCCCTGAAGACATCACGCCGAACGCGCAAAGCAACAACGCGACGCCGGCGCCGCCGATGGCACTCGCGCAGCAGACCGCGCAATACGTCGCGGATGTGAAGGCGTTGCTCGTCGCCGCGGGCACGCCGCTGAACAGCAATTGCGGCGCGCACGAGATCACGAAGCGCGTCGCCTGGGGCCTGCGCGATGCGGGCGCCGGCCTGCAGATCAAAACCTCGGGCGCCAACTGCAACGGGAAGGCCGTCGCGATCATCATGTTCCCGAGCGGCCGCGCCGTCGACATCCTGGGCGACGCCGGCGGTGCGAATACGCCGCAGTGGAGCGAGATCGCGGCGCTCGACCCGGCGCTCTATGCGTTGCCGGAAAACCCTGGCGACGATGACGCGCTGCGATCGGTGCCCGAGCACCTCGGGCTGCACAACGCGCCCTATCCGCGCACGCCGTGGGCGAAGCGCGGCACGCCGCCCTTCTCGCCGGTCGGCCTGGTCACGGGCACCTACGTCGGCAACGGCACGAGCGCGTCGAGTTTCAAAGAGCTCACCTTCCGATTCCCGGTCAACTTCCTGATCATCAGGAATACCTCGACGCAGACCGGCATCATCTGGTGGAGCTCACTGATCGGCGGACACCAGGACGGCGGCAACGAGATGAAGAACAACGCGCCCGTCGCCGCGTTGATCGATCCGACGTTCCCTGGTGCGCCGCCCGCGGTCGATGCGCAAGAGCAGCAGACCGTCGTGCGCATCACCGGCAACGAGAACAGCAGCAACGCGAACGGCGTCACCTATCAATACACGGCGTTTTGTGATCCGGCGATGCGGTTCTGCAACGCCGGCGCGCTCTTCACGCGCAACGCCAATATTGATTTCGTGACGACGCTCGACAATGAAGGCTTCACGCCCGACAACGTGTGGCTCGCGACCGAGCTGCGCGGCGGCGGCGCCTCGGGCAGCATCTGGTATCGCGGGCCCGGACACACCGCGCAGAACGCCAGCCAGCTCAATACCTCAGAGACGGCGCTCGCGTTCAGTTTCGCGAAGGGCACGATCACGAGCAAGACGGCGCTCACTAACAGCGCGTGGCACCAGGTCGGCTACCTGGCCTTCAGGAAGAACGACGGCAGCGGCGACGCCAACATCGGCAAGGTGCTCGCGACGACGAGCTACACCGGCGACGGCAACGCCTCGCGCACGGTGGGGATCTTGATGGGCGGCCAGCGGCCGGCCTGGGCGATGGTTGTGCCACACAACGCGGCGGCCGTCATTCGTGACGTCTCGCACACCGGCACGAACTCGCTCACGTTCCCGACGACGAACAACGCCGCGACCGGCATCACCGGCGGCGGCATTGACTCGATCAGCGTCGGCTCGGCGCTCAACAGCAACGGCATTCTCTACGACGTCTTCGTCTTCCCTGGCGGCACGACCGCCGGCAACGCCGGCTTCTCCACGAACGGTGAATTCATCGTCGTCGCGCCCGACTCGCCGACCGGCGGCGATCTTTTCGGCGGCGGCTTGTGGGATGGCACGCCGCCCGATCCCGAGCTGAACCCCGACGAACCAGACGGCGGCGGCGGCGCCGGCACGAATCCCGATCTGCCCGATGGGCAGACCGGCACCGATTTCCAAACGAGCTGCATCGAGGCGACGACCTTCATCATCAACCAGGCGCTGTCGCACATCGGCGTCTCGAAGCAGATCGGCGACATCACGACGGAGCTCAGCGAAGAGGCGACGACGTCGCGTCTGCACTACGTCGACGACATCAGCGCCGTGCTGCGCGATCATCCCTGGCAGTTCGCCACGCGCTACGCGCGCCTAGTGCTGGTCGCCGGCACGTCGACGGTGCCCGTCAACGGCGATTGGCAATACGCCTACCGCGCGCCGGATGACATGATGTTCGCGCGCCGCATCGTGAACCCGAACCTCGTCGGCCGCGATTGGGATGCGAACCCGCCGAAGTGGCGCCTCGGCTCGGATGACACCGGGCTGCTGATCTACACGAACGAGACGCCGACGAGCGGGCAGCCGGACAACGTCACGCCGCAGCTCGAATACACGATCCGCACGACGTGCGCCGCACTGCAGGGTGATTCGATCTTCCGCGAGGCACTCGCCTGGCGGCACGCCTTCAGCCTGGCGCCGGCGCTCGCGAAGGATGACAAGAAAGCGGCGTTCTGCCTGAACGTGTATCAAGCGATCAAGTCGACCGCGGCCACGGTCGGCAGCAAGGAAGTGCAGCAGGCGCACGAGGGCGACGTCGATTGGATTGAGGGCCGCAACTGATGGCTGACACGGTCTTTCAACGGGCGCTGGCCGGCGGCGAGCTGGCGCCCGAGCTTGCGGCGCGCGCGGACCTGGCGAAGTATCAGACGGCGCTGCGCACCTGCAAAAACTGGATCGTGCAGCGGCACGGCGGTGTCGCGAACCGGCCCGGCACGCGGCACGTGTTCGAGTCGAAGACGAGCTCGACGTCGACCTTCCTGCTGCGCTACGTGAGCGAAGTCGTCGGCGAATCCGTGCTGATCGAGGCCGGCGCGAACTACCTGCGCTTCTACAAGCAAGGCGCGCTCGTGCGGCTCTCGGGCGTCGTCGCCTGGAACGCCGGCACGAACTACGTCATCGGCGACATCGCCGAGAGCGGCGGGATCAATTACTACGCGGTGAAAGCGGGCATCAACCACGTGCCGCCCAACGCGACCTTCTGGTATGCGATGCCGACCGACATTCTCGAATTGCCGACGCCGTTCGGCAATGCCGGCTTCGACTGGTCACAGAGCGGCAAGGTCATCACGCTGACGTCGCCGCTCGTGCCGCCCTACGAGCTGATCTACAGCTCGCTGACGCGCTGGACGATTCAGGCGATCAACACAGCGCCGGCGATCGACCCGCCGACCGGCATCATCACGACACTCGGCACGGCCGGCCCGCTCAACTTTCAATACGTCATCACCTCGGCGGCGCAAGACACCTACGAGGAGAGTGTCGCGAGCTCGATCGCGCAGCTCCTGGGCGCGGCGGATGGCACGCCGGCGTCGCCGCATACCCTGAGCTGGACGCCGCCCGCGCAGCCGGCCGTCGAGTATTACATCTACAAAGATCCCTACGGCAACGGCACCTTCGGCTTCATCGGCACCGCGACCAATCAGACGACCTTCAAAGACGTCGGCTTCACCCCTGACTTCGCGGTCACGCCGCCGCTGCCGCGCGTGCTGTTTCAGACGACCGACAACTTCCCCGCGCACTCGACGAACTACCAACAGCGCCGCCTGTTCGGGAACACCAACAACAACCCCGACGCCATCTTCGGCAGCCGCGTCGGCTTCCGCAGTAACTACAACATCAGCAGCCCGCTGCAGGATGACGATGCGATCACGCTGGCGATCGCGGCGAACCAAAACAACCCGGTGCGCTTCATGCTCGGGTTGAAGACGCTGATCGTCGGGACCGATGGCGGCATCTGGACGATCGGCCAGGCGAAGACGCCGCTCACGCCGGCGAACCTGCCCGCGGACCAGGAAACCTACGCCGGCGTGGCCGACGTGACGCCGGTCATCATCGGCAACGCGATCATCTACGTGCAGGCACGGAAGACGATCCTGCGCGATGTGCGCTTCGAGCAGGAAGTCGAGGGCCTCGCCGGTCGCGACCTGACGCTCTTCTCGGCGCACCTGTTCGACGGCTACACGGTCGAGGAGATCGACTATCAGCAAGTGCCGCACTCGATTGTCTGGTGCTGCCGTAGCGACGGCACGCTGCTCGGGCTGACCTACATCCGCGAGGAAGAGGTGTGGGGTTGGCATCGACACACGAGCGGCGCCGGCGCACTCTTCGAGGATGTCTGCGTCGTGCCCGAGCCGAACGAGGATGTCGTGTATCTGCTGGTGCGTCGCACCATCGGCGGCGTGTTCAAGCGCTACATCGAGCGCCTCGAAAGCCGCGTGATTCTCAACTTCAACGCCGACGCGTTTTTCGTCGACGACGGCCTGACCTACTCGGGCGTGCCCGTCACCACGATCAGCGGCCTCGATCACTTGAACGGGCAGATCGTCGCCGTTGTGGCGGATGGGCAAGTCGTCTTCAATGGCGATCCGACCGCGGCGAACGTCGCCGAGTTCACTGTCGCCGCAGGGACGATCTCGCACGTCTTCAGCCCGGCGGCGAGTATCATCCACGCAGGCCTGCCGATTCAGTATGCGGACATTGAGACGCTGACGCTCGACGTCAACGGCTCCGCGGTGCGCGACAAGAAAAAGCGCGTCGGCACCGTGGCCGTGCTACTGAACGACAGTTGCCGCACGTTCTGGTGTGGGCCGGCGACGAACCGGCTGAAGCAGGTGAAGGTGAAGCCGCACGAGCTCGGCACGGAAGGCGTGCCCTTCACCGGCCAGGAGCAGATCGCGATCGAAGCGAGCTGGCAAGAGGAAGGACGGATCGTCATCCGGCAGATCGATCCGCTGCCGATCACGGTGCTCGGCCTACTGCCGACGTTTGAATTGGGAGGATAGCGACATGGTGAAGCCTGGTAGGACGCGCGCGATAGCTCTCGCGGTAACGCTGGCGGTCGCCGGTTGGCAAGCGCAGCATGTGACGATCGACGCACAACCGGCGTTCTTCACGATCCAGCCGGCGCAGCAGTCGGGCGTCTCGGCGACGACGCTCACGCGCAACACGGTCAACCTGCCGCCCGGCACAGTCGGCCTCGATATCCTGATCAACGTCACCGCCGGCGGGACCGCGACGGGCACCCTGCAGATTTACCTCGAAGACAGCATCGACGGCGGCACGACCTGGGATGACGTCGTGAGCTCGCTCACCTTCGCGCTCGGTGCGGCGCCGGTGACGCAGCGCTTTTTCATC
>Ga0184624_10000484_pt1 | contig 10213 bp, 9 predicted proteins | sample PLM3_5_b1_FD_133157 | JGI IMG/M metagenome (GOLD analysis project Ga0184624, IMG submission 133157) | Groundwater sediment microbial communities from an aquifer in East River, Colorado, USA - PLM3_5_b1 | ecosystem: Environmental > Terrestrial > Soil > Riparian zone | place: USA: East River...
CGAGCCACACTCGTCTCGTGGCTCGATCAGCAGACCGGCGTTGAGTGACCGCTTGCCCTTGCGGCAAGCCCAGCGAACCGGGGCGCGACGAATGCTTCCTCTGCCGCGTGCGCGGAGTCGGCTTCGCGTTCCGGGGCGGGGCGCTGCAGGGACACAGCGGGTGGCACACGACGAAGAACGAGTACCTGAAAGAGCACCTGCGCGTCGACTCCGAGAAAGAGTTGGCAAAGCGTCCCAACGTTGAGAGGGCAGAACGATGAAGACGCAGGCAGAACTGCTGCACTTCTATCAGAACGAGTTGTCGCGGTCGAAGAACTGGCGCTCGTCGCAGACGACCAACTACGACAAGGCGTGGCGGCGCTACATCGATCTGTACCAGGGGCGCTACCTCGACGGCGATCCCTCGACCGATGCGCTCGTCGTCAACATGGTGTTCGCCACGATCAACGTGATGGCCCCGGCCGTGGCGATCAACAACCCGCGCTTCGTCGTCAATGCCCGCAACCCCGAGTCCGGCTTCACGGCGATCATCACCGAAGAAGTGCTCAACTGGCTGTGGCGCACCTACGACTACCAGCGCGAGTTCCGGCTGTCGATCAACGACTGGCTGCTCGCCGGACACGGCTGGGTCAAGGTCGGCTACAAGTGGACGAAGGCTCCTGAAATCAAAGCCGCCGACACCGAGGCGCAGACCGGTGACGAGGTTGACGCCGGGCCCGACGAAGGCATCGACGATCGCGAAGACAAAGAGGGCAACGTCGAATCCGAGTTGAATCAGTGGGACGAGGATCGCCCATTCATCGAGCGCATCTCGATCTTCGACATGTTCGTCGACCCCGACGCTCGCCATCCCAAAGAGATGCGCTGGATCGCGCAGCGGACATGGCGACCGGTGCAGGACGTGCAGGTCGACAGTCGCTACGCGCCAGGGGCGCGCAAGAAGGTCAGCGGTTCATCGTGGTCACGTTGGGACAGTGGTGACGCTCGCGACAGCAGCGAGAAGCCGAACCCTGGCGCCATTCGGTTCTGCGAAATCATCGAGTTCTACGACTTGAAGCGGTACAAGGTCTGCACGTTCTGCCCGACCAGCGACGAGCAGGACGACCCGGTGTATCTGATCAAGCCGACGAAGATGCCGTACGCGTTCGGCCATCCGTTCGTGATGCTGCGCAACTACGAAGTGCCCGACCACTTCTACCCGATGGGCGACGTCGCTCAGATCGAGTCGCTGCAACTCGAACTGAACGAAACCCGCACGCAGATGTTCAACTACCGCAAGAAGTTCCGGCGGGCGTGGACATACGCCAAGGACCGCTTCGATTCGGATGGCATCGAAGCGATGCAGTCCGAGCGCGACAACGTGTTCATCCCCGTCGTCGGCGACAACGACCCCGAGAGCGCGCTGCGTCCGGTCCCTGCTGTCGTCACCCCGGCCGAGTTCTTCGATCAGTCGGCGATGATCAGCAGCGACCTCGATCGCGTCTCCGGCGTCAGCGACTACCAGCGCGGATCGCCTCAGCAGTCCATCCGCCGTACCGCCACCGAGGCGGCGATGATCCAAGATGCTGCCAACGCACGCGCCCAGGACCGGCTCGCCAAGGTCGAACTCGTCCTGTCCGAAATCGCCGAGCGTGTCGTGGGGCTGATGCAGCAGTACACAACCGGTGATCAGGTCGCACGCATCGTGACGATGCCGGTCAAGGGCTGGGTCAACTTCGATGCCGACAGGATCAAAGGTGAGTTCGATTTCGAGGTTCAGGGTGGGTCGACCGAACCTCGCAACGAGACGTTCCGGCGGCAGTCGGCCCTACAGATCGTCGATGCTTCGATGCCATTCATCGAAGCTGGCGTCGTCAACATGCCCGCGCTGTATCAGGAACTGCTCTCGAAGGGATTCGGCATCAAGGACGCCGGGCGCTTCGTCAATCAGCCCGAGCCGCCGCCCCCGCCGGAAGGCGCCGACCAGTCGTTGCAGCAACTCGGTGGTCCCCCGCCGCCAGGCTTGCCGCCGGGCCCGCCGCCGATGCCGCCAGGGATGGAAACCATGCCATTCCCGGCTGAGATGATGCAGGGTCCACCCGAAATGGAAATGATGCCGCCCGGTGCAGCACCACCGATGGAGGCAATGCCCCCGTACTGAGTGGTGCTGGGTTATGATCCCGCCACACCACGAACAAATCCAAAGGGGCACTCGTGAGTGATGCACCATCCCCACCTGATGGGGGAACACCGGTTGACAATGGCCCCGCACCAAGCGGACAAGTCGAGTCGCCGGATCAGTCCACAACACCGCCGCCAGCGGAGCCGGACTATCTCGACATCGATGATTCGATCGGCAACAAGCACGTTCGAGTCAAGGTCGATGGCGAGGAAATAGTGGTCCCACTGACGGAAGCGCTACAGGGATATCAACGGCAAGCGGCGTTCACCAAGCATTCGCAGGAACTGGCCGAGCAACGGAGACAGGCAGAAGATGCCATCCGACTCCACCAGGCGTTGCAGCAGAACCCAGGGCTGACGATGCAAGTCCTCGCCAATCGGGCGGGGATGACAGTCGAGCAGTACCTCGGTCTGACGCCGCAGCAGCAGCAAGCCGTTGCTGATGCCCAGGATGACCTGGATCAGTATGACGATCCCCTGGAACGCGAAATCATGGTCGAGCGCCGCGCACGCGAGGCACTCGAACAGCGAATCGCACAGCGCGAAGCCGACGACTATCTGGGCCGGGCGGTACAAGGACTGCAGCAGCAGTACGGATTGAACGACGATCAAGTCAGGGCGGTTGTAGGTCAGACCATGAACATGGGTCTGGGCATCGACCACCTACCGATGGTGTACCAGGCGATGGCGTTCCAGGGGCTACAGCAAGCGCAGCAAGAGACAGCGCAACAGCGGCAGCAAACGGATGCTCAGCGTCAAGCGGCAGCGGCGCAAGCAGCAGCGGTGGTCAGCAACGGAACTGGCGTGAACGGCGGATCGCCGACTCCTGCCAATCCGTCGTACTCGTCCTACCGCGAGGCGATCGCTGCGGCCTACGAAGAAGTCGAGGCTCGGCATCGCTGAACGGCTGACCCGAAAGGGACCATCCAATGGCGCTTCCGCTCCACAATCCGACTGAGTGGAATGAACTACTCACGTCGACCATGCACAACGTGCGTGGCACCTACACCGACAACATCTTCAACAAGAACCCGCTGTTGGAGCATCTGCTCTCCAACGGGCGGGTGCGAATCACTGACGGCGGCTACGAAATCATCGAGCCGTTGCTGTACGCCGAAGGCCAGGCCGACGTGTACGGCGAATGGGACTTGATCCAGGTCAAGCCGACCAACTCGCTGACCGCTGCCGCCTACGAGTGGAAGCAATGGTTCTCGACGATCATCATCTCCGGTCTCGACGAGGCGCAGAACAACGGCAAGGAGCAGAGGATCAACCTGCTCGAAGCCAAGATCAAGCAGTCCGAGATGACGATGCGCTTGAAGCTGGCTCGGATGCTGTACGGCACCTACAGCCACGCCACGATTCCGGCCTACAACTGGAACTCGCTCGACTACCTGATCGACGACGTGACCCCCGCTGGTCGCATCGATCCGGCCGTGGCAGGCAACGAGTGGTGGAAGTCGTACGTCGCTGACTACACGGCGACGCCGCTCGACGCAGCCGGTCTCGAAACCGCGCTCCGTGCCGCGATCATGGCGACCTCTGACAACGGCAGCGATCAGGTCGACATCATCATCACCGACCCGGCGACCTACGCCTTCTACGAGTCGACGCTCACCCCGCAGGTGCGCTACACCGACACCAACAAGGCAAACCTCGGGTTCCGCAACCTGCTGTTCGAGAACGTCCCGATCATGTGGGACGCCGAGTGCCCGGCGGGCACGGTCTACGGGATCAACTCCGAGTACGTCGGGATCACGATCCACAGGGACCGCAACTTCAAGCAGTCGCCGTTCTCCGACAACCTGTCGGGTTCGGTCAGCGGTGTTGCCGGTGGCGGCGCTCCTGGTGTCACCACCGCCGAGGCGATCGACGCTCGCGTGTCGTTCATCACGACCTACGGCAACGCCACGATCCGCAACCGTCGTCGCAACTTCAAGCTGCAGGGCGTCGCCCAAGAAGTTACGCCCTAATCCTGTCGGCCCCGGCTCGTCCCAACTCGGGCCGGGGCTGGCACCTGGAAGGATGGGGCCATGCCCAAACCGAACAACCCGTACGCGCATTCGACCCACGCCACCAAGGACTCGGCGATGACGGTCGGCGAGTATTACGGCACACGCGTTACCGACAAGGTGCTCAGCAACGTCGCCGGGAAGCACGACGCCTCCCCTGCCTCGCGTTATCAGGCGGTCGGCAACGCCTATGTGGCACCGTCCAAGCCCGCACCGAAGCCGAAGCCGAAAGCGAAGCCCATTCGACCGTCGAATAGGACCGTCGTGACAGCGGAGGATCTGTTCGAGTGACGACGATCGACGTGCTTCGAGCCGTGGTGCGTACACAGACTCAGACCGACGCGGCTGATCTGCCCGATCCGACGATCGACACGTTTCTGCAGCAGGCGTTCGAGCGCACCATCAACGCCGAGTCGCGGTGGCCGTTCTACGCATCGACGTGGGAGTTGACCCAGGACCCCGACATGGTGACGATGCCATTGCCTGGCGACGTCAACCCGCCGGGGATCAGGACGCTCACTGACAAGCATGATGGAGTGCGGCTGGGGATGGTGCCCCACGAGTACGCCGAGAGCGTCTACACCCACGTCGTCGCCACGGGCCGTTCGCTGATGTATTCGGTCTGGGGCAGCACCGTGTACCTGTGGCCTTCGATTGCGTTCAGTGAGCCGCATACCTATGTCCTGCGCGGCTATCGCAAGCCGCTCGTCTGGATCAACCCGACGACGAATGCTCCCGATTGCGACGAGCGGTTGCACATGCCGCTCACCAACTTCGCTACCGCGATGGCGTACGCCCAGCAGGAAGACGAAATCTTGGAGGCGACCTACATGGTGCGCTGGCAGGGCGACGTCGAGTTGGCGCACAAAGCGATCATGGAGCCCGTTCATCATCGCCCACTGGTCGGCGCGGGCTCGATCAGTGGGCACTACTACCCCGCTCATCCGTGGGTGATCGTGCCGCCGGGATGAGTCGTCTGCAGCCACTCAACTTGACCGACTTCACGGGTGGCATCAACACCGCGCGTTCCGATTTCCAACTTGCCGAGAACGAGTCCCCGGCGATCCTCAACATGGAAGTCGATCCGCGTGTCGGGTTCTTCACCCGGCCCGGCTGGTCACGCTGGAATCCGGCCGACATCGTCGGCGATCCGGTGAACACTTGGCGTCCTCGCAACGCGCAGTTGCATCTGTACTCGAACGGCACGTTCTCGGTGTTCATCACCAACGCCAACAAGGTCTGGGCAGCGGGCCCGAGCGCACCGTTCATCGACCTCGGGGCGACATGTACGGCGTACCCGCATCTCGCCGACCCGGCGGCATGGGGCGACACCGTGTACCTCGCCTGTGGTGGTGACCATCCGACCTGGAAGGTGACGAACCAACCGGCAGTCGGCAATCTCGGTGCGGCTCGTCCGGTGTCGGGGACCGCCACCTGGAATCCCAACTACACCACGCCGCTGCGTGCTTCGATGCCTGCCGCAGAGCATCTCGAACCGCACGGTGGCTATCTGTTCGCGGCGCACACCAAAGAAGACGGTCAGGTTCACCACAACCGGTTGCGTTGGTCGCATCCCGACGAGCCCGAGGATTGGGCGCTCGACGACTACATCGATATCGAGCAGGGCGGTAGCCGGATCACCGCCATCCGCTCCTACAACGACCACCTGCTGATCTTCAAGGTCGACTCGGTGTGGGCGCTGTACGGCTACGACGCCGAGTCGTGGCAGTTGATCAAGATTTCGTCGTCGGTCGGCGCACCGAGCCCGACGTGCGTGACTCGCTCCAACGACACCGTCTACTTCTTCTCGGCGTCGGGGCGCAACGCGATCTATGCCTATCAAGGTCAGGCGCCGATCGACATCTCCGACAAGCTGCGCTTGGCGCTCGACCGGCTCAACAACGGCATCGATATCTGGATGTCATGGCTCGGTCGTCGGTTGTGGGTGTCGGTGCCATGGGATCAGGCGAGCCATGACAACTCGCACGGCTCGATGCTGGTGTTCGATCCGTTGCTCAACGCATGGGTCTGCCATCGTCCGGCGCTCGGCACGATTGCCTGCACCGTCGAATACTCCGATGTCGGCACCGAGTATCCGCTCGTCGTGACGTGCGGCTGTACCGGCGTCGCTGGCGTGCTCAGCGTCGACTTGCAGCCCTCGATCGCGGGCGACGTGATGGTGCAAGGCGAACCGGCGGTCGGATTTCGCTGCGGCTACCGCACCAGTTGGAAGCATTACGGCTGGCCGGAACTGCGTAAGTCGTTCCTGCGACCTCGCATCATCGCTCGCATCCCGCCGGAATCGACCGACATTCGCATGTCGACGTTCTGGAACTACGACGGCACCAACGAGCGCCGGTCGCACATTATGACGCTGACCACATCCGGCGGTGTGTTCTTCCGTGCGCTGGGTGCCGCCGATCCGAAGGGCGGCGGGTTCGATTGGGGCGACGGTACAAAGTGGACGTCGGGCATCCGTCAAGGTGACGTGCTGGTGCGCCCAAAGACCGCCAACCCGGCGACCCGTGGCACATCGCTGGGATGGGCGCGAGCGGTGCAGTTGGAGTTCGCGCCTGACGATTACACCAAGGCGCAGGCATGGGGCATCGACGCCATCGTGCTCAAAGCCAATCTGCGGAGGTTTACGACATGACTGCCATGAATCCGCTGCGACCGATCCTCAATGACACCCCGGCGTCGGCCGTCGATATCGACTGGAACTTCCAGACCACCGAGGATTTCGTCGCCAACGATGTCATCAAGCGTGACGGCTCGACAGCGATGGAGGCGCCGCTCAATCTGCTCGGCTCGCCGCCGACGTTGCCGACCCACGCCATCAGCAAGGGCTACCTCGATACCGCCGTGATCCCGGTCGGCGTCATCTGGCAGTTCGCTGGGGTAGCCGCTCCCGCCGGTTGGGCGCTGTGCGACGGGACATCGAAGACGACGACCGACCCGCTGTACGCCGAGTTGTTCCGAGTGATCGGCTACACCTACGGCGGGGTGGGTGGGAACTTCAATCTGCCGCAACTCGGTGGTCGGATGCCGGTTGGGATGCTGGCCGGTGACAGTCGCTTCGGGGCGCTCAACGCTCCCGGCGGCAACCGCAACCTGATCATCCCCAGCCACACCCACGGGGTCCCTCAGCACGTCCACGGGATGACCGATCATCAGCACAATCGCGGGGCGCACGCTCACGGGATTGCCGCTCACCAGCACCACATGTCGCACTACCACAACGTGCCGTTCCGCAAGGGCTACAACGTCTACACCGCCAACGACGGTGGCTTCGGTGGCGCATGGAAAGAGACCAACACCACCTTCAAGCCCAACGCGCCGATCCTGGCGTTCTCGCTGCGAGAGACGGCGCTGTGGACCGGCGAGCCTCCCGGCGGGCCCGACACCGCGTCAGGTCAGATCGTCAGTCCTCGCGGTGACTTCACCGATACCAACCACAGCGGCATCGGGCAGGCGACGAGTACCGATGGCGATGGTGCCACGGCAGGCATGACCGCCGCGCAGAACACCGGCTACGGCGGGCCCGGCACCACCAACGACGCCAACGGTGCGGGCAGCGCCACCGACGCCAACCTGCCGCCATACGTCGTGGTCAACTTCATCATCAGGATCGGATGATGGCAACGTTCAGTCCCTACGACGCGGGGAGCTACGAGCGCCAGAAGCGCGACGTCGAGTACGACTACGGCAATCAGATCGCGACCAATGCATACGGTCGATTCCTGGGGCAACAGCGTGGACAACGGACGTTGGGTGATATGTCGACTGCGCTGGGTCGGTCATACCCGAGTTACCGGGCTCAGTTCGGCCAGCGCGGGCTGGCTGGGCCCGGCGTCCAATCCGGCGTGCAGCACCGGGCGATGACGAACTACCTCGGCGACTACGCCCGCGACTATGGGCGGGCCCAGCAGGACATGACCCAGGACACCCAGCAGTTCGATTTGAATGAGCAACGCCTCGGTGCCTTCCGTCAGCAATCCTTGGCTGACATCGAGGCGCAGAAGGCGCAGCAGATCGCCAACGACGCTCAGGCGTTGGAGTACCTGCGACAACTCGTAGGAGGCATCTGATGCCATACACCGATCCCGACTATCAGCGAGCACTCGCCGCGCAACGCCGCCAGCAGGCTGCGGCCACGAAGCGCTTTATGTCAACGCCGGTAGCAGCGTCGGGTGCGAACCTGTCGCCGACCTACGGCGCCCCCGGTAAGCAGACTTCGAACGTGTTGCCGTGGGCGCAGGGCAACATCCCCGGCTACGGCCAGGGCACCACGACGCAGCAGGCGCAGGCGTTGAAGGCGCTCTACGACAGCAGCTACGCCGCTACCAACATCCCGCAGTATCCGACGATGCAGAGCCCTGGCGGCGGCAGTCGCGGTGGTGGTGGCGGTGGCGGTGGCGGTGGTGGGGGCCCAGCCGGACTCGACCAGGCGACCCTGGACTGGATCATGGCGCAACTCGGGCAGGGTCGCCCGAAAGACCTTGCCTTCAATCCCGTCGACCTGCCCGACCCGAGCCAGTATTACGGCGCCTTCAACACGCAGCCCTACGACATCGCCCGTCAAGGCGTCAAGACCGGTATCCAAGGCATCCGTGATCGTGGCGAGTCGGCGTTCCAGAACGCTCGCAGCGAAATCGGCCGCTATCAGAACCCGTACTTCCAGGGGCTGCAGACACAGAACCCCAACCTGCAGAATCAGGTGGGCGCAATGATGTCGGCCAACGGCGTCAACCCGTCCTCGGTCGCCCAGACCCAGAACGAAGGCGTGCAGGCCGACCAGGCGATGCGCTACGCGCTGCAGATGCTGGCTGGCACCGACGAGGCCCGCCAGGCTGCCAACCTGCGGGCGATCGGCGGCGACGAGCGCACCTTGGATCAGAACCTCGGGATCGAGAACACGATGCTCAACCTCGGCGTCGACATGAGCCAGGCAAAGGGCCAGAACGCGTGGGACATGATGTTGAAGCAGGCCGGGTTCGACACCGCCACCCAGGAGGCGCTGCAGAACTGGACGCGTGGTAACACGGTCGGCGACACCAACGTCACCAACGACAACGCCTGGAATCAGGGGCTGATGGCAACCCTGCTGCAACTGATCGGGAGCAAGGCGCCGGGCACGACCCTGCCCGCTGACATGACGGGGGTGTACGCCTAATGGACCCAGAGCAGATGTGGGCGATGCTGAACATGATCATGGGTGGTGGCAGCGGCCAGCCGTCGCTCGACCCGTACATGGCGTCGTTGCTCTCGAACGGCATCATGCCGGTACTCGACAAGAACGGGGACCCTGTCGTCGAGGATGTCGAGACGCAAGCGAAAGGCATCAACGCCTACCAGGACGTGCTGTCGACGCTGTCCGATCAGGCCAATGCAGCGACGTCGGGGATCGGGTCATGGGGTGGTATCGGCATCCCCGGTGGTGGCGTGCTCGGCGGCGGCGGTCTCAATCCGATCACCACCGAAACGGTGTTGGAGACTCCGCAGACCCAGACGCTGCAATACCTCTCGCGCCAGCAGGGGCTGGAAGGCATCATCGCTCAGAAGGTGCTGTCCGGTCAGACGCCGTCGATGATCCTCGCTGACCTGCAAGCCAAGATCAACGATCCCGAAGCGTCGGGCGTCGATCCCGCCGAAGCCGCCAGCTTCGCGGCCGGTCTGCCGCAGAAGGATGTGCTCGATCCGCTCGGCAAGCCGACTGGACAAACCACCGTCGATTGGGAAGGGGCGCGCAAGCAGATCGACAGCCTGGCGATGCCCTACTTCCAAGAACAGGGGATGCTGTCGGGCCCGAACATCACGACCAACGCCTACGGCCAGCCGGTGTCGCTCAGCGAGAAGCCGTCGCCGACGATGGAATGGTTCCAGAAGCAGGGGCTGACCGATCCGCGCACGCAGTACGGCGTCGACTACGCGTTGCAGTCCAGCCCCGAGTTGCAGACGTTGATGGGCGACATCGCATCGAAGGGCCAGGCGTACGAGGAAGCGCAGAGCGCCTACAAGAAGTTCTTGAAGGAAGACCCGCA
>Ga0184624_10000486_pt1 | contig 10204 bp, 7 predicted proteins | sample PLM3_5_b1_FD_133157 | JGI IMG/M metagenome (GOLD analysis project Ga0184624, IMG submission 133157) | Groundwater sediment microbial communities from an aquifer in East River, Colorado, USA - PLM3_5_b1 | ecosystem: Environmental > Terrestrial > Soil > Riparian zone | place: USA: East River...
CCCGGCCTTGCGGGCGATCTCCAGCGAGACGAGGTCGCCGAGCAGGACCCCCCACAGCATCCGCTCGACCCGCGTCTCGCCGACCGTCTCCACCCGGACCACGGCGGCGCCACTCTCGGCGACGATCCCGGCGGTGAGCTCGAAGCGGCGGCGCTCGCGCGGGTGCTGGTCGCAGTCCTCGAGGAAGACCGCGGCCATCCGCCCCGCCCCCTCCCCGCTCCAGCCGCAGATCTCGTTGTGGTCGGCCTCGGGCAGCTCCGAGTGGAAGGCGGGCTGCTTTGCGTTCTCGTTGATCTGGGTCTTCCAGCGGTGCGCGACCGGTGCGGTCAGGTCGCTGCCGTAGACGACCGTCGGGGCGGCGCCCAGGGCATCGGCGATCTCCGCCGCCTTCGCCTTCACCGTCAGCGCCTCGCGCTCGAGGAAGGCGGCCGCGGCATCGATCTCGGTGCGAATCCGCGGCGCCACGCCTGCCAGGGCCGCCGCCTCGGCGGCGGCGACGAACATGTAGGCGACGGCGACCCGCGGCTGGTATATCCCCGGCGGCGCCACGACCGGAACCCCGGCCTCGCGCGCCCGCTCGACCAGCGCCCCACCGGTGCTGAGGACGAGCCGCCGGGCGCCGAGCGCTTCGGCGGCCTCGAAGCAGGCGAGGGTCTCCTCGGTGTTGCCCGAGTAGCTCGAACAGAGGACCGTCCACTCCGGCGTCGCCCAGCTCGGCAGCTCGTAGCCGCGGATCGAGACCATCGGCCGGCAGAGGCGGTCGCCGATCACGCTCGCCGCGAGGTCTCCCCCGATCGCCGAGCCGCCCATCCCGCAGACCATCAGCCCGGCCGAGTCGGCCTCCTCCAGGCGCGCCGTTTCGACCCGCCAGAGGGCGTCGCGGAGCTGGTCGGGAAGACCGAGGACGTCGTCGATCATCGCGCTCATCAGGCGGGGACTCTTTCATCTCGCCCGACGACCGCGTTTCTCAGGGCCGCCCCAGCCTCGACCTCGGCCCCGGGGGCGAGGATCGAGCCGGAGACGAGGGCGTCGCGGCCGATCGTGCAGCCGTCGAGCAGGACCGAGTCGCCGACCTCGGCCCCGGCCTCGATCCGGCAGCCCGGCGAGACGACGGCCCGCGGCCCTACCGAGGCCTCCTCGGCGATCACCGCGTCGGCGGCGACGAGCATCCCGGCGGTAGTGGGCTCGACCCGCGTCTCGACCCGGTCCTCGAGGATGTCCCAGCTCGCCTGCAGGTAGCGCTCGGGGGTGCCGATGTCCATCCAGTAGCCGTCGAGCAGCAGCCCGTGGAGGCCGTCGCCGACCAGGCGCGGGAAGACCTCGCGCTCGATTGAGACCGCCTGCCCCGCCGGGATCAGGTCAAGGACGTCGCGCTCGAGCACGTAGGCGCCGGCGTTGATCTCGCCCGGCACCGCTTTTCCGGTCTTCTCCAGGAACTCGAGCACGGCCCCCTCCCCGTCGCAGCTGACGAGGCCGTAGGCGGCCGAGTCGGCGACCGGGTGCAGGCCGATCGTCGCCCGGGCGCCGCGGTCCTCGTGGGCCTGCAGCAGCGCCGAGAGGTCGAGGTCGGCGAGGACGTCGCCGTTGAGGGCGAGGAAGCGGCTGTCGAGCCGCTCGCCGAGCGAGTCGGCGGCGAAGCGAATCGCCCCCGCCGTCCCCAGCGGCTCCGGCTCGGCGAAGTAGGTGATGGCGACGCCGGCGCGCTCTTCCTCCCCTGCCAGCGCCTCGCGCAGGGCATCGGGCAGGAAGCCGCAAGCAAGGACGACCTCGGTTACGCCGTGCGCGGCCAGCCACTCGATCGCGTAGGCGAGGAAGGGGCGGTCGACCAGCGTCACCGCCGGCTTCGGGACGTGCGTGGTCAGCGGCCGCAGGCGCGTGCCCTCGCCGCCGACCAGAACTATGGCCTGCACCTCCCTAGCCCCCGTGACTGGTGGCGGGCACTAGGCGGTGGCCGGCCGCGGGGAGCTGACTTTGCGGCCGATCCCCTCGTACTCGAATCCAGCAGACAACAGTTCCTCCGGGTCGAGGAAGTTGCGCCCGTCGACCAGCAGCGGCCGCGCCATCCGCTCGGCGACCGCTCTCCAGTCGAGCTCGGCGAACTCGCGCCACTCAGTGACCAGGACCGCGGCGTCGGCGCCCTCGAGCGCCTCCATCGCCGAGGTCGCCATCTCGACCGAGCCGAGCAGGCTGCCGGCGCGCTCGGCGGCCACCGGGTCGTAGCCGACCACCTCGGCGCCCTCCCCCTGCAGCCGCGCCGCCAAGACCAGGCTCGAGGCCTCGCGCATGTCGTCGGTGTCGGGCTTGAAGGCGAGGCCGAGCAGCGCCACCCGCTTGCCGATCAGCGAGCCGAGGTGCTTCTCCAGCTTGCCGACGACCCGCCGCTTCTGCAGCTCGTTGACCTCGATCACCGAGGTCAACAGCTGGAAGTGGTAGCCGGTGTTGCCGGCCAGCATCTTCAGGGCGCTGACGTCCTTCGGGAAGCAGCTGCCGCCGTAGCCGATCCCGGCGCGGAGGAAGGCGGTCCCGATCCGCTCGTCCAGCCCCATCCCCTTGGCGACCTGGCCGACGTCGGCGCCGACCTCCTCGCAGACGTTGGCGATCTCGTTGATGAAGGAGATCTTCGTCGCCAGAAAGGCGTTGGAGGCGAGCTTGATCATCTCGGCGCTGGCGACGTCGGTGCGGAGGATCTGCCCGCCGAGCGGCTGGTAGAGCCGCTCGACCGCGTCGGCCGCATCCTCGTCGCCGGCATCGGCGCCGACGACCACCCGGTCGGGGTTCATGAAGTCCTTGACCGCCGTCCCCTCCTTGAGGAACTCGGGGCAGGAGACGTAGGAGAGGCTCGGCACGTCGCGGCGGATCGACTCGCCGGTGCCGGCCGGGACCGTGCTCTTCATGATCAGGACGTGCTCGCTGTCCTCGGGGAGCTCCTGGACGACGGCCCGGACCCGCGAGAGGTCGGCGTCGCCCGAGTAGGTCGGCGGCGTGTCGACGCAGACGAAGAGCAGCCGCGCGCCCTCGAGCAGCTCGCCCATGTCGGTGGTGAAGGTGATCCGCTCGGCGTTTCGACGCAGCAGGTCTTCGAGTTCGGGCTCGTGCAGCGGCACTTCGCCGCGGGAGAGGGAATCGACCTTCTCCTGGATGATGTCGCGCGCGACGACAGGGTGGCCGAGCTCGGCGAAGCAGGCCGCAGTGACCAGCCCTACCCAACCAACTCCGATGACGCCGACTGGCTCCAGCTGCTCGCTCATGGGTTCCTCCTACCCTTTTTCTTTGGCTTCTTCTTGGCGATGATCAAATCCGCCGACCGGGCCATCCCGATCATCTGCTCGTTGGTCAGCGTCCGCAGCAGGTCATTCGAGACCCAGTAGGAGTTATCCCCCCGCCGCCAGGCAACAATTTTGACGTTTTCGCCGTCGACGAAGATGTCGTACTCGCGCCCGTTGATTTCCTTGGTCAGGCTCGGGTCGTCAAGGATCGGCGGGTCCGACCAGCCGCGGATCCCCTGCAAACCGAAGTAATGGGTGCCGTCGGACATTTCCGCCACCATCATCATCCGGTAGGCGAGGTGGCGATCGCCGTCTTCGTCCTTGAGGTTGTAGACGTAGGGGTCGACGGTCTTCTCGTAGGGGTCCGATTCGACGAAGCGGGTGTCTTCGGGCAGCCGGGTCGGGTAGTAGATCGGGAAATACCCTCGGGCGCGGCGGGCCGCGATCTTGCCCTCGGCTTCGCCTGCTTCGCGGGCGGGCACGAGACCGTCGCTGCCGGGCTTGGCGGCTTCGACCTTCGGCTTCTTGTGCTTCGGCTTCGACTTCTTCTGCGGGGCCTTCTTGTTCTTCTTGCCGGCGGCCGCTTCCTGGCGCTGGCGCCGGTTTTGGGCTTTCGCCTCCTGCACCGTCTGGCCGCCGAGGAATTCCTGCACCGCGGCGTCGAGAGCGGGTTTCGTCGTGTAGACGTAGCTGGGGCTGAGTTCGGCCGGGAAGTTGACCTCGTTGATCGTCGAGTTGCGCGAGGCGGCGAGCAGTTTCAGGACTTCCAGCAGGGTCTCTTTGTCGCTGATGTCGGAGGTCGTGTAGTCGGTGAACGCCTCGACCAGTTCGCCCTGGTCGAAGACGATGTCCTGGATCGAGACCCGCGAGCGGGCGGCGCTGAGGAAGTCCTGCTGGCGGGCCGAGCGAACGATGTCGGTGTCCGTGTGGCGGTAGCGGACGTAGTCCAGTGCCTGCTTCCCGCACATCAGCTGGTAGCCCGGCTGAACGTTGATTTCGGCGTACTGTTCGGAGGCAGCGACGCCTTCGTTGGAGTGGTAGTAGCGGCGGTCGACATCGGTGTAGACGCAGCCGAGCGCGTAGACGCCCTGGGCGAAGCCGAGGAAATCGACGTTGATCACGTGGTTGATCGGTAGCCCCGTCAGCTGCTTGACCGTCTGCAGCGACAGTTTGGTGCCGCCATAGGAATACGCTTCGTTGAACTTGCCGGTGCCGTAACCCGGGATTTCGACTTTGAGGTCCCGCGGGATCGACATCATCGAAATCAGACCCTTGTCCGGGTCGAGGCGGATAAGGATCGTCGTGTCGGAGCGGCCGGGGTCTTCCTCTTCATTCGCCCGCTTGTCGGAGCCGATCACGAGGAAGGTCTGGGCGCCGCCACCGGCATCGGCGAGGAAGCGGTCGAGCTTCTTCTGAACCGGGTCGTTCTCTTCGATCGCGCTGGCGACGTCGTCGAGGTAGACGAGGACCGCAGTAGCGGTGGTCGCCGCCGAGACGGCGACGATCAGAAACGAGGCGAGGAGGAAGCGCCACCAGAAGCGCTTCGGCTTCGGCGCCGGCTCGGAGTCCCCGTTCGGGGGCGGCTTCTTCGGGGCCCAGCCCGGCCCACGCAACTCAGTCATTGGTTAGCCGGTCCGGGATCGCCCGCAGGAACGACTCCAGGGCCTGGCGGTAGGTCTCCAGCGAGGAGATCGAGACCCACTCCGAGGGGCCGTGATGCCCCGCCCCGACCGGGCCGAACTCGACCGCCGGCACCCCGACCCGCAGGAAGGAGACGGCGTCGGAGGCGCCGTCGCGACCGACGCTCATCGGCTCCCCATCGTGGTGCTCGGTTGCCGCTGTCCGCAGCGCCTGGACGTAGGCGGAGTCCCGCTCCACGGTCGCCGGCGGCCGCGTCAGCAGCGCCTGCACCTCGATCCCCTGCAGCTCGCCCACCTGGGCGAGGATCTGCTGCGGGTCTTGGTCCGGGAGGTAGCGAATGTCGACGTCGATCACGCATCGGTCAGGCACCTTGTTGAGAGCGTCGCCGCCGACGATCCTCCCCAGATTGATCGACGGCCGGTCGAAGAGCTCGGAGCTGTGTCGGGCAAAAGGTAGCGACTCGATACTGCGGAAAACGTCGATCGCGTTGAGAACGGCGTTATCCCCAAGCCAAGGGGTGGCTCCGTGGGCGGCGGTGCCGCCAACCTCGAGGCGGAGCGCCAGCACGCCCTTGGCCTCGATCCCGATGTGGAGGTCGGTGGGCTCGCCGGTGATCGCGAAGTCGCCGACGAAGCCGCTGTCGACGAGGTGGTCAGAGCCGCGCTCGGACGACTCCTCGGACTCCTCGTCGCCGACGATCCCGAGCCGGACCCGGACCCCGTCCTGCTCCCGCATCGCCGCCGTCACCATCAGCATCGCCGCGATCGCGCCCTTCATGTCATAGGCCCCACGCCCGTAGAGGCGGTCGCCGTCGACCGTCGGCTCGAACTGGCCGGCGAACGCCGGGACGACGTCGAGGTGTCCGTGGAGCACGACCGTCGGCGCCCCCTCCGGCCCGACCTCGGCCTTCACCACCGGCAGCCCCCGCACCTCGTCGCTGGAGGTCTCGATCCCGCGAGCTTCCAGCCACCCCTGCACGAACCCCGCCGCCTCGGAGATCCCCTCGGGCTCACAGGTCTCGTAGGAGATCAGGCGTTTTGCGAGGACAACGAGCTCCTCGCTCATAGGCTCACCCCCCGGCGATCGAAAGGAACGCCTGGGCCCGGTCGCGGTCTTTCTGCGCCCTGTTGTGCTCGGCGCTGCCCTCCTCGCACTCCGAGAGCCGCTGTTCGGCGTCGGAGAGCTGCTCTTTCAGCTTGCCGCTGTCGAGATCCTCGGGCGGGATCGCCTCCTCGAGCAGGAGCCGGGCCCGGTTGCCGTAGACCTGCAGCCAACCGTGAGCCTGGGCGTAGGTCTTGGTCTCCGAGTCGGAGACGTGGAGGCGGAGCTCGGTCGGCCGCAGCGCCGCGAGCACGGGCGCGTGGTTGGCGAGGATGCCGATTTCGCCGACCTCGGTCCGGGTCGAGACCTGGCGCGCTTCACCGCTCCAGACCTCCCCCTCGGGGGTCAGGACTTCGACATCGACCATGTGCTCCGCCGCCATCGAGACTCCTTACGCCGCGGCGCCGGACTTGGCGTTCTCGAGGACCTGGTCGATCGAGCCCTGCATGTAGAAGGCACCCTCAGAGAGCTCGTCGTGCTCGCCGTCGAGGATCTCGCGGAAGCCGCGGACCGTCTCGGCAACCGGCACGTACTCGCCGGTGCGTCCCGTGAACTGTTCGGCGACGAAGAACGGCTGCGAGAGGAAGCGCTCGATCTTGCGGGCCCGGGAGACCGTCTGGCGGTCCTCGTCGGAGAGCTCGTCGATACCGAGGATGGCGATGATGTCCTGGAGCTCCTTGTAGCGCTGCAGGACCTCCTGGACCTCGGTCGCCGTCCGGTAGTGCTCGTCGCCGACGACGTCGGGCTTGAGGATCGTCGAGGTCGAGTCGAGCGGGTCGACCGCCGGGTAGATCCCTTTCTCGGAGATCGACCGCGACAGCGCCGTGGTGGCGTTGAGGTGGGCGAACACCGAGGCCGGGGCGGGGTCGGTGTAGTCGTCAGCCGGCACGTAGACCGCCTGGATTGAGGTCACCGAACCGCGGTCGGTCGAGGTGATCCGCTCCTGCAGGCCGCCCATCTCGGTCTCCAGCGTCGGCTGGTAGCCGACCGCCGAAGGCATGCGCCCGAGCAGCGCCGAGACCTCGGAGCCCGCCTGGACGAAGCGGAAGATGTTGTCGATGAACAGGAGCACGTCCTGGCCGCCCTGCTCGCGGTAGTACTCGGCCATCGTCAGACCGGAGAGGGCGACGCGCAGGCGGGCGCCCGGGGGCTCGTTCATCTGACCGAAGACGAGCATGGTCTTGTCGATCACGCCCGACTCTTTCATCTCGAGCCAGAGGTCATTGCCCTCTCGCGAGCGCTCGCCGACGCCGACGAAGGCGGAGAGACCTGAGTGCTCCTCGGCGATGTTGCGGATGAGCTCCTGGATCAGCACGGTCTTGCCGACGCCGGCGCCGCCGAAGAGCCCGACCTTGCCGCCTTTGGCGTAGGGGGCGAGGAGGTCGATGACCTTGATCCCGGTCTCGAGGATCTCCTGCGTCGGGGTCAGGTCAGAGGCCTTCGGAGCCGGGCGGTGGATCGGCCAGCGCTCGCCGTCCTCCAGCTCGGGGCCGTTGTCGATCGGCTCGCCGAGCAGGTTGAAGATGCGGCCGAGGGTCGCGTCGCCGACCGGAACCGTGATCGGGCCACCGGTGTCGGTGACAACGGCGCCGCGCTCGATCCCGTCGGTGGCGTCCATCGCGACCGCGCGGACGCGGTCGTCGCCGAGGTGCTGCTGGACCTCGCAGACGAGGACGGCGGATTCGCCGTCGTTGTCGCCGCCGCTGGTCTCGATCGTCACCGCCGAGAAGATCTCCGGCAGTTCGTCGGGGAAGACGGCGTCGATGACCACTCCGGTCACCTGCTCGACGCGCCCTACGTTGTTTCCGTTTCCGTTGCTCTCAGCCATGGGTTCCTTTTCTCGTCTCTAAAACGAAGTTGCTTGAAATGCTGTCGCTTATGGCGTTCGCTAGCCCAGCGCCTCGGCGCCGCCGACGACCTCCAAGATCTCCTGCGTGATCTCCGCCTGACGGACCCGGTTCATCTCCAGGGTCAGGTCGCCGATCATCGTCTCCGCGTTCTCCGCCGCGTTCCGCATCGCCGTCATCCGCGCGCCCAGCTCCGAGGCGGCCGACTCGAGCAGCGCCCGGTAGACCGAGATCGTCACGTACTCCGGGATCAGCCGCGCCAGCAGCTCCTCCGGGTCGGGCTCGTAGATCCACTCCGAGCGGCTCTGCGCCTTCTCGGCATCGGTTTCCTCGTCTTCGGCAGCGGCCTCGTCGCCGGCGCCCTCGCCGATCACCTCGGCCTGCTGCAGCGGCAGCAGGGTCTGGCGCCAGACGTGCTGGGTAAGCGGCGAGACGAAGCGGTTGTAGATCAGCTCAACCCGGTCGAGGTCCTCGTCGACGTAGCGCGCGGTCAGCGCCTCGCCGATTTCGCGGGCGTTGGCGAAGGCGGGCCGGTCGGTGAAACCGACGTAGGAATCGGTCACGTCCATCTTGCGGAAGGTCAGTGCCGAGACGCCCTTACGGCCGACCACGGCGAAAGTGGGCTCGGCCCCCTCCTCGCGGACTTTCGCCGCCATCCGCATTCCCTCGCGGATGATGTTCGAGTTGAAGGCGCCGGCGAGGCCGCGGTCGCCCGTGACGAGGACGATCCCGACGCGCTTGATGTTCTCCCGCTCTTCCAGCACCGGCACCCGTGGGATACCCCCCGCCTGCGCGGCGGCACGGCGGGTCAGCTTTCGCATCCCCTCCGCGTAGGGGCGCATGTCGGAGATCCGCTGTTCGGCCCGGCGCAGGCGCGCCGCCGCCACCATCTCCATCGCTCGCGTGATCTTGTTGATGTTCTTGACCGACGCGATGCGGTTCTTGACTTCCTTCTGCGTTGCCATAGCGGAGCTCCGGACGAAACTAGGCCGGGGTCGCCTCCTGGCTGCTGTCGGACTGCTCGGCGTCGCCCGAGTCCTCGGAATCGCCCTCATCCTCAGAAGAGGTGCGGCCGGGAGCCTCGCGCTCCTCTTTGGAGTGGACGCGGTCGGACTCGCCCTCCTCGAGCGCGTCGCCGTGCTCGTCGAAGTCGGGGCCGAAGTCGTCGACGAAGTCGGCAATCGCCTCGCCTAGCTCCTTCTCGTCCTCCTCCTCGAGCTTGCCGGTCTCTTCGATCCGGCTCAGCAGCTCGGACTTCTCCGAGTGCAGGCGGGTCCGCAGGTCGGCGAGGAACTCGCCGACGCGCTCGACTTTGATCCGGTCGAGGTAGCCGCCGGTTCCCGAGTAGATCGAGGCGACCTGGTCGCCGACCGAGAGCGGTTCGCGCTCTTTCTGTTTCAGCAGCTCGACCAGCCGTTCGCCGCGGGTCAGCGCTTTCTGGGTCTCGGCGTCGAGCTCGGAGCCGAACTGGGCGAAGGCCTCGAGGTCGCGGTACTGGGAGAGGTCGAGGCGCAGTTTTCCGGCGACCTTCTTCATCGCCTTCGTCTGCGCGTTACCGCCGACGCGGGAGACCGAGATGCCGACGTTGATCGCCGGGCGCACGCCCGAGAAGAAGAGGTCGGACTCGAGGAAGATCTGACCGTCGGTGATCGAGATCACGTTGGTCGGGATGTAGGCGGAGACGTCGGAGGCCTGGGTCTCGATGATCGGCAGCGCCGTCAGCGAGCCGCCGCCGAGCTCGTCGTTCAGTTTCACCGCCCGCTCCAGCAGGCGCGAGTGGAGATAGAAGACGTCGCCCGGGTAGGCCTCGCGACCGGGCGGGCGCCGCAGCAGCAGCGACATCTGCCGGTAGGCGGAGGCGTGTTTGGTGAGGTCGTCGTAGACGCAGAGGGCGGCTTTGCCGTTGTAGAGGAAGTACTCGCCCATCGCGCAACCGGCGTAGGGGGCGATGTACTTGATCGGCGCCGCCTCGTCGGCAGGGGCGGCGACGATGATCGTGTTCTCCATCGCGCCGTTTTCCTCGAGCGTCTCTTTCAACTGCACGACCGTCGACATCCGCTGCCCGATCGCGACGTAGATGCAGATCAGGTCCTTGTCCTTGTTGTTGATGATCGTGTCGATCGCGATCGCGGTCTTGCCGGTCTGGCGGTCGCCGATGATCAGCTCTCGCTGGCCGCGGCCGATCGGGATCATCCCGTCGATCGACATCAGCCCGGTCTGGACGGGTTCCTCGACCGGCTGGCGCTGGACGACGCCGGGGGCTTTGAACTCGGCCGGGCGGGTCTCGGTCGTGGCGATCTCACCGCGGTCGTCGAGCGGGCGACCGAGCGGGTCGACCATGCGGCCGAG
>Ga0184624_10000487_pt1 | contig 10195 bp, 6 predicted proteins | sample PLM3_5_b1_FD_133157 | JGI IMG/M metagenome (GOLD analysis project Ga0184624, IMG submission 133157) | Groundwater sediment microbial communities from an aquifer in East River, Colorado, USA - PLM3_5_b1 | ecosystem: Environmental > Terrestrial > Soil > Riparian zone | place: USA: East River...
ACTGGTGGCCACTCGCTGATCCCATTCGGGAGGATTCACCCGGCCAGCCGGTCCAGGGTGGCGGGCACGTACGGCATCTTGAAGATCGTGCCCAACTACCCGTCGTTGGGCCGGTGGGTCCAGGCGTTCAAGACCACCGGCGGCCAGACCCTGGATCGGGTCCAGATGCGGTGCCACTGACCTGCAGGCCGCCATCCTGGCCCGAGTCAGCTCGGCCACCCAGGTCCGCCAGGGCCAGCCTGACCGTGTCCTGCGCCCTAGCCGACGTACGGGATGGTCTGCGGGCCGTCGGGGACAACCGCGAGCCGGGCTCCCGGGCCTGCGGCGGCCAACTCCCGCGCGACGCAGGCCGCCAGGTCATCGACGGGCTCGAACCATGCCGTCCGGAGCTGGTCAGGGGTGACCCCATCGGCCTTCACGAACACCCGCGCCTTGCGCTGGATCTGCGCCTGAACCTGCACCTGCCACTGGTCGTGGACAGCTGCGTCCTGCCTGGCGAGCGCGCGCAGGAAGGCCTCTGGCCCGCTGGCCCCGCGCAGCAGGCCGCCGTAGCCGCCGTGCTCTGGCAGCCCGTCAGCGCACTCGCTGGCGAGCACGATGCTGCCGCCCTCTTTGACGATCTGGGCGGCCGCGCTCAGGCCCTTGACGCTCTGGTACAGGTTCTGATCGAGCGGCCAGCCGCTGTTGGTGGTGACGACCACGTCGTAGGGCGCCTCCACTCGGACCATAGCCGTCCTGTGAGCGAATCGGCAGCCGGCCGCATGGCTTGCGAACAGCTCGCCGGCGAAGGCGTTGGTGATCGCATGCCGCCGGTCCAGGGTGACGTCGAGGTTGAAGGTGACACCTGCCCGGCTGGCGACCGCACGCACCCCGTCGTGTACCGGGTTACCGGCCGTCACTCCCCAGGTCGCCCTGGGGTCGCCGATTCGCGCCGCCGAGTGCAGCTCGAGCACGGTCTCCAGCGCCGCCAGGCCCGGCGCGACCATCTTCGGTCCTCCCGAGAACCCGGCGAAGAAATGCGGCTCGATGAAGCCCGTGGTGATGCGGACGGCGTGGTCGAGAAACGCGCCCTCCACCAGCGCCCGGACGGCCGTGCCAGGGACGGGTCCCAGGTCACGATGGCGTGCCCGGTCGAAGGCATCGTGCTGCAGGACCTGGCAGCGCCCAAGCACCTCGGAACCGAGCATCCGCTCCAGCTCCGCCGCCGTGCACTGCCGATGGGTGCCCGTAGCCACGAACACGCTCACCGTGCCTGGGCCGAGCGGGTCGAGCTCCTCGAGCAGCACCGGGAGCACCCGCGCGGCTGGGAACGGGCGGGTGATGTCGCAGACGACCACGGCGACGCTGGCGCCGCGTTGGACCAGTTCGCCGAGCGGCGGACCGGCGAGCGGCCGGCGCAGGGCGCGCCGTAGCGCCCCGGCCTCGTCGGCGAGCCCAGGCTGCTGGCGCGGCTCGATCACGTCGGCGGCGCCGGGCAGGTCAACGGTCAGTCCGCTCCGGCCGTATGCCAGGTCAATGGTGGTCATCGCACCGACAAGCGTAGTTCGGCGCGGCGTCGGCCGCAGCAAGCCGGGTGCCGCGAACAAGCGCCCTTCGCCTTCGACTCCCTTGACCGAGACGAGCATGCGGTCCTCGATTCGGCCCGTTGACTTGTATCTAGGCGCAACCTATGGTGCGTACGTGGACAGGCCACATACAGATGCTCGGAGGTCCAGCGATGGGTCGTGCTCGGGCACGCTTGGGATTCGTCTTGCTGGTGCTTCTCGCTCTCGTCGCCGCCGGCTGCGGCCGTGGGGATGATGAGGGTACTGCGGGTGGAGCCGAGAAGGTCAGGATCGGGGCGGTAACCGGCAACTTCTCCAATCCCGCCGTGAAGCAGATGGTCGACGCCATGCAGGCCGAGGCCAAGAAGAACCCTAATGTCGAGCTGTCGGTGCAGGAGTCGGCCAACGTCGAGGAGCAGATCTCAAAGGCGCAGACCATGATCGCCCAAGGCATCAAGGTCATCGCGATCCACCCCTGGGAGGGGAAGGCGATCCTGGCCTTCCAGAAGCAGTACAGCGGCGAAGGCGTGAAGTTCTTCAACCTTATCGACGACGTCCCAGGGGCGGTCGACAGCGGCTACGCTGTGAGCTTCATCTCCGGTGACGAGCGCAAGGGCGGCGAGCTGCTCGGCCAGTGGCTCGCCACCAAGCTGGATGCCGGCAAGGTCGCGATCATCACCGGCACGCCGGGCAATTTCGCCGCCGACTATCGCACCTCGGGCTTCAAGAAGGGGATCGCCGCCAAGCCCGGCATCAAGGTGGTCGCGGAGTCGTCCGCCGACTGGCAGCGTGACCAGGCCCTGCGGGTCGCGACCGACATGCTGACCGCGAACCCGGACCTGGCCGCGATCTTTGCCAACAACGACGAGATGGCGTTCGGCGCCCTGCAGGCTCTCAAGGCCGCCGGTAAGGAGGGCAAGGTCATCGTCATCGGCTACAACGGTACCTGCATCGGGATCGAGGCCACCCTCAAGGGCGACTTCGCGGCGGATGGGATCCTGCCGATCCCGCAATTTGGCCAGGAGTTCGTGACCAACGCCGTCAAGGTGTCCAGCAACGAGACCGTCCCGAAGACGATCGCGCCGCCGATCCTCGCACTGTCCACCGATGACACAAAGGCGATCGCCGACGGCTCCAAAGGTGACGTGGACCCGACGCTGAAGGAGCGTGTCGACCAGGCGGCCGGCGGGAAGTGCTAGTTCGCTGACACCGCAAGCGCCGCCCGAACGCGGGCCCGGCCGGACGAGACAAGCTGATGCGCGAGGTTCAGGTGCCGCTGCTGCGGGCTGAGGGGATCACCAAGTCGTTCCCCGGCGTGACAGCGCTCGGCGGCGTCGACTTCGAGGTGCACCCTGGCGAGATCCACGCCTTGGTCGGCGAGAACGGGGCCGGCAAGAGCACCCTTGTCAAGGTGCTCTCCGGCCTTCACCAGCCCGACGCCGGCACGATCTCGGTCAACGGCGTGTCGGTCGGCTTCCAGCACCGCGGCGACGCTGAGCGTTATGGCATCACCACCATCCACCAGGAACTGACGCTCGTCCCGCAGCTGGACGTGGCCAGCAACATGCTCTTGGCGAGGCCACCGACCGGTACCGGCTGGCGGCGGCTGCTGCGCATGGTCGACCGCGAGGCGCTGTATCGCGAGGCAGCGGCGGCGCTCGCCCTGGTCAACGCGGAGCAGATCGACCCGCATGCCCGCGCCGGCTCGCTCGGGTTGTCCGCGGCCCAGCTCATCCTGATCGCGCGCGGCCTCAGCCAGGACATGCGCGTGTTCATCCTCGACGAGCCGACCGCAGCGCTCACCCCTTCCGAGCGCGACGAGCTGTTCGCCAGGCTGCGCACGTTGCGAGGGCACGGGGTCGGCATCGTGTACGTCTCTCATCGGCTCGACGAGGTGCTCGAGATCTCCGACCGCGTGACGGTGATGCGCGACGGCAAGGTGGTCGAGACCATGCCGACCGCCGACGCCCGGCTGGAGCGGGTCATCGAGCTGATGCTCGCCAGGCGTCTGGAGGAGATGTATCCGCAGCGGCGTGCGCGCCAGCTCGGTCCGAAGGTGCTCGAAGTGCGTGGACTGCGCCGCGGCGAGGAGCTGCGCGGCATCGACCTCGACGTACATGCTGGCGAGATCGTCGGTGTGACCGGCCTGGTCGGAGCGGGCAAGACCGAGTTCGCCAGGGCCGTGTACGGCGCCGACCCCGTCGAGGCAGGCACGGTCCGGGTCGCCGGCCAGGAGCGCACGCCCCGGTCGCCGGCCGACGGCATCGAGCACGGCGTCGCGCTCGTCCCCGAGGACCGCAAGACCCAGGGGCTCGTTCTGATGCTGTCGGTCGCCGACAACCTCGCCCTGGGCGTCGCCAACTGCGGCCGGGTGGCCGGAACGCTGCTGCGCCTGCGCCAGGTGATCTCCAGGCGGCGCGCCGGCGAGCTGGCCACGGACTACATCAGCCGCTTCAAGATCCGCGCGCGCGGCCCCGAGCAGCTGGTCCTCGGCTTGTCCGGCGGCAACCAGCAGAAGGTCGTTCTGTCCAAGTGCCTGGCGACCAAGCCGGTCCTGATGATCCTCGACGAGCCGACCCGCGGGGTGGACGTCGGCAGCAAGGCTGAGCTGTACCGGGTCATCGCCGGCCTGGCCGACGACGGGGTCGGCGTGCTAATGCTCTCCTCGGAGGTGCAGGAGGTGGTCGAGACGTGTGACAGGATCTATGTCCTGCGGCAGGGCAGGGTGGCGGCCGAGGTCGCTGGGCCGCAGGCGACCGAGGGCTCACTCATGCGCCACGCGACCGCGGAGGCCACCTCGTGACGGTGACCCAACGCTCCGAGCAGCAGGCCGCCCGCGGCGCCGATGCTCGGCGTCTCACCTCCTGGCTGCGGCGGCTCCGGCAGCGGCAGTCGACCCTGAGCACGCTCATCCCGCTGGTCCTGCTGTGGATTGCGCTGACGATCGCCTCTCCGCACTTTCTCACCTTTGACAACGCCGTCAACGTCCTGCTCAACGCCGCCCCGCTGGCGCTGATCGCCGGCGGGATGACACTCGCCCTGATCGCGGCCGAGATCGACCTGTCGGTCGGCTCGGTGGTCGCGCTGGTCGGGTCGCTGGCGGCTCTGCTCTCGGTCAACTTCGGCGTCCCTTGGCCGCTCGTCCTCCTTGGGGCGCTCGCCGCCGGCGGGGCGGTCGGCACGATCAACGGGTGGTTCACCACCCGGCTCGGGATGCCGTCGTTCGTGGCCACCCTGGCGATGCTCGGGATCGCCAGGGGCATCGCGCTGCTGATCACCCAGGGCAGCCCAATCTACGGCCTCCCAGACGCGATCGCCTGGCTCGGGCAGGGTGACATCTGGATCATCCCCGTCCCGATCCTCCTCGCCGCCCTGATCCTCGCCGCGCTGCACTTCGCCCTGACACGGACCCGCTTCGGACTGAACGTCTACGCCGTCGGCGGCAACCCGGAGGCGGCCCGCCTGTCCGGCGTGGACGTGGCTGGGGTGAAGATGGCCGTGCTCGTCCTGAGCGCCGTGCTGGCCTCGATCGGCGGTCTGATCCTGGCCGCTCGGCTCAACGCCGGGTCGGGAACGGTCGGCGCCGACCTGCTACTCGACGCGATCGCCGCAGTGGTGATCGGGGGGACGTCTCTGCTCGGCGGGGTCGGCCGCATCACCGGGACGGTGCTCGGCGTGCTCCTGATCGCCTCGATCCGCAACGGCCTGGTGCTGCTCAACGTCTCGGCGTTCTGGCAGCAGGTGGCCATCGGCGCGCTGATCCTGCTGGCGGTCTCGGTCGACTACCTGGCCAAGGGTCGGCCGAAGCCCTGACAGCCCCCCGACGGGAGGCGACCACAGCGTGAAGCCGGCCGCGACGATCGCCGCCGAGGACGTGCGCGTTCCCCTACGCGACGGCGTCACGCTACGCGCCGACCTGTACCGGCCGGCCGGCGCCGGTCGCCACCCCGTCCTGGTGATGCGCAACCCCTACGACCGTCGCGTCGCCCAGAGCTATCTGTACGCCCACCCGAGCTGGTACGCCGCCCAGGGTTACGCGGTTCTCTCGCAGGACATACGCGGTCGCTGGGGCTCCGACGGCCGCTTCGACCCGCTCGTCAACGAGGGGCCCGACGGGGCCGACACAGTCGCCTGGGCCGCCGAGCAGCCCTGGTCCAACGGCCGGGTCGGCATGTACGGCTTCTCCTACCCAGGAATGTCGCAACTGCTGACCGCCGCCGAGCTGCCCGACGGGCTGCGTGCCGCCGTGCCAGCCCTGGCTCCGTCGCAGCTGCGCACGGGCTGGCTGTACAACGGCGGCGCCTTCGCGCTGGCCTTCGCGCTTGGCTGGGCGATCGAGCTGGGCGTCGACCAGGCCAGCCGGCGCTCGCCCCACCTGGAGGCGGCGCTGCTCGCGGCCGCAGCCGACCCGCGCCCCTGGTTCGCCCACCGGCCCCTGCGCGACCTGCCGCTGTTCCGGCGCAACGGGCTCTGCGACTTCTACTTCGACTGGATCGAGCACGAGACCGACAGCGCCTGGTGGGCCAAGCGGCAGGTCGAGGGCCGCTACGACAGCATCCAGGTACCCGCGCTGCACGTTGGCGGCTGGTACGACGTCTTCGTCGACGGGACGCTCACCAACTGGGCCGGCCTGCGCCTCGCCGGCCACGCTCCACAGCGGTTGGTCGTCGGCCCCTGGCACCACCTGCCGGCGCTGGTCCCGGCCGGACCGATCCCCTTCGGCCAGGCGAGCCTGCGCGACCTCGACGCCGACCAGCTCGATTGGTTCGATCTGTGGCTGCGCGACCACGACCGCGGCCCGACCGTCCGGCCGCCGGTGAGCGCCTACCTGACCGGCGCCGGCCGTTGGGTCGAGCTCGACGACTGGCCGCCGCCCGGCGCCCGACCTCTGCGCTGGTGGCTGCACAGCCGCGGCCGCGCGAATGGCGCCTCGGGCGACGGGACGCTGTCGACCGAGGCCCCGGCGGACGAGCCGCCCGACGTCTTCGTCTACGACCCCGCCCAGCCGGTCCCGAGCGCCGGCGGTCACTCGTGCTGCGATCCCGGCTATGCGCCGATGGGCCCGGCCGACCAGCTTGCCGTCGAGGTCCTCCACAGCGTGCTCGTGTACACCTCGCCGCCGCTGGAGCGGCCCATGGTGGTCGCCGGGCCGGTCGAGGCTGAGCTGCACGCGTGCACCTCAGCGGTCGACACCGACTGGGTCGTCAAGCTCTGCGACGTTGACACGCGGGGACGTTCGGTCAACCTCCAGGAGGGGATCGTGCGCGCCCGCTTCCGAGGCTCGCTCGATACCCCGGTCCCGCTCGTCCCGGGCGAGGTCGAGGCGTACCGCGTCGCACTCGGCAGCCTCTTCCACCGCTTCGCGTCAGGTCACCGGGTGAGGGTGCAGGTGTCGAGCTCCAGCTTTCCCGCCTGGGAGCCGAACCTCAACACCGGCCACCCGCTCGGCGTCGACGCCCTCCCGGACCGGGTGGTGGCCACCCAGCAGGTGCTGCACACCGCTGGGGCAGCCTCGTTCATCAGCCTGTCGATGCTCGACGGCGAACCGTGAGCCCGGCTTCCTCAGACCGCCGCCCGGACCAGCTCGACCGGGTGGTGTGCCGCCCGCCCGGTGCCGTGTGCGATCTGCTGGCGGCAGGAGACCCCGGTCGCGGCGAGCAGCGTGCCCGCCGGCTCGGCCGTGACCGCGGGAAAGAGGCGCAGTCCACCGATACGCATGGAGAGGTCGTAGTGCTCGGCCTCGAACCCGAACGAGCCGGCCATGCCGCAGCAGCCGGCGTCGACCTCGGCGACCTCGGCCCCCGGGATGCGCCGCAGCAGCCCGACGGTCGCGGCGGTGCCGACGAGCGCCTTCTGGTGGCAATGGCCGTGGAACAGGATGCGGCGGCCGCTCATCGGCGAGCGCGCTCGCAACCTCAGCCGGCCGTCGTCGATCGCCTCGGCGAGCAGCTCCTCGACCAGGCGCGTGGCGCCGGCCACCGCCGCGGCCGCCGGGTCCTCTGGATGCAGCGCGACGTGCTCGTCACGCAGGGTCAGCAGGCAGCTCGGCTCGACCCCGACGATCGGCACGCCCCGCTCGGCGAACGGGGCCAGCCGGGCCGACATCCTCGCGGCCAGCTCGCTGGCCTGGTCCAGCAGGCCTTTCGAGATGCTTGCCCGGCCGCAGCAGCCGCTCTGCTCGACGCGCACCCGCCAGCCGGCCAGCTCCAGCAGCTCGACCGCTGCGATCGGGATCGCCGGTTCGGTCCAGGTGGTGAACGAGTCGGCCAGGAACACGACCTCGCCGAGCGGGAACGGGCCGGCAGGCGCGCGACGGCTGGCCAGCCAGCGCAGCAGGGTGTCGCGCCGAAAGCGAGGCAGGGGCCGGGCCGCGGCGACGCCGAGCACCCGCTCGGCGAGCGTCCGCGTCAGCCGCGAGCGCCCCGGCAGGTTGGACAGCGGCGCCAGCGCCGAGCCCAGCGCGTTCAGCCGTCGGACGGCCGCGAACAGCCGGGCCCGCGTCGGCACGCCGTGCAGGTCATGGCTGACGGCAAGCGTCTCGGCCTTGAGGGCCGCCATGTCCACCCCGAGCGGGCACTCGCGCTTGCAGGCCTTGCACTCCAGGCACAGGTCGAGGATCCCGTGCAGGCGGTCGTGTCCGAGCGCTGCCATCGGGTCCGGCGCCGAAAGGGCCATGACCAGCGCGTTGGCCCGTCCTCTCGTGGCATGCTCCTCGTCGCGGGTGGCCATGTAGGACGGGCACATGACGCCGCTGGCCGTCTTGCGGCAGAGCCCGATGTTCATACAGCGGTCGGCCGCGGCACGCATGCCCTCTGGGAAGCTGAGCCGGGTCGCCACGGCCGGTGCTGGGTTCATGGCCGGGTCGCGCAGATGCTCGGTCATGGCAGGGGCGTCGACGATCTTGCCTGGGTTCATGCGGCCGTCCGGGTCGAACAGGCGCTTGACCGCCCGCATCGCCCCGTACAGCTCGTCGCCGAAGACACGGCGGTTGAACTCGCTGCGGGCCAGGCCGTCGCCGTGCTCGCTCGAGTTGGCCCCGCCGTACTCGACAACGAGGTCGAGCACCTCCTCGGCGACGGCCCGCATTGTGCCGATGTCCGCCGGGCTGGTGAGGTCGAGGAAGGGGCGGATGTGCAGGCAGCCGACCGAGCAGTGCCCGTAGAACCCGGCGCGCAGGCCGTGCCGATCGAGGATCCCAGACAGGCGCGCAGTGTAGGCGGGCAGGTCGGCCGGGTCGACCGCAGTGTCCTCGATGAACGCGAGCGGCCGGCGGGTGCCGACGCTCGCGGCCATCAGCAGCCCGAGGCTGGCCGAGCGGACCCTGAGCAGGTCGGCCTGCTGGGCCGGGGTGACTGCTCGCAGGATGTGGTAGCCGTGCCCGCCGCGCCGCCAGCTCGCCGTGAGGCGGTCCAGCCCGGCGGACACCTCCTTCTGGGTGTCACCGAAGAACGTGACGAACAGCAGAGCGTCGGGGTCGCCCTCGAGCGTCGAGGCGAGCGCGGCATACTCCAGCCGCTGTCGGGACAGGTCCAGGATCGTGCGGTCCATCAACTCGACCGCCGCTGGGTCGCAGGCCAGCGCGGCCCCGGTCGCCTCGACCGCGGCCTGGGTGGACCGGAAGTGCCCGACCGCGATCGCCCGGTGCCGGGGCGCCGGAACCAGCCCGACGAGCGCCTCGGTCACGGTCACGAGCGTGCCCTCCGAGCCGACGACGAGCCTGGCCAGATCGAACATCCCGTCGTTGGCCAACCGGTCGAGTCGGTAGCCGCCGGCCCGCCGCCAGTAGGCCGGGAAGCCGGTCGCGATCGCGGCGCTGTGCCGTTCCACCAGGCCGGGGAGCTGCCGGTGGACAGCGCCCTCCAGGCCGGGCCGGCTTGCCCGCCTGGCCAGCTCTTCGGGGCCGATCGGCTCCAGGTAGGTCCGGTTCGCGTCGGCGAGCACGACGTCGAGGCCGAGCACGTGGTCGATGGTCATGCCGTAGCGGACCGAGTGGCTGCCCGCCGAGTTGTTCCCGATCATCCCGCCGAGTGTCGCCCGGTTCGCCGTCGAGGTGTCCGGCCCGAAGACGAGGCCGAACCTGGCGGCGGCCCGGTTGAGGTCGTCCTGCACGACGCCCGGCTGGACACGGGCACAGCGGCGTTCAGGGTCGATCTCCACGATGGCGCGCAGATGGCGGGAGAGGTCGAGCACGACGGCGCGCCCCACCGTCTGCCCGGCCAGGCTGGTGCCCGCCCCGCGCGGAAGGACCGGCGCGCCGAACTCGGCGGCGACCGAGACCGCCGCGGCAACGTCATCGGCATCGCGTGGGAAGACCACCCCGAGCGGCTCGATCGCGTACATGCTGGCGTCCCTGGAGAACACCTGCCGGGTCCAGGCGTCGAACCGGACCTCCCCACGCAGGGCGCGGCCGAGCGCGGCCGCCAGCTCGGGAGACCCAGGGTCTGGCACGGCGGTCACCGCGGCCGTCCGGCGCCGAACCCGGCCCGGTGCATGCCCCCGGACCGGAGTGGACCCAGGGCCCGATGAGCTACCGGAGCGGACGCCACTTCCTGCAGATCCCCGGGCCGACCAATGTCCCCGACCGAGTCCTGCGGGCGCTCGCGGCCCCCACGATCGACCATCGCGGGCCGGAGTTCGCCGCGCTCGCGCGG
>Ga0184624_10000493_pt1 | contig 10165 bp, 20 predicted proteins | sample PLM3_5_b1_FD_133157 | JGI IMG/M metagenome (GOLD analysis project Ga0184624, IMG submission 133157) | Groundwater sediment microbial communities from an aquifer in East River, Colorado, USA - PLM3_5_b1 | ecosystem: Environmental > Terrestrial > Soil > Riparian zone | place: USA: East River...
ATTCTTAGTATACGGTCTTATTGGTTGTGAAAGATTTTCAAATCTTGTTTTAATTACTTTTGTTGGTTGAGCTTTCTTACATGCAACTAATGTTGCTCCGGTTAATCCCTGACATGGTACTGCTGCAGCTCCTACAATAGCATCTTCTGGACCAACAGAAACTCGACTATAATACCCTAAAACTATTGCAAATAATGCCGCCACTACAAGCATAGTACCTATGTCAGATTCCATCTAGATATTTAAAAAAAGCAAGTAAACATTTATAAAGCTTATACGTCGATAGGTCTTGAATGGCCACACAAGATAATTTTACTGGCACTACATGGCGTCAACGATTAGCTATTCTGTTATTGTTTCAAGTTGTTATAGCGGTAGTAGTAGTAGCTGCAATATCATTTGAATTTCTGGCTGAAGAGTTAGCTAAAGTCTATGTTATTCCAATGATGATAGTTGCAATGTTTACAGCGCTTGGAATGTGTAGTATACTCATCAAATTCCTGTGGGAAGAGTAACTATATTTTTGACATTCTAACTATCGGATGTATTTCTGCATGACCTCCCTCTCTGATATCAATCACGTGTAATCCAGTTACACTCCATTTTTCTCCCATTTTTGGTGTTGGGAACTTCGGGAATGGACCACCTCTTGCACAATCGCCCTGATGGACTTCTTCTGATGATGTGTTTGCTTTCTGACATACTGCTTCACACCAGAGTCCACCTCCTGATATAGTATGTTTTGCACTAGCTGCAGTTAGTAAATTCTTAAATGGTGCATCTGGCATTAATCCAAACACTAAATCACCGTCAGTATTAAAGTGTGGCTCTTTACCTACCACTGTACCAGTTACAGTTACTACTCCACGTTTATCAAAGCGTTCTCCTGGTGCTCCTGGTTTACCAATTGATGTCCAGAGACGATCAGCTAATGTTGTATCACTTGCGGATATTATAGGTGCAACTACTACTGATGATTGCCGTTTCATTCCATGAAAAACAACTAGAAATAAACCAGCTATTATGAGCAGTGTACCTATGTCAGCTTGCATGTCACCAATACCGATGTGGGTAAAATGGTGGTACTCCTACGGCTGGATAGAATGGATAGTAGTATGAACTAGGAACTGCGGGTTGCTCTCGGGGTATTTCGAGTGGAGCAAGTGTATCTCGTGAATCTTTCTTTCTGTTATCTCTATTTTCTTTATGCCTACGATGACGCTTTTCTTTTTCTAGTTCCCATTCAAATTCAAATTCAGTTTCATAGTTACCGCCCTCAAATTTACCCTCAACATCAATTTCTAATTTCTTTAGCAAGCCCATAGCAACCGTTACAGCTATTGCTCCAACTACCAAAATGATACCTAGATTACCTATCATCTTGCGTTCTGCACCCCTATCTGCCAGTTTGAATAAGCACTATAGTTACTGTTTCTGAAAACACTTGACGCCATTAAAGATTGTGGGGTCTGAATATAAGTCGAATATGATCCGCAAGCTTGTTTACATGCAGAACACTCACTAGAATTACCTGATTTACATTCAGTATCACATTTTCCATTAAACTTTGATTTACATAATGATGCGTTGGTAGTACCTCCTATTGGTGGTAACGTTTGGACTGCACCTACAGTAGCTCCTCCACAAGCGATCTGACATGCATTACATAATGATGTGTTACCACTCTTGCATTCAGTGTCGCACTTGCCGTTATACCTGGATTTGCATTCAGTTGGATCACCCTGATATGTTGGTTGTTGTCCTATCGGTGGTTGTGTGGTTGGTGTTGTTCCTCCCGTTGTTGGTAATGTATTCGATCCTCCAGTACCTAGTAATTGATCAATGAGTGCTTGTAATGGGTCTGTTGCTGGAGTTGTAGTACCAGGGACAGTTGGTGTTGTAGTAGTACCGTCTGTTGGTGTTGTAGTAGTTGGTGTAGTACCATCACCTACAACTGGAGCTGTGTTAATTGGTTGAGGTGAAGTTATTTGATTTAAAAGACCTGATTTTAAGAGGTATACACCGGCGAGTAAAACTACTCCAACTAATACAATATCCATTATACCGGCTGCCATTTATATAATTAAAATTAGGTAAAGTAATATAAAAAGAATTTAAGCTACTGTTAGCCTATTCTTTGGATCGTTATCCCCGAAGTCAGATAGCGTCCATCCTAATCCAGTATCCCTCCACGGTCTACCCCAATAGAGGCCTATCATTGAATTAGCTGTTTCGCCTGGAGCCATTCCGCCGCCTCCTCTCTTGGCACATTCTGCTGTACAATCTGCGCAAGTTCTACTGGCTCCCATTTGGAATTGATCGCCATTGGGACAACTACAAGTATTATCTGCATCGTTACAGTTTGCTGTACCGCGAACGCCTGGATAGTTTGGCCCGCCGCCAAGCATACCGCCTAGACCGCCTAGATCATCAATCCACGGTGGTTCACCTATTCCTACTCGTTTACCCCAAATACTCCATACTGCGTATATAAAAGTCCCTAAGCCTAAAGCAAATTTCACTTGATCGAAGAGTCCGCCATTACTAGCCATGTGTTATAAGAATAATAAAGTTTTAGAACTATTTAAGTTTAAACTATCAGGCTATGGTAATACTGTCTTGTAGACTGGCTGCATACGCTTGAGCTAGATTACCGGCATATGGATTCTTACCTGGGAATCTTGATACCAATGGCACTTTATTTACTGGTTCTTCATCTTCTGGTTCTGCTTCATCTTCTGGTGGTACTTCATCTACAGGTGGTTCTCCTCCTCCTGGATTAATACCTAATACAGACATGTCAAAACAAAGTGATCCCTCTGGACCTGTTACACCATTAGTACTATTTTCTGGTTTACATCCACCGCCTGTGAACCACCAGATTCCAAAAATCGCAACTGCACCTAGTGCTATAATCGTCATTGCATTAGCCATTATATATAATTAAAAAGAGTACTGGAGTATTTAAAAATTTAAGAATTAGGCTAAACTCAATCGATCGCCGACCTCGCTAGCTAGTGCTTCTGCTGCATATGCATTCACATATGCTGCATCTTTGTTTGAGCTAGAACCGATTGGAATGTCTTCCAAGAATTCTTCTCCTAATCCCTCAATTCCTGGCACTGTGTCTCCGATGAAATCGGCTGCTGGGTCGATGATGGGGAATGGTGGTTCTGTCAGGTTCTTGTTTGCAAGTACTAGATAAGCGACCAATCCAACTACACCGAGTAATGCTAATCCCCACACACCTGTGGGCATTTTAATTAATTCTTTTCTGAATGAATTTACTTGTCGTTGTGTTGCACGGTCTAGCTTAAACTCTTTTGCTAGGTTAGGTAACTTAAATGCGTTAGACATTCTTATAATGTAAAAAGAGAAAGCGTTCTATATAAAGTTAAAACGAGTATAGTTTACCATGACATTCATTATGATAATATGTTGTACTGTTTGGCATATGTGTTCCATCAAGACGTGTACCACCAACACTTGATACTATCATACCTGTATCATCAGGTATTTCTAAACCACATAAATCACAGATCATTCTAACCGCCGTTTATTCTGTCAAATCTATTTCCTGGTTTCTTTACTGTTGTTGAGTAAGAAACCCCATCATCTGAGTCATCGAATCCCGTGAACGCTGGCATTTCTCCAGGTGTAACGTTATCTTGTTCTTGTGTTTCTAATTGTGGTTGTTGTTGAACTTGTTGTGCTTGCTGATGTTGTGCTCTCTGTTGAGCTTCCCACTCTTGCTGTGCTTTCTGTTGCTCATAAATATCTGAGTAAGTTACTCGTGTATTAGCTGGTTGAAATGGGTTTGGAAGCTGACCAGCTTGAGCCATATCCCAGAGTATTTTTCCTCCTACGAGTCCGGCTAAACCTAATCCGGCAGCCGCTAATCCGAGTGTGATATCATCTTTGGGGAAGCCAAAAAGTTCATCTTTCTTTGTACGTTTAGGTGTGATATCGGGAGTACTAGTAGTATCTTCTGACATAAATATAGATAGTAAAAACTAATTATAAAACTATTTGGGAAGTGAAATGAGAAAGCTTAGGTCCAGTAGTTACCCTCTCCGTCAGGGCTGAGGCTGTTACCGGTTCCATAGAAGCTTGCACGAGTGAAGTCTTCTGGAATCATACCACCACTGAATCGATTGAATGTCTTTATCGAACCACTCACGAGGATTGCTCCGATCAGTAGTCCTGCTCCCAATAGTGCTCCGTCTGCTATTCTTTTAGTGTCAATACCGAATGTCATCTTATTATACATTGTATGAGAAAAAGTATTATATAAAGTTAAAAAGTAAAACTACAGATAGAAGTAATCGTTCAGACCTGGAACTCGTTTCTGTTTATACCCTAGATCTTTCATAAACGTCTCTACATCGGTACGCGATATAGTCTTTTCATGAATTTCTACAACACAGTTTGGTCTATAATTAACTAGCATATTGTAAGCTCCTCTTAATACCTCCAGCTCCATACCCTCGACATCTATCTTGATGAGCTCGATATGTTCTATATCTTGTGTCTTTATCCAGGCATCTAACGTAGTGGATTGTATTGGTTTCATTATTTGTACGTTTAGCATTTCCTCAGGCGGGGGTGTATAATGATTGGTCTTTACAAACTCTTCTAAAAGTACTTTAGAATGCATCTGCATGATACCATCAAATAACATTTCTTGAGTATCATCAGCCTGTAGTGCTATCTCGTGTATTGTAACTCGGTCTCGTACTTTGTTTAATTCAAGATTATATTCCAATGCTCTTAGCTGTGATTCTCCCATTTCAAATGCGTGAACGTGAGCACCCATGAGGGCAGCATGTATGGTCCATGACCCAAGACATGCACCAACGTCAATAACGATATCTCTTGGTTTTATATTTTTTAGGTAGCGTAGACGGCTTTCAACTTCTGGATACATGACAAAGAGGAAATCATCCATGATGTTTGGATGTTTACAACCGTGTTTACGCCATCCATCTTTTAGATATTTTAATACTAATCCATTTGGAAGTGTAAAAACAAATATATTGTGTTCATTAGCGGCATAGTCACTCATCCGTAATACTACATATCAATAGAAATAAAAAGATTTGGGAAGTGCTTTTATGCACTAGTCCAGTATGCTAACCATGCGACTTGGCCAGATACTAAGAATGGAATGAAGCCCTTGCATGAGACACCAGATAGCAATCCAGTAATACCAGATTTATCCGCCCCTGTCCATTCAAAGTTATTTATTCTTACTGATCCGCTTGCACCACCAACTCCAGCCATTACTTGCGTACCGCCGGATTGAGATTGTACAATTGGGTCGCCGACTGTTGGTCTTGTTTGTCCTCCGATTGAAACCATTGTAATTTATTATAAGTCTGCAAAGTTTATAAAGTTTTAACAAGAACTAGCAAAGTTTGCAACAACATGGTTATCAAGAATAAAACTTTGAGAGTGAAGAGTTTATAGATAACACATTCTATACATACAATATTGTCTGTTGTATTCGAATCGAGCTTCGATATCATAAAAAAAATTAACGTGAAGATAACCTCTGACGTAGTAGAGGCGAATTATCCACCTACTTTTATACTAAAGAATGAAAATAATGGCACATTTGACGGTAATAAACGATGGGCTTCGTACGGTATAGGTAATTGGATTGACTTCAAGTTTGATGAAAGTCTAGATATCTATGGAATAGATGTAGCCTGGTATCGCGGTAATGAACGTCGACACACATTCAAGATCTATGCTGGTCACGCACAAGTGTTTAACGGTGTATCAACTGGCAATGATTCAGTATATGAAACATATAAATTCTTAGAACCAATCTCAACTCGAAACATACGTATCGTCTGCTATGGAAATACATATGACCAGTGGAATGAAATAGCTGCGGTAGCTTTCAGAACCGAACCGGTAACTGTACCAACCATAGCAGCATTCCCTGATTGCCCAGATGGTCAACACTGGCATCAAGCATTGAGTAAATGTGTAGAAGATGTCGTAACTAAACCGCCAATTATAGTAATAAATGACGCATTACAGACGGTAAAACACGGCGATCGTATACTAATTGACGGAAGTAATTCTAGTGATCCAAACGGCAGCCCGCTATTCTATGAGTGGATTCAGACACGCGGGGAGCTAGTCATGGCTTCCAGCTTACTACAACCGACAATTACATTCGTAGCTCCAACCGTTGATACAGAGCTAGTTTTCAGGCTTAAAGTCACCAATGAGGGCAATCTATACACAACTAAAGACGCTAGAATCGTAGTTAGATCTGAGATACCCATATGTCCACCTGGACAAGTTTGGAGTGAAAGTCTTAAAGAATGTGTTTCGACTAAACCACATGCGACTCTCGATGTAGACCAACAGAAACCCGTAATAAAATCTAAAAAACGAGTAAAGAATACTTAACTACTATATTAACGTATTATATAGTATGTCAACACCCCCAACCTGTCCACCAGGACAGCACTTAGTTACAACTTATGCATGCGTTCCAGATACACAACCATGCCCAGATCTTCCAGCAGATGGAAGACCACAGCCACTAAAGAACGCAAATAAAGACGCCAAAACCTGGAAAGTCGTGGCAATGAAAGACGATCCAGCTCTGTTTAAAGTCGTAGATTCTGCAGGTATAAACGTAGCCGATCAGTTTCATACTAAAGAAGCCGCTGAGCAATATGTAGCTCACTATGTATGTGATGATGAACCAGATCCAGAATGTCCAGCAGGAACACATCTTGAGAATGGAATCTGTGTCCCAGATGTAATAACACCAGGAGGAGATGGACCATATCCAGTAGTAGGCCAGAAGTTAGCACATACAATAAAAAGAGCCGTGAGACATTATGCATCAGGAAAACCCGACGATGAAACAATTGAGGCCAATATCAAATCGATCCAATTCGACAACTACCAATTCGTAGTAGATGTAGGAGTACCACAAGAAATGGAACATGATGATAACGTATCGTTAAAGTTCGGTGGAACCCATATGGGCTCGGGCTGGTTCGACAATGGAGTTGGTATCTTTTCTGGTAACTGTTGCTTGGGCACTGAGCCAGAACATCCATCAACGAATACATGTGTAGTCAAAGGGCCAAAAATCGGTGACCAACGAGGTAAGAGAATTAAAGTAGCAGGCGTCTATCGCAAACAAGAGAACAAATGTGAACTCTGGACAGATGTAGGTTCAGGTTGGGTCAAGCAAATGGAAGCTGCCGATGTAGGAGGATTCAATCCGAACTCAGATGTAAATGAGGCACAACTGCGTATTGATGGCTTTATCAAGGGCAGTCAGACAGGTAAACCTCCAGAACCAGAAATACACAGCGCGTTCGTAACAGAGATATAAGCTAAACTAATATCTCATCTTATTTTTATTATTTATTTTTCTACTTCTATTACATCTAGTCTCTGCGTAAGCCATATTCTTACCACAGCAATAACATGTTTGATGGTCTATACGAGTAGTATAGTAACCACATTGTCTACAGAATATTTTATTTAAACTGATTCTCCATAACTGATTTAAATGAATGTGTTTTTCATGTGAGCAAAAATGTTTACAACCATATTGTTTTACAGATCTAAACTCTTGTTTATATGAAAACACTTCATACCCATCTACTGGTACGAAATCTAATGCGTTAATAACACTCATTAAATCTTTAAGTCTATGGGTCTTTAATATAAACTATTAGATTCAAAATGGCTAAGAGTGGGGGCATGGATATGATTATGATTGTTGTTGTTATAGGTGGATTTATACTGTTATGGCCGCATCTACAGGGTTTTATAGGTGGATTAGGGGGAGCAGCTGGTGCAGTTCAAACCGATACATCTGGAGATGGTGAAGCTGTAGCAGGTGACGGCAATGGCGGTATCAATGGTATGGATATAAAGATGAGTGCAGAAGAGATACGTGAAAAAACACGTAGGATGATTGCTGAAATAACGGCAAGAGCCAAGCGTGGGACAAGACAACGTAATTCTGGCAGTGGTGGAACTAACATTTCAGTTAGCGGTCCTGGAGCTAGAGCTTGTGCTAATGGTAAATGTGTATCAAGTTATGGAGAAATGAGGATGGATATATCTAATGTCGTTTGATAGTGATGATGATAATAATGAAGAGAAACCAATACAAAAACCAAAAGAAGAGGGGGGGTGGAATTCAAAACAAATGAACGAGACGATTCTGATAATAGCAGTACTTGGAGTACTGTTTATTTTCAAAGACCAGATAATACAGATGGTAAATACTGGTATACCTGGATTAACTACACCAGCGCCGACAGAACCAGCTCCAACAACTGAAACAGCTCCAACAGAACCAGCAGATGATGAGGCCGCTAAAGATACTGGTGATAAGAAATCAGGCGGTAAGAAACATGGAGGTGGAAAACGTGGCGGCGGCAGAGGTAGACGCGGCGGCGGAGATGATGATACAGACGGTGCAGATGAGGGAGGCGGCGAGAGTTATTATAGTATCGCCAACGTAGGTTATCATTAGGAGAAATGGCTGGCGGTGGAGGACTTACATCATTATTATGGACTTTAGCTACAATATATATTTTAATAAAGTATGTTATGCCGATGGCGATGGACTTTGCAAAAGAATTACCAAGTCATCTACCTGATCTAAGTGGCGGTGGAGGAGGTGCACCTGTATCTGAACCTGAGACTGTAGAAGCAGCTCCAGAGCCAGAAGCAGAGGATGGCGGCAACAATGATGAAACACAACCAGAAGATGAAGACTCAGGCGAAGATCAAGAGAGTAATTTCGGCACATTATTAGAATCTAATTACACACCGGTGAACTGGAATTGAGTGCAGCAACAGATATTGTTGTACTAGTTCTCGTAATAGGTATAGCTTATGAATTATTAAAGTCAGGAAAACTTGAAGAGGTTTTCGCTCAAATAAAGAATGCATTTCCAATAGCTCCAACTCCCACTCCGGTTCCATTACCTACACCAACTCCAACACCAGAACCAATGCCAGAATCAGAACCAGTCAACTCAGCAGCAGCAAAAGAACCAGAGCCAGAAGCAGAACCAGAACCTACAGCAACAGAAGAACCAGCTGCAGATGAAGCAGCGCCAACAAAAACAACTCCTGCAGCAGCAACAGAGGGAGGCGATCTTGGTTGTGGTTACACTGTCAGACCAATGGATTCAGATCCGAACAGATGGAGAACTGATGATAAAGATGGTAAAGAAGTTTCTGGAGGTAAAGTCTACTTGCCATCCAAAGCGGAACAAGAAGCATGGAGTAAGAAACATTGTCTAGAAAGTGGCGGCGGTGCTGCTGCAGACGGAGCAGAACCAGCAGCGGCAGATGATAAAGCAGCAGAAGATTCAGGCGGTGGGGATGATAAAGCAGCAGAAGACTCTGGAGGAGAGGACGAAGACAAAGATAAAGAATCTAACTATGCGAGATCATGCCTAGATTATACACCTATGAATTGGGCTTAAATCTTTTTTAAATAGTTTTTTCTTTTAAAATCATATGGGTTCAGAACTTATTGTCATACTATTAGTAGCAGGTATTGCTTATTGGTTATACAGTACAGGTCAATTAAATAAGATTATTGGAACTTTTACAAATCAAACACAAGCGCAAGTAGAAGCGCAACCAGAAGAAACACAAATGCAAGCGCAAGAGCAAGCACAAGATGTTGTTCAAGAGAATGTAGGCTCACCAGGCAGTAATGTAAGAAAGCAATCAACATCTGTTGAAACTGAGAACGGGGAAACTGATGTAGATATATCAGGGGATAATGCGGGAGCTATAGTCAATGGGAAGTGTCATGGAGATCCTGTACAATGTGCCAAAGCGCAAAGATTACTTGACCAAATCAGTTAAAAGAGTTTACCATAACCAATAAATACCAAATTTCGTATATAATAATACGCTCGCACCCTGGTTACGACAATCACTTCCCGAACTTGTCTATGATGCTTTCGGGCTCTGATTTGTCGTAACCTATTTATACTATATTATCCTATACATAGATGCAGAATTTCAAGAAAGAGTTTGCCATTCTGGGTAATGGGTTTGGACCACCCATTACTCGGTTAGAATTGTGTGAATGGTAATGGTGTTTTTCGTGGGTATGCTTCGTCTGCTATTTCGCGGTCGA